>Ga0224516_1000035_pt1 | contig 34568 bp, 30 predicted proteins | sample IRFST0metaG_FD_179884 | JGI IMG/M metagenome (GOLD analysis project Ga0224516, IMG submission 179884) | Peat soil microbial communities from Stordalen Mire, Sweden - IR.F.S.T0 | ecosystem: Environmental > Terrestrial > Soil > Wetlands > Peat | place: Sweden: Norrbotten County, Stordalen Mire... | reverse complement strand
GAGCTGGACGTGCCGGAAGGGTACCGTTTGATGGTGCCGCTCATTTTCGGCTATCCGGTGAAAGATATCGAGACACCGCCGCCACGCGATGCGGACGTCATATTTAAGTGGGTACCGTAAATCGCGCAACGGGCTACTAACGAGGTCAGCAGTAACAGAGAGTATTATAACGCGGCACAACTCTTTTCTAGGGCTCCCGCCACTCATTCAATGCTCTGCCCTATTATCCGAATAGAACTGTTCTTTAGGCGGTTTCGCGCTGATACGTTTATCAAAAGAGGCGTTATCGACTCTACCATATATGACGCTTCGAGCGGTCCGGCATCGAAGGGATTAAGTCCCTCTATGTCCTTAATGAGCTCCATAACGGTTGCCTTCGGCTGTTCAGAGCCACACACAAGAACGTCTAGGCCGAGCTTGTCTTTGAGATCAATCAGACGTGCGGCAGGCGTCGTGTGAAACGCTGAAACGACATCATTATTCGAAAGAATATTTTGTATCTCGATGGCAGCGCTTCCATACTTTTGGGCGGGCATGTAGCGCAAGAACCCGTCTTTCGTCATTGGCACGACCGGAGATATGACTATTGCGTTGGCCCCTAACTGATCTTTGATCGCAACCGCCGTAGCGATCGCAAACTGATACCGGAGTGCAAGCACAACTACATCACTATGTGTTATGGCTTGAGCATTTTCTTCCCCGTACAGTTCGCATGTAATGCCTTCCGTGCGTAGTCGCGATTCGCAGGAAATTGCCGCTTCCTCAGCTTTTTCAGCGCTTCGTGATCCTATGACCACGTCGTGTTTTGGAGCCCAGCGAAGCGCCAGTCCCTCTCCGATGTTTCCCGTCCCACCAAGCAAGGTTATGCGCATTGAAAAACCCGTTTGGATAGATTAGCAAAGATGCGTTTATAAACCTTTGTTCCACTTTGACTATCGTATCCGCGACGTGGCGCCTCGAATACCCCGACCTTACAAGAAGTCGCAAAAACAACCGCAACAAACCCTGCAACAAGCAGCGAAACTGCCAACCAAAAAAAGCGCTTTATTACCATCTCTTTTCGCATATTTCAACTAAAAACCTCGGCATGGTAGTTGAGTGCATTTTAAGCGCCATTATGAGTCCCTATCTAAGAGTTCCTACTCATCTTTTTTCATAAAAAAGGTAAATAAAAATAAAATGGCCTCAATTTTAAATCAAATCGCAGAATCTGATATAACCATCATCGGTATAATGATGGCTCATCTACAAGCTTTTAGCGGACAGGATGGCTGCGTTTTGATTGCTGCCCGTTTCGAACCGGATCCGGCGCTCTCGCAAAAAGCGTCAGTTTAATATGCAACCGTCACATCTATACGACCCGCAAACGGAGTCGTGCTATGGATGGTTTATCGACGTCTTACCTTCTGCTTGCCTTGATATTCACTCCTACCGCGCTTTCGCTTGTGCCTCTTATTCTTGGCGCCTTCACACAGTCAAAAATTGTAGACTACGTTTCGACCCTTATCGCGCTCATTACCCTCGTCTTCGCTTCAATCCTTACCATCACGTACGCCGGCCCAGTGACCGCAGCCGTGTCGAACGTGGTAGTCGACAATCTACAGCTGTTCTCATTCCGCTTCGACGCGCTTAGTCTTCTGTTCTCGATCGTTGTTGCGCTCATGGGGTGCGTGACTATATGGTACTCAAATAGCTACATGCAAAATGAGCGCGGAAGAGGGCGTTACTACTTCCTCATGTTGTTTTTCATCGGCGGCATGCTGATGCTTGTCAATGCCGCCAATCTTGTCGTTTTTTACATGGGCTGGGAGATCGTAGGCATTTGCTCGTTCCTTTTGGTCGGTTTCTGGTATGCCGACCCCCTTAAGAACAAAGCCGCTAAAAAGGTTTTCTTCTTTACACACATACCAGGAGAGGCGTTGTTGCTGTTTGCGATCGGCGCCTACGCGTGGACGGGCAGCCTTAGCATCAACGCATTGTTAACGTCGACGCCCGCAGCGTGGCAGATGAAGGCTCTGCTCGCCCTCGCACTCATCGCTATATTCGCCAAGTCTGCACAACTGCCGTTCTTCTCGTGGTTGCCGAGCGCAATGGAGGGCCCCACGCCAGTTTCTGCGTTGCTGCACAGCGCAGCAATGGTCCCCGCTGGCGTGTATCTCGCTGCACGACTCTTTCCATTGTTTACCGGTGCCTGGCCATGGGTGCTGGCCATCATCGGTGGATCCACCCTGGTATTAGCTGCAACCCTCGCCATGCGCGCTAACGACCTAAAAGAGGTTCTTGCGTACAGCACCATCACAAACCTCGGATTCATGTTCCTTGCGTTCAGCTTCGGGCCGATAGGACTCGTCGCGGGATTAATGCAATTCCTTGCGCACGGCTTTTTTAAGGCCTGCCTGTTTCTAGGGGCGGGGTCGGTTGATCGCACCGCGCATACGATGGATCTCAACAAGCTGGGCGGACTCTCGAGAAAGATGCCGTATACCGCTGCTTCATTCACCATCGCCGCCGTGGCACTTGCAGGCTTGCCGCCTCTTGTCGGCTTTGTGAGCAAATGGCTCATTTACTCGAGCAGCATCGCTGCGACGACTGCGGGCTTAAAGGTCTTCGTGATCGTGGTGCTGGCAGGGAGCGTGCTCTCCGCAGGCTACATCTTCCGCGCGACGGTTAGCGTATTCTATGGTCAGCTTCCGGCCGACTTGGAAGGCGCACACGAGGCGCCCGCGACGATGTGGGTGCCGCAGGCGATTCTTGCGGCGGGGTGCATCGCATTGGGAGTCTTCGCGCAATACCCGCTCGCTATCATAACGCAGGTCCCGTACACCGGGACAGTGGTCACGCAGTCCGCAATTGTGCTTACTAACATCGAAATACCAGGCGTATCCAGTTTCGCTCCTGCCTTAGCGGCGATTCTCCTTTTGACGGCCATACTTGTCGGTCTGATCCTCAACGAATTCCTAACGCGGCGACCTCGTGAGACTGCTCCAACATCCAAACAGCTTTTCGGAGCGGGATACGAGCTGCCTGAGGGATACGTGTACGCATCTGGAAGGCACTTTCTCTACCAAGTGACGCAGCCGTTTGAGCGACTGCGGTGGATTGACCCGGACTATGCCTACGCTGCAATCGGGCGAGGCGCAGCCTCGCTGTCGAGATTGCTCCGTCGGGCACAAAACGGAAGCGTGACCAGTTATGCCACGTGGATATTTGTTTGGCTGCTCCTCGCAGGAGCTGTTTTTCTAGTTTTTAGGGGGTTATAATGGAGACCGCACTAGCGTTTGGTATCGTGTGGGTGATATGCGCGATTCTCATCGTGATCTTAAATGACAAATGGTCAACGTTGGCACTCCTCGCTCTAAACTTGACAATCGCCACGTTCTTGCTGACGGAAAACGATTTGACAGGGGCACTCATAAAAGCGGTGTTCGGGATCGTGTCGCCCATCATCATCCTACTTGCCGTCGCTCGTACAAAACAACCCAGGCCTCGGTTTGGTACGGCGCCACTGATCTCGATGGCGCTTTTGACCCTAGCAATTTCGTATCTGGTAGCTTTTTCGACGCAATCGCAATTTCCGACTGGGCGGACCACCGAAAGTTACGCTCTTATAGCGCTCTTCGGTATCGCTGTTCTGATCCTTGTGAGCCAAAGAAGCATCTTGAAGCTCCTACTCGGAATACTCGTCCTCGAGAACATCGGGACGCTGCTCATCGCGTGGGGGGCAAATACCGCGCTGCTTTCCGTAGTCGCCGAGGTGTTCGTAGTGCTAATCACACTCACGATAGCCCTGATAGCGCTGATGGACTTCGCCGAATATGGCTCCATTGACAGCAGCAAGCTGACTAACCTTCGTGGATAGCGGAGAACCTAAATGTATATCCTGTACACCTTGGCCATTCCGTTGATCACTTCGGCGATATGCGCGATTTTCGGTCGTAAAACGAAAATAGCAGCGTATGCAGCTGTCGTTGGGATGACTCTAAGCGCTGCCCTTTTCACGGCAAATTTGTTTGTCGCCACGAGCGCGACTGCCGGCCTCGATTCATTTGCAACGGCGGCCGGGCTGTCCACGGTAGGGCTTATGATAGCGTACGTGGTGATCGTTATCGGAACACTTGTCACATGGTTTAGTCTCCCTTACATCGGAAACGCCGGGCGCATCTACTACCCTCTCCTTTTGATCATCATAAGTTCCACAGCTGCCGCGGTCCTCAGCACCAACGTTGCGACGCTGTACGTCTTTTTGGAAATCGGCACCCTTTCGACGGCAATCCTCGTGACGTACCGAAAGGGACGTGCGTTTGAGGCAGCAACAAAATTTGTCGTTTTAAACAGCATCGGAAGCTCGTTCACGCTGATCGCGCTCATCTTGATGTTCGTCAACTACGGAACGCTCAACATAGGAAGCTTCGGAAGCACATCGAGCAGCGCGGTTCTTTTGATAAGCCTCTTCTTGTTCATAGGATTGGGAACGAAAATTGGCGTCGTTCCCATGCATTCGTGGGTTCCTGATACGTACGGTGAGGCCCCGACGCCTGTCAGCACGTTTTTGGCAGGCACGGTCAAGGCGGCCACCGCTTTTATCCTCATTCGATTCTTGTTTGCGCTGCACCCGACTCTCGATATTGTGCTGTTGTTCATCGCAGTCACGGCGGTGCTTACCGTGGGGGTAGGCGCATTTATGGCGTACACACAGAAAGACCTGAAGCGGTTCCTCGCTTATTCATCGATAGAACAAGCCGGAATCATACTATTTGCGATTGGTATTGGATCATCTGCTGCGCTTACAGGAGGGATCTTTCAAATAATTAATAACATGGTTATGAAATCACTAGTTTTCCTCTGTGTGGGGGCCATTATCGCGGCAACCAAGCAACGAAATATCGACGGGCTTGGCGGCCTGGTTACGAAGATGCCGATCGTGGCGGGGGGGTTCTTGATAGGGGCACTTGCGCTCTCGGGGATCCCGCCACTCAGCGGTTTTATCAGCGAATACTTGATCCTTCAAGCGGGCTTCGCAAAGGGGGGGGTTTATCCGGCCTTGTCGGTGGCGCTGCTCGTGCTGACGTTTCCGATGTTTGCGGGCTACATCAAAGTTTTTCAACGGGTGTTCCTCACCGTCGATCAAAAGATAGCAGCGCCTAGAGTGTCGAATCTATCTATTTATATAATACTCCCTATAATTATCTTGAGCGTTCTTTGCGTGCTGATGGGTGTGTTTCCGACAGCAATCGTGGACCAGATCCATAAGCTGTCACTCGCCATCCTAGGAGGTTGATGATGTTTCGAGCAAGGTCACCGTGGGTTTACTTCATAAACACCGGATCGTGTAATGGATGCGATATCGAGGTACTCGCGATTCAAAATCCGCGGTTCAACGCGGAACGCTACGGCGTTTTGCGCGTTGCTTCTCCGCGGCACGCTGATGTACTCGTAGTAACGGGCCCCGTTACCAAACGCATGGAGGACCGCTTAACGATGATCTATGACCAGATTCCAAATCCAAAAGCCGTCGTTGCGGTGGGGAGTTGTCCCGTGTCAAACGGAATCTTTGACGGCGGGTATTCGTTAACGGGACCGCTTGACACGGTCATCCCCGTCGACGTCTACGTCATGGGCTGCCCTCCTAGACCGCTTAACATTCTGTCCGGCATTCGAACCGCAGCAAAGATGCTCGACTCAAAGAGGAAAGGCAAAGGCGCTCGACCTACGGCACGATTTGACGAAGCGATGTCAAAGGAGACGGTCATCGATCCGAAGTTTCGGTCATCAGATAACGTTCCAGAGGCAGGAAGATGAAGCGATCGCTCGAAGACGTAGTACAGGTCACAGAATCGAGTCACAAGGGGTTAAACTCATACTACCGTGTCGCCCCCGACGACCTCAATGCTGCACTTGCATTTCTTAAGCAGGAGGGGGCACGAGTTGCTACCATTACCGGCAAAGACGCGCGAGATCATCTCGAAGTGCTGTACCACTTTGCCCTATCGGCACAGCTTCACACCATCATCGTGAACCTTCCCTATGACAATCCAAACGTCCAGACGATTACCAACCACTTTATCGCAGCGTTGCTCTATGAGCGAGAGCTCATCGGCTTGCTTGGCATCAACGTGATCGGGATTCCTGATTCAAGGCCGCTCGAACTGCCCCCGAAATACAGCGATCCGACGCCGCCACTCAGGAGGGCGTAACCGTGGCACAGGTCAACGATCGTGGCTTTGCGAAGTTGAAGGTCCCGATCGGGCCAAGCCACCCCGCCTTGGAGGAGCCTGCGAGATTCTTGTTTGAGGTAGAGGGCGAGAAGGTGGTCGACGTCGACTATGAAATCGGTTACAACCACCGCAGCATCGAACGACTCTGCCAAGAGCGGCCATTTTCTAAGATCGTATATCTCGTTGAACGCATCTGCGGCATCTGTTCACACGCCCACCCGCTAAACCACGTCGAACGCGTTGAAGACATCGCTGATATCGAGGTGCCCGAGAGAGCGAGATATATACGGACGATTTACGCAGAGCTCGAGCGGATTCACTCGCACATGCTGTGGGCGGGAATTGCGGGTGAAGAGATCGGCTATCATACCTTATTCATGTACACCTGGCGCGAGCGGGAAAAGGTGATGGATCTCTTCGAAATGCTGAGCGGGAACCGGGTCATGCACGGATGCAATAAAATCGGCGGCGTCAAGTGGAATATCTCCGATGAACAAACACGTTCCGCGCTCGGTGTCCTCGGCTATCTCGACACCGCTGCCGACAAAATCACTAAAGCAGTGCTAAAGGACAGCAACATCGCAGAACGATGTAAGGGAGTAGGCTGCCTAAGCAAAGAGGACGCGATCCGTCTAGGGGCGGTGGGCCCGAATGCACGTGCGAGCGGCGTTCCCGAGGACACGCGAGTTATGTGCAAGTACGCAGCGTACGGCGATTTCGATCTCGAGCCCCAGATAGCGAAAGATGGAGACGTCGTGGCTCAAGCACTGGTGCGCTTAGCAGAGCTCAAACAATCAATTAAGCTCACCAAGGAGCTTTTCGCGAACCTGCCTGAGGGGCCGCTCCAAGTTGAGTACGATGAGATACCGCCAGGGCGGAGCATTGGTCGAGTTGAAGCCCCCCGCGGTGAACTCATCCACTACGCCGAGACAAATGGCACGAGATTCTTCGAGCGGATAAAGATCAGATCCCCGACGCTCGCCAATATCCCCTCCTACGTGCCGAAGTTCATAGGATGTCAAGTAGCCGATATCCCTATCATCGCCGCATCAATCGATCCCTGCTTTAGCTGTACTGATCGGGTGACCGTGATAAAAGACGGCAGACGTAAGATCGTCAGTGCACAGGAATTGAAAACAGGGAGGATTTGATGATCGCTTCAATAGTCGTCGTGCTGGTCTATGCCTTTGTTGCTGCCTTGCTACTGCAGGGGATTCGCCGTATTGTCGTGGCGCACAGTCAGTTTCGCAAAGGTCCAAGCATCTTCCAAGCGTTTTACGACTTCTTCAAACTGATGGGCAAAGAGAGCTTGACGCCGAATGTGACAAGCCCACTGCTCTTCAACCTCGCGCCGATCCTCAGCGTGGCCTCTATGCTCGTTGCGGCACTGGTTATACCTTTGGCCGCCTCTGCGTCGGCAGTCGGCGCGGGCGACCTTATATTGGTGATTTACCTCCTCGCAATACCGCCAATTGCACTAATTCTCGGCGGTTCGGCCAGCGGAAGCCCGTACGGCGCCATTGGCGCTGCTCGCGAGGTTGCACTCCTCATCGCTTACGAAGCTCCATTTATCATAGCCATGGTAACGGTCGCTCTCGCGGCAGGATCGTTCGAGCTAAATACGATATCGGCGACCGCGTGGATCACCGTTTTGCCGCTCGCAGCGATTGCTGCAATCTGGACGTTGCCTGCCGCAGCGGCCGTTCAACCTTTTGACATCGCCGAAGCCGAGACGGAGATCGTTTCTGGCCCTTACGTCGAGTACTCGGGACCGAATCTCGCCCTTTTGCGACTTGGGCAGTGGCTTAAGACATTTCTCTACGCGTCGCTCATAGCCACCGTGTTCTTTGGAACGGCGATTTACCACTTCGGGCCGGCCATAAATATTATCATTCAATTCGCGATCATAGCAGTGCTCGTCAGCGCCTTCATTGCGTTTTGGCAGGCGACTACCGGGAGAACCCGTGTTACCCGCGTGCTCAGATATTATTGGACTATTCCTACCATACTCGCAGTCACGGATCTCATCTTGTATGTTGCAGGCGTGAGGTACATGCACTTCCTGTTCGGATGGGTGGGGCTATAGAATGGCTTCCGGATTTATCAAAGATTTAATACGCTCGTTTACAGTCGGCATAGTGGGCAAGACGGCAACCGTACGGAGCGCGTCTGAGGTTGAAGTCCCGGCAGCCTACCGTGGCACGCCGATTATTGATCCCGAAAAATGTATCTTGTGTGGACGCTGCGGAAAAGTCTGCCCTGCCGGAGCCATCGCACTGCGCACAAGTGCCTCTGAGAAAAGTGTGCGGATCTTCGTCGGACACTGTGTGTTTTGTAGTGAGTGCGCGATGATTTGTCCGGTTTCTGCCATCACCATGAGCAAGGTTTGGGACACTGTGGTGACTGACCGGCTTTCTCGAGATACGATGAGCGAACGCGAAATAAAACGTCGGCCACGTCCGAAGGAGAGACAGACATCCAGCGTAGCACGCGAGAGTCGGGAATCGACGCCTCAAGCTGAAGATCCCCTGCAAACGCCATCTGCAGATAACGAAAGTGACCTGACCAACGAGTAGGTGAGCCGTCCGAACGGCACCCGCCGTGTTTCTCGGCCATGCCAGCTCGTTTCATTCTGTGATGGGCGCGGTAACAAGCAACATTCTTAAAAACTTTGGCGCAAATCTCATTTCGCACCACCATGAAAGAGAGCGCTGCATTATATGACCTGATAATCGTTGGCGGCGGCCCAGCAGGGTTGACCGCGGCAGTCTACGCGACTCGAAAGATGTTGAACGTACTGCTGATTACCGAGAACATCGGCGGTCAGGTTCTTTACAGCCTCAATGTCGAAAACTACATGGGCTATCAGTTCATATCAGGCCCCGATTTGATGGATCGCTTTGAAAAACAGGTCGAAAAGTACAACGTGCCACGAAAATTTGCGCAAGTAAAAACTATAGAGGAAGAAAGCGATGCGTTTGTAGCGCGCACCGGGACAGACGACGAGTATCGCTCAAAAACGATTATTATTGCTACGGGAAAAAGATCACGAACGCTCAATGCCAAGGGCGTGGAGAGATTCGTTGGTCGCGGCGTTAGTTATTGCGCTACGTGCGACGCGCCACTTTTTATGGATACGGACGTCGCGGTACTCGGCGGCGGGAACTCCGCCTTTACCGCCGCATACGAGCTAACACGCATTGCGCGCAAAGTGTATCTCATCAACCGAAGCCCTTGGAAGGCTGATGAGGTATATTTGGAGAAAATTCGCGAGGCAGCAAACATAGACCTACTTGCTGGGTATGAGCTCATCGAGGTGAAAGGAGACGACGCGGTTAATGCAGCGGTCTTCAAGAACCTCTCTGACAGCTCATTGGTGTCATTTCCGGTCACGGGTATATTCATCGAAATCGGCCTGATTCCGAATTCGGACGTCGTAAGGGGCCTCGTCACGCTCAACGAGAATGGAGAGATTGTCATCGGCTATGACTGTTCGACGAGTGTTCCTGGCATATACGCAGCGGGCGACGTCACCACCGTTCCCGAAAAACAAATCATCGTCGCAGCTGGGGAGGGCGCAAAGGCTGCGATAGGCGCCTACAAATACTTATTGAAAGAGGGGGTACATGCTGTCGTTGGCTATTGAACGCCGCGCGAAGAGCAGAGTGACTCTATGACTGAGGTAGTGACCGTCAATCTGAAAAGGTGCGAAAACTGTGGCGTGTGCGAAATGGCGTGCGCGGAACGGCACGGCGGAAAAGCGCGCCTGAAAGTGAAAGATGTGCTACAGTCAAGGGGGCTTATATTCGATGAAGAAGCGCTCCCTATCGTATGCAAGCAATGTGAAAACCCTGCGTGTATCGAGGTGTGCAAGCCGAAGGCCATTGTGCGGGAGAACGACGTCATATCGATCGATGAAGACAAATGCATAGGCTGCGGCCGGTGCGCGAACAGCTGCCCCTTCAATGCGATCTTCATCGAAGAGAGCCCCGCTGCGCCGACGCCTGAAGCGCGCGAGCGAAGCGTTTTGCACATGCTGTTTGACAGGAGAGCGAAGAGTGCCGAGACCGGAAGCACGCGAAAGCGCAAAACCACACGAAGAGCATACAAGTGCGACAGGTGCGAAGGGTATGAAAATATGGCGTGCATCGATGCGTGCTATTTCAGAGCGCTCTCTAAGCGAGAGTTAAGCGCTCTGACAAACGGCAAACGTGAGCACTTGGCACTGCTCAAACAACGACTCACTAAGAAAGAAGCCGCCAGCGAGACTTGATGGCACGGCGTATCACGCGCACGCCAAATGCGACGCGGTATGCCGGGCTGCTCTCTGCGGTTAACCTTATATTTTCGGCACCCTTACCTATTGAGAGATCGCGATGGAAGTCCTCCTTGTTAATCCTCCCGACATCGCATCCAAGTATAAGGATGTGTTAGGTCTCACCGCGCCTCCCCTTGGTCTCGCGTACATCGGCGCCGTACTCGAAGAGAACGATGTCAAGGTCACCATTTTAGACGCGCCGGCGCTCGATATGGATTTCCAGGGCTACCAACGAGAGCTTGCAAACAAGCACGTCGATCTGCTCGGGGTGCAGACGACGACGCCGACGATCAAGCAAGCCCTCGCCGTGGGCAAAATTACCAAAGAGCTCCACCCTGAGTGCACGGTCACAATGGGGGGATATCACGCCACCTTCATGCCAGAGCAGGTCTTGGAAAACGACTTCGTCGATGTCGTGGTCAGGAATGAGGGGGAATACGCTACCCTCGAGCTCGTCGACGCTATCGAGAATGATAAGCCCCTCCGCAACATTGATGGCATCAATTACCGCGACGGCGACCGCATCGTTGAAACGCCCAAACGAAGGCCTATCGAAGATCTCGATGCACTGCCGTTCCCCGCGCGTCACCTACTTCCTATGAGCGAATACATGCTCTTTGGACGCAAACAGGTCTTAGCCACCATGATCTGCAGCAGAGGATGCCCGATGGGCTGTTCATTCTGCGCGTCAAGTGCGATGCACGGGCGACGAGTCCGTTTCAGATCGCCAGAGAACGCTGCAGACGAGATGGAACAGGTAGTAGATGACTACAAAGTCAGAATGGTCGGCTTCATGGATGATACCTTTACCCTGTTTCCGAAGTGGGTGGACAGCTTCTGTAAAGGGATCATCAGCCGCGGAATTGACGTTGTATGGGGATGTACAGCGCGGGTCGATCGGTTCAATAAAGAGCTGCTCTCGCAGATGTGGAAGGCGGGCTGCCGAACGCTGCTTTTTGGCGTTGAGAGCGGGAATCAGAAGATCCTCGACAATGTCCAGAAGGGCACCAAAGTAGGACAGGCCAAGCGCGCCTTCAAAACCGCAAAAGACATCGGCATGCATACGATCGCTTCAATGACTCTTGGAATGCCCGGCGAGAGCAAAACTACTATCGATGAAACAATTGGCTTCGCAAAACGGGTGAACCCTGACTACGCACTCTTCTCGCTCGCTACACCGTACCCTGGCACCAAGTTCTACGAACTCGCTAGCAAGATGGGACTCATTAGAATAAAGGACTGGACGCACTTTACGCTGCTCACGCCGGTCATTGAAACCGTTGATCTCACGCTCAGGGAGCTTCAGGACACTCAAAGAGAGGCATTCAAAGAGTTCTACTTGAGACCAAACTATCTGTTCAAGCAATTAAGCCGAGACAAGCTTCTGTTCGCCATGGTAATGTACAAAGTGTTTAAAGGCGCGCTTAAGATGAAATCAACGCCCATTCTCGGCACGTCGGTTGACCCGCACTCCGAAAATCAGTAAAGTGCCCCACAGTCTGCTGGATCGTTCAACTTGATTCAGCGGTCTCTGTTGTCTCGACCGCGACGCTTGGTGCACGCGATTTATGCTTGAGCGCGTTGTACGCGGGCAGGTTGTAAATGCATCCAATGTCCGGGGCTTTGATGTCGTTGAAATACGCATACGCGCGGGCGCGGCAGCCGCCACAAACGTTCTTGTAATCGCACGACCCGCAGTGCTCCTTAAGATCGTGCCGTTCCCTGAGCGACTGCATGACCTCGGAGTTTTTCCAGATGTCGACGAAAGATTCTGATCGCAAGTCGCCGACAGGTATCGGCATAAACACGCACGGTGTCACGATTCCGTTGGGCTGAATAGCGCAGTACATGCGGCCGGCCCCACATCCCCCGATGTACTCAGCGAGTAACCCCACCTTATCGCTGAAACCCGCTGCCCCAACGTGTGCGAGTGAGATAATCCCGTTTTGTGAGTTCATCATGCACACGCGTGAGAATTGCGGGGCCGTTGTCAGAACTTCAAAGCTTTCGTCTTGCCCACTCAGGTACCCGTACATCTGCTGCAAAACGTGCTCGCGCGCATCCGGGGGCAAATCCATGTCGATGATGTCGGCACCCCGCCCTACGGGGATAAAGTTGAAGATCAAGGTCCTATTGACGCCAAGCTTCCTGCTGAATTCGACGAGCGCATCCAGCTCGCGGTAGTTCTCATTCGTGATCGTGTTGGCGATGCACGAGAACACTCCGTCTTGGGCCACGACGTTTTTGATGCCCGCTACCGTGCGTTCCCAAGCGCCTATAACACCCCGAAATGCGTCGTGTTTTGCAGGATCGACTGAGTCAAGGCTTATCTCGAAGTACTCAACGCCGGCGTCCCTAAGTCGGCGAACCACGTCCTTCGTCAGCAAAGTGCCATTGGTCGCAATTGAGAGGTACAGCCCCTTGCTCGAGGCGTAACGAGCGACTTCCCAGAAGTCGTCCCGCAAGAGCGCCTCGCCTCCAGAGAACGCAATAGCGACGACGTCGTTGTCAGCGAGCTGATCGACGATGTTGAGCCGCTCGTCGAGGCTGAGCTCATCATTTGACATTTTGCCTGCACCTTGGTAGCAGTGCTTGCAATGCAGATTGCACGCATCCGTGTAGTTCCAAACGACCAAAAAGGGCGCCTGAAGTTTGAGGGGCTTGCTGATCCCGTACTCAGCTATGCTCTTAACGATATTCGATAGACCGCGTCGCGTCACCTGCTGACTGAAGTATCCTTGCATCGTGGACTTGTCCACGTGGAAGGACATTCTTCCTAGTTCGACGAACGCACAGATCGGCAGCAGCTTGAGATTCTTTAAGAGATTCAGATCGCTTTGGCCACTGTAGTAGTTCAAAGCTTTGTAGATCGCCTGCGTGTCGTCGACACAGAGGCTATGAATGGCCTTCCGAACGAGGACATTGCCCAACAAGACGTTAACCGTATTGAGGGCCGAGTACAGCGGTTCTGCCTCTTGTGCGCTTTTTTGCCGACTCCTTAAGGACAGCACACGGTGCGCTTCCGACATCATAAGTAATTGTGCCACTAAAGCTTAATAACCCTTGTTCATGAATAAAGGAAAAATCACAGTCGCAGGCGAAAGACAGAGCCTGATTTTGAAAACGTGATCATGGCGCACGTCACTCAGCCATGGCAACTAAAGGAGGCGAAACGAAGATAAGCCGCTTGTAGAAATACTCTGATTGTTGGCATTTATGGTGGATTTGTCGGACCGCGAAAATGATTTTATGCTCTGCCTGTCAAACCATGTAGAGGAGTACCCCCCCAGACGTATCGAACGCGGTGAGCTGTACGCGCTTGCTAAGACGAACGGCTTCAGTGAACAAGAAGTGTACCGCTACGCGATGGATTTGGACCTGTCGGGATACTTAAAAGCACAGCCCATTCTCGGGGGAAAGATAGCATCTTTGAGCCTCACAGCTCAGGGAGTTGACTACGCTCGAGGGTTAAGAGATCAATAAAAACCGCTTTGAAGCTCTCTTGCTCTCAAGCTCAAATGCTTGCAAAAGATTCTAGCCGCACTATCGATTGAGCTCTGCAACTAAAGGCCCTTGCAGTGAACAACGTCCTGAATAGGCCGCCGAGCGCTTCGGTACCGGTTCTGCGGGTGGTTCGTATCGGCGTACCCAAGAGCCAGTCCGATGAGAATTGATAGATCTTCTGGAATATCTAATTCTGCACGAACAAGATCAGGGTACGATGCGAAAAGGAAAGCGGGTGCCGAATCCACCTGATATTCTTGTGCCACCAGCATGACGCTCTGTGCCAGCAGCCCCATATCAAATAGTGACCAAGACGAAAGGTTTCGATCCAGGCAAAGAAACACCACGGTCGGCGCACCAAAAAACCGATAGTTGGATTCGAACAAGCTTTGTCGAATTGCAGCGTCGTCACGTTCTCTGTCCGTGAATATCAGTCGAGCCCTTGCTGACATCAATTCGGCCATACGTTGTCGGATGACAGGCGGCCACGTCTGCGGTGCCGGCAGATCCGGATTAGATGGCACGCGTTCCTCGGAGCGTACCACGTACGCCGTGCGCAGCCTCTCGAGCGCCTCGCCCCCCGCGACAAAAATCTCCCACGGCTGGGTATTAGCCCATGAAGGCGCGCGGGTTGCAGCTTTCAGAATCTTCAGAATCGTGTCCTTGCCCACTGGATCAGGCTTGTAAGCACGCACGGTCGAGCGGGCGTGCAGCGCATCTATCACATTCATAACTGCGTACCTCTTCTTTTGCTCAGGTTTCTTTGTTCGCTCCGACGCTTTGTTGTCTTATCTTACCCACCGGACGACACTTACAACAGTAGTGCTACCAATCCTTCTTTTGACGCACCATGAGTGCCCCAATTCTGCTGGCTATGTAGCATGTGCTTATTTAGATCCAGCTCTCGAAGGCCAATAAGCTCTTTGCTTGTTTTCTCGCGTCAGCGAACGAAGTTAAATGTATGTGGGTATCTGTATATAGCACGGTGCGGTGGAAAGCGATTGATTCCAAAGGCGTGACATAATGACACCTGACGGGGCAGGCGCGCAACCATCGGAAAAGGGCCCCGGAATGGGAAAGGTGGGCCCACCTGACTATGTCATCAAATGGAAAAAGATCGCTACTGTTTTCAGCCATAACTTACTCGCGGCAACCCTCGTATATCCCTACGCGGACGCGGGGGGGCGGACTCGCAAAGCAACTCTTGTCCTGAGTAAGATAATCGAAGAGTGCGTAGAGGACCCGTTTAGCCGTTTCGTCTTTTGGCTCGCCGCAGACGTAAACATTGAGAGTGCTCTTTTGAGTGCAAAAGAACGCCACGCGATACGTGCAGAACTTGCAAAGACCGTAACGCCGCCGACTGAGTTACAGGTCAAAGACATGAACATGCGCATGACTTCATTGCCTGACTATCTTCGCCTATTTTATCTAGAGGACTATTTCGACAGCATGATAAGAAACAAGAAGGAGCGCCACTGAGCTGCTGACAATGCGACTGCAGGACTCGCCATGGAGAGCGGACCTGGGCCGATTTCCGGAACGAGCAACGCTGCGCTAAATTTTCGCACGACGATGAACGGTACACGTGCGTTCCCGCTGAGTGCGAATCCCCCTTATGCTGCTTGTTGCAGTGAGCCATCGCGTTCCCCGCGTTGAATCGCGCGCTCAAAAAATATCATCAGCAATTTGAGGCAAGCGTGCAAGTCTCCAAAAACCGACAGTGTCGATCTGCCCACGGAACGCCACTAGTTTGCAAGAAGGATGATTGCTGAAACGCCCATTCGCCAACGAAATATCGTCAAATCCGGCGTCGGTTTGGCGCACTTGTTGGAGAGCGCATTTTCCGGTTGTGCTCAATAGCCTAAAGGCTCGTCGATGAGAATCAGGGTCACTCTGCCCTCAATTTCCTCATTCGCGAGAATGACACATTTTCCGATCTCACTCGAGGCCCCATATACCCTCTGTGCGCGGGCATTTTCTAGAGGGAACGCATACTCCCAGACGCGGCGTAAGGCGTGGTCAAGCGTGGGGGCGATCTTGTTAGTGCCGCTCGCGATTATTAGGTGAGCTGCCGCATAGGGCCACGCTCCAACACGGCTCCCTGCCTTGTCGCACGCGACAATTTCGCCTGACTGCGAAATGGCATTGGCTCCCGAGATGAAATAATCCGCAGCGACTGATTTCCTTCTTAGCACACGTCTCTTTTCTTCGTCATTTTCGGCAACGATAGCGCGATGAAGATCGTTCCATTGTGATTCATCACTATTCACATATGCTTCGTAGCCAATCTCGACCAAGGTAGTTGACGAGCCGTGCATCACTTCTGCCTCTGGCGGAATCAAGTCTTTTAGTATTTCGAGGGCGATTTTTCCATTTTTTGCACGAACTACCGCTATCCCGCGCTGCCCAACTGCTTCGACCGTCTGGGCAACTTCGTTGTCTGGCGGCAGTTGATTCCACTTTTCCGGGTCAACGTGAGCTTCTGCGAAAAGGTTTTTTGCGCTATACTGGGTGAGCTTAACCATTCGTTCTCCGCATGGACGTTCTTCTTCAACCTATATACAATATGCTAGCCTCGCTCTGCCGACACGATGCTCGGCCTTTTCTTTCTTTTCAAGAGTTATTCGTTGCGCCACGTCGTTGACGCGTCGCAGGAGACTAGCTTCGTAAAAAAATAGAACCCCCGATCAAGCCAGAAAAAGCCCTGCTCTCTCCTTCGAAACATATCGTCGCCTGTGCGAGAGACCAAAGTAAAAACGAGAGCGACCGCGCGCTGAATATGGATGGGGGTTCCACAACGCAGAACGGAGCTAAAAAACAGAAGCGTTATACCACTGCAGCGTTTATGGGGCGTGGATGCAAAACAGTCGCGTCACGGACGGAGACAGTAATAAACGTAAATGGGCTTCCTTCATCTCGGACATAACGATCCCCCCAGTCATTGCCGTGCTCATGTTCTCACTCATTAACTATTCCTTGTTGCGCGGATTGGCATTTGTCGCCGTTACGTGTATCACCACGCTGTTTGCGGCAATTGTGCCCCTCAGCATGTTGCTGCTCTGGGAAACGAGAACGAAGGCGAAGATAGACCTTGACGTTCCCGCGAGAACAGAGAGGGGCCGTCCGCTGCTCTTCGCCTGCACATCATACCTCATCGGGACTGCCGCATTGGTTGTCGCACATGCGCCGCTACTTACGACCGTCCTCATGTTTGGCTATTTTGCTGGAACGCTCTGCCTTTTCTTTATCAATCTGTACTGGAAGATCAGCATCCACACGATGGGCATCGCAGGACCAATGACTGTTCTCATATTCGTCTTCGGTTATTGGGGCGTGCTACTCGGATTGCTCTTGCCGCCCGTTATCTGGAGCAGGGTCTACCTCAAGAAGCATACGGTCGCGCAGGCGATCACGGGAGCAGTCCTCGGTTTTGTGCTGACCGCGGTTGCGCTCAGCTTGTTGCTCCTTTACGCACCCTTGAATGCATCGGTTTGACCGTGCGGCCGGAAAGCGGCGAGTAGTGAGACACTGTACTCAAACGGAATACGCGTGTTACTTCAAGGCGCGGTTCACAGTAGATCGGTGCCTCTAATTCTATTTGTCCATCAAACCAGACAGCTCAGCCGGACTAACAACTACCGAAACGAACCAAAAGAACCGAGTACGCAACGTGCATCGGAAGGGACTCCTACAAAAAGAAGCAGCTATGAAGCCAACTCATCCTTTACTCTCTTCGCCGCAACAAGATCGTCGCTAGGACGAGAAAGACACCGGCGAAGATGAGCAATGCGACGACGTCGGGGTATATCTTATCGAGCCCCCATCCACGCAAATTCACAGAGCGCACGGCCGCTACCGCGTAGGTCGTCGGAAGGAGGTACGACACGGGCTGCAGCCACTCTGGGATTGCTTCTATGGGCCAAAAAACTCCAGAGAGGAGGAATGCAGGCAATACAACGAATGGCAAAAACTGGACTGCCTGAGCCTCCCGTCGTGCAAAGCTCGAGAGCAGTATGCCGAGCCCCTCTGCCACGATCGCAAGGAGCGCGATGACCCCGAATGACAGAAAAACGTTTCCAACGATGGTAATGTGAAACAGCAGCACGGCAACCGCAAGCAGCACCGCAGACTGGGCGGCGCCAATCGCACCAAACGCGACAGCGTACCCTGCGACCAGCTCGCTCTCCTTTAGCGGGGATGCAAGCAGTCGAGAGAGCGTTCCTGACGTCCGTTCACCGACGAACGCGATGAGCGTGAGAAGCATCGTAATCTGCCACACAGCCACTGAGACGATACCTGGCACAAAGGTGTCGATGAACTGCGCGTTCGCGCCGTAAATAGCGTTGCTTGCGTCAACTGAGACCGGTGGCTGATGGCCTTGGCCCTGCGTAGTTTGCACCACCGCGTTGTTGACCGCCGCGATGATCGGGTTGGCGACGTTAACGTTGCTCTTGTCCGCAAGAATGCTAACAGTCACGTTCTCCTGCGGGATGGACGTTTGACCCGAGGCCCTTGCCTCGACCGATTGGGTGAAGGTCGATGGAAACGCGATGACGGCATATGCACTCCCGTTTTGCACTTGGCCAATAGCATCGCTCTCACTATTCGAGTACGCAACGTTGAGAGTGCTGGTGTCGAAATTGGAGATAATCTTATCTGACAGTGAGCTGCTTGCCGCTGCTGTATCATTGTTAACCACGATCACTCGTACGTCCTTGACGTTGCCCGTAAACGCGACGCCGAAGAGAATCATTACGAGTAGCGGGGCCACAAAAATGAGAACACGGGTGCGGCGATCGTTCTTAATGTCCCGCAACGCGCGCTTTGTCACCGCAAACACGCGCGAGACCTTCATGCAGATTCTCCAGTCCGAGAATACGACAAAAACGCGTCCTCGAGCGAGTCGGTGTGCGTCAGCTCGAGAAGCTCCTGAGGAGAGCCCTCGGCAATGAGACGTCCTTCGCGCATAAAGCCGATGCGATCGCAATGCCGCGCCTCGTCCATGTAGTGGGTAGTGATTAGGATCGTAATTCCCGAATCCCGCAGCTCCTCAAAGTACTGCCAGAACGAGGCGCGCAGGTCGGGATCGACGCCTACTGTCGGCTCATCAAGAAACAAGAGCTGCGGCTCGTGAAGCAACGCGCAGGCGAGCGAGGTGCGGTGCTGCATGCCGCCGCTCAACTGATCGACCAGCGTGTCTCTGGAATCCTGCAGATCGATAAGCTTGAGAAGCGCTTGTTCGCGTGTATCAATCTGCTGTTTGCTGAGTCCAAACACTTCGCCATAAAACGCGAGGTTTTCGTGTACGGTCAAACCCCGGTACATTGCCAGCTCCTGCGGCATGTAGCCGATACGCGACGCAGTGCGCGGATCGGGAACCTTCGTGTCAAGCACGTACGCTTCCCCTGACGATGGCCGTAGCAACCCGCAGAGGATCTTGATGACGGTCGTCTTTCCGGCGCCGTTTGGGCCTAGCAACCCATAGATTTCGCCGTGCTTAACCCGGAGCGACAGCTTGTTTACGGCTTTGAAGCCGCCAAAGTCTTTTTCAAGGTCGCGGATGCAGACATCATCCTTCATACGAACTCCCGCCTGAAACAGTTTTCAGCGATAATCGCTGAGGTTTCTCGGGCTCACGGTGCCTCAGTCGCACCGTGCAAGCTTACTGACTTCCGTCTGTGAGGCTTCGGTTATATATGTACCTTCGTCGGGCAGCCCGTTTAAGGTAAGAGCGTCGGTGACATTCTCTTTGAGTTTAACAGCGAAGATTATCTCAGGTCGGGGTAGGCCTTTTTTGAAGCAACTCAACCCGATGTGCACGACGCCGTAGGCGTGATTGGAACCTTAACGTTGCGCCGGCAAAGTGAAGGACTGATTCGTTCGTCCTTAGTATCATAGACTCGTTGATAGCTTCTTCAATCTTGATGCATTCAGGAGCGAACGACCTCAGGTCAATCGCTAGATGCAAATCACTGAGGCAAAATGCCATTGCTGCTAGCGTTACGTTCGCAGGCCTTGCCTCTATCAGGTGGGGGTCATACGGATTAGTTATCTCAGAGCTTAAAAAAGGATCCTCCTGTTCATATCGGCAAAACGCAGCTGAGCCTCGAGCGTGAGATTATGCACCTACCGACCAACTGAAACGTCGTTCACCGAGCTGAAGCGTTCAGAGTTAGTCGATCCATTTGGTTACTTCGCGAGCATCTGGACGTTCGACAGGCGGGAGGCGCTTCATTGGATAGCCAATCGCACATCCGTTGGTTCCAAATTCGCCGTGAGGTATGCCTAGCAGAGAACAGAACTCGCTATCCTGCCCCATCTGAGCAGTCGCTGACACGAGCTGAAAGCCCAGCCCTAGGGCGGTTGCCTTCAGCCACATGTTCTCCAGACAGTGAGCGAGTGATTGCTGCTCGACAGGCGGGATGCCTCTCCGTTCTGCCACAACGATGTAGTAAGGGGCGGTGCCGATGCCTGGTACACCCATCTCTGCGAGTCGCTCCAGTCTTTTTACAAACCCCGCGGCTTGGTGTTCCGAGGGATTAGCCGCCAGGTCATCGCGCAGCTGTTCCGCCATGCGCTTCACCTGCCGCTTCCCAAGCGCCGCGACGTGGGCAAGCTGAGGGCTCCCCTCTTGGAATACGAAGAATCGACGGAAATCCTGTCCTGCAACAGCCTGCGCCGCGTAGGGGGCGAGCAATCCGGCCCGTATGATTTTCATAATATCCTCTTTTGGCGGAATTTCTTGCGCGAACGACCTCACCGAACGCCGTGATTCGAGGATTCTGTCAAGGATCGCATTATCCCGTTGGGTGAAAGGTGAAACGTGCGTCATAGGTGGCAGGTTTCGCTCATGAAGTATTAATAGGGTATTGTGTCTTATCGTTCGCGTATACGTGTCGCGATTCAGCCCAGATAGGAGCAGAATCTCCTCCACGCTGAGCTTCTCCGCTGGATATAAGGTGCGTTGATCCCTTCGAACGGTAGCGCCATGTTCCCGAATTTCCTTGTGGCCGCGTGTGTCCATTCAATAGCAGAATAGCGAGCCTCTGCAGTGCGCAATGACTGCGAGCTTCTCGTGCACGAGTTGTACCCGGGCGCAACTGCGACAGTTGCGTCAAAAAGTGGGGCGTTCATATAGGGCTCGTGCGAATATTACGCTTACAACTGTTCATTGAGTGCTAGACCCGCTGTCTAAACGTCGTCAAAATACGGATATACGGGAACAAGCCTATCACAGATTCGTAAAAAAAACGAGCGGAAATAGGAGATCGTTAGTGATGTGGATCGCAGATAACGTGTATGAGGTCAAATCTAGGATAGTCAGTATGTTCGTGTACACGACGGATGATTCGCCAATCTGCTTCGACACGGGCAATAGTGAGGGGCCCGCCAAGCGAGAGTTTGATGCGCTTGGTTTCAAGCCTGAACACGTGAAGTACGTGTTTCTCACGCACACCGATGGCGACCACGTAGGCGGCCTGAATCTTTTCAAAAATGCCAACGTGTACTTGTCGATCGATGAAGAGCAGATGATTAATAGATCAACGCCGCGGGGCTTAGGGTTCATGCATAATCCACCGCTTAAGAAACCCTACACACTGCTCAAAGATGGGGATATTGTGCAGGCGGGAGAGACGAGAATAGAGGCGCTAGCAACGCCAGGCCACACTCCAGGCTCGATGTCGTACTTGGTGAATGATTCGATTCTGTTCGTTGGCGATACGTTGGCCCTAAAAGGAGGCAAGGTTCGTCCCTCCTCAAGGCTACACCTGAGAGACATGATGACCATGGACATCGCCACACAAACCGAATCAGTAAAAAAGTTGGCACAACTCAAGAACATATCTCTGATGATCACTGCGCACACTGGTTTCACAACGGATTTTCAATCCGCGATGAGCGACTGGGTATAGGGTCCAATTTCTAAGCTGTGAAACTGAACAGGGCGCCAGCGCAGCACGCTGACCCGCAACGCGGGCTGGTCGAGGTCCGTGAGCGGCCGCATGGCGCGCTAAACATTACGTATTGCACCTGTTTCGCAGAAATAGAGTCCAAAAAACTGGTATTCGTTTTCTAGCGGACATCCGCCGCAGAAACACCCTTTACGCGCAAGTTCGCAGTCTGTTTTGCCGCGAGCGCAGAACAACCTCTGCTCCTGTTGCATCATGCATTCATTTCGGGTCGGACAACTCGGACAGAGACATAGATCTGCGTTATCAAGCGTGTCGGGAACGTTCACTCAAATCACCGCATCTTCATAAGGACTTTACACAATTATTGTTTGCGATCACAGCGGGAAACCTGATGGGTGCTAATCGTCCACGTCTTACTTGCGCGGACAAAGGTCCGTGGGAACCGTTCACGCTTTTTTATCCGTCGCGGTGGAACACCGAAAGCTCTGTCAATAGAGAGAAGACCTCATAAGCTAGAGATGTCATATTCATCGTGAGGAGCTAAACAATGCAAACATTAACCCCTAATCAAGGCGTTACGCTCGCTGCGCCAATGATCTATAGCCTCGTAACGTCGCTGGACACAAACGGAAGACCGAACGCACTCGGCGTATCTTGGGTGACGCGCACGTCACTTGACCCGTTCTTGCTGATGGTCTCCATTGATCATTCGCGCTATTCGCACGCGGGAATTGACTTTCACAAGGAGTTCGTGGTGCACTATCCAAGTGCAGAACAGGCGGAAGCCGCGTGGTTTTGCGGCACGAGATCGGGACGAGATATCGACAAGATCAAAGAAGCGGGCCTCTCATTGATCGACTCTGTCGTGGTGCAGGTGCCGACGATTGAAGGAGCGACCGTTGCACACGAATGTAAAGTAGTCGGGCAGTTCGAGACAGGCGACCATACTGTGTTTGTCGGAGAAGTTGTTGCGACACGAGGTGAGCCGCAAAAGGCGGAGCACTTGTATGTCACCTCAAAGTACGAATTCTTTGGCCTTGAAGGTTCTCGTGTCCCTGCCGACAAGCCGTACTTCGCGGCTAAGAATTAAAAAACGGAAGCAACTCGACTTTGATCAGCAACTTGCGTCTGTGTCTTGTTCTGTTCAGAATGACTGGACTTGCGGTCTCCTGTTAACGCTTTCTTGACAACGAGCAAAACACACAGATAAGAGAATTTGCTTGCGCAGTTGTTTTTGCGGCGAACTTATAGCCCGGCAAAAAAGAATTGTGCAAGCATTGTATAAAGTCAACTACTATAACCTTCGGCGCTTAGGAAAAACGCTCCGAGGACGGAAGGTCGATCAAACGCCAAATAGGTGAGCTAGACGATAGTTGAACTCCTCGCTTTTGGTTTCACAGCTTTTCTGGTAGGTTTTTCTGGCGCAATCGTGCCAGGCCCAATGCTTACGGTCTCAATAACCGAATCATTCAAAAAGGGATACAAGGCCGGAACGAGTGTAGTTTTCGGTCATGTAGTAACTGAGACTGGTATGGTCGTGCTTCTCGGTCTAGGCCTCAGCCAGATCATAGGACTAAAAGCGCCTTTTATTGCAATTTGCGTTATTGGCGGGGCATTTCTTGTCTTCATGGGCATCAATTTGGTAAAGAGTGGCCAAAGGAACGCCTCCATCCAGACGGCTGCCGAAAAACCGACGCTTGCGTACGGGCCTATCCACAACGGCATAATGACCAGCTTGTCGAATCCATTCTTCTTTATGTGGTGGTTTACGGTCGGAGCGGCGTTTGTGTTCGAGGGTCTGAGACTCGCGGGAGTGATTGGGCTGGCTGCGTTCCTCATTGGTCACTGGGCCTCAGATTTCTCGTGGTACGGATTCGTTTCCATCTGTACTGACAGAGGAGCTGCCATTGCTGGCGACAGAGCCTACCGAATCGTTCTCATAAGTTGTGGCTTTTTCTTGTCCATACTTGGCCTAGGTTTTGTTTACACTGGATTCATAAACATTTGATTGCTGGGGAGTGGGCAACCAGCGTTTACGGGCAACTCTCGGCGTCAACGTGCGATGGGACAGGTGTCAATACACTGCTTTGCGTAAAAATTAGCGTTAGCTTTCGCCCTGCAACGATTCCCTTGCTGCCTAGATTGCAATCGCTGCTTTCTATCTAATGCCTGGACATCTTTCAGCCAAAAAGCCGAGGTCGAAAACTATTTCCTTCTGACTACGTAAGTTGGCCTGATGGACGTCACTAGTGCGATAAGATTGCTTGTCGTAGCTATTTTGGTCCTGATCGTGCTGTACCTTCTGGTCAAGCTAGGGGCCAGATATGGAAAGTACTTGGCAGTGAATTCGATCCTCGGTATCATCGTTCTGGCTTTGGCGAACTTCATTGGACTTCCTGTACCCATAAACGTGATTACCATGATTATTTGCGCCTTGGCAGGGATACCCGGAGCTTTGCTTGTAATACTATTGTTCGTGCTCGGGATTGTTGCTTAAGGTCGACCTCACTACTACTTTTTGACTCCTAAGCTCTGGCCGCTTTTTGGTTTACCTAAGTTTGCGTCCCGCCAAACTATTTGTTCAGCTAGGCTCAGAATCGCAGCGGCAAAAAAAGACCCGGGATGCTTGAACTTTTCTCTGAACAAGTGGAGGATGGAACATCGAAAGACTAATGAACGGTGATCGTCACGACTGGGCTCGTCGATGCTTGATACGCGCTGGTCCCGGCGAAGGTGGCGTAGTAGGTACGTACTCCGGGTGTGGTGAATTTCGTTACGAATGTGAGCGTTGAGTACGCGGTGATGTCGTTGTAGCGGACGCCGTTGAGATAGTGGTAGATGGTGACGGGCTCAGGGATGGGCGTGCCGCCAGCAGGTGTCAGGGTGGCTTTGAAGGTGACAGACTGGTTGACGGCGGGAGTGGTGTTGGACGCGGTGAGGGTGACGCTGGTCTGGGGCTTCGTCGCAAACGCCTTTATGCAGATACTCATATTCGTACCGACCTGCGTTGCATCAGTCCACGAGGCCCCAGTTGCACTCAAGTAGCCCTGTCCTGGTTGCCCCGTTGCCGAGCTGTATCCCGGCAGAGTAGATTCCGCGGGGATAGGGTAGTTGCTGCCCGGGGTGGTAATCTCTATGACAACAGAAAACTTGTGGCCAGCCGTAAGCGGGACAGTCGTATTAAGCGGGATGGTATAATACCCGGGCATGGCTATCGTGCCGTTAGGGCCAGTATACGCGGTGCCGCCAATGGGGCCCGAGGTCGGATTGGTATACACGTATATCTGATAATTCGTATTCATTGAACCAGCGTAGAAACTGACGGCGGACAGTTGCTGGTTAGACGTCGCGGTAAATACGTTCGCACCCCACGCCGTATTAGAAGGGGAACTACCGATATTATTACCACCGACACTAGTCACCCACCCTAACGGATCATATTGATAATTGTTGTTGTAGTTCGTCGTTTGTTGAGCAGTGAAGACCGTGGGCGGTTGAGAATTCGTGGCGAACTGAGTATCATAGTACGAAACATAGAAGTAACCTTGTTGCCCGAAGGTCGTGCCATAGCTGTTTTTTACGATAAAAGCGCCCGGCCCCCTTGGGTGGCTAGCAAAGTTACTGGCGGGGTAGGAATCATTCCAACCGACGATAGTCACGGCGTGATTAGGGGTGGTGGTGCCACTGTAGTAGTAAGCCGCGGTATTTGAGTTATAGTAACTCGAGCTCGTATCGATATACATGGTGGCATAAACGCCGCCATAATTCTGCAGCGCCCATTTTATGTTGTTGTTATCGGTCGGAGAAGCTCTGTATGGCAGAAAGAGCACGTTTTGGACGTGCTGTTGTACGGAGCACAACGATGTATCGGTGCACGAACCCTGGTTGAACGGGTCGCACGCGGTAGTAACCGGGCCACCCTGCATACTGCCGCCCCACCGGGCGAGGTACGCTGTTGCCATCTGCTGATTTCCTCCATCTTCGCACGTCAGATCGAATCCGGCCAAGTTCTTCATGTTATTCTCTGAGAAGCTAGCCTTCGTTCCAGGGAGTAGATATGACTCGAGCGAGCCGTACGCGGCAAACGCCCAGCACGCAGGTGAAGTGCCTTGATTCTCCACGGGGCTGACTTTGCCGAGACTACGCAAATCGTAAGACGTTGGATACCCAGCGATGGGAGCGGCCGCCGCGCGCACGCCCTGTCCTGTAAGGGTAGAGAAATTAATAGTCGACGGCACTATGCTTTCCTCGTGCCCGCTCACGGTGGTCGTCGCGTTTCCCGCCGCTTGATTTTTGAGATACTTAGTGAATGCTGGATTTATCGGCGCTTGGCTCCACGTATTTAGCGCGCCTGTCGCATTTGTCGGGGAAGCGGCCGCGGAGCTACTTTGCAAGATGACGGCTCCGCACACCGAAACCGCTATTAAAGCGATGAGGAGCATCGCAGCAAGCTTTCTGTGAGTCATTTGAGTAACCTTTCTTGTTCATCGCAACAGCGGATTCGGGGTTCGGGCCCAGCGTTCGGCTTACACGAAGCGAACGCCAATCGCTGTGCAGGCTTGCAAGCACGATTGCCTCGGTCGTTCTAGATAAAGAACGATGAGCTACAGTTATAAGCGTTCCGATGCAGCAACCGTTCTACGCGCGCAGCCAAACTACTATGGGTCAGCCTCGATCGTTAACCCCGAAAGCCGATGAGCAAGCATATAATGCTCATTAAGGCTCAAAACTGAGCTTGCTACGCGGCATCAACGGGCAATTCGAGGCCCCAACCTTTAAGTACGTGCAAAAAAACCTATAATCGTACTGCCCCCTTATTGCGCCGTGTGCCCACCAAATGAAAACTATTGCTTGCGCGCTTATTGCGATTGCTTTTTTAGCGCCACTGCAAGTATCGGGAGACGCCCTGATTTGCCAAGGTACCATGGCGAGCACTGTGCACTATACTACAACGCGCGACATCATCGTTCCCAAAGGAACTCAAAAAGTAGTGATCCAGATTCCAACGGTACTGAATGCGAGTCTCTTCGCATACTCACAGAGAGTGCTGTCTTTTAGCATTTCATATAGCAGGAAACCCGACGAGGCAACAGCTACGGACGGAGGAATCACGGCGACGTGGCTAAACCCGCCACCAAGATTAAGCTACACAATAGCGGCGAATTTGACCATCGACGTACAGGTTGCGGGGCTGAATTCAGAGTCACAGCTACCCATCAGGCTCAACTCTTCTGATCAGAGCGCCAGCGAATACCTCGCTCCTTCGAAGTACGTGCAATCAAACGATTCAGCCATCAAAAAAACCGCTGAAACCCTTGTCAGCAACGCTCACTACGAGAGTGCCGCAGTGACGTCCATAATGTTGTGGGTGCGTGACTATCTCAAATACGACTCTAGCGTGACGAACCACGACGCGGCTTGGACCTTTTACAACAAGCGGGGAACGTGCGAGAACTACGCGCAGCTGTCACTGGCACTGCTGCGGAGCGTCGGAATTCCAGCGCGCTATGTGAGCGGCTATCTCGTGGGCGGGGATATCACCGTAAGTAGTTACCTATCGACGTACGGCTATAGTTGGAACGCCGGGTCGCACGCTTGGATCGAAGTGTACTATCCTGACATAGGATGGGTGCCCTACGAACCACAACAAACGCTGGGCTTTGTTGACGATCATCACGTGCGCGTGTCTGTAGGAACGGACTCAAGCGACGTTACAGATACGCTGATTCAAACGTACGCCACAAGTGACACCGGGCGCGTAGTAATCAACGAATCCTCAGACGCAACCCTCACGCGCGATACTTCAACATTGCACGTGGTAAACACGTCAGCTGCCTCGAGCCAGGGAGTCATGTCTCAGGAGATGGCGCACGGCGGCGTGATTAACGATCAAATGAATACATTTGATGGCGAGAAGCTCGTAAGTCAGCTGGCGGTGCCGATCATAGTCGCTGTCGGAGTGGTAGCGAGTTTCGGATTCTTGCTCGCCAGCAGGCGACGCCGTTAGAGATAACACCTATTTCGGGCTATGCTCTCGCTGACTCGAGAACCCACGCGATGAATCGCCGTGCTGGAAACTCGTGAATCGTCGACAATATGAAGCGCCCTTTGTCTGACGACGTCACGGCCAAAACGGCACCGTCTTCTGCCTCTAGCACAACGTCGTGCTCTATCGCGCCAGTCAAGTAGCCATCTGTGTGGGCTTCAAGAACATCGACGATCTGTGTGGCCGGATGTTCCCTCTTGATAGCTATTTTCACGAGCTCATCTCGCGGGAGCAGCCGGAACCTGCACGGAAGACCAAGCCACCCGAAGTCGTAATCGTCTACGTAAGGGCTGAACGCGACCAGTGATCCCCCTTTTCGCACGAACTGGCGGAGTGGCGTTCCCAGGCCTTTCACTGATTTTGCAACGCTGCTGTAGGCCGGATTCCCAAAACCTACAGGGAGTATTGCCACCTCGAACTTAGGCGAGTACGCGCTGCCGATCTGCAATGGAGAGACGCGCTCGCACGCGAAACCGTACTCCACAAATAGCTTCTCAAAAAAAAGCGGCCGATCCCAAATGAGCGCAATTTCAGTCATTACCTCAACGTGACTGGGCGGTTACTTAAGCGTTATTGCAGCAGGGAAGGCCCCCCACACATCGTAGACTGACGCAGCGATAATAACACTTGACCTTCGTCATAGCATGACGCGCCGAGCACCGCTTCGCCGAAGCACCCTAAAAGATCAGCCAGCACGTCGCGCACAGATCCCTCGCGAGAGGCTTAGCACGGGTTCGATTGGGGCAAACTCTGACAAACGCCTTTTTTTCACATCGGTGATTGCGCGTGCTTCCAGCTCTCGACCAATTCCGATAGTTCTTCTGGGTCAGTGATTTCCTCGATCCAAATCTCGTTGAACCTGGTGCGCAGCGCAGGAGAGAGCACGTTTCGCGACGGGTGGATTTTAGGAGGATTGATAGAAAAGAACAGCCTGAAATTGGGATGTAGTTCAAAGAGGGTCCCCTCTTCATCGGCAACGTAGCCGAAGTCTAATAACGTGTTGAGATACTCAGAGAGAGGATTGAGGTTTGCCTCGTCAATCAAAAGCCACGCGCCCTTCTTGATAGCCTTAAACAGCAGTCCTCGCTTGTAGTGCCATTTGCCGCTGCGGCCTTGCGTATAGCCACCCAAGAGCTCCTCAAGACCTGAGTCTGATGATAGGTTAACGTAGTAGAGATCCGTTTCCTTCTCCCGTGCAAGGTAGCGTATCAACGTCGTTTTGCCTGAAGCAGGGTAGCCAACTAAAAGAATCGGCTCATTGAAAAAGAGCGCTTTGGCAACGCTCGCGAGTGTATATCTCTGCGTTTTGGTCGGGACAATGTTAGCCTCTTGGCCAGGAATAAGGTGGCGACCGCGAGTAACCGACAAGTCCGTCAAGAACTGCTCCAACTGCCCAGCACTGATAGCAAGAACGTCGTCAATGGTCGTGCTTTCAGTTTTAATGCCAAAGAGCGTGTCGATAAGCTTTACAAGAGCTTCCCGTTCGTCGCCGTTTCGGACGCGTGCCACGTAAATATCTGATAGCTCTCTAGCAAGGAGCTGCAAAAGCGCTGGTTCGGGTGCATTCGCCTTTATAGCGGGCGTTAATCGCCTCCCGAGCCGTATCAAGTCGCGCAAGCTGAATATGTACGCCTCCTTTTCCTCCTTGCCGATGACTTTCGAGTCCGCTTGTTCCTGCAGGGTAATGTGGAAAAACGCCACCGAGTACGCTAAATGAGCGGGAATGTCGAACAGCCCGCTCAAAATCTCAATTAGGTCTTCTTCACTCAGCTCGGGTTGATAGTGCACTTTGAATCTCGACACAAACACCTGCGAAAGCCGTCCTCTTTGCGCGTAACTCAGTGGGTTCGCTGTGGCAAACAGCCGGAATTCGTTTGATGGCTCGACAACGCGTTGATCGCCATTCTCTGAATAGACAAACTTGCCGGTGATCAAGTAGTCATTCAGTATCTCAAGGACTTCAGAGGTCGCGAGGTTTAGCTCTTCGAGAACGAGACACATGCCGCGCTTGGCTGCCTTGAGTATGATCCCATCCTGCCAGGCAAAGATGCCTCGTTTGTTTGGCTTTATCCCACCTATGAGTTCTGACTTGGAAATGTACGGGTTGAGCGTATACGAGATGTGTTGGTTGCCCAGCGCCTCAGTTAGCCACTTGACCAAGAAGCTTTTCCCCGTAGACGTCGGTCCCATCAGCAAGAGCGGGTGGTGCAGACGATACGCCGAAGCGACAGTGTAGAGCATCTCGTACGAGGCCTTGGTCACGATGCACGGCGGTGTGCTGGTGTGCAGTTGCTTCTTCTTCAGGGTGAGACGGCCTACCTGAAGAGAGTCTTTTCCCAACACAACAAAAGACGAATAGGCACCAGAAAGTGGGACAGACAATGGCTCGTTTAGCGCCTCTCCCAGCTTCTTAATGGCCTCTGCAAACCCTGCTTCCTCCTGGCCCGATAACACTACGCGCGCAACGCTGGCGAAGAGGCCTTGCGCGACAGCGCGAACGTCGGCCGCCTCGTCGTCCAGTGCGCGCTCCAACTCGCGCAGCGGCGCGGCCCTGCCCTCGCTGACTTGTCGCGGGTAGACTCGTTGGAGCGCTTCTATCGTTGTCCGGCGCACGCCCGGGTCGTGATCAGTAAGCAGCTGCTCTAGAGGCGCTATGTTTACGGCGGTCCCGTGTTCGACGAGTGCTGAGTAGACCCCCCCTAGAGCTTCGGCCGCTGCCACACGAACTTCTGAGTGTTTGCTGTGTATCGATTTCTCTAATTCTTTGACCTCGACGGCCGCTTCCCCTTGAAGCAGCGCTGGATATATCGCGCCAAGCGCTTCTATCGTTGTCCGGCGCACGCCCGGGTCGTGATCAGTAAGCAGCTGCTCTAGAGGCGCTATGTTTACGGCGGTCCCGTGTTCAGTGAGGGCAAGGTAAACGCGGCTCATCGCACTAGCTGCAGTCCGACGCATCTGGTCATTTGAGTCTGACAAAAGGCGCTCGAGAAGCGTGCTGTCAACCGCGTTCCCGTGTTCGATGAGTGCTGCGTAGACGGTGCCGAGTGCGTTCGCGGTTGTTTTGCGTACAACCCAGGATCGATCGCTGAGAGCCGCTTCAAGAGCTTTGAGATCGACATCCGTGCCTCGTTGGATGAGTGCTGCGTAGACGGTGCCGAGTGCTTCGGCGGTCGCTTGGCGTACGGCCCAATATTCATCAGTAAGCCCCGTCTTTAAGCGTGACACGTCTATCGCTACGCCTACCTCAATCAGTGCCGGATAGATGATACCAAGGGCCTCTATCGTCGTTTGCCGAATGTAATCGATCAATCCGTCCAAGCCCTGTTCAATTTGAGCTAAGTTTATCTGCATGTCATGCTTTATGAAAACCGGATAAACAGCGCTCAGAACCTGCGCTGCCATCTTACGCACTCCAAGGAACTCGCTGTCAAGCGCGTGCTCAAGCTTTGATAACGAGGGCACTACTCCTCGGTCGAGCAGCGAAACATAAACGCGACCGAGGGTGTCTATGAGCGCCATTTGAAATTTCTCGTCACGATCTCCGAGATCGGCCTCGAGCGCATCGATGTCAACGCTCTCGCCTCGTTTCACGAGTTCTGGATAAGCTATACCTAAAGCCCGTGCCGTGGCTTGGCGCACTTCTGTGTCGTGATCAGTGAGCAGGCGCTGCAGAAAGGCCATTTGAACGGCGTTCCCGTGTTCGATGAGTGCTGCGTAGACGGTGCCGAGTGCGTTCGCGGTTGTTTTGCGTACAACCCAGGATCGATCGCTGAGAGCCGCTTCAAGAGCTTTGAGATCGACATCCGTGCCTCGTTGGATGAGTGCTGCGTAGACGGTGCCGAGTGCTTCGGCGGTCGCTTGCCGTACGGCCCACGATTCATCGCGAAGCAACAGCTCGAGAAGACTGGTGTCGACGGCTTTTCCCTCTCTGATGCGTTCCTTGTACACGGAGGCTAGAACGGCGACCGCCGCTTGACGTGCAGTCCATGCTGCATCGGTTAGCTCGCCTTCTAATTCCTCCAATATAACATCGCGCAAAAAATCGGCGACAAGAACTTGATACGCGATCTTGCGTCCGACGATCTGGGTCCGTATGTCCGACGCACTCACTAACCCGTAGAGCACGCTTAAGAACTGCTTGATGCGGGGATTTGCAGCAAAGGTCATGAGCATCTCAACGAAAGAGCTCACGCCTTCGGAAAGAGAAGTGACCAGCGCGGGCAGCTGTGGAGCTTGCGACGTGAGATCCAGTGGTTCAAAATCCGTTAGCACTGCTTTGATGTTTTGTTGCTCTTCGACTATTGAACGGATGATCTTTTCGTTCTCGGGTCGTATTCGCATAAATCCGTAGCGGCACGCTTCAACAAACGCATCTTTCTCGCTTAAGCCAGACTCTAGGAACAGCGTCACTGCTTCAGTTGCTCTTTTCAAATCCCGAATTGTGAAAAAGTCAGGAAAGTCGTGCTTAAGTTTGAGGTAAACGCCAGCGATTAACGCTCCTAGCGCGGCAGTGAATCTATCGCCAGTGGCTTGAGAAGGCCGTCGCGTGTCGCTTGGAGCGTCGCGTCTTGAGGAGTCATGAGGATGAATCACTCATCACCTCTTGCTGGAGCACGCGGCCCAACGTCAACGGCAGCTCGTCAACGGTAGCGACGTGTATCGGATGGTCATACCGCGTGCTTATCGTTTTTACCTGTTCGCCGATACCGATGCCGACCACATTTATGGCTTTTGTTTCCGCCACGTCTTGCAGTTCCTCGAACGTTATGCCGGTCGTGTTCACGTTTCCTTCGCCGTCGGATATGACGATCATGAGGCGATAAACATCTTCTGGCTCTCGATCGAATATGTCGATCCCTAGCGCGAGCGCGTCGGCATCTGCCGTTGCCCCGAGCGGAATAAACTGAGATACGTCCTCAAATACATCCTCACGAGCCCGCTGAGTCAGCGTATCCCCGAACGGCTTATGGATGATTGGCCCGTCAGCGAAGCCGATGATCGCGTAGTTGATTCCCAGATAATCGAACGCTTCCATGAAGAGTAAAAGCGCTTGCAGTGCAGCAGTTCGCTTTGGTTCCTGCATGGAGCCTGATTCGTCTAAGAGCAACATAATCCGGTGGTCCAAGCGAGTCGGCCGCCTACGCTTGAGGAATACGTCGAAATCTTTCTTGGTCGTTGGCAAGCCCTGTTGCATCTTGCGCGTAACGTCCATCACCCGACGCAAATCTGGTTTTTGGCCAGAAGCATAGTAGCCTTCGTACTTTGGCTTGCGATTCTTTGCGAGCACATTTTCGAGCGTTCCGACGAGCATATGCAGCAATCCCGACACCGCAGCGTACGCCCGGTGGTATTCGTTCATACGGCGGCTGCGTTCGAACTCGAGGTGCCGGCGCTGGGCGATAAGATCTCTTCGGGTGAGCTCGGAGTGCGGCTTGTCCGCTGAGATTCGCACGTGCTCAAGGCTATCCCTGTTCTCCCCAATTTTTTGTTCAAGGACATCTGCATCAGCCGATTCGGGCACATTTCGCTTAGCGGACAAACGATCGGCAAGTTCCTTCGCTTGCTCCTCGAGGATCTCCTGCGCTTCTTGCTCCAATGGTTGCAGGTTGATTTCAGAGGGGTTTTCACCTTCGCCGAAAGGTTGCTGCCCGCGCTCTATAGTTTGCGCCAGGTTGTCGGCGGCTTGCTTGAGCAGCTTCTCGTACGGCTCTAGAATATGGCTCTGTATCTGTCCGGCCGCTTCCAGTGCGTAACGGAGCTTGTCTTGCTCTGTCGCGCGGCCGGGGGGGTAGTGGTTGAAGATTGGTTGAAAAAACTGAGCCGTGCTTTCGAGAGCGGCGCTCACTTGTGGATTTATCACGTACGAAGGAAGCCTACCAAACCGCCAAAAGTAAAGAACGCACAACAGATACTCGAGATGGGGGAACAGCTGGTACGCCTGAATCGTTGAATTAGAGTATGTTTGCACCTCCTTCTGCAATTTGTGGCTGTAAGCTGTCGCGCTGAGGTCTTCTGACAACAGATCGTCGTAAATGAGATCAAAATATGGGGCCGTCCCCTTAAACGTGGCTTTCATCCAGTTAGTGGCGCGCGGATCTTCAAACGTGTTGAGCAGTAAGCGCAACGATTCGCTCGAAAGAAGACGCATAAAGGTTGGATGTTTCACGTCGAGACGCGTCACTTGGTAGTGGCCGATTTCGTGCAATAAGAAGCCGATAATTTTCTCGGGCGGTGCTGTGACGAGGTCCACAAGAGGGAAGGTTATCGTGTTACTCTCATAGTCAAAAGCCCACCATTCGCCAGGAACGACGCTGATGTCAACATCCTCACCCAGTCCCGTTGAGATAATGGTCACGAGCGTGCGCATCTTCTTGAGGAGGAGGGCCTGGTCTATTCTATTTCTCGCGGCTAACTCGGCTATCCGTTGACGTTGTTCTTCCGAAAGCTCAGTGTATGGCTCACGCGAAGGCGTTCCTGATGTGGCGAGCGGGGCTGCTTGCACATCCAAATGCGGGAGCTTCTGAGCCAGATGCGCGAACAATGCGTCCAACCAGTCTTTGTTAGCGAACATC
>Ga0224516_1000034_pt1 | contig 35273 bp, 32 predicted proteins | sample IRFST0metaG_FD_179884 | JGI IMG/M metagenome (GOLD analysis project Ga0224516, IMG submission 179884) | Peat soil microbial communities from Stordalen Mire, Sweden - IR.F.S.T0 | ecosystem: Environmental > Terrestrial > Soil > Wetlands > Peat | place: Sweden: Norrbotten County, Stordalen Mire... | reverse complement strand
GAATAGTCATAAGACCCGTCCAATCTGAAGAGTCCAACCATAAAGAAATAGTCAGTAACCGTGAAAACCGTTTTTGGGTTTTGTTCAATCACAAAGAGCCTAAGATTTGCTTTAAGCTGATCCTTGAGCGGGCTGCGGTCTGCGAGCTCTAACATGTTTTCAAGCACTTCGCGAGTAACGACAAGCTCGATCTGTATGCCTTTTGCGGCGAGTTCGGCATAAACATCAAGCAAGTCTGGCGCGAACACGGGGGCAACGCCTCGTATCACTTTGGCGTCTTCGAGCAGGGTGACAAAGGTCGAAAACGCATTGAAAACGTCAGTGGGCACGCTTGTCAAGACTTGTGATTCTTGCAAACATCCTATGTTCTTGAGAGAATCTTCAGGGATACCGCTTAAATCGTGTTCAAGCCAGAACTTGCCAAACTGAGTAATCACGTTGACCGTTTGCACAAAACTCTCCACATGCAAAGCGACAATCTTGCCCGAGCTTGTAAGCAAGTAGTTCCGCTTACCATCTTGGAAGGTGAGGCGTTCTTTCTCCAGCTCTCTAAGCGCGTGTATTGCTGCGGTTGAGCTTGCCCCCGTTGCTTCGCGCAGGCCGGCGAGGGATGTCGTGCCGTTGTTAAGTGCAAGAAGGAGCTTCTTCCTCAGGTCCGAGCATATCAATAATCTGAGCAGCTCGCCATCGTTGACTTGTGGCTTGACGATCGTTTCGCTGAGCTCTTCTCCCCTTTGTGTTGTGATATACATGATTGTCGAAGCGTGTCAATGATGGAGAACAATATAAAGTTTGCTATTCATCGTCACTATGTGTCTTCATATTTAATTAAATTTGAACTTTAAATTATTGATAAAAAATGTCAATATTTTTATCTAATAGAAACTCTGGGAAGTGAAGACCACCAAACTCCGATCAAGTTTATCTCAGTTGACGCGTTTTTATGGCCGTTAGGCCCGGCCTCGCTGAGCGGCGCCTTCTCCCCCGCCTTGAGCGGAAGCACGGGCCAGCCACGTTGTGCGAATTCCTGCGCCGCATCCAGGGCTCCAGAGATGAACTCACTACATTTTCCTCGACACTGCTGTATCTCCGTGGCTGGACGGGTGCGATCCTAGCGTTGTTTTCCCGCTTCGTAGGAGTCATTAAAACGTATTTAACCGGAAAATACGAAGCCTTAATCATACGAGAAGTCAATTTTGTGACTCGGTTTGAGCAACGTGAATGGGCGAGATATATGAAGATTAACTGTGTCAAGTCAAGCAGATCTAAAAATGGATCATACAGCGTTCGATAAACGACATGCGGAACTGGGCATCAACATCCCTCAAGGGCGCTCACGCGGTGGGCAGCGGAAGGCCCCTTCCGAGCCCCTCAGCTTACTTCAAGAAAAAGACGGGCAGGGCGTCCTTCGTCTGAAAAAGGAGAACAAGATCAGGAAGAATGGAGTAAAGGGCGGTTCATGGATTGGCCGACGAGGCGGTCGAAATGGCCGCCGCAGTTTGGGCCATTCGCAACCGACCTGAACCCACTTCGGGATATCAAGTTCTGCGGCGCGCACGAAAATGGAAGCGAAACGTGCCGAATACTACGGTCTTGCAGTGGAGCAGGAGAACAAGAAGCCCCATAACTTGCTAGAGACTGACTGCAAGGCGGCCTCTCATTTCTTAAGGACCGCAGTGTATAGGGTCGGGACTTATGGAGCAAAAGATTGCAGTGCGGTTCGTATGGACGCAACGTTTCAGCTAGCATAGTCTGCACGCGCTCGTCATATTGTGGATGTTGACCATAAAGAAGGCGCGTCGTCGGATTTCCCTCAATAGAGCTAATTTTTTCGTTTGGTCGCTGTTTTTTCTTTAATGCATGATAGAACTCAGTGGTCTCAAAGCAAAACGCTTATTGCTTCATAATCCGTTTGCGTTCAAGTTTATGCATTCACGCGAACAACCGAACTCTCCAGTGAATGACAAAGACACAAGAAGAGGTGAGAGGCCGGTTAGTAAGTTGAGATGGTCATTAATAGGGCTTTACGCTTTTATTATCGTGTTGTTGCAAATATCCAAGAATCCCGTTGGGAGCCCGATTGAGTACACAATATATGCTTTTGTAGTATTCGTTATCGCGGGTCTCCATGGCAGAGAACGTTATGCCCTCAAGAATATAACGATTTTCTTTCTCGTGACGTGGGCAGTAAGCTTCTTTTTTGAAGCTTTGACCATACACACTGGACTACTTGTCGGACATTATCACTATATGCAGTCGCCAATTTCACTTTTTGGGGTGCCCTTAATCGTTATCGTCGCCTACTTTGGCACCGGATATTTCTCTTGGATGTTGGCACACGTATTCACAGGACAATTTAGCAAGAAACTCGAGGGAAAATGGATTTTTGTCGTTCCACTTATCGCGGCGTTTATCCTTGTAATGTGGGATCTATGCATGGATCCCATTTTTTCAACCGTACTATCGCTGTGGGTGTGGGAAAGTCCAGGCCCCTATTTTGGGGTTCCCATCGCGAACTTTGTAGGATGGTTTGTGATCGGCTTTGTCTTTTACCAACTATTCGCGCTCTACTTGTCTAGATATGACCGGATTAGACCTCAAAAAGCGAAAACGCTTGCTAGCAAGCCTTATTGGCTTGAAGCAGCTGTTATGTATGGCCTTATCGGTTTCAGTATTATAGTTACCCCTATTGCCATCTATAACGATATCACGGTGTCTATGGCGTTGGTGACCGTTTTCACGATGATGTTTGTAGCTATCATTTCGCTGATTGCGATTATAAACGATAATGAGCTAACATGATGGAACCACCACTTTTCTGTTTATATTGCATCCGCTGCCTGAGCACGGTATAAGATGTGTACACGCGATATTGGGGAGACGCTGAACTCGCCTGAATGGTGAATGCTGAGGCTCTGCGAGTGACGAGTACCTGCTAGCTACAAAGTGCAAGTGAGCATGGTGTCGCGACTCAAAGAATGTGGGGCCACCCTAAAGCGAATGGTGTCGCATAGAGGGCCAGGATTATCCACTCACCCGTTATATATGAATAATAGAGCCTGCTGGTCTTAGCCCTCGCCCTCGTAAAGCGTAGGATGCTCCAATACCCATAAAGCACGCTGAGAATCAAAACGAAAATGTATGGGTAGAAAATGCCTCGAAACAGCGAGAATGCCACCCACGGCACAAGCGTGGAGTTCAGGAGTAGTAGCAGATTTCGTGTCTTGTTCACGCCCAGGGATACGGGGATGGTGCGCACGCCGGCCTTCAGGTCACCTTCGATGTCTCGAACGTCAAGAAGCATGGTCGCAATCAAAATCTTGACTAAGATAAAGTAGGTAACCGTTAGTACGATAAACGCGCTGTTGGCGTAGACCGCAAATGCTAGTGCCACTGCAGTTAAAGTCATCGTCCCTGCGACCGTTATACTCTTAAGAAGCACGATGTTCTTTAGTCTAAATCTGCGCGCTCCCCAGCCGTAAAAAAACGCCACAAAGAACGCGAAGAGGATGACGATGATTGCAGACGGATAGCTGAAGAAAGCGAGAACCAGCGCGATGTTGATTGATTCGAGGCTTGCAAAAATCAGGTAGTCTCGGTTTTTCTTTATAGATCGACCTCCGTCGGGCAGATTGATTGAGTCTTCTTCGAGGTCTGTCACTCTGTTCAGACTATACACAGAAAACGACAATAAGAAAGCAGCGAGTAACAGCAAGGCGCTGCTCAAGCTCAAGAGGCCTTGAAGCAGAAGAGACATGTAGAGTATCGCAACCGCACATGCGCTAACGAACATTAAAGGGTAGATCGGACTGAAGGTAACAAAGGAATATACTCTCTCTCGCCGCGTGCGTGGCTCTGGTAAACGAAATGGGGCGAGGAATCCCCTGTCTGACGCAGTGCCGCTAAAGAATGACTGCTTCTGCCTTCTCGACATAGTATGCGTACAACTCTTGTCCCCATGTCAGTGCGTCAGGGCTGTAACTCAGAAGGCCGTTAGACCAGTCGAACTGTCCGTCCGGCTTGAAGAAACCGATAAAAAAGAAATAGTCGGTAACCGTGGCGGCAAAGTTCGGCTGCTTTTCAATTTTAAAGATCTTGAGATTCTTTTCGAGGGCGTTTCTTAGGTCTTTTCTATCCGCCGTTTTTAGCATTGCGTCCAAGACGTCGGGCGTGAAAATAAGTTCGATGGGGTCTATGTCTTTGTCTACCAGTTTGATAAATAGGGTCGTCATATCCCCGATGAAAATCGGGGATATGCCGCGTATCTCCTTCGAATTTTCTAGCAGAATAAAGAACGCATTAAAAACGCTGAAGAGATCCGTAGCCGTACTTGATATGATGGCAGAATCGGCGAGATATCCTATTTTATCGAGCAAGTGTTTCGGAATATCACTCAAATCGTGGTCGAGCCAAAATTCCCTGTGTTGTGATAACGCAGTGATGGTTGCGTTGATTTCTTTGAACTTTCGCGTGACTATCTCGCCAATGTTAGTGAGTAAGTAGTTGCGCTTCTCGTCTTGACGTGTAACATGCTCCTTTGTTAGCTCTCGCAAGGCGTGAACACAGGCGGGCGAGCTAGCTCCAACGTGCTCGCTCAATTCAGAAAGCGTCATCTTCTTGCCATTGCGGAGTGTTTGGGCGAGATTGTTTCGCAAATCAGAACACGATAAGAGACGTAGGATCTGCTCAACTTCTGTGTTCTCTATTTTGGATTCAGTCTCGTTCATGTTCCGCTCCTTTTGGTTTCATTTCCTCTGTGCGAAAATCTGTGCATCTACTTACAATTTGTAATATGTATAAAACCAATGCATCTTGTTATATGTTTACAATTTATACTTAATCGTTGTTATTTTATTTTATGTATAGTGTCGCATTTTCGTTCTTCTTCGCAGAATACAAATTTCTGGCTAAAAGCACGAGTTGGAACCAGACTTAACTTTTAACTATTTTCTTATAGTTTTATATATATTAAAACTATTGATAAGTTTAAGCAATGCTTAAATACTTTGACAATAATTAAGTCTTAAAGCACTCGGACGGGGAGAAGTCTTCACGATACACGCGACAACTCTGCAGAAAAGCCCATACTAGTGAGCAGAAAACAGGGAAGAAGCCTGCATCAAGAAGCTCAGTCGTCCTCGCTACGGGTGCGCCTTCAAGATGGGTGTGATTGACAGTGAAAGAAGTGTCATTGAAGTCGCGGCTATGGGGAGAAACCACGTACGCGTCTACAGCAATGCGCTGTGTAGCCAAAAGACAGGATGATAAGAACATGAGCGAAATTGCACATGAAGTAGAGCAGATGGCACACGCGATCGCGCAAAACCTTCATGCGATCGAACATCAAAAAGAAGATAAAATCGTATTTAAGAAGGATATCGCGCCTGAATGGATCACAGAAGTCATATACGCGGTTCACACCGCAGAAGGCTTCGAGTTCATGCCGCACGATACGACGTGCGAGTTTATAGATGAGGCAGCACGCATGATCGCAGATTCGAGCGCAGATACGTTCGACGAGCTACTCGATGAGGAATGCAACATAGAATCGGATGTTTATACCTCCGATCTTCTAAAATGGGCGCAGAATAACCCGAATAGACTTTGCGAGAAATTAGAGAGTTGCGCTACGACAATCGTGCAAAGTCTCTCGATGGCGCAAGAAGAGCATAAACGCGAAATATTTGATATTTTGCTTAATAAACTTAGAGAGCGTGCCGAAAAGGCAGCAGAAGAGCGTTTCGAAGGTAGCACGCACGAGCTCCTCGAAAAGCCCACAGCCGGCACGGTCAAAGATGCTGAGCTGATGATCCTACGACCAACGCGAAGACCGTATCTGGACGAAGGACAGTCGTATGGGTATGACGCAATGTCGTTAGTGAAGAGTAAGCGGGAACTGACGGACGCGGTTGAACAGCTGGTAGAGCGCGTGGCGCGGCTGGAACGAATAATTGAAGAAATTGAAGTGTACTAAAATGAAGCCCGGCTCAACGCCTTACTGTAAGCATTCAACGCGGCTGCCCGTCACGCTCGTCGCAGAGCGCACAGCCCATGGGCCGATACACCTTATTCAAGGCTTCCAATGCTTCGAGTGCGGGCAGGACATAGCCGAAAAAGGAGAAGAAAAATGAGGTTTGGAACTGATCTACATGGTTTTAATCTCACTCGTAACCAGTGCTCGTTGCTTGATAACCGGCATCGGTCTTATGATCATTGGTGCATCACTGATCGGCACGTGCTTAATCACACTAGGATTTTCGAGCCCGTTACTTGCATATTTAGTAGTGAACTATGAGGGTTAATTCTCGGCGAAGTTTGGCTAGCGTTCAAGCAGCCGCGGAGGAAGATTGAGGTTTAGATGGCATCAGTAACCCGCTCTAGGGTGATTGGGGTCACCTATCAGGACACTAAGGGCAAAGACGGCGTTCTGCTGAATGCCCCTGACATCAAAGTGAAACTTCTGGATAGTGGGGAGCTCACCGGCATCATATTCAAAGATAAGAAAAACGGTGAAGAGACCTGTTTGAGCGGATTAAACATCACGGGGGTAATCTATCAAGATGAAGACTCCTCTCGTGAGAACATTTTGACTGCGCGCAAGGTATTGGGCATTATCTACCAAGAGGGGAGTTCGGTCGATCGGACGATCTTAAGCCGATCTAAACTGCTGGGCATTACGTACCAAGAGGCCGGCAGCACCGAAGTGAAGCTGCTAGGCGGACCACAGCTCAACGCAAGAATCCTTAACGGCTCGAGAATAACGGGCGTGGTTTACCGAGAAGACAAAGGAGTCACTGCAACGTCCTTACGCGAAGCGGCGTTGACAGGAGTGCTATATAGAGAGCGAGCCTCTAGCGAGGAAGGCATCTTGACTAGTCTGAGGATTATCGGCATCATCTATCGAGATATCGCGCCCCCGAGTCGCGCGGCACGCCGCACAACTGAGGTGGAAGAGCCGTCAGGAAATGGCTTTCGCAAAGCGGAGCGCATATTGTTGTACCTGTTGCCGATCATTGGCGTTCTTGGTCTAGTCGTGCCGATCGCATTGAAACAATTCAATGTCACTCTGCTCAGCTCATACATCGCGATTGCGTTAATTGTCGTGCCTGTGGTGTACCTAGTCTACCTTAGGTATCGTCACAGCACTGCGAGGTCGACTACTGATAGTTCGTGAAGGGGTTACCATGAAGGTCTTAAGCGGCGTGAAAATTACAGGCATCATCTATCAGGAAGAAGGGACTGATGAAAAAAAGCTCCAGAGCGGGCTGAACATTGACGTCAAACTCCTGACCAATTCGAAAGTGGTTGGCGTCCTGTACCACGACGACAGCGCCGATGAGAGCATTCTGAGCGACTTACAGCTCGACGGCCTCACCTATTGGACGACGACCGAGGATGACGAACGAATCCTCGAGGCATCGAAAATCGTGGCCATACTCTACGGAGACCCAGTCTCTCTCGGCAAAAAATCGCTTTGTGACCAGCGGATCAAAGGCCTGATTTATCAAGACGAGACTTCCGGCGAAACAACGCTCCTGGCAGACTTCAATCACACGGCGCATATCCTGCCGTGGCAACAGGTAACCGGCATGCTTTGTCGGGAAGAAGGTTCTCTTAAGAAAAAAATCTTCGAAAGCGCAACCCTTAGCGGCTTCTTATATCAAGACGAGGGCCGTGAAGACGTAAATCTTGTAAGTGGGGTGAGAATATGCGGTGTTCTTTGCGAGCAGGCTTGATGATGAAGACTCTTGGAGGGATGTGCAGCGATAGTGACGGCGCAAGCACTGACCCGCTCAAAGGCGCCGTGCCCTGTTGCAGACGCGAAATGACGTACACGCAGGAGGTAGCATCGTGAAAATTGCCGTTTTTGTCAATACGCCAGCTCAGGTGCATTTCTACAAGAACATCGTGGCCGCGCTTGAGGGTGACGGCAATCAGGTCTTCGTACTCGCTCGTGATTACGGAGAGACCATAGACCTGCTAAACGAGCTCGACATTCCTTTTTTCCTTTTCTCGAGTCAGCCCGACTTGAAGTGTGGACATAACACGTCACTTCCGCACGATGTGGTCAATGCCTTTCGATATCTCAAGGGGAAGAAGATTGACTTGACCACGGGCTGGGGTACCTATTCGACCTTCACTGCGCGTTTGCTCAAGGTTCCCGATATCACGTTTAATGACGGCGAGTGCACGATCGACGCCGCGCGTTACGCGATGTTCAAACTCACGTATCAGTTTACTGATGTTTTTGTAACGCCGTCATCATTCAAACAGGAGCTAGGCTCAAAACACCTCAAAGTAGAGAGTTACAAGGAGCTCGCGTACCTGCACCCCAACTATTACACGCCTGATCCATCCGTTTTTGATCTCTTGGGCATCTCAAGGAGTCACGACTACAGTGTCCTGCGGTTTAACGCGTTTGACTGCTCGCACAACCTCGGCGCGAGACTGACTGACGCCGAAAAGATCGCTCTCGTGAGAGAGCTCAGCGCCTACGGAGAGGTATTCATTTCGTCAGAAACCGACGTTCCAAAGCAAATTAGAGAACACGTTCTCAACGTGCCGAATAGGCGAATACACGACGTGCTATACTATGCGTCGTTGTTCATCACCGATACGCACACTATGGCGACCGAAGCCGCACTTCTGGGCACGCCGACAATCCGGAGCAATGCCTTTGTATGTGACTGTGACACGGGCGTCTTCATCGAGCTTGAGCGCGAGTTTCAGCTGCTATTAAACCTAAAGACCGCAGCCGAAGTCGCGGCTAAGGCGGAGCAGCTCATTCAGGATCCCCATACAAAGGAAAACTGGCAAAAGAAATGCGGTAGATTGCTAGAAAGAAAGCTCGACATGGTGGCGCTGATGGTGTCGCTCATTGAAGGTTATCCTCCTAGTGTCGCCCGTTTGAACGCCGCCTCTGCTTATCGGGGGATCCCTTTGCTTGAATAACGTGTGTAATAGGTTGTGATACGATGCTCTTGGAAGTACTAAACGGCATACCGTCTGATGTCAAAGCAGAACTCCTGATAATCGGTCTATTCCTCCTTTGCATCGGGGCAGCCGTGTATATGTGGCGGGCAGGCAGTGAATGACAGAGCGATCTCAGCTCTCTCTCCGGTGTGTGGCGGGGTACCCGTTGTTTGTCTGAGCAGACGTCACCACTCGCGGTGACTAGCGAGACTCCTCATTCTTTCGTTTCGTCTCCAGTTGTTCCGACATTCAACGAAGCGCCGGTGACCGCCAAGAAATAGCTAACCTAGTCTAACTGGATCACCCGACTTATCTCTATGAACATTGGGGTGGATTCGGCCTCAACTGACGGCGCGACTGACGCCGTAACGACATATTAAATGCAAGCGGGCGAAGAAACCCGCCCGTTCGGTTCGTGATTGAGGGGGCGCGTGGGGACAAGGCGGGCCCTGTTAACCTCGCTAAGAAGTGCGCTTGGTGCTGCAGCTCAGCTCGTGATGGTGCGTGAGTGTTTGTATCTCATGTAAACGAGGACGATAATAGAAACAACCACCATCAGGACAAAAAGAGTAGTCAAGACTGCCGATGGGAGCGCGAGGAAATTCAAGGGTGAGAAATCGGTTTGCTTACTCACTGCCGGAACCAGGAGACCCAAAATGCCAACAATGAGCAGCATGTAGAGAATGACCGTCTCAATCATCGAGATAGCGTCCTGCGAGCTGTTTGCAAGTCTTGCAAGAACGGCGTCTTTCTCTTGGTAGATGAGTCCCAAAATGGCCACATCGCCTACGAGTGTTTCGCTGCTGGAGTTCTGCTGCTGAAATAGCAGGCCAGTGATGTTCGATCCCGTCAGGTGCTTGATACTCTCTCCCTCTGGTGCTTCATAGATGATGCCCGCAATGGACGCTCCGTTAAGAATCTTCATGTCGACTCGTGCTCCGGTCGTGAGCTGCTCCTCACCAGTGCTCTTGTCGCGACAGATGATTCCAACAATCTGAGACCCGTTCAGGAGCCCTTGTAGAGGCGAGCGCGGAGTCACTCGTGCGGCATCGGCGTTTGCTGATTCGCGCGCTGCGTCACGCTGAGCTTGCTCCCTGTTCTGAAATATCACGCCTTTTATTTTCGCACTTCTGAGGATTCGGTCATCGACACTGGTCTCGTGTCGGTACACGATCCCCGTAACCCGCGATCCGCTGACGAGCTTGTCTTCTATTGAGTTCTCTTCGCAGTAAGTGAAACCGCTGATCGGTACTCCGTCGAACAACTTGACGCCAATCGCAAGCCCGCCTAAAAGCTGTGTATCCGTCGAACCCTTGTGTTGGTAGAGGACTCCGGTGATTACAGACGAATCTTCTGGAAGTTTCATTGGCTCAGGGCCTCATCACGATAAAGAAAACCTACAAGCTGTCCGGCTGCCGTCGAAAGATCGCTCACGTCGTTCAAAAGCTTGACATCAGCTCCACCTTGCTGCTGATAAAGGAGGCCCTTGACCGCTTGTCCGCTGACTAGACGCAGAGCGCCCATCTGGCTTTCTTGGTGAAGCACGCCGGTTAATAGTGCCCCGGCTGCCGTCGAAAGATCGCTCACGTCGTTCAAAAGTTTGACATCAGCTCCACCTTGCTGCTGATAAAGGAGGCCCTTGACCGCTTGTCCGCTGACGAGTTTCAGCGCCGTATGCGCTACGCGCAAGAGCTTGAGCCCGGGCACGCTCGTCTCCTCATACAGCACGCCGACGATCTTTGACCCCGCCAAGAGTTGCACGTCGGCTGCCGTTTGATCTCGGTAGAGCACGCCGGTAGCCGTCGCGTCGCGCAGGATATTCACGTCGAATTTTGAAGCGCTTACGAGCTTGACTTCGTCTAATTCTTTTTCAAGATAGGTGATACCCGTAATCTGTGATCCGCCTAGTAACTCCAGTTCAGCGTTTTCGCGCTCCTGATAAAGTACGCCTACGACCTTCGTCGAACTTCGCCATCTCATGCCATTAGACCATTTTGCGTCGCTGCTGCAATCAAAGCTCTCTTATTATTTATTCCTAGCTAAAAAGTGCGCTTTTTGCGAAATCCATCCCTCAGCCTCTACCGTACCAAAAATTAGCACGCTCAGAAGTCCCCAGCTAAGCGCCATCGTGTGGCCCACCCGACGCTTCCTAACGACACCATAAAAACAATGTCGAACGTGATGAACATAGTAAAGCCAACGGCATTGATGAAGACAATGCGTTGTTCACTTCGCCCGTTGAAAGCAGTTTCAAAGCATAAGCTGAGGTCTAGAACTTGGATTCATCGCAGCGCGTTAAATTTGCTGGAGATTTGTGCCGGACTTTCGGACAGAATCTAACACAAAGTATCCATGCGCGTCTGCGTGTCTCGGAGCTGGGTCGGCGGTTCAGTTAGCTGGCTCTGCTGGTCAGTTTTGGGCGTCAAGAGCTTAGGCGCTCATCACTATCCGAGAAGCGAGTTGTTTACCTATCTCATAGTAGTGGACTAGCTCGTTTTCTGAAGGCACGTAATACACTTCTAAGTCCTGGAGCACTTCAAATCCGCACGCAGCGATGGCGTCAGCAAGCTTCTTGGAAGCGCCGCCTCGCCACCCCATAGAGCCGAAGGTAATTGCGAGCTTTTTCTCTCCCGTTTTGTCAAACCTGAGCCCTTTAAGATAGTAGACTAGGTCCCCAATGCTCGGGAAGGGTTCGTTGTGCATCGTCGGAACGCCAAATAGGACGAGTTTACTATCTAGGATATCCGTTACAATCCCGCTTCTCTCGTCAGCGTGCAGGAAATACATCGCGACGTCGACGCCGCCGGCGATTAGCCCCTCGGCGAGGGCATGGGCCACCTTTTGTGTGGAGTAATGCATCGTGTCGTAAACGATCGTGGCCTTGCTCTTTGACGTTCCAGTTGCCCAGGCCGCATAAGCTTCGATAATCTTGTTTGGGTCGGTCCAGATTTGCCCGTGAGCAGGGGCTATCACCCGTATTTTTTCGAGTAACCCGAGAGTAGCGACTTCGTCGAGTTTTTTGAGCACAAGCTGGGACAGCGGCGTAATAAGGTTGGCATAAAACTTTTGTGCGGCTTGCATAAGCACGTATTCTGGGACGTCGGAGTCGTATCGTCGCGCCAAGCAGAGGTGCTGGCCAAAAGCGTCGTTTGAAAATAGTATGCCGTCCTCGTTCAGAAAGGTGAACATGCTGTCCGGCCAATGTAGCAGCGGCGCCTCGAGGAAGGTACACGTTTTGGCGCCGAGCGCAATCTCACTGCCGGTCTTGACGGTCGTGAACTGGATCTGGTCGAGTGCCGGATAAAGCCTTTTCAGTCCCTTCGCGGCAGTTTCGGTGCAGTAAATGGGCGCAGTCGGAAACTTGTGGTGGATCTCAGTCAACGCCCCGCTGTGATCGAGCTCGATATGGTTCTGAATGACCACGTCGAGTGAGACTGGTCGCCCATCCTTTTCGCACGCATCTCGAATCCGTGCCCACATCTGCGCTGATGTGCCTGGGTACGTGTTGTCTATAAGGGCCGTGCGATCCTCACCGAAGACGAGATACGCGTTGTACGTCGTGCCGTGCAGCGTATAGCCGTGATATGCTCGTATGTCCCAGTCCAATACGCCTACCCAGTAGACGTTATCCGCAATTTGAACAGCATCAGCTTTCATGTTGTTACCTGCCACAATCAATATGAAATGCTCCGTTATTAGTGCTTCGCTGCGCATTTGCGAATCAATGCGAGGAAGTCGGGCGCAAAAGCATGTTTTTTTATATTGCGAGCCAATACTGTTGACAGCATACCTGTGATGTCTGAGATATTTAAAGCGCGATAGCGCGAATAAAGTCCTTTTATCGATTTGAGGTGCTGGGCATGGGGACCACCATAATCGTCGGCGGCTTCTTTGGAGACGAAGGAAAAGGCAAGATCGTCGCGCACGTCGCGTTTGCTGACAAGCCCGCGATTATTGCCCGCGGCGGAATTGGCCCCAATGCAGGCCACACAATCGAGGTAGGTGGACGAAAGTTCGGTGTGCGCATGATACCCTCCGGCTTCATTTATCCGGACGCGCGACTGCTCATCGGCGCAGGCGTACTTGTTGATCCACGCGTGCTCCTTAGCGAAGCGGGAGCACTCAAGGTGATAGATCGAGTTGGTGTGGATTATCGCTGCGCGATAATCGAAACAAAGCACATCGAAACAGATAAGCAGGATCCGTACCTTTCGCAAACGATCGGGTCAACCGGAACTGGCTGTGGCCCAGCTGCAGCTGATCGAGCAAAAAGGACAACAACACAAGCACGAGAGGTAGCTGAACTCTCGCCTTTTTTGACGGATACAGCGGCTGAAGTAAACGAGGCGCTTGAGGCGGCGAAAAATGTGATTTTAGAGGGTTCGCAGGGATTTGGAATCTCTCTTTTCTACGGGACGTTCCCCTATGTAACATCAAAAGATACGACAGCCTCTCAAATTGCAGCCGATGTCGGCGTCGGACCGACGCGTATAACCGAGACAATCGTGGTCTTCAAGACATTTCCGACACGCGTCGGAGCGGGGCCCTTTGAAACACAAATGAGCGAAGACGAGGCAAAAAAGTTAGACATTGAGGAATTTGGTACCGTTACCGGCCGGCAACGGCGCATCGGCTGGTGGGATCCCACCATGGCAAAATACTCTGCTATGATAAACGGCGCCACGCAGGTGGCGATAACCGGGCTGGACAAGCTTGATCCATCCGTTAAGGGCGCGAACCAGTACGATGAGTTGTCCACAAAAGTAAAGACGTTCCTCCGCGAAGCTGAAACGGCAGTAGGCGTTCCGTTTACACTGCTTTCGACTGGACCAGAGCTAAAAGAGATAGTTGATTTAAGAGAGGAGAAACTCGAACACGCATGATTATACGCCGCCTTAGTAAGCGACTGACATGAAACGGGAGTTACTGAAAATATTGTGTTGTCCTGTCTGCAAAGGCACGCTCGTCCTCGAGGTCGAGAGCGAAGAGGCGGGAGAGATTATTAAAGGCACGCTCTATTGCAAGGCTTGCGGTGTGTACTATCCTATAGATGAGCGAATCCCTAACTTACTTCCGCCTGAAATGAGGTAAATTATGCAGAGCGTGTTTATAAACCGGAAGGGACTGCAATCTATCGAAATCGAGGAACCACTAATTCGGCTTCCGCTTAGGCCAGGCGGCAAGGCGACTCTCGATATCGATGTGGTCAATTACGAAGCTCCGACCCATATTTACCTCTCATCGCGTGGAGCGATCAAAGACAAAGTAACATTTAACCGCAATAACCCGTACGTCGATGGCGAAGAACTGCTTACCATCACCGTCGCAAATCCCCCCGGTCAGCAGGAGCTTTATGAGGGTCAGGTCAGCATATCAACTGGGTACGGTTCACGGGAGGAGAGCTTCATTCTGCAAATCGGACAACTCGAAAACGAGCCCCCACCTGACGCTATTGAGGTCGATGAGGCCCTCTCGCGCATGGATTATCGGAGCAAGGCGCGTCCCACTAGAGTTTTGCAACCTTCAATGCAGCTTCAGTTGCCGCATCTTCATGTAGACGCAACGAGAATCAGAAGAATGAGAAATCTTCCCTACATTCTCCTTGCTATTGGTGTGATCATTGCGCTGATATTGTTAGCCGCAGGCGGCATCAGCTACGGCGTGGCGATCCTTGGCTTTATCGTCGTGGTTGTTTTGGCGTACTACACGTGGAGATTATTAGACTGAAAGGCGCAAACGGAGGCCACGTTACGCTGCGCCTCCAATGCGCGTGCAGTTATTGTGTTATTTGCTGTTGTCGGGAAAGGCATTCTGAAATCAGGCCGCGCCTTAGTCTGGAGTATAAATAGCTTTTCGGCAGCGTATTAGAACGATAACATCGTCATTGGCATTGTGGAGAGGTAGAAGGATGCGATACGTCGTCGTCACTGGTGGGGTCATGAGTGGCCTCGGTAAGGGCATCACAGCTGCCTCAGCTGGCAGACTTCTGATCAACCGCGGACACAACGTAACGGCGATCAAGATTGACCCATACATAAATATCGACGCCGGAACTATGAATCCTTTCCAACACGGAGAGGTATTCGTCCTCAAGGACGGAGCTGAAGTTGACCTCGATCTGGGAAACTACGAACGGTTCCTCGACGTTGAGCTCACAGGTGATCACAATATCACCACAGGTAAGATCTATAAGTCGGTCATCGAAAAAGAGCGGCGAGGGGACTATTTGGGAAAGACCGTTCAGATTATTCCTCACATAACTGATGAAATAAAGAACAGCATCAGGACCGTGGCCGACCAGGCCAGGGCTGATGTATGCGTCGTGGAGGTGGGCGGTACCGTCGGGGACATCGAGAGCATGCCATTCTTGGAAGCCGTGCGACAAATGCACGGCGAAGAAGATTACTTAGTCCTGCTCCACGTAACGCTCGTGCCGGAAGACATGACCGGCGATCACAAAACGAAGCCGACCCAGCACTCGGTAAAGAGCCTCAGAGAGCTCGGACTCAGTCCTGACGTGATAGTTGGCCGGGGTAAAACAGCACTGGGCAAAGACGCTCGCGCTAAGATCTCGCTCTTCTGCGACGTGCCACTAAACGCCGTCATCAGTGCGTATGACGTGCCTGACATCTACCAGGTGCCTTCGATGCTTGAGCTTGAGGGCTTAGGCGACTACCTCGTGGAGAAACTCTCGCTCGAAAGGAGAGCTGTTAGCGCCTGGGATGTGATGAAAAACCCGCCTACTTCGCGATCAATTGCCATCGTCGGCAAATATATGTTTGAAGATGCGTACTTCAGCATCAAAGAGGCTATCAAGCACGCTGCAAGCGCTCTCGGAGGAGGCATCGACGTCAAGCTCGTTGATGCAGAAGACCCACACGCGCTGGAGACCCTGGCGGCAGTGCATGGTATTCTGGTCGCACACGGGTTTGGCCCGCGGGGAAGTGAGGGGAAGATAGAAGCTATTCGTTTCGCGCGTGAAAAATGACGTCCCTTTCTTAGGAATCTGTTTTGGCTTCCAATTGGCCATCGTCGAGTTTTGCCGTAACGTTTTGGGGCTCGACGCAACGAGCGCTGAGCTGGATCCCACCGGCGTCCACGTCATCGATGTACTGCCCGAACAACTTGACGTCGATCACATGGGGGGCACCATGCGACTGGGCAACTACGAAATCGTTCTCTCGCCTGGGACGCGCGCGCATGCGATGTACAAAAGTGCGCTCGTGAACGAGCGGCACAGACATCGGTTCGAAGTGAATCCAGAGTACATCGAGCGCATTGAGCAAAAGGGCATGGTGTTTTCAGGGAAAGCTCGAGACGGCGTCCGAATGGAGATTGCAGAGATTCCGACGAAGAGATTCTTCTTGGGGACGCAGTTCCACCCGGAGTTTAAGTCACGGCCGGGCAGGCCGTCACCGCCGTTTCTTGAATTTGTGCGATCAGTACTCCGCATGAACACGAGCACATGATCACACATGACAGCGCGGCTGAACGTTGAACAGAAGAAACGATTGGGCTTATGGTAAATAGTCAGGAATTTATTGAGGGTGCAATCGCAGAGATCAAGAGAGAGGTGGGAAATCATCGAGCGATCGTCGCCCTCTCTGGCGGCGTCGATAGTTCAGTTTGCGCAGCGCTTGCGTACCAGGCGCTGGGTGCCAACCTGTATCCTGTGTACGTGGACACAGGACTGATGCGCAAGGGTGAAACTGAAAACATCAAGGGGACTTTTCGTCACATGCCGTTGACGATAATCGATGCAAAGGCACGATTTATTAATGCGCTCGGCGGAGTTGCGGATCCTGAAGAGAAGCGAAAAATAACAGGCGAGACGTTTATTCGCATATTCGAGGAAGTGGCTAGGCGGAATCAAGTAGAGTACTTGGTACAAGGCACGATCTATCCAGACATTATCGAATCCGAGGGGCAGATCAAGTCGCACCACAACGTCGGCGGCCTCCCTTCGGAGATTGCGTTCAACGGGGTCGTTGAGCCCCTCAAGTACCTGTACAAGGATGAAGTGCGCGAAATCGCGCGGGCCCTTAAGTTGCCACCTGAGCTCAGTGAGCGAATGCCGTTTCCAGGACCCGGGCTCGCGGTGCGCATTATTGGCGAGGTGACCGAGGAAAAGCTCCACGTTATCCGCGAGGCGAACGCAATTGTCGAGCAAGAGGTATTGAGGTACAAACCGTGGCAGACTTTCGCGGCGCTTTTAGAGAAAGGAACCGGTGTGAAGGGCGACGTGCGTTTGCACGGCTGGATAATCGCAGTGCGTGCTGTGCAATCACGAGACGGCATGACTGCCGACGTGCTTGAAATGTCCTATGACGCACTTCGCAGAATTGCTTCGCGCATTACGAGCGAAATCCCGGACGTCGCGCGTGTGGTTTACGACATTACGCCGAAGCCGCCTGCCACCATTGAATTTGAATAGATGCGCACGTCGTTGTGGAAGAATTGTCTCTCGAAAGTGCACGAGGCGTGCACGTACGTTGGGACTGTTGTAGGACGTGGTAAGAAATGCCCGTACCCGAAAAAGAGAAGGTAGTAGTCCAAGAATCGCAGTACTATATGCCGGTGTTCACGCGTCAACCGCTAGTCATTGAACGTGGCAGAAGCGCGATCGTTACAGATACCGACGGGAATGACTATATAGACTGCGTCGCAGGAATCGCCGTTAATAGCATCGGACACTGCCATCCGCGCTTGGTCAGCGCCATCAAGGCGCAAGCAGAGAAGCTCATCCACACCTCAAATTTATATTACACCGAACTCCAAGCGCGCTTAGCCGAGCGCATGGCAAAGCTGACGGGCATGGAGCGCCTCTACCTAACGAACTCCGGAGCTGAATCCAACGAAGCCGCGATGAAGCTCGTGAGGAAGGTAACTGGTAAGAAAGGCTTCGTTTCGACTAAAAACGCATTCCACGGGCGAACTATGGGCTCACTCAGCGTAACGTGGAAAGAGGCAATCCGAAAACCGTTTGAGCCCCTTATTGATGGCGTCACCTTTGTCGATTATGGAGACGTGAACGCAATCGCCGGAGCGGTCACGGCGGATACCGCTGCTGTCATCGTGGAACCGATTCAAGGAGAAGGAGGGGTTATCGTGCCTCCAGACGAATACCTCGCAGGCGTCCGCGAGCTCTGCACAGAGCGGGGCATACTGATGATCGCGGACGAGGTGCAAACCGGCTTCGGGAGGACAGGAAAATGGTTCGCGTGCGAGCACGCCGGCGTCGTTCCGGACGTGATGACCTTGGCTAAGGGTATGGGCGGCGGCTTTCCCGTAGGCGCTATGATGTCGCGCGAGCTATATAAGTTCGCTCCAGGCGATCACGGGGGGACGCAGAGTGGTAATCCACTTGCGTGCGCTGCGGCTCTCGCTACGATCGACGTGATCGAAAGCGAATCTCTCGTCGAGCAGTCACGATATAAAGGTGAGTTGCTCAAAAAACTGCTAGGTGAGCTCGAACCGACCTATACTATTGATATACGAGGTAAAGGACTTATGGTCGCCTATGAGTCGTCGCTTCCGGTACCTCCTATCGTCGACTATGCCCGAGCGAACGGCGTACTGCTGAATAACACCTCAGAAAACGTGTTAAGGTTCGTCCCCCCCCTGGTGATCACAAAAGAGCAAATTACAACGGCTATTGCAGTGGTTGAACGTGCCATCAACGTATATTCCAGGTAGGTCTGCCGAAGACGTAGCGCAAGCTTATGGCATCAGTCCTGATCAGGTGATCAAACTCGGATCAAACGAAAACGCCCTGGGGCCGAGCCCGCGAGCAGTTGAGGCGATCAAACAACACATCAACGAAATAAGCGTCTATCCCCCTCCTGGGTACGTCGAGCTCAAAGACGCCATCGCGCGCTACACCGGAGTTTCAGCGGAGCGCGTCATTGTCGGTAACGGATCAGATGATCTCCTCAACACCTTGGTGCGCTACATCATGGTGCCCGGTGATCAGGCGATTATTCCTCTCCCCACTTACTCGTACTACGAAATAATCGTGGAGGCGGGACACGGCGAGTGCGTCTACGTCCAGCGTTCGGATGATTTTTCAATCGACGTCGAGGGTGTAATCGAGGCACTCACCGACAGAACCAAGCTAATCTTCATCTGTGCTCCTAACAATCCGACAGGAAACGCAATCAAGAAAGAAGAGTTGAGGCGCTTGCTACGATCGACAGAAGCGCTAGTCGTGCTGGACGAAGCCTACGCTGAATTTGCATCGCAAAGCCACATTGAGCTCGTACATCACTTTGATAACCTGATGGTCTCTAGAACGTTTTCAAAAGCTTTTGGATTGGCCGGGCTGCGCCTCGGCTATGCGGTGGTTACAGAGGGGTTAGCACGTTCGTACGAGAGACGTATGCTTCCATTTCCCGTGAATCAATTGGCTGTCAAGGGGGCTATTGCAGCACTTTCAGATTACGATTTTCTGGAAAAGACCGTGTCGATGGTCTCGCGTGGACGGAATTACCTACGCGACAAGCTCCCCTTCAAGACGTACCCTACGGAAGCAAACTTTGTCTTCGTTGACACCGCGCCACACACTTCGCGCGAAGTATCGGAATACCTGCTAAGTAAAGGCATAATCGTTCGAAGCTGCGAGACGTTTCGTGGATGCTCCAATACCCACATTCGAATTACCGTCGGCCAGCCGTGGCAAAATGCAATGCTTCTCGGTGCCGTGAACGAATTTGTGTCCACGACCTGATTTCTTTGTTGACCTATGAAAATTGCACTTACAGGAACTCCCGGCACCGGCAAAACCACAATTGGCAAGATTCTCCGCGACCGCTATGGCCTCAAGGTGGTGGACTTAAACGAAGTGATTCGCGTTCACAAGTACTACGTAGAGTGGGACGAAAACCGTGACTGTCTTATAGTTGATCTCGAGGCACTGAGGGCGCACCCGTTTTCAGAAGATCTCGTGCTTGAGGGGCACCTCTCCCATAACCTCTTGGTCGACCGTGTTATCGTCCTCCGAACTAATCCGGTCGTACTTCGGAGGCGCCTCCAGAAGAAGGCTTTTTCAGACAAAAAGGTACAGGAAAACGTAGAAGCGGAAATCCTAGATGTCATCCTGGTTGAGGCCGTCGCGCGGCACGGTAACAATGTGTACGAAGTAGATTCGACAGGTACGCTGAGTGAATCAGCGCTAGTCGTCTGGGAAATCATACAAGGACACTGGCTCGAGCGATTCGCCGCTGGCCAATGTGACTGGACTGCCTATTTAAATGACGCTTGACACATACCGCGGAAGAATGGGGCGGATTTTAAATCCGATCGCGCTAGCGCTTTACAAGCACGGCGTAAGTGCAAACCAGCTGAGCGCTCTATCCCTCGTTTCTGCAGTCGTCGCCGGCGTCGCGTTCTACGCGCAACTGCTTTCATTGGCGATATTGGCACTAGCATGCAACGCACTCTTTGACGCATTAGATGGGTGCCTAGCGCGAAGTTCTAGCAGTGAATCGTTGCAAGGTGACCTAATCGACCACGTCATTGACCGCTATGCTGATATTTTCATATTCGGCGGTATTACGCTCGGTGGGTATGTCGCTTGGCAGATTGGGCTGCTCGCGATCGTAGGCGTTCTCATGACGAGTTACCTTGGAACCCAAGCCCAAGCACTTGGCGTCGGCCGGAATTATCGGGGATTGCTCGGGAGAGCAGACCGACTCGTCCTCATTTTCTTTGTCGCTTTGCTCAGCCTCATATTCCCGGAAAACGTCATCTGGTTCCCGTTGCTCGGCTGGATGATGGTTTTTGTGGCCTTGGCGAGCAATTTCACAGCGCTGCAACGGTTCTATCTTGTTTATCACCAAGTTTAGAGGAAAAATGCGGAGCAAGCGCTATGTGTTGTATAATTAGAAAATGTCCAATTGCGCACCCACACGCGTCATTGCTATGCCCGATACGCTATAGCACACGCTAAAGACTAACGATTCAGAGACGGAGAATACTGCTCGCTTATGCGAACATTGACCCCAGCTGCTGCGTCTCGGCGTTAGGCATGCCCACCACTTTACGCACGGCATCGTCAAAATCGGCACCTGTCACTGACTCGCGCTCCGCGCGAATGGCGAACATACCGGCTTCCATCGCAATTGCTTTTATGTCGGCGCCACTTGCGCCCTCAGTGAGCTTCGCAATCTTCTTGGCGTCAATCTCGTGAGCCAAGTTCATACCGGACGTGTGGATCTTGACAATTTCAACGCGGGCTTCGTACGTTGGGAGTGGTATATCGATGAGGCGATCAAAGCGCCCAGGCCGAAGCAACGCAGGGTCGAGTATGTCGCTCCTATTTGTCGCACCGATGATCTTCACGTCGCCGCGATTTTCAAATCCGTCCATCTCGGCGAGGAGCTGCATGAGCGTCCGTTGGACTTCACGATCTCCCGAAGTTGCGCTGTCTAAGCGCTTCGCTCCTATCGCATCGAGTTCGTCGATGAAAATAATGCTGGGCGCCTTATCCCGGGCCATTTCAAATAGCTCTCGAACGAGTCGAGCGCCTTCGCCGATGTACTTTTGAACGAGCTCACTGCCTACGATTCGAATGAAAACCGATTCGGTTTCTTTTGCTACTGCCTTCGCAAGAAGGGTTTTTCCTGTTCCCGGAGGGCCGTAGAGAAGCACCCCTTTAGGCGGTTCTATGCCTACCCGCTTAAATAGCTCAGGCTTCAATAGTGGGAGCTCTACCGTTTCGCGCAGCTCTTGAATCTGACCGTCAAGACCTCCGATGTCATCGTAGCTCACGGTTGGGGTCTCGATGATTTCCATTCCGTACACCGTGGGGTCCTTCGAAGGCGGCAAAGCGCCGACGATAGCCAGAGATTGTTGGTTCAGCGCCACTCGCGCGCCGGCGATGAGTTCCTGTTCGATGAACTGCGAGGCGTTGACCACGAACTTTGGACCCGTTGAGCTCTTGATCACAACTCGATTGTCGTCAAGCACGTCAAGGACGGTCCCCACGAGTAACGGTGGTCCCTTGAGTCGTTCAAGCTCACTTCTGAGTTTTCGGACTTCGCGCTCGTAACGCACCTTCTGATTCTCAGCGGATCTCTTCTCGTTTTCGACCTTGCGATTGGCATCGCGGAGCTTGAGATTGCGCTCTTCCAATTGACGAACGCGATCCAAGAGGTATTCAGAAAAATCATTCCCCTTCTTTTCGCTTTCGTCAAATGAGTCTTCCACTGTCGTCTCCTCCACATGGTATTTAACAATGCATGCTATATATCCTTTTTTCGAGGAAAGCTATGCACTGCGAATTATGCGGGAAAGAAATCCTAGAAAAGCCCAAACGCGTTATGATCGAGGGAGCACAGCTCGAAACGTGCGCCGCTTGCGGAAGTCTTGGCACAGAAATCCGCCGCCCACAAACGTTGCGCGGACCCACGAACAAAGTCGCCGCACACTCCCGCACCCGGTACCGGGATATTTATCGCCAAATGGAGGGTGAACTTGATCCCGATTTCGATCATATCGTGAAGTACGCCCGTCAAAAAAGTCGACTAACCCAGGAGCAACTGGCGGCCAAAATAATGGAAAAGGCGCTCATCATAAAGAAAATTGAGCGAAAGGAATTAACTCCTGACGATAAGCTCCGAAAGAGACTCGAAAAGGCGCTGAATGTAAGTCTCCTCATAGACATCGGCAAGGAAAAAGCGCAGAAAGGCAAGCCGTCCGAGAATTTGACCTTCGGAGACGTGGCCATCGTCAAACGGCGGCACTAAAGGCGCTTCCTTTTTTTGCAGACAGCTATTTGCCGAGGGACTTACGGTGGCTATTATTAAGGTGACTAGAAGTGTGCAGCGTGCTGCTCACGCTATCAAGGCCGGTAAGGTAGTAGCCTACCCGACCGAGACTGTCTACGGAGTTGGCGCGCTCGCCCTGCAAGAATCAACCGTGCGGAAAGTGATCGCGCTCAAACGGATGGCTTCAAAGCCTATCTCGCTTGCAGTTTCTCGCTTCGACATGATAGAGGCTGTTGCGCATATCGACGATGTCTCCCTCCTCCAGATGTTATTGCCAGGGCCAGTAACGGTGCTGTTGCGAAAGAAGGACGTCGTTCCTGACGTTCTCACGGCCGGTAGGAACCTCGTTGGCATTCGGTTTCCGTCGCACACTGTTGCTCGCGCGCTGATCGACTATGTGGGAGCCCCCATCACCTCTACTAGCGCTAACGTGACCGGCGCGCCCCCAGCAATGTGCGCAGAAGATGTAAAGATCGGCGTCGATTGCGTGCTTCAGGGGGGCAAGGCAACATTCGGTCCTTCGACTGTCGTGGATCTCGTCAATCATGTGATGGTACGCCGAGGTGCGGGCTTCGACACCGTGTATGCAAGAACTGCGACCCCACCCTGGGCCGGGGAGTAAACCTGAAAGAGCGTCAAAAGTTCTTCCTTTTTTCCAACAGCATTCAACGCGCGCTTTATTTTTTGGCCCTCTCTGGAGAGTGATACTTCGCGAACAAGGCGAAAAATGCGAGGTCCCGTCCATAGACACGTCGATGCCAGGAATGGGCCGCACGTGGCTTGTTTCGGCAGCAGACTTGACTCGCGACTTGCATAAGCACTCTTACACTGTCGCTATTTCACAGGGTCTGGTCTTGCATAGGCAGGACAACTAAGTACCAAAATCTGGGAAACTTAATAATGGTGCAATGACAACACGATCGCCAGATGATATTGCAGGAACCAGTTAGAATAAGAGATTTTGTTATAGCCAAAAATAACTGGATTTACGCGGTTGTTTCATATGACAATGAGCCCTATATCTGGGGCTTCTTGCGCTACATTCCGGACAAAAATGGCGAAAGAGTCAGCCGGGACGGTACGCGGTTTCGCAAAGTGGGCTTCGAAGAAGCGCGGCAGCTGATGCATAAGTCTCGTCACTATCGAGACGGGCTCTGTGCCATTCCCTCCGAGGACATTGCGCAGCTGGAGCGCCCTCGGCAGTGCGTGGAACGCTGCGACGATGCCAACGTTTCGTCTATCGTGGATTTTTTTGAGAGCAATGGCATTAGTCGGCGTTATATGGGCGTCACAGGTTCTCGACTTGTTGGGCTTGCAACTGATTCGTCTGACATTGATTTTGTTCTTTACGGGAGGCCGAACTTTGAACGCGGGCGAGACGCTCTGCGCGACGCGGTACAATCCGGAGTGTTGCCCGAGATTGATACTGGTATGTGGCGGCGGATATTCCAAAAGCGCACTCCGGAACTGACATTCGAAGAGTTCGTCCTGCACGAGAAAAGAAAATGGAACCGCGGGTCAATAGGAGCGACGTACTTTGATCTGCTATTCGTGCGGGACTTCGATGAGATAGTCCTTGAGCCTCGAGGAACAGACGATGGATTTGCTACTGTCCGCGCAACGGTAACCAACGCTACCTATGCGTTTGACAGCCCTGCCATTTACGAAATAGAGCACGAGACCGTCAAAAAGGTCCTCTCATATACCCACACCTACGTGGGCCAAGCAAATAAAGGTGAAGTGATCGAAGCGCGAGGAATCTGCAATGAAGCAGGAATTACACGCCTGATCGTCGGCACGTCCCGGGCGGCCCCGGGAGAATGGATCAAAAGCTGTACATTGCTATCGCACAACGGGACACAACCAGGTTGAGATTTGTCTCAGGGTCGACTAGGCGAAAATACGACGCTTTGTGTCGTATTCCAGTCCATCCAAATCGTGCGTCGTAATCGTATGGCGCTGAGCAATGGTGAGAAAAGCGTACCCACGTCCAATTCGGTGAGATGATTAGTATGGCCCCTCCGTATGTGACAAGCTGTGCACGCGTGAATCCGATGTGCGAAAGAGCTGACTCAGGCCGGTCGCGGTTGCGGTGATGTAAGTGAAAGTGCGGATTGAATACGACAAAGGTACGCTGCTGATTCGCGGCGATGCGCGGGTCCCGAACTCCCACTGGGACGCGCGCTCTGGCGCGTATAGGGCACTGGCGTTGCACTATGCCGATATCACCGATTATCTCGAGAGCAGTCACATCGAATATGTAGATGAAGCGCTTGAGTTGCTCCCGGTCCCGCGCCTGGAGTTCCGCGCCTCGTTGCGGGACTACCAAACAGACGCATTGGACTCGTGGATCCAAGCGGGAAAGCGAGGCACGGTAGTCTTGCCGACCGGTGCTGGAAAAACCATTGTTGCCGTCGGAGCAATTGGCACGCTGCAAACGCCTTCGCTAGTCATTGTACCCACGCTCGACCTAGTAGAGCAGTGGCGCCGCGTGCTCGCGGCTGAATTTTCGATAGAGATAGGGACGTACGGGGGCGGCGAAAACGTGCTCAAACCGCTCACGGTATCGACGTACGACTCGGCATATTTGCGTGCTGCGGAGCTCGGCAATAGATTTGGGCTCGTTATATTCGACGAGGTCCACCACCTGCCCGCGCCAGGCTATCGCCACATCGCTGAAATGTTTGTGTCGAAAGCGCGGCTAGGACTTACAGCAACGTATGAACGCGAAGACGGACTGCACAGCGAGCTCCAACGTCTTATTGGCGGCAAAGTCTATGAGCTGACCGTGCAAGATCTTGCCGAGGAACACCTTTCTGGCTACGAAGTCGCGCATCTCTTTGTCGACTTGATGCCCGATGAGGCTGAGGAGTACACGCGGATGCATGGCGCATTCATTGATTACATCGAGCGCCGCAATATTCTGATGCGTACACAGTATGATTTCTCGCGGTTTATCATGAGGAGCGGGTGGGATCCAGAAGCGCGAAAGGCACTTTTGGCTCGAAATCGGGCGTTGGACATCGCCTTAAACTCACGGGCGAAGATGGAAGCGCTTAAAGAGCTCCTTCTTGACCATCCTAGTGATCAGACGATCATCTTCACACAACACAATAAGCTCGTCGATCGCATCGCGCGTACGTTCTTGATTCCTGCAATCACGCACACGACGTCTAAGGGCGAGCGTAGGGAGATCCTTGGGAACTTTCACGATGGCGTGTACCGTATGATAGTCACGTCCAAAGTGCTTGACGAAGGCGTGGACGTTCCCGACGCCGCACAAGCAATCATACTCAGCGGAACCGGTAGCTCTCGAGAATTCATTCAGCGCCTCGGGCGCGTGCTGCGAAAGCGAGAGGGAAAGCGCGCGAGACTCACTGAAATCGTGACACGTGATACGACCGAAACAAAAATAAGTCACCGTCGGAAGCGAAAATGGAGGGATGCAGAGCGTGCTACCTAGCAATCTCCTCATCGCCCGTTCTCGCTCTGGAAAGATAAAACCGGTGTACGCGCCGCTTGAAGAGCGTTACGTGGAGTTGGCATCGCGTTTGATCGAGACCTATGAAGCACACGTTGGCAAGCGCCAGGGCGAGCTAGTCAAACACTGTCGGCAGTTCGAGGGCGACGGATTTGATTATCGACTGGTGAGGGGGTTACTCGCGTTGCTCAACCGATCAGCAGTCTTCGAACCGCAAAGCCATATTGCTCCCCAAAAAGCGCGCCGTGAAGTCTTCACAGAGGCAAATCGTTATGCGCTTGTCGCGACGAACGAAATGAAAAAAGAGGTAATGGCACAGGCAGCATCACGACTAGGCATCTCACCATTGCAGCTCGAAGAGTCGCTCTGGAGCGATGCCGAGGACGAGTTGGTGCTTGAACGCTTCGTGCCCCTCCGTCCGCGCGAGCTAATCCAGCAGTACAACCTAAGCTTGACGCAGACGTTGCTGTTCAAGGCGGTCTCTCTTGAGTTTACTGCTGGGGGCAACTACCAGCGTATTTTCAGGCGGCTAAAATATCTGGGCCTCATGTACACCGTAGAGCAGGTCGGCGGCATTTATCGAGTTTTCGTGGATGGCCCCGTCTCGCTCTTCAAGATGACCGAGCGGTACGGCACATCGCTTGCGAAGCTGCTCCCATCAATCTTGGAGGCTCGTGAATGGCGCTTAAAGGCACACATCCTTGCCGGGGAACGACAGGCGCCTAAGCTAGTCGAACTGGAACTTGACAGCGACAAGGTAAAAGAGTTCCTTAATGCGCCGGCTGCCGAGGAAACAAGAGAGCGCTTTGACAGCTCCGTTGAAGCGGCGTTTTCCCGATCGTTTAACGCGTTGAAGTTGGGCTGGATCCTGAAAAGAGAACCAGAACTATTAACCGCTGGACGGTACGTGTTTATCCCAGATTTCGGCTTTGAAAAGAACGGCGTGAAGGCGTACCTGGAAGTGGTCGGTTTTTGGACTGACGAGTACCTTCAGAAGAAGCTCGGGAAGCTGCGGGAGCTCGACGTTGAGAACTTACTCATTGCTGTTGATAGAAACCTCAGTTGTGCTAAGTTCAAGGAAGTGAAAGGCCTCGTCATCTTCTTCGACAAGAAAGTGCCGCTGAAGCCGGTCGTCGACTACCTAAAGCAGTTAGAGGAAAAGATCGACGTGCAACAGGCTGAAACCATCGACGGCACACGGCTTGGACTCACAGGCGACGTAATCGACGTAACGCAACTGGCCGACGAACAGTCTGTATCGGTAGGGGCCGTCGTGCGTTGGCTGCAGGCCAATCCAGGGGCGCAATACCGTCTGATCGGCACGCTTCTCATAAGTGAACAGAAGCTTCGCGTAATCGCAGAGAGACTCGAAGCGCTTGAAGGTAGCGCACTACCTGCTGCGCTCGGAGCAATCGAAGAAGAAGGATTCTCATCTCCAGAGAAAGTGTTGGAAGCTCTCGGCTACGTTGTCAAATGGCGCGGCCTTGACCCAGACAGCGCCACAATTCGGAAGCAACCTGGCGTGCCGCTGTAGGGGCACCACGGAACAAGAAGACGTTGGTGCTGTGAGGTAATGCTTACGCGCGGCACGCGGTATCGAGACATCGAGTCTTGGTTTTCAACTGCAGCTTTGGGAGCCCGCACTCGCACCGTCCAACGATCGTAGCGTTAGCAGGCAATAGAAATGCGGTCTTACATCCGTCGTAGTACTGTGCACACCCCACAATGATGCCCTTCCTGCGCACGATGGTTAGAGGACCTTGGCAGCGAGGGCAGATGAAGTTGCTCGTTGCGAAGTGCTTGGAAATTACGTCATCCATACTCTCGCATCGACGGTCAATGCACACGTCAACGTCAAGAAGCTTGAGCCTGAACTTGGGCAACCCGCAGCTGCAAGTACTTTCTGTGAGTTCTGCTCCTGAAGGCAATTTGTAAACTGCTCCGCAATCGCACGTTATTGCGCTTCCAGCGCGGTTCAAAGAGCCGCCACATTGCTTGCAGCGCCCCACGGATCTCGAGCGCACGTCTAAAACCCCTTCGTCCGGTTTTGTGTTCTCCCTGCGCGAGCCGTGGTGGGGGGTCGTGAGGGGCGTTTCCAACGCTCCAGGAGGGATCGAAAAGCGTGGTACTTCCGTCTGATCTCTTGTCCCATTGTCGGTAGTTATCAGTCTTTTGCCCGCGTTACTGGTAGCTGCGCTTAGTTCGTTTGGGAGTCCGTCTATCATTATTACTTTCTCTCGGATCTGCGGAGCTTCGACGCAGTCGAGATGGTCGACTCGCACTTGATACGTGACTCGTTCGTTTTGAGAGCCATAGGTGCCGATGGGAATTGATTTGGTATACCCATTCGCCAGATAGAAACTATCGCGCAGCATCTTGAGCCCGTTGGCAAACACGGTTACCGACACGCGTGCGCCTCCGCGAGCGTTTGCTAGAGTTGCGTGACACATTAGGCCTTGTCCAAATGCTATGGAATCGGGCAACTGCATGTCAATCACGATTTCGGGCAGCTTGCTTATTGACTGTGCGATCCGCGAGCCGGCAACGAGTCTTGAAAGCATGGTACCGGTAATGTCAAACGGCGACCTGATCCCCTGCGCATAGAGCTGAGTCGCTTGTTTTATGCCCACTCCGTCCAGCTGAAGCAACGGGCACAGCTTCTCTGGCGCTCCGTATTCAAGTCTTAGAGCGAGAATTTTCGCACGCAAGACAGTTTCCGGTGCGTTGAAACGGAGGAGGAACGCTTCAAGCGCCGACAGGAGCCGAAGCGCGTTTTGTCGGATGAGCCACGCATCGCTGCGCAGCACTTCTGGGACCTCTCCGCGCTCGATGTATGCCTTCAATATCGCATATATCTTCGACTTTGGCCCTGTATAATGCGCTTGCGCGCCCTTTATCGCTGAGAGTTCGTTGCGCCTAACGACCACGCTGATGAACTCTTCAGCGGAAGCAACGGCGTTAAGCAGCTCCTCGTCTGAAGGCCCCTCTCTCAATTGTTTGAACCCGCGAGCCGTGTCGAGGCGAAGGTAATACTTAGAGGCAAGCGTGCCAAGATCGGTCGGAAGCAGATTATCCTGTGCCTCGACGGCGAAGCCTTTTTCGATGAGGGCGTTCACGTGATCGTCCAACAAAACACTTGATTCCGGGTGTTGCACGTAGTAGAACGTCCCGCTAAACCATTGTTGGGCATCCTCACGGCTCTTGATGGTGCCCATGCTGATTTCGGCGTTCAAATGCTCACTGAGCGTCGTGTGCAACTGCGAGCGTATGGGGGGTCCCGCCTGCAACATCTGCACGAATTCTTGCGCACGGTCGCGTGGAGCGATAATCCACCCGAATCCGCGTTCGTCATACTGGGGCCTTCCAGCCCTACCGAGCATCTGGAGCAGATCCAATGAGCTTGTTTCCTCATCGATGGCTTCGTTCGCGATGTCGCGAATAACGACAACACGTGCAGGCAGGTTCACGCCCCAGGCGAGAGTCGACGTAGAGACCAGTATCTTGATGTGTCCGGCTTTGAAAGCCTCCTCAATAAGGTCTCTGTCTTGCTTCACAAGACCCGCATGGTGAAAACCGATACCGTTGCGCACGGCGTCTCCGAGGGATTTGTTCTTGATTCGTGCTGCCACTTGTTCGGACTCTTGTGTTGCAAGTCTCGCCCTTTTTGTGGCGAAGATTTCGACGAGCTTTGACGCTGCCTGACTTGTGTCAGACCGCGTTGCTACGAAAATGAGCGCTTGACCGCCAGCGAGGTGGGGCTCGATCAGTGAGACGGCCTTATAAAGTCTAATATACTTGTCTACAAACTTGTTCTTGCCAGGATTGTATCCAAAAACGTCGGCTTTGAGTGGAACTGGGCGGTAAGAATCGTCAAAGGCAAAGGTTCGCCCTTCCGTGGCTCCTATCCATTGAGCGACCTCGCGAACATTGGGCATCGTCGCGCTGAGTGCAACGATCCGGACTTTGTTGTCCGTGATGCGCTTCATCCGGGTAATCAAAGCTTCAAGCACGCCGCCGCGCCCATCAGAATCGAGCAGATGCACCTCATCGATAATAATAACCGAGACGTCACCTACGAACTTGTGTGTAGTGCGGTACTTTCTGCTCGAAGAATCCCATTTCTCCGGCGTCGATATGATGATGTGTGCGCTGCGGGCTTTTGCTGGGTCCAGCTCGCGTTCGCCAGAAACGACGTAAACCTCAAATCCCATTGGCTCAAACAGTCTTTGCCACTCGCCTTCTTTCTCGTTTGTGAGTGCCCGCATCGGTGCGAGGTAGAGGATTTTGCCGCTTCGCGGCTTTGAGAGCTCGCGAACCATCGCAAGCTCAGCAATGACGGTCTTTCCGGATGCGGTCGGCGCTGCAACGACAACATCTTCATCCGATGTGAGGAGACTTGGTAGTACGCGCGACTGCATTTCATTGAAAAATGTGAAGGGAAAGAGAGGCGCAAACTGACCGCTAATTGAATCTACAACTGAGTGCATCCTCTGAGCCTACCCGACACCAATAAGATTCTCAGCTGGCTGCTATTTTAAGCTATGCATTATGGGGAAAAAGTAATATCGCGTCATCAGTATTGGGAAATGACAGGAACGGTGTGAGACGATGGCGTTGGACATAAAGGGCGACAAAGTAGTGCTCTCTAGGGTATCCTTTGCGGAGGCGGACTATAGCTACTATGGTCGGCGGAAAGGCGACGGCCTCGAGCTGTCACTGGTCGAAGCTGCCTTCTTGATAGAACGGGATCGGCTTGAATTGGAGGTCTCGCTCAAAGAGTTTCTGAAAAGGGCTTCTGGCATTCAACCCTACTTTGACCTCAAATATGTGGTCTACAAGGACCTTCGCGAACGCGGTTACTACGTGCAACCAAGCGTGACGGACTTCCGGCTGTATCCGCGCGGAGGACGGCCCGGCGAGGGTGCGGCTTTTGCCTACGTCTACGTGCTTTCAGAACGTATTGCCGTTCCCTTTGCTGATCTCATGCAAAAGGTCAAACTCACTCAAAACGTCCGGAAAAAGATGCTTCTTGCGGTCGTTGACGGGGAAAGTGATCTGACCTTCTACGAAGCTAAAAACGCGCGTATGCAGGGCAAGATGGCGCCCTTAACAGTGGATCTCTCTGAAGCAGACGCAACCCTTCTTGACGACCGAGTCGTTATCTGGGATCAGCAACACGCCGTGCAGCTCTACAGAGCTGGCTTTTACGGAAAGCTCGTGGATGAGAAGTTGCTCCAGCTCTCGCTTCTTGAGTGCGCGTACCTCATGCGACTCGGCTTGCCAGTTGAGGATGGAGCGACGAATAAGCGCTTCACCGCACGGCAATTCACGCGCAGGGCGAAGGTCCTCGAACCAGAATTCGTGAGGAAGCTCGACGTATATACGGACCTTCGCGATCGCGGTTTGGTCGTGAAAACAGGTTTCAAATTTGGCAGCCATTTCAGGGCATATGAGCAAGTCAGCGACGTAAGTGCGATCCCGCACTCGAAGTACCTCGTGCACTCACTTCCGGAGGACTATGTCGTAATGCTTCCGGAAATGTCACGCGCCGTTCGTCTCGCACACGGTGTCCGCAAGCGAATGATCTTTGCTTATAGTGGAAAGGGCGGTATCGAGTACCTTGACATTGGGCGGGCAAAACCGTAACCCGGCTGCCGTTGGCACGCGCCATGTCGCGATACGCCTGACCTGGCAAACAAGTTGCAGCGCCCTGAGGCGCTACAATGCGGTGTCTTTATAATTGTTCGTGACTATCACTAGCCGAAATACGCACGGAACAGGGCCGATAACGATGCCAAGCGATGAATTTCTCGTCACACCGTGGGAAGTAGAAGGCAACGTCGACTATAACAAGCTGACGGCACTCTTTGGCACGCAGCCCATTGACGACGCGATCTTGGCGCGATTCAAGAGGCTTACCGGCTCAATCCCGCTTATGTTGCGAAGGCAGGTCTTCTTCTCGCATCGAGACCTTAACTGGATACTGGATCGGTACGAAGCCGGTGAAAAGTTCGTTCTCTACACCGGGCGCGGGCCTTCAGGGCACACGCATCTTGGTCATCTGATGCCGTGGATCTTCACGAAATACCTGCAAGACGCGTTTGACGCAGATCTATACTTTCAGATGACCGACGATGAAAAGTTCCTACAGAAGGACGAGCTAAGTGCTAGTGCTACGCGCGGTTTTTCGTATGACAATGCCCTTGATCTAATAGCGCTCGGCTTTGATCCGGAGAAGACTCGGATATTCCTCGACACGGAGTACGCACGAACCCTCTATCCGATTGCGCTAGAAGTGGCAAAGCGGGTGACATTTTCGGCAGCTCGTGCGGTCTTTGGATTCGACAGTAGCACCAACATCGGAATGGTCTTCTTCACGAGTATGCAATCGGCGCCAGCATTTCTTCCCGCGATATTATCAGGGCGAAACGTTCCGGTGTTGATCCCGTGTGCGATCGACCAAGATCCACATTTTCGGATAACTCGTGATGTGGCTCCAAAAATGGGGTACTACAAGCCCGCACTAATCCACAGCCGCTTTTTCCCGAGCCTCTTAGGACTGGACAAAATGTCTGCATCGATTCCTGAAACGAGCATCTTCACTACAGACAGTCCAGAGGAGGCGCGCACGAAAATTGCCAACGCCTTTACAGGAGGGCGAACGACGGCGCAAGAACAGAGGGATTTAGGCGGTGTCCCCGATATTTGTGCGGTGTATCAGTACTCGTTCTACCTCTTTGAGCAGGACGATAAGCGGGCCGTTGAGCTGCGAGAAGAGTGTTTGCGCGGCGCGCGCGCTTGTGGCGAGTGTAAGAATGAGCTTGCTGACAAGGTCGTGCAATTCCTGAAACATCACCAGGCTGCGCGCGAGCAAGCGCAAGACCGAATAGAGGATTTTATCATCCGCGACTGTCAAGAATGACTACATCAAGGAACCCCTCTTCGAAACACCGTGCGGTGAGGATCGGTTATTCTCAAAGGGTTCTGCATTTAGCGTCTGCTGACGTAAGTGCCTGGAGGTCGTGGCTGTGTCGGTCGTTTTGCGCCTCAGGCCGTAGCTTTTCATGCAGTCATCGAAAAAGATCTTACTAGTTTATGATGCCGCTTCGATGTGATGAGCGATCGGTGGCCAAGTTACGATGCTACAGAAATGGAGCCCCGCCCACTCTTCACAGGTCTTTTGCGATTTTGCGAAAAGCTTCTTTCGCACGGCTGATTCCCCTTGGGTGATCAACGATCGGCGCAGGATAGCCAGGAATCGTCTTATCCTTTAACTTGTCGAGAGAATGGACAAGGGCAGGGGCGATAGCCCGAAATTCCGGGATCCACGCTTTGATGTACGCACAATCAGGATCGTACCGTCTCTGCTGTAGCCAAGGATTGAAAATCCGAAAATATGGCTGCGCATCGCAGCTGGTCGACGCGCACCACTGCCAGTTTCCATTGTTGACCGCGGGATCGTAGTCCATGAGCTTCTGTGCAAAGTAGCTTCTCCCCAGCGTCAGTCGATGTTAGATCCTTCGTGAGGAATGATGCGACAATCATCCTGACTCGATTGTGCAAGAATCAAGTCGCGTTCAGCTCTCGCATCCCTGCGTTGAGTATAGGAAACCCTGTCCCCCCAGCGCACCACGCGCTGAATTTGGCCGGGTCGGTATCACATCCCATAGCGTTATACTGCGGATGAAACGAGCTGCCGAAGACGTGGGGGAAAAAAATACGCAATGTGCGAGTAGAAATCACGCCAAAACAGCTCAACAATGAGTTGATGCCCGAGACCGAGTTGGGTCGCGATGGCGCGTGTATTGAGCACGTGCCGAACTTGTGGTGTACCGAAAACCTCGTTGTCGCGTTTTTAGCAGGGTAGTCTCGAGCGGTCGCATAATCAATGAACTGATGCAGGGTAGTAAGCACTTCGAGTGCTTGCGGGCGTCCGCCGCGTATATAGGTCCGTTGATTCGAAGGTTTCACAGTGTCGTCACTGATCTCGCGTTGTTCTGACGCGACGAGCACATTCGAGAGATTGCCCACCTCAGCAACATTCGGGGGCCGGACCGGAACCGAGCGCGCTTTCCCGAGAAAATGCGAGAAGATCGTATACGGTTTCCCCTGGTCTTTCAAGACGTCAGTTGGCTTGTGGAGTAGCGTGTCGGAACAGCAGCGAAACGCGACAGCTTTGTTTTGGCACGCTTTTGCGATCGCGCCGTCTCGCGTTCGGCTGAACGGGGTCTAGTCTTTGTTTATGAAAACAGCCTCGATATACTCCTCCGCGACAACGCGATCCACGGCTGTCTCTGGGCGTCCACGAAAAATGGATAATCGGCCGCGTGCCGCCGTCACTTGGTGGGCGAGGTCCTCGAGTGATTCGATCATGAACTGGAACGCATTCGGACTGAAGTACGGATTTCGCGCTCCTGGTCTCGGGTCAAGATAAACGACGGCACCACCGTTTTAGAGGCCTGAGACGCTTCAATCAGCCCAGTGTTGTCGCTTATGCGTAAGTCTCTCCTGAAAAAAAAATAATGGATGTTCCATAATCTGCCATTAGCCAGCCTCCGCAAGGCCCCACATGTGTCGTGGTGGATGGCAACAAGCCGGTGAATCCAAGGCCGCGCTGAGGCTCAGCCAGAGAGACTCGCTGCGCGATAACGCCGTCATTTTGGCTTGCATATTGTTTGTGTCGACAGGTAACAATAAATAATAACCGTGTGTACGTGAGTAGCAATACGCGTATTTTACCCCTTATAACGTCAGAGATTCGTATGGTGCAGCTATCTAAGAATGACTGGACACTTTTTCGTGCCCTTAAGCGCGTAAAACGAGCGACCATTGAAGCCCTGTCGAAAGACGCTAGCTTGAAAACCGAGGCAGTCCTTCAATCAGCGTACCTTCTTCAAACAGAGGGGCTAGCGGAGGTAAAGGAAACCATCGAGACTGTCTACGAACTCACCGCGGAGGGCGTAACCTACGCTGACAAGGGGCTTCCAGAACGGCAGGTTCACGACTACTTGCTCATAAATGGGCCAACTCTGCTGACGGACCTCAAGAGCATC
>Ga0224516_1000033_pt1 | contig 35397 bp, 31 predicted proteins | sample IRFST0metaG_FD_179884 | JGI IMG/M metagenome (GOLD analysis project Ga0224516, IMG submission 179884) | Peat soil microbial communities from Stordalen Mire, Sweden - IR.F.S.T0 | ecosystem: Environmental > Terrestrial > Soil > Wetlands > Peat | place: Sweden: Norrbotten County, Stordalen Mire... | reverse complement strand
GCGTCACCGAGATCGCGCCGAATGCGTCCAATTGACTTCTTGGATCTGCCTACGGCTTTGACGTCCCTGAGACGAACCATATTGCTCGGCCGCAGCGAACTCGATTCCTTCACCTCGGGCGCCCCCTGAGCAGCTTCGAGATCGAACGGATAGTCCATCGTCCCCGTCTCTACCCAGCTCACGCCGAGCCAGGAGACATGCGAGCGCGGCAGATAGGTGGCCGCGTCGCCGATGTTCTCCGAGAAGGCGAGCACGTCGAGGCCGTTTGGGCCGGCCTTCAGCGTGTGCGGGCCCATGCCGCCCGAGAAGACGAAGCAGTCTGTCTCTGCGATGTCGTAGCTGACGCCCTCTTGCCAGAGCAGGCCCGAGCCGCCGAGAACGAAGAAGATCTCCTCGGCGCGGCCGTGAACGTGCGCCGGAGTTGACCACCTGCCGGGATCGATCTGGATACGCGACAGGCCGACACCGACCGAGCCGACGGCCGCGCCAAGCCGGCGCCAGTCGGCCGAGATGTGCCCGAACTCGCCGTGCCCGATCTCAACTTCGTCCCAGTGGGCGATGTTCGCGTGTGTCGGTCCTTTACTCAAGGCAAGGGCAGATTAGCGAATGCCTACCCACGGAGATCGCGGCGCCCGAGGAATGTGAGCCCTCTCTCAGCACGAGCAGGCAGCGCTCGAGGGCGACATGCGCAGCGGCGGCGGCCGGCCCTTCCCGCTCCAGCCAGCGCGTTGCCTCCGGGATCAGCAGCTCCAGCTCGTTCAGGACGAGCGCGGCCGGCGCCCGGGCAAGTGCCATCGCCTCGATGCGATCCAGCCTGGCGATGAGGGCACGCGCCTCCTCCACGATCCGAGGGTAGAACCGTTCGCGTCACGGAAACGTGCCGAATTCGAGCCGAAAGGCGGTCGCTAGCTGGCGGCGGCGCGGATGGCCATCGAGCGGCTCGGGCGTGGACGCAGGCCGAGCAACGACTCATCGAGCGCCTCGATCATCCGGGCGCGGTTCCCGTGCATCAACACCTCGACCAACGTGCGCCTAACCGCGTCGCTCGTATTCTTGTCGGCCGGCTCGCCGCCGGCCAGCGCTCGTAGGCGTACCCGCAACTCGGCCCGTTCGCTCGATCCGTCGCCGAGCAGCGTCGCGGCCCTGAGCGCCGCCATCGCCAGCCCCTCGTCGGCGCCGAGCACCGCAGTTAGCGCTTCTCGCAGCTGCTCGGAGCGGAAGGGCTCCTGGGCGAAGAGCGACAGTTCCCAGCGGTCGAGCGCTTCCGCCAGTGCGCGGTCTTCGTCGGCCGCGGCGATGCGGGCGCGCAGGTCGTGCGCCAGCTTGCCGCGGAACTGGTCGAGGCGGGTCGCCTCGCCGAAAGGTTCTGTAGCGGCGATGGGCAGAATCGGCCGGATTCCGTAGGGGCGCTTGTCGAGCCGCTCGAACAGCACCGGCCCCGCTGCGATGGCGCCGGCGGTCGCCAGGCGCAGCGCGCTGATCGCATCGGCCAGCTCGGCCGGGGCGTCAGGCGCCTCGATCTGATCGACTCCCAGGTCGCGCCGCAGCTCGATCACCGCCAGGCGGTCGGCGCGGCGCCCGAATTCGCGCGGCAGGATCCCGCTAGCCTCGGGCCAGTAGGTGGAAAGCTCGCCGGGAGGCGAATGGCGAACCCGCACACCATCTCCGAGCTCGACCTGCGCACCCAGCGAGAGGCCGACCAGTGGCGCCACCGCCATGTAGCTTCGCTCGCCGCCGAAGAGCGAGCCCTCGAGCTCGATGTAGGCGCGGTCGAAGGCGTCGTCGTGCCAGTCGAAGCCGCCGCAACTCTCGGTGGTGGCGACGAGCAGTGGTAGTAGCACCGTCATGAAAAGGGCTTCCTCGTCGGGCAGTTGCTCGCCGGCGTGGGCGCGCGCGAAGATCGCGGCCGCCTTCTCGTGCCTCAGATCCTCGATCGCAGTTTGGGCGTCGGCCAGCTCCATCAGCTGCTGCGAACGCTTCTCGACGAAGCCGCGCACCAGCGGCCGATACTCGTACAGCGAGGGCCGGCCCGGGGCGGCATGCTCCTCGAAGGCGAAGGGAACCTCGGCGCCGTGCGAGATATCGATCTCCAGCTCGGAGAAGGCTCCGAGGCAAAAGAGGCGCAGCGAGTGATAGAGGTGCGGAGCGCGAACTGCCACGTTTCCTCCTACGCAGTCGGGGCCTCCACTCCTGCATTCCGGGCGGGTAAATGACCGCCTTCCCTCATTCGAGTGCTTTGTGCGGACACCGCCCCATCGGGGGATGGCCGCGGCGGATCGAGGAGTCAAGCTGAGTGCCGGCGTATTGGCGGCGTGAAAGGCGGCATCTATATGACTGCGGAACTACTTCGGATTAGGCTGCGGAACTTCCCGGTTGCGAATCTGACTCTGCGGCTCCTGCTCGCGCGCTAGCGCCCAGCGAAGCGAGAAACGGCGAGCGAGTTCAGCTTCAGGCGCGCTTGCGAGGCACGGGGGCTCGGAAAGCTCTATCTGACGTGTTTTATAATGCCCAATTGACAGCGTACTATGGGCTGGAACCGACCTGGGAGACCTGGGAGTAAGGGATGAACGATCAGCCGTCAGATCGAGCTGGGCTCCCGGCCCGGAAGCCCCTACTCAAGCGCCGCAGGCTCAGAGAGCTACAGAAAGAGGAAGCACAGTTTCGCGCGATCTTCGAGAGTGCGGCGTTCGGCATCGTCCTCGCCGACGCGGAGGGCCGTCCTCAAGAGTGCAACCCGACCCTCGAGCGGATGCTCGGTTACACGGCGGACGAGCTCCGGACGATGCGGATCAGCGACTTCACGCATCCGGACGATGCCGAGGAGACCGAACGCGCACTGAAAGCGGTTGTCAAGGGCGAGCTCGAGCACGTCCATACCGAGAAGCGCTACGTCCGAAAAGACGGCAGTCTCGTCTGGGTGAACGTCATCGCCTCGAGCGTTCTCAACACGGACGGTGAGCGCGGGCTCTCGATCGCGATGATCGAGGACATCAGCGCCCGGAAATCTGCAGAGGCGGACACGGTCGTGGCGGTCAGCGCCCGCGAGTCTGCAGAGGCGGACACGGGCGTGGCGAGGGACTACGCAGCCGACCTGATCGAGACGGCAGGGGCGATGATCGTCGGCCTCGACCTGAACGGCGACATCGAGCTCTTCAACAAGGCGGCAGAGGAGATCACCGGCTATACGAGTGAGGAGCTGGTGGGCCGCAACTGGTTCGAGATCATTGTGCCGCAAGAGCGCTATCCAGCCGTCCGGGGAGAGTTCGAGCGACTGCTCGCCGGCGGAGTGCCGCAGGAATACGAGAACCCGATCCTGACCAAATCGGGCGAGGAGCGCTACGTAGTTTGGCGGAGAACCAAGCTCGACGACCACGGCGTGATAGTCGGCATGGTCTCGATCGGGATCGACGTCACCGAGCTCAAGCGAACGGAAAAAACTCTTCGCCACGAGCGAGACTTCGTGGCGAAGATCATAGATACGAGCCCGATCGGGATCGTGGCGTACGACCACCAGGGCAAGATCACCTTCGCAAACGCCGAAGCCGAGCGCATTCTCGGCCTGACCAGAGACGAGGCGAGACACGGGTACAACGCCCCCGACTGGCCGGTCACCGACTACGAAGGCCGACCCTTCCCTAACGAGGAGCTTCCCTTCCGGCAGGTGCAGGCGACCGGCCGGCCGGTATACGACGTCCGCTACGCGATCGAGAACGCGAACGGGGAGCGCGTCTACCTATCGATCAACGCCGCTCCCGCCCTGAGTGAGAGCGGTGAATGGGACGGCATGATCGCGTCGATCGACGATGTCAGCAAGCTCACGCGAGCAGACGAGACGCGCGAGTTGCTCAAGGCCGAGCTGCTCCAGTCTCAGAAGATGGAGGCGGTGGGCAAGCTCGCGACCGGGGTGGCGCACAACTTCAACAACCTCCTGACTGCGATCACGGGTTATGGCGAGCTACTGCTTGCCAGGCTCCCGGCCGATTCTGACCTGCGCCCCGACGTGGAGGAGATCGGACGGGCGGGTGAGCGCGCCGCAGAAGTGGCACGCGGGCTACTCCGCTTCAGCCGCCGCGGGCGCGAGTATTCCGAGAGGATCGACCTAAACTCCGTGATCACGTCGATGGAGTCGCTGCTCCGGCAGGTGATCCGTAGCGATATCGAGATCACCACGGTGCTCTCGGACGGTCTCGACCGAGTCAGGAACAACCAAAGCCTGCTCGAGCAGGTGATCGTGAACCTCGTCGTGAACTCGACTGACGCGATGCCCGACGGCGGCAAGCTGACGATCGAGACGGCGAACCTCCACCTCACCGAGCCGCGCTTAGTGCGCAACCTCTCGCTCCCAGCCGGGAGGTACGTGACGCTGGCCGTTCGCGACAGCGGTATCGGCATGAGTGAGGAGATGCAGGCGAGGCTCTTCGAGCCCTTCTACACCACCAAAGGCCCCGATTCCGGCACCGGACTCGGGCTCTCGACCGTCTCCGGCATCGTCGAGGAGAGCGAAGGGGCCATCCTGGTCGAAAGCGCGCCGGGCCGGGGCTCGACCTTCACGATCTTCCTCCCGTCGATTCCGGACCAGCGATCAAGCCCGTAGGACCGCCCGCCGCGGACCAGCGACGAAACCGACCTCGAGCAGGAGCGGCATGACTTCGCTCGTGACGACGGGCTCGCCGTCGAAGCGCTCCAGCGCCAGGCGCTTGATCTCGCGCCGGCGAACGTGATCGACCAGGGCCTCCAGCGCCGAGCGTAGCCACGTCTCGTCGGGATCGCGCAGCGGCAGCAGCGAGCGACCGCCACGCTCGACGAAGAGCACCGCCTCGCCACCCAGCAGCACGACGTGAGCGCCGGCAACGCGAGCCGCGCGCCCGCCCGAGCGCTCGGGCCAGGAAAGAGCCGCGCCGTAGGGCTGAGCCGGATCGGCGGCGGCGAGCACCAGGGTCTCCGTCTCGACGCCCGGGCGCGGTCGCAGCTCGCGCAGCCGCTCGACGGCGCCGGGAAGCGCGAACTGAGCGCCGCCGAGCCCCTCGACGAAGTAGCCGCGGCGGCAGAGCCCCAGCACCTCGAGCGCCTTCAGCTCGCCGTAGACGGCGCCGTAACCGCCCGGAATCCCCTCGGCGCGGACGCCGTCTCGGGTGATGATCCCCTGGCGCTCGAGCAGCAACTCGGCCAGCGCCCTGCGGTCGGTGCCGGGCGCGTCGGCGGGCCCGAACAGAGCTCGGGTGAGCGACCAGCGGCCCTGGGTCGCGGTCGGGGCCTGGGCACGCGAGCGAGCGAAACGGCGCACGCGACGCTCGCTCGGCTGGCTCTCGAAACGGCGCTCGGCGCGCAGCGGCTGCCAGGAGTCGTTCGTCACCTCGCCCGCCCAGACGAGATCCCAAAGAGCCGGCAGGGCTTCTTCGCGGTCGAGGCCGGCCGCGCCGAGGAGCTCGTCCCAGAACATTGCGCCGGCGGCGAGCGTGGCTCGAATCCGCTCGGGCGTCTCGCCTTCGGGGCGCAGCGCGCCCGCCGGCGGCCCGAGCAGGCGCGCGTCCTGGCGGAAGTAGACGGCGACGCGCTCTAGCCCGGCGCCGACCCAGACCACCTCGCCCGAGGCGCAGAGCTGGTCGAGCTCGGCCGGCTGGTAACCGGGCACCCGCCGCGGCAGCAGATCCGACTCCCACAGCGGCACCGGAAGCGCCAACGCCTGCAGCGGAACGAGCGCCTCGCGCAGCGTCGAGCGGCGGTCGATTCCCTGCCAGCCCGGTAAAAAGCGGGCCAGCGCGGCCGGCTCGGCCGGCTCGACCTCCTTGCGCAGGCGCGCCAGCGAGGCGCGGCGCAGCCTCCTCAGCACATCCGGATCGCACCACTCCCGCTCGACTCCGCCCGGCCGAAGCTCGCCGCGCACGAGCGCCTCGGCCTGCTCCAGCGAGGTCAGGATCTCCTCCACGGGGGCGGGCTCGAGACCGAAGTGCGCGGCGGCCTGCTCGGTCGTGAAGGGACCGCGCCCGCGCGCGTAGCGGCGAATCAGCGAGCTGAGCGCATCCTCAACCGGCTCGAGGAAGGCATCGGGAAGCCCTGAGGGCGGCATCGCGCCGAGCGCGTCGCGGTAGCGTCCGGCGTCCTCGGCCGCGATCAGCCGCTCCTCGCCGGCCAGGCGCACACGCACGGCTCGGCGCTCGGTCTCGAGCACGGCTGCGAAGGCCTCGTCGAACTCGCCGGGGCGCAGATCGCCGCGCAGCCTGAGCACGTCGTGCAGTTCGTCGGCGTCGCGCGGCTTTCCCTGCAGGTCGCGCTCCACCTCGTCGACCGCATCGGCGTCGAGCAGGTCGCGCAGTTCCTCCTGGCCGAGCAGCTCGCGCAAGAGCTCGCGGTCGAGCGAGAGCGCCTGGGCCCGGCGCTCGGCCGGCGGCGTGTCGTCCTCGTACATGTAGGAGGCGACATACTCGAAGATCAGCGAGCTGGCGAACGGTGAGGCCGAGGCCGTCTCGACCTCGACCAGATCGATCTCCCGCGTCTGCAGGCGCTGCAGTATTCGCTTCAGCGCGGGCAGGTCGAACACGTCCTGCAGGCATTCGCGGTAGGTCTCGAGCACGATCGGAAAGGACGGGAAGCGTCGCGCAACCTCGAGCAGGCTCTGCGCCTTCAGGCGCTGCTGCCAGAGCGGCGTGCGCTGACCGGGGCGGCGGCGAGGGATCAAGAGCGCCCGGGCCGCGTTCTCGCGGAAGCGAGCACCGTACAGCGCACTCTCCCCCACCTCGCCCACGACCAGCTCCTCGATCTCTTCCGGCCCGACCAGAAGCTCTTGCATCGACGGCGGCTGCTCGGCATCGGGAAGGTGTAGCGCGATGCCGTCGTCCGACCAGATCGCGTGCGCCTCGATTCCGAGCGCATCGCGCAGGCGAGCACCCAGCGCAAGCGCCCAGGGAGCGTGCACGCGCGCCCCGAACGGCGTCAGAACGACCACGCGCCAGTCGCCGATCTCGTCACGGAAGCGCTCGACCACGATCGTCTTGTCGGAGGGAAGCGCACCGCCGCCGGCCTCGGCCTGGTCGTTCAAATAGGTGAGCAAGTTCTCGGCCGCCCGCCCGTCGAGCGAGTACTCGCTGCGCAGCCGTTCTAACGCGATCTCGCTTGGCAGCGCCACCAGCTCGCGTACGGCCCGACCGATCGCCTCGCCCAGCTCGACCGGCCTGCCCACTCCCTCGCCCTTCCAGAACGGCACCGCGCCCGGCACGCCCGGAGCCGGCGAGACGAGCACGCGATCGCGGGTAATCTGCTCGATGCGCCAGCTCGAGGCGCCGAGCAAGAAGACCTGCCCCTGTCGCGCCTCGTAGACCATCTCCTCGTCCAGCTCGCCCACCCGGCCGCCGCCGTCCACGAGATGGACGCCATAGAGGCCGCGATCGGGGATCGTGCCGGCGTTGGTGACGGCGAGGCGCTGGGCGCCGGGGCGACCGCGAACGACTCCGGCCGTCCGGTCCCAGACGATGCGCGGACGTAGCTCGGCGAACTCGTCGGACGGGTAGCGCCCGGCCAGCATGTCGAGCACGTTCTCGAGCTGGGCGCGGGAGAGATCGGCGAACGGATAGGCCTTGCAGACCAGCTCGTGCAAGTCGTCGACGGAGATCTCCTCCTCGGCGCAGATGGCGACGATCTGCTGACAGAGCACGTCGAGCGGGATGCGCGGAATGCGCGTCTCCTCGATCAGCCCCTCCTGCATCCGCTTGGCCACGACGGCGGCCTCGAGCAGGTCGCCGCGGAACTTGGGGAAGATGCGGCCCTTGGCCGTGGCCTCGAGCGTGTGTCCGGCGCGGCCGATTCGTTGCAGGCCGCGCGCCACCGATTTGGGCGACTCGACCTGGATGACCAGATCGACCGCGCCCATGTCGATGCCCAGCTCGAGCGAGGAGGTGGCGACCAGGCAGCGCAGCTCGCCACTCTTCAGCCCCTCTTCGATCTCGGTGCGCTGCTCGCGCGCCAGCGAGCCGTGGTGGGCGCGCGCCAGCTCCTCGTCCGCCGCCTCGTTGATGCGCAATGCCAGCCGCTCGGCCAATCTGCGGTTGTTGACGAAGACGATGGTCGAGCGATGCGCCCGCACCAGCTCGACGATCTCCGGATAGATAGAGGGCCAGATCGAACCGGTCTGACCCAGCTCGCGCAGGTCGGGAACCGGCATCTGAACGGCCAGGTCGAGCTCCTTGCGGATGCCGGCGTCGACGATCGTGATCGGACGCCCGCCAGAGACGAAACGCCCGATCTCCTCCAGCGGCCGCTGCGTGGCCGAGAGCGCGATGCGCTGAATCGGCCTGCCGACGAGCCGCTCCAGCCGCTCAAGTGAGAGCGCCAGGTGCGAGCCGCGCTTGGTCGCGGCGACGGCGTGCACCTCGTCGAGGATCACCGTCTCCAGCGACTTGAGCATCTCCCGCGCCTTCGAGGTGAGGAGCAGGTAGAACGACTCGGGCGTGGTGATCAGGATGTCCGGTGGATGTCGCAACATCGCCGCGCGCTCCTTGGCCGGCGTGTCGCCGGTGCGAACGGCGACCTGGAGCTGCGAGCCGAGCCCCGCCAGAGGACCGCGCAGGTTGCGCTCGACGTCGTAGTTGAGCGCCTTGAGCGGCGAGATGTAGAGCAGGCGCAGGCCTTCGCCCGGGCTCTCGTTCAGTCGATCGATGCCCGAGAGGAATGCGGCCAGCGTCTTGCCCGAGCCGGTCGGCGCCTGGATGAGCACGCTCGAGCCGCTGGCGATCGCCGGCCAGCCGAGCTCTTGCGCGGGCGTCGGAGCGGCGAAAGAGCGCTCGAACCAGGCTCGCGTCTTCTCGGAAAAGGAGGCAAGCGCTTCCATCCGACCAGGGTAGCCGCTCCGGCCGCCACCTTTCAGCGTCGAGGAAGAGATCTCTCACAACGGCCTTAGACGAGGGCGAGAGAATCGAGATTCCCCGCCCCTGGCCCGGCGATAACGACCTACCGCGTCCGCGTTCCGGGCGATAGGACGTAGAATCCCGCTCTTCGGGGCGAGCAGAGCGACACGAGAGGAGAACGGCGTGTCCGACAAGGTCGACGACCAGCAGGAGAAGCAGCGAATAGGGAGCGTGACCGACGCCGAAGTCGAGGCAATGGCCGAGGACGACATCGAGCGTTATCTGCCGTTGCTCAGCGAAGACGCCCTGTTTCTTCCACCGGGGCTTCCATCGATCGGCGGCGAGGAGCTACGCGCCTGGCTGCGCGAGTTCCTGGGCGAGTGGCGAGTCGAGTGGCTCGCTTACAAGCACAACGAGACAGAGGTCGTCGGCGATCTGGCCTTCCATCGCTTCAGCTACAGCCGGCGCCTGGAGCCCAAGAAAGGCGGCCAGTTGGAGGTCTCTCATGGCAAGGGCCTGCACATCCTGCGCCGCTCGGCCGACGGCGACTGGAAGATCGCGCGTGAGACCTGGAACGACCGGCCGACACCGAACACGATCTAGCCGCCACGACCGAACCGCGAGGAGCTCGCCATGATCGACCTGACCGAGTTGCGTGACGGCGGGCAGGATCCTGCCAGCATCGCCGCCAAGATTGCGTCCTTCCTCTCCGCCGCCGAGCACACGCTCGAGCTGGCCCTGTACGACGTGCACCTGGACGGCGAGCATGCGGCACCGATACACACCGCACTGGCCGAGGTAGTGGCGCGCAAGGTGCAAGTGCGCCTCGTCTACAACGTCGACTACGGGAGAGAGCTCGCCGTTCCGCGGCCGCCGATCTCGAAGCCCGAGCTGGTCGAGGCACTTCCGATCGAGACGCGCGGAGTTCCCGGGGTTCCCGACCTGATGCACCACAAGTACGTCGTCCGCGACGGCGCGGCGGTGCTCACGGGCTCGACCAACTGGACCGACGACTCCTGGGCGCGCGAGGAGAACCTGCTCGCGATCGTCAGCTCCACGGAGCTCGCCGCCCGCTATCAGCAGAACTTCGAGGAGCTGTGGCAGAAGCGCGATGTCGAGCGCTCCGGGAATATCGACTCGGCGCCGATCGAGATAGACGGTCACAACGTACGACCCTGGTTCGCGCCCGGGCACGGACCGGCGCTTGCGCACCGAATCGCGCGCCGCCTCGGTCAGGCAAAGCGCCGCATCCGAATCGCTTCGCCGGTGCTCACCTCGGGTCCGATCCTCGGCACCCTGGCCGAGCTGATCGGAGACAACGGGCACGGCGGGCTTGATATCGCAGGCGTGCTCGACGCCACCCAGATCGCCGAGGTGATTCAGCAGTGGCGCGACAAGATGAAGATGAGCTGGAAGGAGCAGGCGCTACGCTCGTTGATCGCGAACGCGTCCTGGAGCGGCAAACATTCGACGCCCTGGACTCCCGACAGCGTGCACGACTACATGCACGCCAAGATCGTGGTGGCCGACGACGTGGTGTTCTTCGGCAGCTTCAACCTCTCCCGCTCGGGCGAGAGCAACGCCGAGAACACGCTGGAGATCGAAGACGGCGAGCTGGCTGGCAGGCTGGCGGCGTTCATCGACGATATCCGAGGCCGCTATCCGAAGCTCGAGCTGCCCGACTAGCGCGACGACAGGTGGGGCGCTAGGGCTTCTCGGCCTCGACCTCGACCGAGACGACCTCGCATTCGCTGGCGGGAACTTCGACGCCGTGCCTGAGCGTGTTGTGCACGCGGCCCTGCCTGTCGACCGCCTCGGCCAGCTCGAGAATCGCGTCTTCGTCGGCCGCGGCTTCGATCCGGACGCTCAGCTTGATGTTCTGAGCCCGCACCGGCTCGCCGCCCCAGTCGCATTCGCACACGACACGGGCGCCGAGCAACGCGACTCCGCGGCGCTCGGCCTCCTGTTGCAGATCGTTCACGAAGCACGCACCGATCGCCATCAGCAGGAGATCGCCGCCCGAGAAGCCGTAGCCGTAACCGGCCTCCTGCTCAGGCCGGTCGATCGTCAGCGAGTGCTTGCCGGCCCAACCGACCGCGAAAGCGGCGTCGTGAACCGACCGCACGTGAACTGTCGTCTGCGCCATCTTGGGGCCCCCTTTTACAGTCACTTGGTGTAAGAGTAAGGCAGAACCCACATCCGATGGCAACCCTGTCGGATGGAAGCGACGAGAAGAGGGGGAGCTCGGAAATGAGAGGGATAAAGGTCGCTGTTATTGCTTTGCTGGCGCTGGCCACCAGCGCCGGTGCCGCCACCAGCCCACACCTGCCCGGTGCGCCGAAGTGCCCGCTCTTTCCGTCCTCCAACGTCTGGAACAAGCGCGTAGACAAGCTGCCCGTGGCTGCCAATTCGCAGGCGATCATCAGCTCGATCGGGAGCGACGTCGGGCTCCATCCCGACTTCGGCACCGTCTGGAACGGGCATCCGAACGGCATCCCCTACAACATTGCCAATAAGAAGACGAAGCGCTACCGGGTCAGCTTCGACTACGCGAGCGAGAGCGACAAGGGGCCCTATCCGATCCCCGCCAACGTGAAGATCGAAGCCGGCAGTGACCGTCACGCACTGATCGTCGAGCGCGACCGCTGCCGTCTGTTCGAGCTGTATGCGCTGCAGAAGAAATCCGGTCGTTGGAGCGCCGGCTCGGGCGCGATCTGGAACCTGCGCTCGAACAGGTTGCGGCCCTCAGGCTGGACCTCGGCCGACGCCGCCGGGCTGCCGATACTGCCGGGACTCGTCCGCTACGACGAGGTCGCCCGCGGCCAGATCGACCACGCGCTTCGCTTCACGGTCGAGAGCACACGGCGCGCCTTCATCTATCCGGCACGCCATTTCGCCAGCGACCAGACCGATCCCAACCTGCCGCCGATGGGCCTGCGCGTTCGGCTGCGCGCCGACTTCGACACGAGTGGCTACCCACGCCAGGTGCGCGTCATCCTCACGGCGCTCAAGCGCTACGGGATGATCGTCGCCGACAACGGCTCGAACTGGTACGTCTCGGGCGCGCCCGACCGGCGCTGGAACGACGACGCCCTGCACTCGATCGGCAAGGTCACCGGAGCGGACTTCGAGGTGGTGGACACCTCGAAGTTGCGATCGTAGGGTCGCCGGCCTCGGGTGAGGCGCGGATCGAGCATCGGCCGCAGGAGCCGTTTCCGGCCAAGGAACTAAGGGTGCAGCTTGGGCGGGCTGAAGAGCGTCTCGAGCCGCGCGATCAGCCGTGCTGTCCAGAGCCTGAATGACCCGACCGGTCGCTCCAGGAGCACGTTCTCGTCACCTTCGAGACGAAAGCGCGCCTGTGCGTCGCGGCGCGAAGAGCCGAGCATCGCGCTCATCTCCGAACCGCCGACAGTGCTGCGGACTGCCAACGCAGTCCCCATCTGAGTGCAGTTTGTCTACGGGCCTGTTGCAAGCTCGAACTCCCCCTCTGATCTCTGTCTGATCGGAGCGCGGTGAAGGCTCGCCGCAGCTCGCCACTCCCCCCGCGGTTGAGACTTTTCGCCCCGAGCCGGAAACGTCCTTCTTGCAGGAATCGCGGCGCCGTCCATCGCTACCCGGAGCGGTGGACGCCAGGCGCCCGTTCGGAGCTCGAGCGCCTCACCCACCCACCACCGTCACCCTCCCGCGGGACGGATTTAAAATACCGCCTAACAACAGGGAAAAACGCGGCACTACGCAACGATTCCCTGCCGACTCACGAACGAAGTCCTGAGCCGCCGGAGCAGAAGTCAGACAAGCGCCGTTGCGCTCGGGCTCAACACAGGTTTATCGCGCGCGCGTCTCTCAGCTCTCGGGCTTATGACAGACGACTTCGATGTTGTGCCCGTCGGCGTCCAGCACGAAAGCCGCGTAGTACGTCTCGTGGTAATGCGGGCGAAGGCCGGGCTCGCCGTTGTCCTTCCCGCCGGCTGCGATGGCGGCCGCGTAGAAGGCGCTGACGAGATCGCGACTGTCGGCCTGGAAGGCCACGTGAACGGGAGTGACCTTCTCCTCCGGACGGATCCAGAAGTCGGGAACGCCGGTACCGCTCTTGAAGCCCGCGCCCCACTCGCCCGCGAAGCCGATCTTGTAGCCGAGCGGCTTCAGCGCCGCCCCGTAGAACTCTTTCGCCGAATCGAGATCCGAGACACCGATGTTTACGTGATCGATCATGGCAGGAGTCTCGCGCCTTAGTGGCGCAGCGTCAAGCCGCTGAGATCGATGCGGTTATCCCTCGTTCGAGGGATGGGAGTAAGGAGAGCTTTCGCCAGCGCGTTCTCGCAACAAAGCAGCCGCCTCGACCTCCCCCACGCTTGCGCGGCGCCGACCGCGCTCCAGCCCCAGCGGGTCACTATAAAAGAGATAGTTTTAGTGTAGAATCCTCTGCATGCGGACGCTTTCTGAAATCCATGCCACCGATTGCTGCGGAGTCGCGGCGACCGCCGAGATCATCGGCGCCAAGTGGACGGCGCTGATCGTCCACGACCTTTCCGAGGGCGCGCGGCGCTTCTGCGAGCTCGAGCACGCCTGCCCGGGGATCAGCCCGCGCACGCTCTCTGAGCGCCTGCGCACGCTCGAGCGCGAGGGCTTCCTGGAGCGAAGGAGCTTCCCGGAATCGCCGCCGCGGGTCGAGTACTCGCTCACCGAGAAGGGGAGCGGCCTGTTGGCGATCATCCACGAGATGAGCACGTTCGGGCACAGCTGGCTCGGCTGCAGCCATCACCAGGCAACCGCTCTGCCCGAAGCCGCCGCTGCCGAAGTAGCCGCTTCCTAGAGTTTTCCGAGCGCGCTCAGGATCGCTTTGGCGGTCGCGATACCTGGTTCGAGATAACCGGCCCAGAGGCGCTCGTTGGGCGAGTGAATGTTCCCTTCGGGGAGATCGAATCCGGTCACGATGGCCGGGATGCCCTTGGCCTGAAGCGCGGGCATGATCGGCATCGTGCCGCCCGAGCGGATCAGGAGCGGGCGGCGACCGAAGGACTGCTCGAACGCTGCCAGGGCAAGCTCGATCGCCGGCGCGCTCTGGTCGACCAGCCCGGGAGCGCTCGCGGAGAGAAGCTGCACGCTCAGCTCGGCTCCGGCGGGCAGCGCTTCGTGCAGCAGCTGCTCGAGCGCCGCGCCAATCACGACCGCATCCTGGCCCGGAGCGAGCCTGATCGAGAGGTTGGCCGTAGCGCGAACCGGTAGCACGGTCTTTTGCAGATGCGGCGAGCCCCCTTCGATGCCGTTGACGTCGAGCGCCGGCTGGGCGCAGGTACGCAGGTAGAACTCCGCCGCGGCGCTCGCGTCGGCGGGACGGGCGCCCTGCTCGGCCAATACGCGCTCGCCACTGGGAAGAGCCGTGACGGCCGCCTGCTCCTCGGCGCTCGGAGGCACCACTCCGGCCAGCAGCTGCTCGGGCAGGCGGCCGGCGGCGGGAAGCACCGCCGCGAGCGTCTCGGAGAGCGCGTGCAGAGCGTTAAGTGCGGCACCGCCGTAGACGCCGGAGTGTAGGTCGCGCTCGCCGCTCACAAGCTCGAGGTGGAAGTAGGCGAGGCCGCGGGTGGCGATCGTGAAGGCGGGAACGTCGCGCTCGATCATCGACATGTCAAAGATCAGGCAGGCGTCGGCGCCGCGCTCGTCCGCGGCGAGAAACTCGGCGATCGAAGCGCCGCCGACCTCCTCCTCGCCGTCGCAAACGAAGCGAACGTTCACCGGTAAAGCGTTCTCGCGCGACAGCGAGCGGGCCGCCTCGAGCAGCATCAAGAGCTGCCCCTTGTCATCGGCGGTGCCGCGCCCGTAGAGCCAGCCGTCATGCTCGACGAGCGTGAAGGGCTCGGACTCCCAGAGCTCGAGCGGATCGACCGCCTGGACATCGAAGTGTCCGTAACAGAGCACCGTGGGCGCCTCGCGCCCGCCCGAGGCGGCGATCTCACCGACCACCAGCGGCTGCCCCTGCCAGTCGATCCTCTCGGCTTCGCCGCCGGCCGCGCGGATCTTGTCGACGAGCCAGTCGCCGGCGCGCTCGACGTCGGCGGTGCGGGCCTGATCGGCGCTCACGCTCGGGATGGCGATCCACTCCGCCAGCTCTGCCAGCAGCTCACTGCTCACGCCACCGAGTGTACTAGCGCTTCCACGAACGAACTGTGATGATCTCTCCAACTGAGCGGCGGCCGGGCCGGGCGCCGAGATTCCGACTCCAGTGAGGTGACGCCATGCGTCTGTTCACAGCCACAACCGTCGCCGCTCTCGCCGCCGCTTCGGTGGCGCTGGCCGGGGGCTCACATCTGATCACCACGACATCGATCGGCAAGGGCAAGTTGGGCCAGACCCGGAGCGCCTACAAAATCGCTTACGGCGAGCCGAAATCTCACGACGCCCTCGAGGGCGGGCTCGTCCGCTTCAACTATCCGGAGCGCGTCGCCGTTTACTTCAAGACCGGCAAGAACTCGGGCCGCTACATAGTCGTAGCCAGCAAGGCCTACAAGACGGCCGAAAGCGTGGGCCCGTGCTCTACGGCCGCTGCCGTCAAGGTGGCCTATCCGGCGGCCGTGAGGGTATCGCTAGCCGGCGGCGAGTACACCTATCGACTCGGGACGAAGCTCTGGTTCGAGATCGAGTCGGGCAAGGTCGCCGCGGTCGCGCTCGGCGCCACAAAACAGGCCGCCTGGATTGCATAGAACACGGTAGCCTGTGGTTCGTAACACGATGCCTCGAAGAGCCAAGCCAGATCGACCTCCTCTGCCCGATGGCTTCCGCTTCGGCGTTGCCACCTCCGCCTTCCAGATCGAGGGCGGGCTGAACGGCCCGGGCGAACCGGCCAACAACTGGGTTTGCTGGGAGCGGGAAGGACGGGTCGAGCTCTCCGGGATCGCGGTCGACTTCTGGAATCGCTACGAGGAGCAGCTCGACCTGGCGGCCGCGCTCGGTTGCGACACCTTCCGGCTCGGGCTGGAGTGGGCACGTATCGAGCCCGAAGAGGGCGCGATCGACGAGACCGCTCTCGACCGCTACGCACAGATACTCGACGCCTGTGTTGAACGCGGGCTCGAGCCGCTCATCACGCTGCACCACTTCACCCACCCGGCCTGGCTCGGGGTCGATTTCTGGCTCGCGCCCGAATCGCCCGAGCGCTTCGCGGCCTGGGTGGAGCGAGTGCTCACGCGGCTGGCCGATCGTTGCCGGCTCTGGATCACCTTCAACGAGCCGGCCATCCTCGCTCAGTGCTGTTACGTCTTTGGCGTCCAACCCCCCGGACGCCGCTTCGCCTGGAAGGAGATGTTCACGAGCGCTGGGCACATGTTTGCCGCCCATGTTCGCGCTTACGGGCTGATTCACGAGTCCCGCCCCGACGCGATCGTTCACACGAATGCGTCGGAGGCCAGCATCTACGAGTTCGACCGCCTGTTCACCGACCTGTTGCTGGCGCGCTCGTCGGGAGTGCCTCGCGACGACCTCGGCGCCTGGATCGCCGAGAAGCGCGAGGCCTGGTATGGCGCTATCGCTCCGGCCAGGGTGATCGAGCGCTTTATGAGGCGCAACGCGGCCGCCATCGCGCCGATCGCCCGCTTGCCGCGCCGGCGCGAGAGCCTCTCTCCACGCGCCCGCCGCGAATCCGACGATCCCGAGGGCGTGCTGCGTCCCGCCGTCGAAGCCGTTTACTCCAGCTCCTGGGATCGCACGCTCGACGTGCTCGGGATCGACTACTACGACCCGGTCGCCGGAAACCACATGCGCCTACCGGGGCATCGCACCGCGGGCGGTCGTGCGTGGCAGCCGAACTCCGACCTCTGGGACGACGTCGTCTATCCGGCGGGACTTACCGAGTACTCGCGTGCCAACCTCGCTCTCTCGAAAGAGGCGCTGACGGACGAGCGCCCGCTCGAGCTCTGGGTGGTCGAGAACGGGCTCTGTAACCGGATGCGAAACGGGCACGGTTACGAGCGAATCGACGGCTGGGATCGACCGCGTTACCTGCGCGAGAACCTGGCCGCCGTGATCGCCGGGCTCGACGAAGGCCTGCGGATCGGCGCCTACCTGCACTGGTCGCTGACCGACAACTACGAGTGGGGCTCGTACCAGCCCCGCTTCGGTATCCACGGCGTCGATCGCGAGCGCGGCGCAAAGATCCTCGCCGCCGACTCGATGGGCCGCGACTCGGCCGGCGCCTACCGGCGCCTGATCGATGGCCTGCGCTCCGGCGACCGCTCGGTGCTCGAGGCGCCTGACTGAGTAGTTCCGGCCGGGGCTCGATCGCTCATAAGGAAGCGGCGATATGCCTCTCCGAGCATGCTCTACGGCGGAACACCATTCTCCAACCCGGATACCCCGAGAGCCACAGCCGTCACCTCCGCGGCGTCTTTGATGGGACCGCTCACCGTCATCTCCGGCTGGATAAACGTGCTTCCGCTGTTCATATTGACGGCCCGCTCCAATAGCCTGCAGATCTGGCTCGGCGTGCTACTTACCGCCACAGTGATTGCCGCCGAGATGAAGAGCTGGCATCTCGGACGCCGTCAGTCGCGCTCTCGTAAAGCTTTCTTCTTCGCGCCGAGGCAAGCCGGGTTTCACCGCGTTCTCTTCCTCAGGCTTCTAGTGGCGGGCGCAGGCAGTCTGGCCTATCTCGCATCGATGTGGTTCTGGCGGAATTCCCACCTAAAGCGCTCCGAGCCGGCGATCGTCGTCGGCGAGTAGGGGATCGCCTGGGCGACGACTCGAGCTCGCGCTCACCAGGTCGACTGGAGCGGCGGGCCAAGAGAGGTGATCTCCGGCTGGCTGTTCTTCGGCATCGAGAACCGGGGCAGCAGGTTCCGGCATCCGCTGCGCCGAAGGCACCGCCGCATCCCGCTGCACGGCATAGACGTCTTCCCCGACGATCTCCTGGAGGCGATCCAGAGCTACTCGCCCCGGCCGCTCGAAGTCAGAACACGCGGCTGACACCCCTGCCGCCGCGACCGGCGTGACGGGCGCGGCTCACAAACGCCAGTCCCCGACACACCCCGGACAGCGCAAAGCAAGCCCCGGCTAGCCCGCCCCGCTCATAGGAGCAGGAGTTGAGCAAGCGCCGCCAGGCGCGCTCAACTTGCAGCACCGCGGCGAGAAATCAGAGGTTTCTCGCCGCAATTACGCGACTTCGCGCAACTTCAAAGTCTCGGCCATCGCGCGTAGCTTCTTCAGGCTCTGGTTCTCGATCTGGCGGATGCGCTCGCGCGTGACGTTGAAGGCGTTGCCAACCTCGTCTAGCGTGCGCGGGTGCTCGCCGCCCAGGCCGTAGCGCAGCTCGAGCACGCGGCGCTCGCGGTAGGAGAGGCACTGCAGCAGGCGCTGGAGCGTCTCGCGGCGCATGCTCAGCTCGGCCGCCTCGTCGGGCAGCGGCGTCGAGGAATCAGGGATAAAGTGACCGAACTCCGACTCCTCCTCGTCGCCGACCGGCTTCTCAAGTGAGACTGGCGTCTGGGCGGCGCGCAGGATCTGATCGATCTCGTCGATCGGTAGGTCGAGCTCGCGTGAGAGCTCATCGCTGGTGGGCAGGCGGCCGTTCTGGGCCTGCAGCTTGCGCTCGGCTCGCATGATCCTGTTCAGCTTCTCGACCACGTGCACGGGCATGCGGATCGTGCGCCCCTTGTCGGCGAGCGCCCGGGCCACGGCCTGGCGAATCCACCAGGTGGCGTAGGTCGAGAATTTGAAGCCTTTCCGGTAGTCGAACTTCTCGGCCGCGCGCACCAGCCCGATCGTGCCCTCCTGGATCAGATCGAGGAAGGGCAACCCTTGGTTGCGATAGCGCTTGGCGATTGAGACGACGAGGCGCAGGTTGGCCTCGACCATCTGCTGCTTGGCGCGGTGGTCGCCGCGCTCGATCCTCTTCGCCAGCTCGACCTCCTGGGCCGGCGTGAGCAGGTCGATGCGCCCGATCTCCTTGAGGAAGAGTTGCAGCGAGTCGGTCGTCAGCTCGCGCCAGGGCTCCTCGATCACGACCTTCGCGACCGGGCCCTCGCCATCCACGACTTCGATCTGCAGCTCGTCGAGGGCGTTGTAGAACTCGTCGAGCTGCTCGGTGTCGAACTCGAGCTCGTCGAGAGCGGTGGCGATGTCCTCCGTTCGCAGCGCGCCGGCGGTCTTTCCGGCCTCGATCAGGTTCTTCGCCTGCTCGGAGGCAAGTAGGTCGAAATTCTGGCCCGTTGGTTTCTCTTCGGCTCGGGCCGCGCCTTCGTCTTCCGACCAGGTCACTCTTGCCTCTTCTAATTGCGTGCGGGACGGCGAGTTTGCCACACGCAGACTACCTTCGCCATAGCCCGAACGGCCGATTTGGCGTGCCGAGACGGGTAATCGAGACGATCGCCCCGTCCCGGCGGGTGCCATGGCCTGTCCGAGCACCCGCCCGGCGCTCGGAAACTGCCTATTTCACTTTGAAGTGACCGATCATCCCGCTCGCGAAGTGAATGTCGCATCGGTAGGTGTACTCGCCCTTCTTCAGCTTGACCGTCCAGGTAGTCGCGCCGGTGGAGGACACACCCGTCTTCTTGTTCACTCCGGGACCGAAGAGATGGAAGTTGTGCATTGAGCTTTTGTCACTGACGGCGATCTTGTACTTGCCGGCCGTGAGCGTCTTCACAGCCTTGCCGCCCTTGGTCAGGGTGATCGTGAAACCGGGGCCCGTGGTGCCGACGAGCTTGGTTGGGCTCTTCTGCGCCGAGGCCTGAGCGATCCCCGCGATGGCGAGCGCCAGCAGCGCAAGAAGAGTCACCGGGAGGACGCGCATTCGAATCCGTTGCATCGATATCTCCTTTCCGAGTTGACGAGTCATTCCCGTTCGCGCGGATTTCATGCCTGACGCCTACTCCGCGACGCCGAACAGACGGAAGAAGGGCGGGAAGGTGCCGAGCAGGCCCACGGCGATGAGCACGGCACTGACGACGGCGACCGGCAGCAAAGGCGGATCAGAGCGACGCCACAACAGCCCCAGCCCCAGCCACGAGACGAAGTAGGCAGCTATCGCAATGGTCGTCTCGCCGGAGAGCATTCCGACCCGGCCCGAGAAGGCGAGCCAGGCGCCGAAGCCGCCGAACACCTCGGCTAGCGTCGTCACCACTCCGAGCAGCGCAAAGGCAAGCGCGGCAGCGAGAATCGCCGCGACGGCCGGACCGTTCGGTTTTTCGCTGCTATTCCGCGTTATCGTCTCCATCTAGACCACCGGCGACATCTTTGTGATCAGCGCTCCGAACAGGGCCGCGATGGAAGCCGCGCCGAAGGCGCCGACGAGGAGCGCGAGCGTAAAGCGGCGCAGGCGCTGGTCACGCGCCAGACGCGGCCCGTAGTAGAAGGCGAGAAAAGCGACAGTCGTGGCCAAAAAGGGCGCCAGCCAGGCCAGGTGCTGCTTCCACTCCATACCGAAACTGTTCCAGCCGGAGGTCTGAGCGCTTGAGAGAAGCCCGGCCTTCGGGCTCGCCGAGCCGACTCGATACCAGGGATAGATGACCCAGGTTCCGAGGATCACCGTCCCCCAAGCGGCGGCTGCCATCGCCGCGCTGCCCAGCCTCAGCCAGAGCACATGCTGCGCGATTCCCTCGTCGGTCAAGTCCTGGCGGCGCAGACCGTAGAGAACGATCGCAACGCCGGCGAACGAGAGCAGAAAGCCGCCGCCGAAGACAAAGCCGTGAACGAGCGACCACCACTCCCGATAAGTGAGATGCATTTACCGCTTATGCCACGGAGAGCGAGAAGAAAAACCACCGCGAACGATCCGAGCTAGCGGACCAGCCCGCCGTGATAGCGAAGCTCGTACAGGCGCCGGCCGCCGCGCTCGGTCCACTCCATGCCATGGAAGTTCGAGACATCGCCTTCGTTCGTGTCGATGTACAGCCCGAGTGTCGTCTGGTGCTTGAAGCCGCTCAGAAAGCGACCTTCGCTGTAGAGCGCGGTCAGGCTCGCCTTGATCACCTTGCCGCTCTCCTCGGCGCTCAGCTCCTCGGGCACGAGGATGTAGCCGTAGTAGTTCATCGCCCAGATGGGATCTCCCAGGTGCCAGACGACCTCCTCGCCGATGAAGTCGCCGCTGCCGAAGTAGCTGTCGCGATAGGTGAGATCTCCCTCCTCGTAGGAGAGGTCGATCGAGCCCGGACGAGTCGGCTGGACGCACTTTCCATTACCGGCGTAGGTGGCGGCCTTGGCCTTGATGATGAAAGCCTCCAGCCTTCCGAGCGATAGCTCTGTCATCAGATCTCCCTGTCCAGCTCCGCGAGCTCTACCGGTCTTTCTTCCTCGGCTGAAAGGTATAGAGCCGCCAGTGCCCGTGCCTGTCCGAGCGCATCGGCGCGGCCGAGCAGCGGCTGCTTCTCGCCGCGAATCGCGCGGGCGAAATCCTCCAGCTCGAGCAGGTAGGCGTCAGCTGACTCGACCTCGATCGACTCGCTCCCGTCTTCCTCGTCGCGCTGCAGTTCGATCCCGCCGTGCCAGCCGTGCCAGGGGTCAAGCAGGCGCAGCACGCCCTCCGAGCCGATCGCCTCCAGCTCCTTTCGACCCGGAGTCTCGAAGGAGGAGTAGAAGAGCCCGCGCGCTCCGCCTTCGTAGCGCAGCAGGCCGCCGAAGCGAACGTCCACGCCCTCCCCGCCCGGCACCTGCTCGCCGTAGACAGCGACGGGCTCACCAGCCAGCAGACGGATGCCGCTGATGCAGTAGGTACCGATGTCCAGCAGCGAGCCGCCCTCCAGTTCCGGCTTCATGCGCACGTTGGTCGCCGGGTCGCTCATGGCGAAGGAGAAGAGCGAGCGCACGAACTGCAACTCGCCGATCGCGCCGCCCGCGACCAGCTCGGCGAAGCGCCTGGTCTGCGGAAGGTAGCGCCACATGAAGGCCTCGGCAACCTGTAGCCCGCGCGACCCGGCCAGGTCCCAGACCGTCTCGACCTCGGCCGGGCGCCGGCTGAGCGGTTTCTCGCACAGGACGTGCTTGCCGGCCTCGAGCGCGCGCAGAGTCCAGGGCACGTGCTCGTGGTTGGGCAACGAGATATAGACGGCCTCGATCTCCGGATCGGCCAAAAGGGCGTCGTAGGAGCCGAACGAGCGCTCGATCCCCCACTCGCGGGCATATTCGCTCGCCCTGGACGCGTCGCGACTGGCGACCGCGACGAGATTAATCAGCGGTGAGATTTTAGCGGGTGGTATGACCAGCCGGTTGATGCCGGCCGTCGAGACGACGCCTAGGCGAACGGGCTCTAGCCCCACGACGTCTCGCTCATCGGCCTGAGCGCGGTCTCGAGAATGCGCAGGTTGCGCGGCCGGGTGAGGACGAAGAGGACGATCTCGGCCACGTCCTCGGGCGACATCATCCCGGGCAGGACGTCGGGCGTGCGCCCGTAGTCCTCGGCGAGCGCGAAGTCGGTCGCCACGCCGCCCGGGCAGACGTTCGTGCAGCGCACGTTCTTCTCCCTCAACTCGTGATCGAGCGCGCGGGTCAGCCCGACCTGGCCGAACTTGGAGGCGCAGTAGACGGCCTCGCCGGGTAGCCCGCGCCGGCCAGCCTCGGAGGCGATCGCGACCAGGTCGCCCTCGCCGCTTGCGATCAGGTGCGGGATCGCGGCGCGAAAGGTGTAGATCGTTCCCTTCAGGTTGACGTCGATCATCTCTTCCAGGTGCTCGATCGGCAGCTCGGTGAGTGAGTGGTAGGAGCCGACGCCGGCGTTGGCGATGCAGATATCGAGGCGGCCGAAACGCTCGACCGTGGTGGCCACGGCCCGCTCGACCTGCTCCCGCTCGCGCACGTCGCAGGTCAGCCCCAGCGCGTCGGGCAAGTCGAGGTCGGCGCCCGAGCGCGAGGCCAGCCCGAGCTTCACGCCCTCGTTCGCAAGCGCGCGGGCCACGGCGGCGCCGATGCCGCGGCTGGCGCCCGTGACGAAGGCGACCTTTCCCTGCAAGATCGTGCTCATTTTTCCTCCAGCGATCGAGGGGCGAAACAGGAGAGTGCTACGACGAGCCTAGTCGCGTCCACGGGGTCGGTGCCAGTCGAAGTCGGCCGGCGTGCAGCGAGCGCTTACGCAACGGACATGTCCCGCGCCGCTTGTGCAGCCGGCGTGGGCTCAGCGCCCGGCAGCCGCCTGGCGCCTGCGCGCAATGGTGTCCATCGTCACGGCCGCCAGAAGAATGAGTGCGGTCGCGATGAACCTCGTCGAGGAGCTGTAACCGAGCAGATCACAACCGTTGTCGATCATCATGATGACCAGCGCACCGAGCAGCGCGCCCTTCACCTGGCCGCGACCGCCGAAGAGGCTCGTGCCCCCGATCACCGCCGCCGCGATCGCATACATCAGAAGTGGATCCGAGCCGGCGAGCGGATAGGCAGAGACATGGCGCGAAGCGTCCATCGCGCCGCTGATGGTGGCCATGATGCCCGCGATCATGAAGACCAGGATCTTGATGCGAGGAACGTTGATGCCCGCCCGGCGGGCTGCCTCGGCGTTACCGCCGACCGCGTACACGTGCCGGCCGAAGGTAGTGCGGTTCGCGATGAACGTCCAGAACGCGATCAGCACCAGCACGATGACCAGGGCCAGTGGAAGACCCCTGCCTCCTCGGGCACGATTCACCCAGGCCACCACGCCGAACATGGCCCCGGAGACAGCGACGACCTTGAGCAAGGAAAACCACAGGCTCCCGGCCGCGACCTTCTGCCTGTGCCTGCCGAACAGCGCATTCAGTACGGCGAGCGCGTAGAGGACACTGACGATAGCGGCGATGACCCAGCTCAGGCTTCGCGTGAACGTATACAGCTCGAGGTCGAGGATCCATTTGTCGTTGAGATAGATGGGGACAGAACCGATCGCTTTGAGGACAATGCCTTCCGCCACCAGCATTCCGGCCAGGGTTACGACGAACGACGGAACGCGCAGGTACGCCACCGACATGCCCTGCACCATGCCGAAGAGGGCCCCTGCCGCGATCGCAATCGGTATCACGACGAGGCCGGACAGATGCGCGTGTCGGGTGGACAGTTCGGCCACGAGGACGGAACCGGTCAGAGCGCTGAGGTAGGCGACCGAGAGGTCGATCTCGGCGATCAAGAGGACGAAGGTGACGCCTATTGCGAGGGTCGCCAGAGGCGCCACTTGCTCGATCACGGTGATGAGATTCGACCCGCTCAGGAACAACGAGTTCTTGGAATAGAAGAAAGCCGAGATGATGATCAGCGCGATGATGATCGGCCAGCTGCCGAACTCTCCGGCGCGGATGTCGCCGAGAATGCGATGGATCTGAGCACCGACGAGCCCCCGCACGGGCTCCTCCGGGGCTCTGGGCGCTTCCGGGGTGTTCGTAACGGCTGCCTGTGCGTCGCCGTTCATACGCTCTCCCCGTTGGTCTTGGGGATTCCGGAGACCTTGGTCGCCTTGCCGGCGGTTATCGCGAGGACGACCTCCTCCTGCGTCGTCTTGCTCCGCTCGTAGACGCCCACGTTGCGGCCGAGGCGTAGCACCGTGATCCGGTGAGCGACCTCGAAGACGTCGTAGAGGTTGTGGGAGATGATCACGACCGCGAGGTTGTGCTCGGCGGCGAGGCGCTTGACGAGCGCGAGCACCTGTGCCGTCTGAGCGACACCGAGGGCGGCGGTCGGTTCGTCGAGGATGACCAGGCGCGAGTTCCACATCACGGCGCGGGCAACCGCCACCGACTGACGCTGCCCGCCCGAGAGCGAGGCGACCTTCTGCCGGATCGAGTTGAGCGAGGTGACCGCGAGCGACGCCATCGTCTCGCTCGTGCGCTGCTCCATGATCGGCTCCCTGAGCCGCTGGAGGACGTCGTGCGCCTCGCGGCCCAGGTACATGTTCTGGACGACGTCGAGGTTGTCGCAGAGTGCGAGATCCTGGTAGACGACCTCGATCCCAAGCTTGGCTGCCTCCTTGGGGCCGTGGATGTGGGCGGGCTTGCCGTCGAAGTAGATCTCACCCGAGTCGTAGGGATGAATCCCGGCGACGCACTTGATCAGGGTCGACTTGCCGGCACCGTTGTCGCCGACGAGCGCCATGACCTCGCCCTGTCTCACCTCGAAGTCGACGTCGGTGAGCGCCTGGACAGAGCCGAAGGCCTTCGAGATGTTGCGAAGATCGAGGAGCGGTGAGCTGTTTTGTGAGCCGTTTTGCATGAGTCTAGCGTCCGAGTTTCTCCTGCCGTCTACGCGAGAGCGTGTCCAGCAACACGGCGGCGAAGAGGAGGAATCCAACCACCATGAATTGCACCGCGTCGCTCCAGCCGATCATCGCGATGCCGTTGTAGATCAGGTAGATGAGCAAGACACCGAGTGCGACACCCTTCAACTTGCCGCGGCCGCCGAAGAGGCTCGTCCCCCCGATCACCGCCCCCGCGATCGCGTCGAAAAGCCAAGTGACGCCGCGCCCTCCCTGATTGATGTCCACCTGGCCGGCGAAGGAGGCCCAGAAAACGCCGCCAAAGGCGTACATCGCGCCCGCCGACATGAAGACGATGAGCTTTATGCGAGGGACGTTGATGCCCGCGCGGCGAGCCGCCTCGGCGTTACCGCCGACCGCGTACACGTGCTGACCGAAGGTCGTCCGGGATGCGATGAAGTTCCAGAAAACATAGAGCACGAGAACGATCACGAAGGCGACCGGAAGACCACGAGTTGGGTCTTGGTTGCACCAAGCAACGAGGCCGAATATAGCGACCGCGACGACCGCGATCTTGGCCAGCGACGATGGAATACTCGCGGCCGTGCCCCCGCCGCGCCGGAGCCCAACCTGGCGACTCAGAACAGCGAGCGCGTACAGAGCACAAGCGACGATGGCCACGATCCAACCCGTCGAGTGGGAAAAGAAGTAGCCGTCGAAATCCACGATCCACTTGTCTTGAAGCCGGACTATGCCCTGGGGCAGCGACACCATGACGATCCCCTCGGCAGCCAGCATTCCGGCCAGCGTGACCACGAACGACGGCACACCCAGGAATGCCACGAATGACCCCTGAGCCATGCCGTAGAGAGCTCCTATAGCCACAGCAATCGGTATCGCGACAAGGCCGGAGTAGTTGTGACTCGTTCCGGCCAACGTCAGCTCCGCCACCAAGACTCCGCCGATACCGGCGACACTGGCGGCCGAAAGGTCAATCTCGCCGAGCAGGAGGACAAAGAAGGTGCCGAGCGCGATCACGGCCGTCCCGGCCGAGTTTGTGATCAGGTTGTTGAGATTGCTCCCGCTGACGAAGTTCGAGTTCTCGTGGTAGAAGAAAGCCGAGATGATGATCAGCGCGATGATGATCGGCCAGCTGCCGAACTCTCCGGCGCGGATGTCGCCGAGAATGCGATGGATCTGAGCACCGACGAGCCCCCGCACGGGCTCCTCCGGGGCTCTGGGCGCTTCCGGGGTGTTCGTAACGGCTGCCTGTGCGTCGCCGTTCATACGCTCTCCCCGTTGGTCTTGGGGATTCCGGAGACCTTGGTCGCCTTGCCGGCGGTTATCGCGAGGACGACCTCCTCCTGCGTCGTCTTGCTCCGCTCGTAGACGCCCACGTTGCGGCCGAGGCGTAGCACCGTGATCCGGTGAGCGACCTCGAAGACGTCGTAGAGGTTGTGGGAGATGATCACGACCGCGAGGTTGTGCTCGGCGGCGAGGCGCTTGACGAGCGCGAGCACCTGTGCCGTCTGAGCGACACCGAGGGCGGCGGTCGGTTCGTCGAGGATGACCAGGCGCGAGTTCCACATCACGGCGCGGGCAACCGCCACCGACTGACGCTGCCCGCCCGAGAGCGAGGCGACCTTCTGCCGGATCGAGTTGAGCGAGGTGACCGCGAGCGACGCCATCGTCTCGCTCGTGCGCTGCTCCATGATCGGCTCCCTGAGCCGCTGGAGGACGTCGTGCGCCTCGCGGCCCAGGTACATGTTCTGGACGACGTCGAGGTTGTCGCAGAGTGCGAGATCCTGGTAGACGACCTCGATCCCAAGCTTGGCTGCCTCCTTGGGGCCGTGGATGTGGGCGGGCTTGCCGTCGAAGTAGATCTCACCCGAGTCGTAGGGATGAATCCCGGCGACGCACTTGATCAGGGTCGACTTGCCGGCACCGTTGTCGCCGACGAGCGCCATGACCTCGCCCTGTCTCACCTCGAAGTCGACGTCGGTGAGCGCCTGGACAGAGCCGAAGGCCTTCGAGAGGTTGCGAAGATCGAGGAGCGGTGCATCACTTTCCACAATGCGCTTTCTACCACAGTCGGGGCCGGAAGGAGTCGAGCAGATAGTCGGAGGCGCCCTGAGGGGCGCCTCCGACCGACTGATAGCTACTTCTTACCTGCTAATACGGCTTCGTGTAGGTCTTGCAGTACTTCTTGAAGGAGCCTACGCAGACCAGGTTCTTCTTCACGAACTTGTCTGTTATGGGCTTCATCCAGTTCAGCTTGTTGACCACTAACGGTGTCTCGAGGATCGAAGGGACGTTGCGCTTACCAACGGAGTCGAAGGTCTTGCCGTTGGTCGTCACCTTATGGCCCTTGATGAGGGCGACTGCGACAGCGGCAGCCGCGTTGGCCTCGAGCGGGACCGGCTTGTAGACGGTCATGGACTGCCAACCGGAGATGATGTTCTGCAGGCCTCCTGGCGTCGCATCCTGGCCGGTAAGCGGCATCCGCTTGAGCTTGTGGTTCTTCAGGTCTGTGACAACCGAGCCGGCGAGACCGTCGTTGGCACTGAGGACGGCGTTGATCTTGTTACCCGTCTTCGTGAGCATCTGGTTGAAGTCGGTCGCCGCGATGGTGTTGTCCCAGTTCGTGACTGCCTGCTTCGGGCCCCACTTGAATTCGCCCTTCTTCTGGAGCGGATCGAGCACCTTGTGTGCGCCCTTGGCGAACAGCGTGGCGTTGTTGTCGGTCGGAGCGCCATCCAGCTCGGCGACAACCGGCTTCTTGCCGGCACCGATAAGACCCTTCGCCGTCATGGCGGCGATGAGGGCCTGGCCCTGGAGCTTGCCGACCGTGACGTTGTTGAACGACACGTAGTACGACGACGAACCACCGAGAACGAGGCGGTCATAGTCGATCGTCTTCACGCCCGCGGCCTTGGCGGCCTTCTCGATCGCCGCACCCGTACCCGAGTCGAGAGCGTCGACCAGGATCACCTTCGCCCCGCTCGTGATGCACGTCTGGCCCTGCGTGATCTGGGTGTTGGTGTCACCCTGTGCATTGACGACCGAGTACTTGAGGCCGGCTTTCTTGAACGCCTTCTTGAGAAGCGGCGAGTCGAAGAGCTGATACCGGACCGAGGACTTCGTGTCCGGCAGCAGGGCGCAGACTTGGACGGAAGCCTTACTGGTCTTGCTCCTGGCCATGGCTGCCGCCGTGAGCACCGCGGATGAAACGAGCACCGCGAGTGCCAGAACGAGGAAAAGCTTTTTCACGTCATCCCTCCTAGTTAATTGACAATTCCGCTAGGGACCGCAGGAAAATCCCCCTGGGCCCTAGTGTTTGCGACGAGAATGGCGGGCTTTCGCGAGCGGAGAAGGCCGGAGCTGACCACAGCTCCCGCCCGCCCGCGACCACGCGTCCTCGAAGAGAGTGAAAACTGGAGCCTCACCCCTGCACCACGAATCTCTTCCTGGCAGCTACGAGGAGAACAGCCCTTCAACGGATAGGAGCGGTTACTTGGCTTAATCCCTTTGCCCATAACCCCTCCTCTCTCGCACGTGCAACCCGTAAGCACGCGCAAAGTTGATAGCTAACTCTGCGACTTATAACACTAAAACCGCCTCGCCGAGCAATGAGCTCTATCGGGCCCTGCAGACGTTTTAGCGGTGACTCCTGCGTCCGCTGTTACTGCTAAGAGCCGACCTCCGGTAGGAATGTGCGGCGAGACCGCCCGGCCGTGGACGCCGGCGACCGGAGAGTTGTGAAGGCGCGCTGGTAGTGCGGAAAACAGCTCTGCGGCGGTCGGCGCCGCGGGCCAGGCGCGTAGGCTCCAGGCGGATCGAAGCGAGCCGCGTTAGCGCTCGCCTGTATCGCGTCGCTCGAAGCGCACGGCCAGCCGATCGATGCGTGAGCCCTCGACCTCTAGCACCTCGAACTGCATGCCGTCGTGATCGACGATGTCACCGGGCCCAGGGGCGTGCCCGAGCTGACCGAAGACGAATCCGGCCAGGCAGCAAGGGCGCGGGCGCCTCTGGCTAGCAGACGGCTCCTGCATCCGCCTGCGGCCAGAGCATCCGCACCGCTCCTCGGCCTATGACTTCGTCTCCGAGCAGACTCACGACGGCCGCAAGCTGCGTCTCTTCACCGTGATCGACGAGTACAGCCGCGAATGCCTGGCGATCAGGGTGGCCGTCACTTCACGAGCCACGACGTCCTCTACACGCTCTCGCAGCTTTTCTTGGAGCACGGCGTCCCCGAGTACATCAGAAGCGACAACGGCCCTGAGTTCATAGCCCTGGCCCTGCGCAGCTGGGGGTCTCTGCGCTGTTCATCGAGCCGGCCTCACCGTGGGAGAACGGCTACATCGAATCGTTCAACGGCAAGCTGCGAGATGAGCTTCTGAACGGCGAGCTCTTCTTCACGCTAAGAGAGGCGGAGATCCTGATCGAGGAGTGGCGAGCCGTTTTGTGAGCTTTGCACAGAGAGTTTTCTCTCTATCACAAGCGCAGTAGCAAGAGGAGACAGAGGCGCCCCGCGGGGCGCCTCTGTCTCGTAACGAACCTCTTTCTACGTACCTACCGTAGTGTGGTCGTTCTCAGGACGGATACGGAGTCGTGAAGGTCTTGCAGTCCTTCGCGAAGGCACCGACACAGACTTGACCCTTCGTCAGGAACTTCTGCTGGAAGAGGATCTGATAGTTCGCCCTGTTGACGACCTGCGGTGTCTCGAGAATCGACGGGACGTTCCGCTTACCTACGGAGTCATTGGTCGTTCCGTTGGTCTGAACCGTCTCGCCCTTGATGAGCTCGATTGCGGCCTTAGCCGCTGCGGCGGCCTCGAGCGGAACCGGCTTGTAAACGGTCATCGACTGCCAACCGGAGATGATGTTCTGCACGCCGCCCGGCGTTGCATCCTGGCCGGTGACCGGCACCGAGTTGAGCTTGTGATTCTGCAGGTCGGTGGCAACCGATCCGGCGAGACCGTCGTTGGCGGCTAGGACAGCGTCGATCTTGTTGCCCGTCTTCGTGAGCATCTGGTTGAAGTCGGTCGCCGCGATGGTGTTGTCCCAGTTCGTGACTGCCTGCTGCGGGCCTTTGGCGATCGTGCCCTTACTGAAGAGCGGATCGAGCACCGTGTGTGCGCCCTTGGCGAACAGCGTGGCGTTGTTGTCGGTCGGAGCGCCATCCAGCTCGGCTACAACCGGCTTCTTGCCAGCACCGATAAGGCCCTTCGCCGTCATCGCTGCGATGAGGGCCTGGCCCTGGAGCTTGCCGACCGTGACGTTGTTGAACGACACGTAGTACGACGCCGAGCCACCGAGAACGAGGCGGTCATAGTCGATCGTCTTGACGCCCGCGGCCTTGGCGGCCTTCTCGATCGAGGCACCCGTACCCGAGTCGAGAGCGTCGACCAAGATCACCTTCGCCCCGCTCGTGATGCACGTCTGGCCCTGCGTGATCTGGGTGTTGGTGTCACCCTGTGCATTGACGACCGAGTACTTGAGGCCGGCCGCCTTGAACGCCTTCGAGAGAAGCGGTGCATCGAAGAGCTGATACCGGACCGAGGACTTCGTGTCCGGCAGCAGAGCGCAGACCTGGACCTTGCCCCCGCTTGCACTTGTGCTACTGGACTTCTTCTTACTGCCACAAGCAGTGACGGTGAGCGCCAAGGCAACTGCGATCAACGTCACCGCCCCTGCGGTCAAGAGCTTTCTCACGTTTTCCCTCCTGGTTCGATATTGGAAGTTCTCCAGCATTGATGCCTGCAGAACGTTCACAGACACGATAGCTACGAGGAGAACGGCCCTTTTTAATAGATAGGAGTGGTTAGTTGGCCGGATCCCTTCCCTAACCCCCTCCTCTCTCGCCCGTGCGCCCTAGGCACGCGCAAAATTAATGACTCTGCGACTTATAACACGAAAACCACCTCGCCGAGCAACGTGCTCGAATCGGGCTCTTCGAGCGGTTTGGACACGGTTACGGAGGCCTCGAGAACTGCTGGGCAGATCGATACGCGCCGCGCTAGCGCTCGCCTGTATCGCGTCGCTCGAAGCGAACCACCAGCCGGTCGATGCGCGAGCCTTCGACCTCGAGCACCTCGAAGCGCAGGCCGTCGTGCTCCACGAAATCGCCGGGTACCGGCGCATGACCGAGTTGCCCGAAAACGAACCCGGCCAGGGTGTGGTAGTCCTCGACCGGTAGGTCTGCGTCGAACTCCTCGTTGAAGTCGTCGATCGAGAAGGTGCCGTCGACATGGATCGTGTCCTCGGCGACGCGCTCGACCGATTCGTCGGGTAGATCGAACTCGTCCTCGATCTCGCCCACGATCTCTTCGAGCAGGTCCTCGAGGGTGGCGATTCCCTCCATGCCACCGTATTCATCCACTACGATCGCCATGTGCTGGCCGGTGCGGCGGAAGTCGGCTAACAGTGCCGCCAGGTCTTTCGTCTCGGGCACCAGGTGCGGCTCGCGCAGCAGCTCCTCGATCTTCACCTGCTCGATGCCGAGCTCGATCATCTGCGAGAAGAGGTCGCGCACGTGCAGGATGCCGATGATGTTCCCGAGCGTTCCGCGGTAGACCGGGTAGCGGGTATAGGGCGAGTCGATCACGGCGGCCAGGCACTCGGCGGGCGGCAGGTCGATCGAGAGCGCGACCACCTCGGGCCGAGTCACCATTACATCCGAGGCCTCCTTGTCGGCAAAGTCGAAGACCTTGTACAGCATCTCGGTCTCCTCCTTCTCGATCTGACCGTGCTCGCTCGAGGACTCGAGCAGCATGCGCAGCTCGGCCTCCGAGAGCGGCGGCGTGCCGGCCTCGGGCGACTTCACGCCTAACAGCGCCAGCACCAGCTCCGAGCTCTTTTGAAGCACCCAGATGACCGGCCTGAAGAGGAAGAAGAAAGCTCGCACCGGCGCCGAGACCGCGAGCGCGACCCGGTCGGAGTAGCTGAGCGCAATTCCCTTCGGAACCAGTTCCCCGATCACGACGTGCAGGAAGGTCACGATCAGAAAGGCGAGGATGAAGGCGACGACGGTCGCGGTCACCGTGCCGAACACGCGCGCCAGCACCGGCTCGCCCAGGGCACCGATACCAAGGCTGGTGGCGGTGACGCCGAGTTGCATGGCGGCGATGAAGCGCGCCGGCTCGGAGACGACCTTGAGCACCGCGCGAGCACGTCGATTGCCCTGATCCTCGAGCTCGCGCAGGCGGGTGCGCCGCGCGGTAACCAGACCGTACTCGGCTGCCACGAAGAACGCGTTCAGCAGAATCAGCGCCGCGACGACGAGCAGTTCTAAAGCGAGTGTCATGTCCGCTCCAGCGGACGGCTAAGTGGCGGGTCTTCGTCCAACTAAGGGCCAGTATAGGAGATGGCGGGGATAGGCTCCCGTGCCGAGAGTGTGACTTGCTGCCGACCACTAGGCGTCAGCTGCTCGCGCGGGAGAGAAACCTCGGGCTCGAGATTCTGCGCTTTAAGCGTTCAGCGCCGCCAAACGGGGCAGGAGCCGACGCGCCAGTCGGCCTCTTTGTCAGCGTTGAAGCGGCGGATCGGCGCATCGCCATAGGCAGTATTCAAGGCCTCCGACGGACGGATTCTCTATCACCCGAAAAGCGGGGGGCGCGGGAGCGATCGATCCGATCGAGCGTGAATGATTCGGAGCTCGCAGTGAGCCGCTTCCCTCTCGGACGCTCTCACCGGAACCCGCGGACGGCTCACTTTTCTACTCTTAGCGGGGTATTTGCGGCTCGTGCGCTCGCCGCTGTGCCGCCTGTGGCGCGTGCGCTGACTCGAGACGAGCCGGTAGTCGATAGCTCAGATCCCCCAAAAAGGGCAGGAATCCGATCCCCCATACTCAAGTGCACGGGCAGCCGAGCCGATACGGGATCAGACCGCAATAGTGCCCATGAGCGGGCGCAGCAGGTTAAAGAGGCGTCAGAACCCGGCCAACAAGAAACGAGAGCGAACCCGTGCCACAGGACATCACTTGCCTGATCGTCGATGACCATGAGGTTGTTCGCGAAGGCCTTAGATTGTCGCTTTCGCGCGCCTCGCACATCCGTGTCGTCGGCGAGGCGGCCGACGGAGCGAGCGCCGTGGCGCTGGCCGAGAGGCGACGCCCGAACGTGGTGATCATGGATGTGCGCATGCCCGGCATGGACGGCCTGCAGGCGACGCGCGAGATCATGACTAAGGCGCCCGGGAGCGCGGTTCTCCTCTTCACCGCCCACAACGAGCGCAGCCTGCTCGGGCGCGGCCTCGAGGCCGGCGCGAAGGGCTACATCCTCAAAGAGGCGCCGCACCAGACGCTGCTCAGAGCGATCGAGAAGGTCGCCGAGGGCGAGGGCTACGTCGACCCGGCGCTGATGCCGACCTTCCTGAACGCCCGGGACAAAGAGGACATGCTGACCACGCGCGAGCGCGAGATCCTCCAGCTCCTGGCCGACGGAATGTCGAACGTGGAAGTAGCCGGGAAGCTCTTCATCAGCCAGGAGACGGTCAAGAGCCACGTTCGCCACATCCTCGCCAAGCTCGAGGCCGACACCAGAACGCACGCCGTAGCGATCGCGCTGCGAGAGTCGATCATCGATTAGTCTCCAGGCGCGATCGCGACCATGGAGGAGCGAGTGGCCGGAGCAAATCAAGCAGAGGGCGGATCGCCCCGCGGGAAGAAGAAGCGCGTCGGCACAAAGCGCGAGAGCGAGAGCGAGCGGGCGCGGCTGGCCGATCAGCTGATCGCCGCGGAGCAGGAGGAGCGCCGGCGCATCTCGCTCTTCCTCCACGACGGGCCGGTGCAGTCGCTCTCGGGAATCACCCTGATGCTCGACGCCGCGTTGCATCAGCTGTCGAGCGGCAAGCTCGAAGATGCGGCGCAGGTGATCGAGGCAGTGCTCGAGCGGCAGCGCTCGACGATCAAGGACCTGCGCGATCTCTCCTTCAATCTCGAGCCGGTCGTCCTACGCGACCAGGGCTTCGAGCCGGCCGTAAAGGCGCTGGCCGACGACGTCGGTATCGCCAATCAGATTCACATCGAGCTCGAGACGGGCTTCGCCGAGAACCTGGCCAAGCGAGCCCAGGTCGTCTTCTACCAGATCATCCGCGAGGCCTTTCACCAGGCCATCCGGCGCGGTCCACCGACCCGCCTGGCGGTCGCCCTGCACGAGCTCTCCGACGGCCGCGTCGAGCTGATCGTCGCCGACAACGCTCCGGGCGAGCGCCGGCGCACGAGCTACGAGACGATCGACGAGCGAGCGCGCGTGCTCGGCGCCAAGGTCACCGTGCGCGCGGCCAGCGGCGGTGGCACGGTGGTGCGAGTCGTCGTCCCCGCTTACGCCGCGGGGCGATAGCGGCCGCGGCTCACGAGAGTTCCGGTCAAGAGCGACGAGCGCTATCTCCTCTACCTCTGGAAGCCGAGCGGCTACGGGCTGGAGGAACGTGAGGGTGAGCTTCCGGCCGTGGGCAGCGATCTCGTCGTCGACGACGTCGTCCTGACGGTGCTGAAGATTGCCGCCTCGCCGCTGCCGAACGATCGGCGGCCCTGCGTCTACCTGCAGCCGCTTAGCCCGGCAAGCTAGGAGCTGTGCTCGCCCGAGTAGGCCGTGACGAGCGCGTCAACGGCGTCCACGCCCTGACCGTAGGCGGCGTTGATGCCGACAAAAGCCTGCCACTTGGCCGGTAGAGCGTCCTCAGGGAAGATCGCCTCGACCGGGCACTCCGGCTCGCAGGCGCCGCAGTCGATGCATTCCTCCGGGTCGATGACGAGGATGCGACCGGCTTCATGAATGCAGTCGACCGGGCAGACGTCGACGCAGGCCTGGTCCTTGACGTCGATACAGGGCTCGGCGATGACGTAGGTCATGCCGCGTACTTTAGAGCCTATTCCACTAGGCCTGCACGCCCGACCCGGCCGATCCGCGGCACCAGGAACTGCTCTCCGCACTACCAGTGCGCCTTCACAGCCCTACGGCCGCTGGCATCCACGGCTTGACCGCCTCGAGCGCACATACCTACCGGAACAGGCTCTTCGCGGCGCGGTCAACCGCGATGGATCAGATCGGCGAATGCTCGGAGACGCCGCGGCCTCTACTGCGCGACGATGAAGACCTGCGTTCCGACGACAACGTGCGTGAACAGCCACTCGGCGTCGGGGATGTACATGCGAATGCAGCCGTGGGAAAGCGAATAGCCGATCGAGCCCGATTCGGGCGTGCCGTGAATGCCGACTCCCGGAGCCGACAGGCCCATCCAGCGCGTGCCGAGCGGATTGCCAGGTCCGGGCGGAACCGGCTTCTCGCCCGCGGCCCAGGCCGAGTTGGGCGGATACCACCAGGGGTTCGCCCATTTCACGACGATCGCGTAGTGCCCAAGAGGCGTCGGGTAGGCCGACTGCCCAGTCGCCACCGAGAATCGCCTCACGAAGCGCTCGCCCTTGTAGAGG
>Ga0224516_1000030_pt1 | contig 36328 bp, 24 predicted proteins | sample IRFST0metaG_FD_179884 | JGI IMG/M metagenome (GOLD analysis project Ga0224516, IMG submission 179884) | Peat soil microbial communities from Stordalen Mire, Sweden - IR.F.S.T0 | ecosystem: Environmental > Terrestrial > Soil > Wetlands > Peat | place: Sweden: Norrbotten County, Stordalen Mire... | reverse complement strand
CTATATTTATTTCTGCAATTATATTTTTTGCAGTAGCGATTTATATATTAAATTCATTAACTCCATTGATTGCAGATGACTATGCATGGGGATATATTAATGGAACTGGAACGCGTATTGAAAATTTGAAGGATATTTTAGTATCTATGTATAACTTCTATTTTAATTGGGGAGGGAGAATTGGAGGAGAATTTTATAATCAATTATTCACTTTAACTGGAAAACCAATTTTTAATATATTCAATACTATTATTTATATAATTAATACATTATTGATATATCATATATGCATTGAAAGAAAAAAGATAAAGGTTTCTTTATATATTGGAATTAATCTTTTGCTTTGGTTTTTTGTTCAAGATTATGGGCAAGTTATGTTTTGGATTTCAGGAGCCTGTAATTATTTATGGGCAATTACTCCAATTTTAATAATCATATTAATTTTTAGAAAGTACTCAATTAACCAAGAGATAATAAAAAATAATTTAATTAATGCTTTCATAATATTTATAGTTGGAATTTTAGCAGGCTGGTCTAGTGAGAATGGTAGTGCTGGAATGTTGGTTATATTGACATTATATCTTGTATATTATTATTTTAATAATATCAAGGTATCAAAATACATAATCAGTGGATATATTAGCAGCTTAATTGGATATGCATTACTTATTGGAGCACCAGGAAACTTTGTTAGAAAGTCAGTTGAACAATCAGCTGTAAATACATCAATTATTTTTAGATTTTTTATGATAACATATTTTTGGGTAGCTTATTTATTTGTAATTTTTATAATTTTAACTATTGTATTTTTTATAGGAAAAAGATATTTTGATTTAAAGAAAAATAATTCTATATATCAAGCTGCTATATTTATTATAGCTTCCTTAGGAGCTGCTTACTGCATGATAGCATCACCAACCTCGCCTGAGCGTACTTGGTTTAGTGTTGTAGTGTTCCTTATAATATCAATTGGAATACTTTATGATAAATTTGATTTTAAAGCTATAAATGTTGAGAAAAAAACAGTTTTAATGCTTAGAAGATTAGTGTTAGCTGTAATCATATTTGCTTCATGTAATTTTATAGTTATGTACTTTGATACTACTATTTCTACTTATGAAATAATGGTTCAAACCAATGAACGTAAGCAATATATATTAAGTGAAAAAGCTAAAGGAAATTTAGATATTTCTATGCCAATAATATCACATAAGTATCCGCTATTAGCTGGTCATGATGCATTGCATGGTTTAAGTGATATTACAACAGATCCAAATCATTATGCTAATAAAGCAGTATGCAAGTACTATGGACTTAATTCAATTACAGGAATTCCAGCGAGAGAAAAGCAATACTTAAACTAATGATCAAGGATCAATGTTCAAATTTGTATGCATTAAGGAGTATTAACAATTGACAATGGGAATAAATATAAACTAAAAGTGTAGGGAGAAGTCAAAAGATGAACAAAATATCTGTGGTGGTACCATGCTATCGCGAAGAAAAATCATTACCACTTTTTTATGAAGCCATAAACAAAGTAACAGGAATAATGAAAGAAATAAAATTTGAATTGATTTTTGTAGATGATGGATCTAATGATAAAACATTAGATATTTTAAGAAACTATGCAAAGAATGATAATAGAATGAAATACATATCACTTAGCAGGAATTTTGGAAAAGAATCTGCTTTATATGCAGGGCTTGAATATTCAACAGGGGATTATGTAGTAGTTATGGATGCAGATTTACAAGATCCTCCAGAATTATTACTAGATATGTATAATACTATTATTAATGAAGACTATGATTGTGTAGCAACAAGAAGAAAAGACAGGAAAGGTGAACCGCTAATTAGATCATTTTTTGCCAAATGCTTTTATAAGTTAATAAATAAAATAACTAAGGCAGATATAGTCGATGGAGCAAGGGATTTTAGACTTATGAATAGGACAATGGTTAATGCCATTCTAGAAATGAAAGAATATAATAGATTTTCAAAAGGAATATTTGGATGGGTTGGATTTAAAACTAAATGGCTATCTTATGAAAATATAGAAAGAGTAGCAGGGGAAAGTAAGTGGTCCTTTTGGAAATTAGTTATGTACTCTATTGAGGGAATAGTAGCTTTTTCAACAGTACCATTATTGATATCATCTTTTGTTGGATTAATATTTTTTCTAATATCAATTATAATGATATGTTTTATTGTAATAAGAACGTTAATATTTAGTGATCCAGTTGCAGGGTGGCCATCAATGATGTGTATAATATTTTTTGTTGGTGGAATTCAACTGTTTTGTACAGGTATACTAGGACAATACCTTGCTAAGGCGTATATAGAAACTAAAAATAGACCTATTTATATTGTTAGGGAGAGTAATATTAATTCTAAAAATAATATGTAAATAAAGATAACAGGTAAGAGTCAATTAAATAATAGCTTATCTGTTTTTTTTGTTTGAGAAAAGTTTAATATGGGATATACTATTAATATAAAGTTAGAGGTGATTATATTGATTAATTTATTTCTTTAAATGAATTTGAAAAATACAATCAGAAAATAAAGATTTTAAAGTTGAATATAACTGTGCAGCAATGATGTTGCCGTTGTGACTAATTAGAAGAAATTGATAAAAAGATTTTAAAGAAATAATTTTAAGAAAAACTTCAATAGGAGTTTTATCAGATGGAATAAGTAATTTAATGTATTATCTAAATAAGCATTATAAAAAAAGAGTAATGCCATTTATAGATGAATATGATGTGCCAATTCAAGAAGCATACCTACGTGGATACTATGACGAAATGAGAAATATGAGCTATTTTGATGCATCTGGAGAAGAACCAGAAAAGGTATATCATGCTTTTGTCCTTGGAATGATAGTATCTCTTGCACATGAATATGAAGTGAAATCAAACAAAGAAAGTGGATATGGCAGGTATGAAGCTGAACTTCAAGATAGGGGAGTAGCCAATATATGGAAACTTGCCATTGTGTTTAAGGGGAAAAGAGTTAAAATTGTTGAGGGTTAATTCTTAAAGGTATTTATGTTAATTCAGTATTTCACAAATTAGAAATTGAATTAAATTTAAATAAGTTATATTCAAATTTAACAGTACTGCTATTATTCAAAATTTAATAGATCACCACTTAATGAAAAAAAAATCCGTTCACTATATTCCATAAAAGTTAGCAAATGATGAGGCACTAAAAAAGCAGATGAAAAATATTCATCTGCTTTTTACATCATAAATTAGACTAAGCTACTTCAAATTTAGTGATTTTTCTTTCAGTCAATTGAGCACTATCTTTTTTAGTGAAGGCACCAGCATTTGGTAAGAAAATATTCTTACTAATTATAGTGTCCATTAAAGCATTAGCTTGTGTTTGTGTGATAGTAGACTTAACACCACTTATGCTAATAGTAGACTTTAAGCCTTTGTCAGTTAAGAAAATCATTGATAATACATATTCCATTTACAATTCACCCCCTTTCTATCAGTTTAGAGTTAAGAATTCGCACAAAAAACAAGAGGAGTTTAACTCGTATTCACGGGTTAACTAAGTTCGAATACCCAAATGCAAGATGCTCACAGAGAAAGTTCTGCTAGCCAAATACAAGATTTGGAGCGTCACTTTTGGATTCTCACTTATCTGCTTAAGCTCTGACTAATTCAGAAGTTACATTTAAAGAAGTGCTTCTAGTACTTGCGTCCAATACAACTTTAATTGCTTCAGCTACATCGTAGGCATTTTGTTCATCAACATCATTTCTCAAATTTGAGAAAGTTTTCTTAGTATAAATTGGGACACCAGCCTTATCTGTGCCCTTTTGGATTTCAATACTAAGAGAAGTTTCATTTACCATTTTACTTACAGCCATTTGTTTCACCTCCTTTTGTTGGATTCATAAAGTATATATGGTTACTTTAGAAAGTTATCATATTAAATTAAAAATTTTTTAATTTATATTTGGTATTGTATTCCACGCTTGGTATACTTAGATGCATATCAAATCGGAGAAATCAGAAACAATAATGTTTCTGATTTCGGGGGGATATATGCATAACTATAGTTTTTGCGGTGGGTATCTATATGCCTTAAATACTCAAATGTTGTTTCATCTTATTTAAGATGAGTTTTTTCTTTCTATTAGCTGTGGAATAGCACATGTTTTTCCAATATGCATAGGTTTTAAGAGAATTATTTTTAAAGTAAACAAAAATTATCAATTCTTTTTCTTCGTTACTTAAGCTACTAAAAACTTCTCTTAATGATTCATAATCTGCTTTATCGCATAAAATTTCATCTAGGCTACTATCTGTAGAGGGGAGGATATGCTCTAAATTATCAGAAAGAGTTAACGCTTCAAAACCTTCTGTGGAACTTCTGTTTTTACTTTTTCTTATTAAATCATTAATGCTATTTTTAATTCCATTAGTAGCATAAGCAACAAACCTATGTTTTTCCAATTTATATACTGAAACACATTTAAAAAGTATTCTAAAACATTCATGTTGAATATCTTTAGTATCATAACCATTAATAAAAGTCTTATTTGAAAGGTTTATTATAAATGGTGTAAATTCTTTTGCTAATTTTTCCTTTGATAGCTCATTTTGAGCTTTTACAGCAGCAACTAAGTTTTCTATTTCTTTGAAATCCATTATTAAAGCACCTCCATGTATTTGATAGTTAAAAAAGAATGATGAGTGATGAATGATGAATGATGAAAAGCTTGCGGCTTTTCAAAATAATGTATATTTTAAGGAATTCCTTTGGAATTCCATCCTCAATCAATCATTATTCATCATTAACTATTAATTAAACGTGGCACAGCCACTTTGTTATTCTAAATATATGGACTTAAGAAAAGTTTAACATATTAAATTGTAAAAAATTAGAAAAAGTTCACTCAAACTATATGTTTCATGTCGTTTTATATATAAGAGTTATTAAAAGTGATAAAAATGAATATAGATAGCTAAAACAGGGTATTTTAAGCAAATAACAAATTGGAAAATAGAAAAAATATATTATAAAATACATATAAGGTAAATATTTACACTAAATGTTAAAAAATTTATACCATAAATTAGGGAGGCAAAATACTATGGAGAAATTTTTAAGTGACTTGCAAGAAATGTTTATGAATGGCAAGTTTTATGAAAGAATAAAGTATCTAAGAAGAATTAGAAATTTAACAATAAAACAAGCAGCCGATAAGTGTATTACAACTGAAAAATGTTGGTCTGATTGGGAAAATGGAAAAGCAATTCCTCGAAAAAGAAATAGAAGAATAATAGCATTAGTACTTAATGTTAGTGAAGAAATAATATTTGGAACTCCAAAGGTATGCATTTTTTAGGGACATGAAAGAAAATAACAAGTCTAAGATGAGATGTATATCGACTGAATGATAACGTATTCAAAATTTAATGGATAGGAGAAGTTGAAGTGGGAAAAATGAATATTTTAAAAGAATTTAAAAATGGGATTGATGGTTTAGATATTGCTGCAATTATGAGTTCGGATAAAAATAGAAGGTCAGGTGATGTTTACTTAGAGAAAATAAATTTAACTGATGAAATCACAAAATATGGTGGGGTTTTAGAAAGAATAAGTGAAGCTGATTATTGGAATTTAACTTTTGATGAAATGATTGCAAAGGAATATTCACTTAGAAGTAATAAGAAGGTTAGAAAAGGAAATAAGCAATTGATAGATGAGGAACATGAGTTTATGGTAGAAAATATTAATAGAAAGGTGGTTGGAGAAAATTCTATTTTAATTTGTAAATGTGAAAATATGTTTTTGACTATGGATTGGAATGGGGAGGAGCTACCAGCTAGTTATGTGCTTGAAGCGCAACATTGCATGAGGGTTTCTAAAGCTGAGAAATGTTATATAGCATTATTACTTGGCGGTAAAAAATTTGTATATAAAGAAATTTTAAGAGATGATAAGGTAATTAGTATGATTGTTCAAATAGAAAAAGACTTTTGGGTTAATAATATTTTAAATAGAGTTCCACCTAAAAATAATTAACAATTAACGAACAAATCCTTAAGGGGATTTGAAACAAATATATAATTTAAGAAATTCCGAAGGATTTCATCTTCAATTGTTTGTTTTCAACTGGACATTATTAATTGAAAAAAGGGAGGTAAAAAGAGATGGCTACAAAACTATATAATTCTCATTTATCTAAAATAATATTTGAGTGCAATGAATACTATATTCTTGATACTTATATATCTTTAGTAGCCATATCTAGTGAAGTTGATTCGAAATATCTTATTCAAACATTTACGAGCTCTAAAGCTGACCTTATAGCTTTAGTTCGACGCAATTTAAATGTTTCTTATAAGACTGTATTTAATTGCGTAAACAAATTAATTGAGAAGTCAATTTTGGTTTTTGATTATATTTTAGATAGCTGGATCTTAGTTGATATGGAAAATATGACAAAAGCGAAAGGTAATTTAAAGTCTGATTTAAATAGCGAAGATTATCAAGCCTTAACTGATGCTACAAGTTATGAGGAGTCTAGTTTAACTGGCTATACTCATATAAGAAATTTCTTCTTTACTCCTGAGTTTATAAATATGAAAGCTCGTGAAAAGAGACTTATGATATATATGTCAGAGCTTTGTGATTCTAAAGCGTCAAAGTTTCACGATGGTTTTTCTATGAACTTATTAAAACTTAACAGCGGTTGGATGAAAGCTTTAAAGACTAAGTGTAAGTATTATGCAAAATATACTATAGATAAAATGCTTATTAAGTATGCAGAAATATTTAAAGATAATAGTGAAAATGAACGTTTAAAGGACTTAGCACCTAAGAGAAATACAAATTTTAAATTCTACTTTGAATGTAGCGTAATTAATACTAAGACTCAAGAAGATGATTATATTGAACTTGTTAAAGTTAATAATCCAAGTGAATACAATCTTGTAATGGAAAAGGTTAAATTTGCTGAAATAACATTGACTAAAAAGTTAGTGATGCACTTAGTGCGTGCAATAGCTAATATTAAGGAATGGTTTTTAAAAGAAAGAATTACTCAGCTTATAGTAAACAAATATAGAGCTATTCAAATTCATAAAAGCCGCGAGAATATAAAATCATTACCTTCATATGCTGCAGCTGTAGTTAGAAGTGTTGTAAATGAATATAAAAGCTTTAAAACTAATAATATCTTACATAATGTAAGGAATTATGAAGTTGGAGAGTATTTTATGGAGTATGCAAGTGGTAAGAATGCTTATAATTTTTGAGATGAAGTGTTGGAAGTATTGCATTTGACAATTGATGCCCTTTATAGGGAGTCTGTGACCAATGGACAATGGACAATGGACAATTGAGGAACAAACTCCAGAGGGGTTTGGAAAATAAATAAATTAATACATTCCGAAGGAATATCATCCTCAATTGTCAATTGTCCCATGTCAATTTTCTTTAAATTGCCTTAGATGAGAAAGTAATTTCTTGTCTTTTTTTATGTGTTGGAAATAGCCTGCGTAACTGAATGTAGATAACATTTATACTCGACAGTAGTGAGATTTTGTTCTTGTTACACATATGACATTATTTCTAGAGGATCTAGAGGATATAGTTAAATTTTAATGACTGATTTAGGAACTCTTCCAAAATAGAAACTTAATCTGTCACATGAACGTCATATATACTTTTTCAATTCCATACAGTCTGTTTTAAAAAAATGTTGTTATTATTAGCTCTTGCACTACTCTAATATTTGGCACAATCAAAAGGAAATTATATTAACAACATTTATTTAAAACACCTACTACGGAAATTATAGTAACAATGTTTAATTAAAACACTCATTATGGAAATAGAATGTAAAGCTGTTAAATAATTTTTTATAGTTATTAAAATGTATTTTCTAGCTATTTAATTAGTTTAGAATACTATGAAATTTTATGTTCTTTTCTTTAAAATGTAAATTATACCCTAGCCTTTATATATCAATGTATTCATATATATAGTAGACCACCATAAATTGTATGTATAATATATTAACTGTAGGTATATTGTATTAAGTGTAAGAATTAAATATAAGCTGTCAGATAGGAAATTAACTATGTTTTGCATTTCTGAGGGTGAGTTGCCACCTTTAAGTGAAGGTCAGAGGATTATAAGGAAGTTTTCTTTCAGTTAATTTAAATGGACTTCATTATGAAATATATTTATGATAAATATTCGGATCATGTAGAGATAACTAAATATATTGGTTATGCTACCACTACTATTGATACTATAACAATACCTGAACAAATAGAGAATCTTCCAGTTACCAGTATAGGTTATTATGCATTTTTTGATTGTAATAATTTAACTGATGCTGGTATAATCATTTTCCAAAATCCTAATGATAATAGTACTACAATGACTATTAATGTATATACTATTCAACTGAACACAAGTATAACAGATATCAATATTGGAAATTCCACAGTTACGGACTATACTGACGCAGGTATTACAGGAGTAACAGCTGATAATCTTGATGTTGTAAATTCAGCAGTAGCAGTTGCAAGAAATGCTACGGGTTCGGGAATAAAATTAACAAAATCACAAATACAAGAAGCGATAACAAATGGTGTAGCAACATTAACCCTTACACAAAATGATAGTATTTTAATAGCACAATTAAAGAAAATAGATGGTGCAGCATTTACTACAGCTATACCAGTAACTTATTATTGGTATAGAGATGATGCTGAAATATCTGCTGGAAATGCTAATACATATGATTTATCTAATGCGGATAAAGGTACAAGCCTTAAAGCAAAGGTGTCTATCTATGTATTAGAATCTAATACGATCGCGATTCCTAATGACATAGTAACACCTCCACCAGTAATAGTACCACCAATTGGTGATATAACAACACCTCCAGCGGTAGTCATACCACCAATTGATGAGGTAACAACTCCAGCTATAGTAACAATTAAAGGAACACAAAGAGTTGGTAAAACTTTAGAAGCAGTATTATTAACAAATTCCGGGTCTAAATTTACTACATCTGCTGGAGTAACTTATGAATGGTATAGATTATCTAGTAAAAACTCTAACAGTTTTGATTTAGTTGGAAGTGATGAAACTTATAAGTTAGTTAGCAGTGATGAAGATAACTATATTAAATTAATAGCAACTTATAATGTACAAAGTTTTGAAGATATTACTGGAAAGATTGCAAGAAGATCATCGAGTAGTAGCTCAAGTTCTGCTTCTAGTAGTTCGAGCTCTTCAACTAATGATGATTCAAATTCTTCCACAAATACGCTACCTGTTATTACACCAGTTCAAATAGCTAATGGTTGGCAAAAGCAAAGTGATGGTACTTGGAAATATGGAGAAAATGGACATTATATTAGTGGGTGGGAGCAAATTGACGGTTTATGGTATTTATTTGATTTAAACAGCATTATGCAAAGCAGCTGGAAACAAGAAGATAATAAATGGTACTACTTAGGAAGTGATGGAGCTATGCAAGTTGGCTGGGAGCTTATAAACGGAAAGTGGTATTTATTTAAGATTAGTGGAGAAATGATAACTGGATGGGCACAAATGGATGGCAAGTGGTACTACTTAAACAGCGATGGAGCAATGGCAACAAGCTGGATAAATGTAAATGGAGAATGGTACTATTTATACGGAGATGGATCTCTTGCAGTTAATGCAACTGTTAACGGATATAATGTTGATGAAAATGGAGTGTGAGTTCGTTAGAAGTTAGAAGTTAAATTAGATTAAGATAATTCTTAACAATCTCGATTATACTTCACTAGTAAAGGAATTAGAACTTTGTGTAAATTTACCAGATAGAAGTCTGAAATAAAATATAGAAAACAGGTAAGATTAAAATCTTATCTATTTCATGGCCTAATGATATTGATATATGTGCTGACTCATTATATGATTTATAGCAAGGGAGTCACAATTTCCTAATTAGAACCCCGAGGACCATTTATTTACTAAATATAAGTACTCTACTAAATATATAAATTTAGTGGAGTTTTTATCTTCTCTTTTAGTTTTTTTATCAGCATAGTAATTTTATTGTTAAAATGTCTAGAATTAAGATAATATAGCAATTAAACTATGAAAATATGTTATAATGTATAAATAAAATTACATGTTTCATATTAGTGAAATATATGGGAATTAAGGAGGGGTAAAATATGTTTAACAGAGCAAATAAGATAACAGTTTTACTAGTGGCTGTTGCAGCGGTGATTTCAATAATGCCAACAGGGGTAAGTGCTGCAAGTTTAAAAGAAGTAAAGTCACAAAAAGGAGAAATTTATAATGCCATAGCATATAAAGATGGTGGATTTTACATAGGGGGCAAACCTTATAGCAAAGATGAAGCTGCTTATTACTTAGCTAATGGTAAATATTCCAAATTAAAAGACATTGACGCAGAAGATGATGTAGAAGCATATGGAACTAAATATGTTGAAGTGAAAAATGGAGATTATTATTTAGACTTATCAACGGGTAAAGTGATTGATGAGAAAATTAGAGAAAAAGAATTAGATTCAGTTTCAGTAAACTTAAGAAGTAAAGTGAAAGCTGATAATGACGGAAGATATAATGATGATGATGCAAAAACAATTAAGGACTTAACAGAACTTCAAAATAATAAGTTTGGAGAAAACTGGTATTCAGCTACCTATAAGGCAAAAGAAATTGATCCAAATGTAAATGGCGGAGCAGATACATTTACTGTTTATACTAATAATGAGGGGAAATATATTGACGCTGATCATAATTTAGGGAAAATAAAAGTTAAATTAAGTGATGGTAAGTCAGCTACAGTTGAGAATACTAGTGATAAATATGGAAATATAAGCGTAAGAGTTTCAGATAGTAAAGTTATAGGACAAGATGCTAGTAATATTTATAGATTAGCAAAAATTACTGTTAAATCCGGTACTAGTGGAGTTTCTGTAAAGGAAATTAATGGGGTGGAAGTAAGCACTGAAGCTACAAGCTTTTTTATATCTAGTGATAAAGAAAGTGTGATTTTTGATGTTATTCAAGTTATATCAAAAGCTCAAGCATCTAAAGAAATTGATGGAATTAAGTGCGCTAAAAGTGCAGCTACTTATTTAGTATCAGATAAAGATGGTAAAAAAATAGATTTATTAAGTAATGATGAAAATTCCTTCACAGTAGTTGATGGAAAACTTATTAATTACAATATTAGTGGAGATGTAGTTGAAGCTGAATTAATTAATTTAAAAGCAAAGAGCTCAGTTTATTATATTGAAAAAGGAGATAATGATCACGCAAAACTTCAAGATGGACAAAACTCAGTTGACATTGATGCGGAAGGTAACATATGGGCATTATCAGATAGTAATATTTATAAATTTGATAATAATGAAGATTTTGAAAAAATTTATAGTGTAGATAAAGAGTACAACAATTTATCAGTTTATGATAAAGATAATATAGTTGTTTGGAATTCAGATGACAATATTTATTCTATAGTTAGTAAAACAGCAGAAGTAACAGCAGACGATGCAACTGCTAACAATACTACTACACCTGTAGTAACTCCTGCCACCACTACAGTGACAGCAGGATGGGTAAAAGATTCAAATGGTAAATGGATTTATAATAATGCAGATGGAACAAGATATAAAGGTTGGTTAGATAACAATGGAGCTAAGTACTATCTTGAGGCAGACGGAATTATGGTTACAGGCTGGAAACAACTTGATAAAAATTGGTATTTCTTAGATGATTCGGGAGCTATGAAAATTGGCTGGGTAAATGATAGTGGAACTTGGTATTACTTAAATGAAGCTGGAGTAATGCTTTCAAACACAGTAATTAATGGTTATAAATTAGGCATAAATGGAGCATGGATTAAGTAAGATTTCAAATATATAGATACTAAAAACTAGATGATTGTAAATAAAAGAACGCTAATCGAAAGAGAAGCGTTCTTTTGTTTGATTTATTTTACATATTATCATACTATTTTACAATGGAGGAATGAGTTTCAAGAAGTAACAGTATTTTTATTAAAGAATTTGCAATAAAAACTACAAAAAAATACATAAATACAATAAACAGTGTAGACAGTGTCGAAATAAGTTGGTATAATAATTTTGTGAGAAAGAATAAATCCAAAAGACTTAATGAATTAAAACAAAAGATAAAATTTTAGGAGGAATATACAAATGATAAAAAGAATGAATAAAGTAACTTCAATATTAATAGCTGCAGCGGCAGTTATATCATTAATACCAGCAACTGGTGTTAATGCAGCTACAAGATTAGAAACTAAAGAAGGGTCTATTGACTCTGCTATAGCGTTCAACAGTGGCGATTATATCTATGATGGATATAAAACAGCAGATGATGCAACTGGTTTATATTACAATGATGGAAGCAAGGACAACCTATTAAAAGACATAAATGTTAGTTCAATGACTAAATTTGGTGACAAATATGCTAAAGTTATGGATGGATCAGATGAATATTTAGTTGATTTATCAACTGGAAAAATTTCAGATGAAACTACACAAGATAAGATGGACAATGTAAAAACTAAATTAAAATCAGCTTTAAGCAAAACTGATAGATATGGTAAAGTAAGCTCAACAAGTGACATTACTTTAGATCAAATTACACAAGGTCAATTTTCAACAGATTGGTATTCATATGTAACTACTGGAGCAGCTGCAACTCATAGCGGTTATGTAAGCGAAGCAGGAAAGTATATAGATACTGATTACACAGCAAATATATATGTACCAAGTGGAACTAAATCGGTTAAAATTGAAGATTTTGGTAAATTAAATACAGATAATAACATCAAGGTAGATATGGTTAAGGCTAAAACAATTGCTCAAGATAATGACTATATATATAGAACAGTAGATGTTACTATAACAAATGCTACTACATCTTCAGCAGCAACTTATATTCAAAAAATATCTAAAGCTCAAGGTGTAGACCAAGATGGTGCTTACATTCCAAATACTGTTACTTCATATCAAGTAACATCAGGTTTTGATTCAGGAGATGCTGATGATGCTGTAACTTCTATTTCAGAAGCTCAAGATTTTAGAGTATTAAATGGAGTTCTTTATGCTACTAAAAATGATGGAAGCAAAGTTACTGTAACTACGATTAAATTGAAGAAAGATAAAGTTGCATTAGATGGTGGAACTGATAAATTTGATGTTTATTTAGCAGAACAAGATGTTCAAAAAGATCAAGATGTTATGGGTGAAAATGCTGTTTCAATAGATTCAGATGGAAATACTTGGGCAATAAACAAGGGAGAAATCTTAAAGTTTAACGGAACTGAATTTACAACAGTTTATAACTGTGACAGATCATTAGATACTTTAGAAGTATATAATGCAGATAGTTTACTTGCTTGGGAAAATGGACAAGATGTTTATGCAACAGTAAGTAAGGCAGCAACAACTCCAGTAGAAACTCCAGTAGAAACTCCAGTAACAAATAAAGGATGGGTTAATACAGCTACAGGCTGGACATTCTTTAATGCTGCTGGAAGCCAAGTAAAAGGACAATGGGTTAATGATGGCGGAGTTTGGTACATGGTTAAAGCTGACGGAATCATGGCTACTGGTTGGTACAATGATAACGGAACTTGGTACAATTTAGCTGGATCAGGAGCAATGAAAACTGGTTGGGTAAATGACAATGGAACTTGGTACTATTTAGCTGGATCAGGAGCAATGAAAACTGGTTGGGTAAATGACAATGGAACTTGGTACTACTTAGCAGGATCAGGAGCAATGCTTGCTAACACAGTTGTTGATGGATACAAATTAGGTGCATCAGGAGCTTGGACTAAGTAGGTAAGTGAGAATCCAAATCTCTGATTTGGTTAATCGAACTTACTCAGCGAACGAATGTGAGTCGAGTTTCCTTTAAAAAAAATATACAATAGGGTGGTAAAACGTGAGTTGAGTCTGTTTGCTCTTTCTTAAACTCACACCTCCCCACACTAAAGATAAAGAGAAAGCAAATCCTTTTTCAGTAATTAAACTGAAAGGGATATGCTTTCTTTTTTATATCTAGAGATAAAGTAATTATTGATATATAGTTGGATATTGCTATAATGTGTGAAAAAGTATATAATTTTAGGATAAAAGAGTATATTTTGAAACTATTTTACTATGTAGCAAGTCTAAGGTGAGAAAAATTTAAATGGGGTATAGGAGTATTATGGTATGAATTAAAAAAATGCATATATAAGGGCTAACAGTTTTAGAATTAGCTCTAAAAAATAAAAGGGAGATAGTATAATATGGGGGAGTTTTATGGAATATTTTAAATTATGTTTAACTTATTTACAAGGGTTTGAAAATAAATTTTATGCTGGTGAGAAAAGGGCAAAAGCTTTCTGGTTTTTAGGCGAAAAAGATAATAGAATTATTTTTGAGTTTGAAATATTGCATACATTAAGAATATATGGTTCTAATGTATCTTATTTAGCAAGGTAGGTGGGAAATTATGAAACAAAAAATAGTGATTATACTATTAGGTTTAATACTTACTATGGGTTTTTTTTGTTTAATATTCCAAACAACAGTAATGGCAGATAGCCCTAGTGGAAAATTTCAGGTATTTACTAGTAATGGAAGTACTTTTATAAATGGTTTTGAGGACCTTTCTTTTGCAATTAATGATCCATCAACTCAAGATGGTTACATTATAAAAATGTGTGCTGATGTAGATACAGATGCAGTTATTGTTAATAAATCCATTAAATTGACTTCTGATGGAGCATACACGCTTAAAAGACAGTCAGGAGTACTTGAAAATTTGTTGACGATAACTCCAGGTAGTACACTGACCTTAGAGGATATAATTATTGATGGTAATAAGGGTATTGTCACAGCAACTACTGGTTCAGCTGTTTACATCAGTTCTGGTGCAACTTTAGTTATGGAAAATCATGCAGTGATCCAAAATAACACAGGAGAAAATGGTGGTGGTGTGCACAATTATAAAGGTGAATTCATAATGAACGGAGGAACTATAAGTAATAATACCACCAGTGCCGGCGGTCATGGTGGTGGCGTGTATAATTACAAAGGCACATTTATATTAAACAGTGGCATAATAAATAACAACACAGCATCATATGGTGCAGGCGTTTTCAGTGATGGTGATGTTAATAGTACTGTTCAAAGTGCGATATTTACAATGAAAGATGGAGAAATACGTAATAATAGTTCCTCAATAAATGGTGGTGGCGTTTATAATAATTATAATAGTACCTTCAATCTAATCAGTGGTACAATAAACAATAATGAAGCAGGCAATGGGGGCTCTGTGTATAATAATTCCATATTTAACACATATCACTATACAATGAGTGGAAATTCATCTTTTTGGGATGCCCTTGGAGGTGAAGTTATGAATGTGCTTCATGTTGGCATACAAAATTATATGTTTGATGTAAGTTTCGATGCTCAAGGAGGATCATATAGTGGGGATTTGTTGGATTTTGATCAAATTATAGTTGACGGAAATCTAGTATCAAAGCCTATGGATATAGTCGATAAAGATGGCTACAGCTTTGAAGGATGGTTTACATCAACAGATAGTGGGACAACTCTTTCAGCATCTCCATGGGATTTTAATAGTGACACTATAACATCTACGACTAAGTTTTATGCAAAATGGTCACTAAATGCCGATTCTGTTTTTATAAATAGTAACGGAAATCTCAATCAAATAATAGGAAACCTTGGTAATGTGAATTTTACAGCAATTCTAAATGACGGAACAGAGGCAGCAACTTTTAAATGGTATGTTGGAGGTGTGCTACAAAACGGATTTACAGGAAATGTATTTACATATACTCCAACAACAATAGGTACATATGAAATTACAGCTAAAGCAAAAGGGGTAACAAGTTTGCCTATATCAATAAATGTAAACTCAAATTCAATTGCACAAAATATGATACCAATAGTACCAAATTATAATCTAATTACAGCATATGAGAAAGCAATAAGCGGAACAGTAATAGCAACTGATGCAAATAACGATTCATTAATTTATGAAACGCTGAATAATCCAAGTCATGGTATATTATCAGTAAATACTGATGGAACATGGACATATACACCATCAAGTGGATATTCAGGAAGTGATAGTTTTACTATAAACGTAAATGATGGACATGGTGGAATTACAGCATCAACGGTAAATGTAATTATAGGAGCAAAGCCAAATATAGAGCCAGACAATCCTCCGAATATAAAACCAGATGATACTAATACTAAAGATAATGAAAGTAGAGATAGTGATTCAGCAAGTAAATCAGATGAAAATTATATTAAAAATATTTATGCTATATATGATCAGGTTGGAGATAGTAGTTCTACATCAAATGGGAAATATATTGCTACTCAAGTCAATGAATCTGGAATAGTTGTTAGAAAAGGAGGCGCTTTAAGCATAAATAAAGCTACTATTACAAAAACAGGAGATGGATCAGATGTGAAATCTAGTAGCTTGTATGGAATTAATGCTGGAGTCCTTGCAATGGATGAATATAGTAATGTGACTGTAAATTATTCTGAGATTAATACTAATTCACTTGGGTCAAATGCTATTTTTGTAAGTGGTAAAAATGCAGTGATAAATGTAAATAACACAACAATTAATACTAGAGGAGATTTTTCACGTGGGTTAAATGTAACCAATGCAGGAACAATTAATGGGAAAAATATAGTTATTAATACCAATGGACAATACTGTCCAGCAGTTGCAATAACAAATTATTTAGGAAATGTGAACATTAATAGTGGATTAATCAATACAACAGGGGATGATTCGCCTGGAATATATTCTGCAGGCACAATTTCTGTTGAACGTGCAACAATTAAAGCTGACGGCTCTGAATGTGCTGTGATTGAAGGTAACAATATAATTAACTTAAAGGATACCAATATGACAGGCGGTAAAAAATATGCTGTAATGTTATATCAAGGTACTTTAGGAAATTCAGAAAGTGGTTCGAGTTTGTTTAATATGACAAATGGTAGCTTGACAGCAGTTACAGGCTCGCTTTTTTATACAAACAATACTCATGCTGTAATTAATTTAAATAATGTAGATGTTATTAATAATGCAAAAGTTTTATTTGAAGCAGGTGCAGATGCGACTGGCAATAATGGAAAAGATGGTTCTGATGCAGATTTTACATTAAGTAATCAATTGATTTCAGGGGACGTAATTTGTGACAAGAAAAGCACTTGTAATGTTGTGCTAAGAGAGGGTTCAAAGTGGTCAGGTGCAGCTGATGCAAATAATATAGCCAAAAAAATTTCTATAAAACTTGATTATTCATCCATGTGGAACATTACTGGTAATAGTTATGTGGAAGCTTTTATAGATGATGACTTTAAACTTTCGAACATTAATAGTAACGGATATAATATTTATTATAATTCAACGGATCCAGAAAGTGGATGGCTTGATGGGAAAACAATTAATTTAAATGGTGGTGGAAAGCTTATTCCGCTAGTTGAATAACGCTTACAAAGAAAATCAACTAGAAAGTGCGCCGCCTTAAAGTAGTGTTATATAAAAAGAGGATACTCCACAACTAAAAAAGATGATTTCTGTACTTTCAGAAGTCATCTTTTTTAGTTCAACAGTGAAGGGTTAGTATTATATATATATTTTCTTGATGAATTCTTTTAAAAAATTAATATAAAATTAAGAATTTTCAAGCTCAACTTAAGTTTACAGTGAGGTATTATATATGATAACATTATTAATATGGGTGAGATATGTATACTGAAAGTGTAGGGATTAAGGGGGCCAAATATGAGTAAAAACATTAGAAAGATAATTGCAGCAATATTTGTTATGAGTGCATTTTTAATTATAGAACCTAATTGCTTGAATTTAACAAATGCAAAGGTTTATGCGGAAGAGAAGCCTCATTTAAAAAGTATATATTTAAGTGAAGGTGATGATATTGGATTTTCTGCAGATATAAATTCGTATATTGTAGATGTTGATAAAGATGTTGAAGAGATTTTTATTAAAGCTAAACCAGACGATTTGTTAGATACAGTAAAAATTAATGGTAAAATAGTAAGTAAAGATGATTATTATAAACAAAATTTAGTTTTAAAAAAAGGCAAAAACACAATAAAAATAGAAATTCAAGATGATAAAACTAAGGATAGATCCATGTATGAAGTTTATGTATATAGAGGCGGAAAAGAGGCAGTTTATTTAAATGATATTCTTATAAATGGTAGCTCTATCGGATTTGATAAGAGTAGCAATTTTTATAATATAGAATTAGATGAAGGAACAGAGCTAGTAAATCTCAGTACAATTCCTGGAGAGGGGAGTTATACCATATCTGCTAATGGTACAGTTCTAAATGAAACAAATTCAATTAAATTGAAATTTAAAGGTCTAGGTAAATATACGATAAATATTGGTCTTAAAGATGAAGATACTGAAAGGACAGGCATCTATACTTTAAACATATACTTAGGAATTCCTGTATCACCAAATATTGGAGAATCAATCAATAAAGTACTTAAACCTAATCAATGGGTTGTGACAAATGGAAGATGGAAGTACAATGATGCTTTAGGAGAGCCTTTAAAGAATATTTGGTTTTATGATAATAAATATAACAAATATTTTCATTTTAATAGTAGAGGAAATATGCAAACAGGATGGTTAGAGGCTGATGGTAAAGAATATTATTTAAATCCATATGGTGAAATGCAAACGGGATGGATACGTTATGAAGATGAATGGTATTTTTTTGGGCCTGATGGAGCGATGAAAAATGGCTGGATTAAAGATGATGAAAAATGGTATTCCTTAAGAAAAAATGGAACAATGGCAAAAGGGTGGATAGTTAGCAATGATAATTGGTATTATTTAAATTCATGTGGAACTATGCAAACAGGCTGGATATATTATGGTAAGAGGTGGTACTATTTAAATTCATATGGAACTATGCAAACAGGTTGGTTTCAATATGAAAATGATTGGTACTATTTAAATTCAAATGGAGACATGAAGTCTGGAGAATGGCTTTATGACAATAATAAATGGTACTATTTTAATTATTATGGAAATATGAGATGTGATAACATTAATATTAAAAACAGTGGATGGCTCCTTGATAAAAATAATAAATATTACTATTTTAATGAGGATGGAACTATGAGGACTAGCTCTAAGACCATGGATGGGTATACATATGAATTTAATGAAGATGGGTCAGCATCAAATGTGTAGTGAGGCATAATTAATTATTAAAAAATACATACTCAAATTAGCGAATTATAGAAGTTATTATGGTAGAATATAAATATAATTGGAAATGAAGAGCATGTCGCTATTGTAAATTGGGTAGGTATGTAAAAATATAATTACTTAGAATAATTTTAAAAAAAGAACCAACATTTCCAAGTGAAATTGTATATTATAGTAGTTAGGCACAATCAAAAAAATAACAAGTCCATCTGCCTTAAAGAACTTTGGAAAATTATCGATAATAATGGTATTAGAGATCAAAAATAACATAATTTTATCAGTTTAAATATTATTCAAAATATCAAAAGATATTATAACATAATCATACTTAGGAAGCATAAAATGGGAGGATAGATTCGATGAAAACTAAAAAAGTAAATTTAAAGAAACTCATTTCTTATTTATTAATTTTCACTGTGTTTTTTACAACTGTACAGATGGGAAATATAAAAAAGACTAACGCAGCGGAAGTAACTCAAGTACCTGGTTTAGCTTTATATGCAGGAGACGATACAGTTAAGCATGTAATAGTTGTAGATAAGGATCAGAATGGTGAGAATGGTAAATATCTTTGCGAATTTCTTGATATGGTACAATCATTCACATTGAGTCCTGAAGCTGGATATACTATTAGTAAGGTTACAAGTAGTAATTCAAGTAAGATGGCAGTTACTCAAAAAGGTGTGAATGACTATCTAATTAACTCAATAAAAGATTATAGTGATTTTACCCTTACAGTTGTTATGCAAAAGACTGGAGAAGCAACAACAATATCTTATGATATTAAAATGAGCTTTCAAGCAAATTCATCTCTTGAATTTGGAACTTTAGTAGTTACTTATGACAATCAAGATTCTGATAATGTAAGTTATACTGATACAAATAGTGCGGGGAATTACGTACTTGCTGGTAAAGATTCATCAGTAAAGAAAGCTACAATTGAATTACTTGATAAGAATCGTGTACCAATGGATGCATCAACTTATACTATTAATGGTGGAAGTAATAAAACTGTGGATTTAATAGGTGGGGACAATATTATAAATATAACTAGAACCTATCAAAATACATCTAGAAGTTATAAACTGATAATAACTAAAAAGGGTGAAGCAAAGTTAGCATCATTAAAGCCATCAGTAGGGACTTTGGCACCAACGTTTGCATCAGATACTTATGATTACACGCTGACAGTACCAACTACCCAATCAACAATTGCATTCACACCAACTGCTGTAGATAATTCATCTACAATTAAAGTTAATGGGGCTACTGTGAAGAGTGGTAATAGGAGTTCTAACATAAAGCTAAGTGAAGGCGACAATGAAGTTAAAATTGAACTTGAAACCAAAGATGGGGATACAAATAAATATACTGTTAATGTAACGCGTACACAACTATTTAGAAGTGCTCAGCTTACTGCAATAGCATTAACATCAGGTACTATTACTCCAGCTTTTAATAAAGGGGTATATGACTATACTACAGTTGTTGACAATAATATTTCTGCAATAGGTGTAACTGCAACTGCAGAAGATGCAGCGGCGACTATTACAATTAATGGGAAAAGTGTGCCGAGTGGTGCAATTTCACCTTATATAAATTTGGATGAAGGTGGAAATGTTATAAGTGTAAAAGTTACAGATACCAAAGGCAATGTAAATACATATGTAATAACTGTCGTAAGGAGATATACTAAGGGGAATGTTAATTTAGCCAGTCTTTCTGTAACTGATGGAATTATGTCTCCAAAATTTGATCCAGAGACGTATGCTTATAGCGTTAAAGTAGTTAGAACTATTGAAAAGGTTAGAGTATTATTTGCTTCTCAAAATGACAAATCAAAGATTAAAATAAATGGCAAAGAATACACAAATGGACAACAATCGGATTTTATTAAGATTGATATAGGTGCAAACCTTGTGACAGTAGAAGTTACTGCAGAAGATGGCAAGTCAATTATGACTTATAAGTTAAGTGTAATAAGAGGTGGTATAGAGGGAACTACTAACCAATGGGTACCTATTGCTGGAGAATGGACTTTCTATAATGCAGAAGGTACACAAATAAAAAACCAATGGGTTAAATATGAGAATCAATGGTATTTTTTGGATATAAATGGATACCGAAAAGATGGTTGGTTAAATGAAAGTGGTAAATGGTATTATTTAAACAAAGATGGAATAATGCAAAGTGGTTGGGTCCATGATAAAGGATATTGGTATTACTTTCATGAAAGTGAAGGATCCATGGCAACAAATTACTGGACGACTTTGGATGGAAAATGGTATTATTTCAATAACTTTGGCCAAATGCAAACTGGATGGGCATTATATAAAGGAAAATACTATTTTATGGATGACCATGGTATAATGCAAAAAGGATGGATAACTAATGATAAGAATAAGTATTATTTGAATGATGATGGTACTATGAGAACAGGTTGGATATACAATGGGAAAATATGGAATTATATTGATGGATCTGGGCAAATGGTAAGAGGTTGGCAAACAATAGATAATAAGAAATATTATTTTGACTCAAATGGAGCTATGAAAACAGGAATGTTATTCCTTGATGGTCAATGGATAAATCTAAATAACGCTTAGGCATATTAAAGAAATAGGAGAGATGGGTAATTATTATTCATCTCTCCTATTTCTTTTTATTTTCATGTGCCTAAGTGAGTTGGATATATATACAATATTGCAAGGATTAGTTGAACAGATGGAATAAAAATGATATTATTAATGTAATGGTAGTGTACATATTTTTGGGAAATTTGAATTAATATATGTAAATTAGGGGGAATGGAATGCAATATGGTAGGGTTTTCTAGCATGTGTTAGCAATTTATCAGAGTAAGTTTTGTACAATCGTAATTTTATCCGATAGCTAGCATCCTTAACAATCCCACTGCTTAAGCAGGAGATAACAGATGCACGCTTCTGGAAATTATACCCCTTGAGGTTATAAGTTCAACTAAGATTCAGATGGGGATCAAACCCAACTTGAATCAAGTTTCAATTGATATTTTTAAAAGTGACAATATTTAAGGAGGAATTATAAATGGACAAAGAGAAAAAAAACATATCACTAAAGGCCAAACTCTCATTTTCATATGTTTTGATGAGTGTTCTGGTAATTATATCTGGGGCTGTTAATTTTAAACAACTTAGTGATATGAAAAATGGAATAGCTAATGCAGAATCAGTAGGTGGAGATATTAAAATAACATTAGGATTATGTGTTATAAGTATAATAGGTGCAATTGTTGCTGGAATCTATATGCATGTAAATATAATTTCAAGATTAAATACTCTTAAGGCATTTGCCATAAGACTAGCAAGCTATGATTTTTCAGACGATATTAAAGTAACAAAAAATGATGAACTTGGTATTATAGCAAATGAATTAAATACTTCACAAACAAATATTAGAGAGCTTATTTCAGTAATTTTAAATGAATCTTCAAATATGAGTGGATTAAGTCAAGAACTTTCTGCAAATGTTGAAGAAGTTTCAGCTAAGCTTCAAGAAGTTGATAATTCATCAGCAAAAATAAATAGAACAATGACTGAAACAAGTGCAACAACAGAAGAAATTGCAGCATCTGTTGAGGAAGTTAATTTAAGTATGGAGAATTTAGCAGCTAAAGCTTCAGAAGGAAGTGTAAATGCTGAAAAAATTAAGAAGAGAGCTGAAAAGGTAAAGAAAGATAGTAGAATTGCAATTAAGAATACGGCAGAAGTTCGTGAACAAAAAGAAAAGAATATTAGACAAGCTATTGAAGATGCGAAGGTTGTTGAAGAAGTAAAACTTATGGCAGATGCAATAGCTGGTATAGCAGAACAAACTAATCTTTTATCATTAAATGCAGCTATTGAAGCGGCAAGAGCTGGTGAATCGGGTAAAGGGTTTGCAGTTGTTGCAGAAGAAGTTGGAAAGCTTGCAGAGGAATCTTCGCAAACAGTTATAACAATTCAAGGCACAATAGCTAAGATACAAGATGCAGTTAAGAATCTTTCTGAAAATAGTAGTGATATAATCGATTTTATGTCTATTGAAGTTGATAAACAATTGCAAGATTATGCTAAGATTGGTGAAAAATATAGTACTGATGGTGAGTTTATAAGCTCAATGTCAGAAGAACTAGTAGCAATGGCACAAGAAGTTGAGGCTACAGTTGAACAAATAACTGGTGCTCTTCAATCTTCTGCTTCAGATGTTCAACATGCTTCAGTAAATAGTGAAACTATAAAAGCAGAAATAGATGCAAGTGCTTCAGCTATGGGACAAGTAGCAAAGGCAGCAACAGAGCAAGCAGAAATAGCAATGCACTTAAATGAATTGGTACAAAAATTTAAGTTGTAATTTATATAACCACAGTGGAACTCATACTTATGCGTATATCCGACGAAATTGAATAAATGTTTATTCCAGCGGACTAAGAAAATTTCGCTGGAAGCCACTAAATGGTTGGTTGCATCCATTTCTGCTTGCTCCTGAGACAAGCAAAAATGGAACAGCCAACCATTAAGTGGCTTCAACAGCTTATTTTCTAATGCCGCTTTCATAAACATTTATCCAATTTCTCTGTTCGGATATGCTCCTAAGTATAGTAAATGTTGAATATAATACCACGTATAAGTAAAACTTTAGGAGTGTTTATCTATAGATACCCGCAGTATAAATTATACTTATACCTTGAAATTTCTTGGGTAGTATCTAGGTTTAGCACGATGAATAAGTACAACTTTGCTCATGGTTATCTATATAATCTGCATAGTTAAAAATATTACTAACGAGCAAGTATGAAACTTAATAAGTAACTAATTCATAGCCATCAAGCTAATTTGTATGTTAAATTTACGAAGGCATGATGGCTATTTAAAAGTATAATAAACATAAATGTAAATGTTTACCAAGGATAGAAGGAGGAAAATATTATGAGCATCAAATATAAAACACTTATAATAGGTATCTTAAGTGCTTTAGCGATAATAGGAACGACAATTTTAATATTTTATTTTTCTTATTTTGGATATATCAATAAAGAACAAGAGCAGCGCACAAAAAGAAATTTTGAAGTTATAGAATATGTGTTGAAAAATGAAGAAGATAATATGCAAAGTGTTCTTATTGATTGGGGGAAATGGGATGATACTTATAAATTTATAAGTGATCAAAATCCAATATATATTGACTCAAATCTGCATGAAGAAACGTTGAAAAATTTAAATTTAGTAAATATAATTTATTTGGATAATAATAGAAAAATGATATATTCAAAAGAAAATGCAATTCAAAAAGAAAATAGTCAAAGTTTTGTAGATAAAATCTCATTGAATAATAAAAATTTTGATAAAACAAATGTTGGGAAGATGGGATTCTTATTTTTAAAAGATAAATTTTATATTGCTGGGGTATTTCCAGTAACTTCATCCGATGGAAGTTCAAATAGCAATGGTTTTTTAATAATGATCCGTGAAGTTGATGTAAAATTGTTAGATTATGTAGAGAAGATTACGCCTATTAAGTTAGCATTTAAACAATCACATGAAGAGAAATTTAAACAAGAAGATGATATATCATATATAAATCTAGAAGATAGTGTAATAACATTAAATAAAATCACTTCTGAAGCCAATAAAACAATAAAAGATATTAATGGTGATGATTCAATCGTAATTACTGTAATTGATAGAGGGTATAGCAATGAGCAGGAAATTTATTTTTTAAAGAGCTTTATTTTCCAGTTTTTAAGCTTAATTGCTATAATTATTGTTTTGGATACTCTAATTATTAATAAGTATATTCTAAGAAGACTTTTTAAGTTAACCAAGTTTATAGAAAAGGTTAGCTTAACTAAAGATACTACATTATCTATTCATATATCTGGAAAAGATGAAATTTATAGATTGGCTAATGAAACTAATAAGATGCTTTCATCACTTAATTCAGCATATGAGGAAATATTATTTTTAAGCTATTCTGATAAACTCACAAATTTAAAAAATAGAGCATATATGGAAAAAAGGTTTGATGAGTTAGATGAAAAGAAGGACGAAAATTATTACATTATAATGGGAGATCTTAATGGTTTAAAATTAACAAATGATGCCTTAGGCCATTCAGAAGGAGATAAATTACTTTGTCTTGTTAGTAAAATACTTACGGAAAATTGTGCAACGGATGATATAATCTCAAGATGGGGCGGAGATGAGTTTGTAATATTAACTAAAAATAAGGATGAAGTTTATGTTGCTAATTTAATAGATAAAATAAAATATAACTGTGAAAATGAAGCGGAATTTCATTTTAGGATAAGTATAGCTTGGGGATATACTGGGTATAGTGAGGAAAATCAAAATACAGATGCCGTCATGAGTTTAGCAGAAAAAAGAATGTATAGAAATAAGCTTATGAATGATAAAAGTGCTAGAAGTGCTGCCATAAATTCTTTGTTAAGAACTTTACATGAAAAGCATAGTGAAACAGAAGCTCATACTATAAGGATTAAAAATTTAAGTGTAAAATTGGGTAAAAGAATTGGATTAACAAAAGAAAAGTTAGATGAATTAGGACTTTTATCATCACTACATGATATTGGTAAAATTGGAATACCAGAACATATTCTTATGAAACCATCAAAACTTACAGAGGAAGAATGGGCTATTATGAAGACACATTCAGATATAGGTTATAGGATTGCATCTTCAACACCAGAATTAGCTCATATTGCAAATAAAATATTAGCTCATCATGAAAGGTATGATGGGACGGGTTATCCTAATAAACTTCAAGGTGAAGAAATACCTCTATTATCAAGGATAATTAATATTGTTGATTCCTTTGATGTAATGACGCATAAAAGAGTTTATAAAGAAGCGTTTGATATGGAATATGTTGTTGAAGAACTAAAGAGATGTTCAGGAACTCAATTTGATCCAGCGCTTATAAAAGAATTCATTTCTATGATAGAGAGTGAAAATATTTATTAGAACAAAAAGAATAAAATATCAATAATGAACAATGCACATTTAAAACTGTGCATTGTTCATTAAAAGTTTAAAATAAAAAATAGTTGAACTGGTCAGTATAAATGGTATAATATTATTAGATATTTTGGAGGCGATAAATATGATAAGAAGAATTAATAAAATAGTGGCACTTATGCTAATTGCAACAAGTATTGGTACAGTGGCACCAATAAATATTTTTGTTCAAAAAGCAAATGCAGCAGAAATTACTGAGCTGAAATTAAATTCAACAGATGGTAGTAGCTCAAATGCAGCTATAAATAATCAAATGACAATGGCTGGCTTGACACCAGAAGAACAACAACAACTACTAATTGCTAGTGCTATTGCAGCAGCAACTCAAGCGGGCGCAAGTGGTCAATTATCTGCAATGAATTCAATTATAGCATTAAATATTTCAGGTGGAACTCAAAGCGTAACATTAAGTTCAAGTCCCATTGGAACTTTGTCTTATACGTTAACTGATGAAAAAGCCGAAGAAATTAAAGATTTAATAGTGACAAAAATCAACTCAACTGATGGGCAAGTTTTAACTCAAAAGTTAATCACATTAGTTACTGATCCGCATTATGTTGCTTATAAAAGCAATGCATTAATTGTACTTGGAGTTATGGCACAATTAAAAATGACAGCAGCTAGTGCAGAGGCTGGAAATGCAACTGCTGAAGCACAGTTGATTACTGAAATAAAAACTTTGGCTAAATTAGTACCCATGTATCAATATACTGGTGTTAATGCAAGTGGAATGTCATCTCAAGGTTTTACAGGCGGAGGCTTGATAGGATTAATGACAGCACCAAGTGCAACTTATAATGCACCTGTAAGAAATGCAACGTATAATGTTTCAGATATAGTACCATCTTTAGGATTAAGCAGTGGAGGAACGTTTGCGAATAGTATTAATTTAAGTGACACTAATAATAAAGTCATTTGCGATGGACTTAATATTAGTGTTTTAGATAATACGAATAAAGAATTATATTCTATCAATAATCCTGTGTATACTATGTTTAAAGTTTCTAGTGGAGGAACTGCATCTAAGGATTTGAATGTTATAAAGTTTCCAACAGAAGTTACTAGTTTTAGTGGTGGTAATACAAAGGTTGCGTTAGCATCTCAAGGGATAGAAGAAACTTCAATACTAAGTTTATCTATAAATACAACAACTTCAGCTGGAGTAAGTGTAAAGAATTATGATTATGCAACAACAATTGATGGGACTGAAAAAGCAATGCTTGATAGCATGATAGATGGCTTCAATCTTGCAACTTCTATAAGTAGCGTTATTAAGTCACAAATAAAACCAGGTACTTTTACTATGATACCAAATTTAAATTCTGGTATAGATGGATTGTCTGATAAAATAAACAATGCTGTTGATGGAATTAATAAGACTGTTGGCGGTGTAACTGATGGACTTAACAATGTAAGTGATTCTTTAAATGATTTAACAGATTCACTTAAAGATAAAAGTGATGATGTTGATGATGCTTGGGACAAGGTTTTTGATAGATTTGACAATGAAGCAGGCTGGGGCAAAAGAGATGGATATATATATTATTATGATAAAGATGGGGTAAGTTTAAAGGGTGTTCAAAAAATTAAGGGTAAGACTTACTATTTCAATAGAATTGATGGAGCAATGGAGACAGGCTGGCAAATAGTTGATGGAAAGAGAAGCTATTTTGATAAGAAAAGAGGTTATCAATTATTTAAACAATGGGTTAAAGATGGTGATGATAAATATTTCCTTGGTGAAGATGGCGCAGTTAAAAAGATGGAATGGGTTAATGATGGTGGTAAGAAGTATTATCTAAAAGCTGATGGAAAGATGGCAAAAGATTCGCTTAAAATTGAAGATTATTGGTACTTCTTCAATGAAGATGGTTCTATGGTTACTTCAAGTTGGAAATGGAAAGATGATAAATGGTATTATATAAAGGACAATGGACAAGCAGCCACTAGTTGGATACAAATAGGTGATAAGTGGTACTATTTTAAAGATCCAACAGGAGTTTGGCAAACTGGATGGTTTAGAGCAGATGGAAGCTGGTATTGTACAAATTCAGATGGTTCAATGAAAACAGGTTGGGCAGAATCATCGGATGGCTGGTGCTATTTAGATGAAGTTAGTGGTAAAATGAAGAAGAATGAATGGGTTACTGTTGATGACCAAAAATATTATTTTAATATAAATGGTATAATGGTGACTGGTTCAAGATATATTAATGGGACAAAATATGTGTTTAATTCTGATGGAAGTTTAAGCTAGATGATTTAGGGATGAATGATTAAGGAAGAAAAGCCAAGAACTTTTCACCTTTCAACCTAAATTATGCATTATTCACTCTTAATTAAAAAGTGTCGTATAAGTTTTGTTAAATCCCTTACATCTATAATAGATGTAGGGGATTTTTTATTATTCACTCTTAATTAAAAGTGCAGTAGCCACTTTTTAAGATGCGTATTTTAGGAGAATATGGTATCATAACTATATAGTTATGAGAAAATATAACGATAATATATTTATGTAATTATATAAATTTGAGATAATATTATTAGGTAGCGAAATTATCATATAAATTACGATATTAATATAATTTCAATTTAATAGAGAGTTGAATTTTGACTATTAACATTAAGATTAGAATAAGACAAGGCTAATAAGAGGTACATAAGCTAAAACATCTTAATAAGGTACGAAGATTAAGAAAAATATAAAATAGGGGGAAGTTTGATGAGACGTGATTTTATAAATAAGATAATTGCTGGAACTATTATTTCAACGACTTTGTGTACGTTAGTTCCAATTAAGGCTTCAGCAGAATGGGTGAGTGATTATCAAAATAATAGGTATTACATGCAAGATGGTCAAAAATTGACTGGATGGAAAAAAATCGAGGGAAGTTTATATTATTTTGATAATAACGGGAAAATGTTAACAGGATGGCTTAAAGCTGAAAATTCTAATTATTTTTTAGAAAATAATGGGGCATTGAAAATAGGTTGGTTTAAGTATGATAGAAATTGGTATTATTCAGATTCAAATGGTGTAATGCAAACAGGGATTCTTAATATATCTGGGAAAGTGTACATACTTAACAGTAATGGAATTATGCAAACAAATAACACGGTAATTAATGGACAGTTTTATACTATTGGATCAGATGGAGCAGTTGCAGGAGCAACGACGCCAACACCTGATAAAGAATTTGACGGGGCAGGTAATGTTTTAGCAGTGTTAAAGAATACTGAAAGTAAAGGATCTGTTTCACCGACTTATTCAAGCTTTAATGATGTTATTAAAGATCAAAGTGTATCTAATGATGATCCAAATGAAGGAAGAACGTTCAAAGTTAGATTTAAGGATTCAAATGGAGCAGAACTTAAGGTGAAGAGTATTAAGAATGGAAAGGCAGTTGACTTATATGCACCAACAAAAGATGGGTATGTCTTTGGAAGTTGGAACACTAAGAGCGATGGTTCAGGAAAGAGCTATGAATCAGATGATGATATAAAAGTAAAAGAAGACATAAATTTATATGCTCAATGGACAGGTGATACTGTTACTTATATTGATGGAATTATTATAAAGGGTAGCTCATATGTTACTGTAAATAAAACTACTCAAATGACTGCAGAAATATCACCAAGTGAAGCATCAAGTACAGGAGTGACGTGGTCAGTTACAGATGGCACAGGAAAAGCAACAATTGATAGTAATACTGGAGTATTAACAGGAGTAACTGCTGGATCTGTTATAGTAAAAGCAACTTCTAAAGATAAATCAAAATTCAGTGTAACAAAGGAAATAACAGTAAGTACAATAGATATAAAAGTACCTGTAAACAAGATTTCAATTGGTAGTAAAACTGGAGTGTTTGCAATAACAGCAAGTGGTGGAACTCTTCAAATGACTGCAAATGTATATCCAGATAATGCAAATAATCAAGATGTAACATGGTCAGTTGAGAATATCGGAGGAAGCGCAAGTATTGATCCTGCCACTGGACTTGTAACTGCAATATCTGATGGAGTAGTTACAGTAAAAGCAACTGCTAAAGATAAATCGGGAGTATCTGGAAGCACAACTATTAAAATAAGTGGACAAAGTGTAAAGATACCACTAACTAGTATTGAGATAAGTGGAAAAAATGGTGCTAATACAATAGCTACTGACGTTGCTGAAGGCGGAACAAATGGAACACTTCAAATAAGTGCAAACATATTACCAGCGACTGCAAGTAGTAAATCATTAACATGGTCAATTGTAGGCGGTGATAAGGACGTTGCTTCAATTAATTCTTCTACTGGATTGCTAACAGCAATAGCAAATGGTACAGTTGTAGTACAAGCAACAGCTAATGAAACAGGAATTGTTTCAAACAAATTATCAATAGCTATAACTGGACAAACTATCAAATTAACAGGAATTTATATAGCTGGAGCAGCTTCAATATCTGGTAATACAGACTTTAACGTGGTTACAACACCAGCAGGAGCAGCTATTAAAGATGTGAAATGGGTAGTTGAAAACCAAACAGGAAGTGCAGCGCTTGCTAATGATACGGGTATAACAACAACACTAAAACCACAATCAAATGGTAATGTTATATTAAAGGCAATTGCAACAGCTAAGGATGGGTCGATCATCACTGATACCCAAGATGTGCAAATAACTGGACAAGATTCCGTAGTAATATTAATAACAAGTATTAGTAAAGTATATGGAACTGATGCTGGTGGAAAAACTGTTACATCAATAATAAAGGATGATGGAACTTTGCAAATGCATGCAGATATATTACCAAGTTATGCGACTACTACAAGTTCAGCAGTAAAATGGACTGTTATAGGTAGTGGAGCAACAATTGATCCAAATACCGGAATTTTAAAAGCAGTATCCAATGGAAGAGTTACAGTAAGAGCAACTTCAAAAACTGATGCTAAAATATATAAGGATGGATCTATATATGTAAGTGGACAAATTACTCAAGCAACAGGTATAAATATAAGTCCAATTGATGGTACTACAGTAGCAGTTGGTGCAACATTACAAATGAGTGCAAATGTTAATCCAACAGAAGCAACTTATAGCAATGTAACTTGGCAAGTTGAAAGTGGAACAGGAACAGCAGATATTGATAAGACTACTGGAGTTTTAATAGGAAGATCTGTTGGAGATGTTACAGTAGTAGCGATTGCCGATAATGGCGTAGGTATGACTGAAACTCGAACAATAACAGTGATACCACCAGTTAAAGTTGTAGATATCACAATAAATCCTTCAAGTGGTAGTATAACAAGTCCAGGCGGAACGTTACCAATGAGTGTAATGTTTAATCCAACTAATGCTACTAATCAAGGAGTAACTTGGTCGGTTGTACAAGCTGGATCTGGAGATGCGAACTTTACAGGAAAGGCTACAATTAGTGCGGATGGAATTTTAACAGCAAGTGGAAATGGAAATGTTAAAGTAAAAGCAACTTCTAAGGAAAATTCGCAAAAAGTTAGTGAAAGCATTATAAATATAAGTGGTCAAACTGTGAAAGCAACAAGTTTGTTAGTAACTGCAGCAACTAACATAATAACAGTTGATGATGCAACATTAGAAATGGTAGCAGGTGTAATACCAGGAGATGCAACTACTACACCAGCATCAGTTACTTGGTCAGTTGAACCTTATTCAGCAGGACCATTAAAACTATCAGGAAGTGCTGAAATAACACCAGTTAGTACTGCTTATGGTACAAATGCAACATTAAAAGCAGTATCAAATGGAGATGTTAAAGTAAAAGCTACTGGAAAGGCTACAGATGGTACAACTATTAATGGAGAATATATTGTATCTCTAAGTAATCAAGTTTTATTACCAACAGAAATAACTATAAATAAACCTAGTACATCAATAGTTGTTGGTACTCAAGTAAAATTAACAGCAACGATAACGCCAACTAATGCAACTATTAAAAAAGTTAAGTGGGAAATTGTGTCTGGTGGAACTGGAACAGCAGTAATTGGTACTACTGATGGATCATTAATGGGAATGACTTCAGGTGTAATTCTAATAAAAGTAAGTGTTGTCGATGAAGCGGGTACTACGATTTATGCAACAACAACAACACCGCTATATATAAGCTAATAGATAACATTATAATTGTAATGTAGATAAGTAGATTTTTAGAGTTAGTATATTACGATTAATACTAAAGAAAAAATGGTCAAGTTATAATATTATAACTTGACCAAATAACTAGGTAAGATGAGGAGGAGCTTAATATGAAACATAGATTTTTGAAGCAGTTAATTGTAGCGAGTGTTGTTACTTCAACCATGATTACATTGACTTCAGTAGGGGCTTCAGCTGCATGGACTAAAAATTCTGATGGGAATTGGAGTTATACAGAGGGAAATGGATATTCAACTGGTTGGAAGCAAATAGGTCTCAAGTGGTATTTATTTGATGACGCTGGATTAATGAGAACTGGATGGATTTATGATAACAGTAATTGGTATTATATAGGCTTGAATGGAGCAATGCAAGTAGGTGTAGTACAAATTGAAGGTAAAATTTATGTATTTGCTGAGAATGGTGGAATGCAAAAAGGTAGTTGTGCCGTAAATGGGAAAATTTATTATTTTGATGATAATGGAGCTTGTGTAGGGACTGATTTACCAATGCCTATAAGTGCATTTGATTATTATGGAAACAGTACAGTTCCTTATATACCAACTCAAATTGTATCTACAGGATCAGGTAATATGTCAAGTGAAATTCCACCAGATGGAAAAGTACATGTGAAGCAATATAAAGTTACGTTTAAAGATCCAGATGTTGAAGATGATGAAGAAGAAATAATTAAGACAAGAACTATTGATGAAAATACCAAAATGTTTTTCTATAAGCCTTCAAAGAGTGGCTATACATTTGTTGAGTGGACTACTAATAGTGATGGAGATGGTACAGGCTACGAATATGATGGTAATGTGATAATAAAATCAGATATTACATTTTATGCACAATGGAAAACAGAAGAGGTTGTAGTTGATACGACTGCTATAAAAGTTACAGGGATTAAAATTTCGGGATCAAATAATATAAGTAAAATAACCACTAAAGATGGAAGCTTACAAATGACTAAAAGTGTAACTCCAGGTGATGCAACTAACCAAAAAGTAAAATGGTCAGTATCAAATCAAGGTGGAGTAGCAACTATAGATACAACTGGTAAATTAAAAGCAGTATCAGATGGGAAAGTTATTGTAAAGGCAACTGCAGATGATGGATCAGGAGTTACTTCTAATGAATTTGAAGTAACAATAAGTGGTCAATAAGATTATATTAAACTAATAACTAATAATTAAGAATATGAAAAATGCCTGCTCAAAATGTAGAAATAAAGCATAATGAGCAGGTATTTTTATACAGAAAAATAGATAATAATGGTAATATAATTATAATAGGTGTAAAATATGTATATAAATAATAAGATATAAAGGTCAATTGCCATTAAAAAAAGGGGAGGGGATATATTTGAGAATTTTAAATATTGCACATAGAGGGTACAGTGGGAAATTTGATGAAAATACAATGTTAGCTTTTAAAAAAGCATTAGAATATAATGCAGATGGTATTGAAACAGATGTACAGCTTTCTAAAGATGGAATACCTATTCTAATCCATGATGAAACATTGGATAGAACTACTAATGGACATGGTTTAGTTAAGGATTATACTTTAGATGAACTTAAAGTATTTAGAACTAAAAGTGAGAAGAATGTACAAGCTTTAAAAACTGATGCATTAGATGAAATGAAACTTATAAAAACAAAAATAGTAGATGAATCAAAGTTCATGGAAACTGAAAATATTAAAAAGTTAAATTTAAGTAGTGAAAATCACAATACTTCAAAGATAGGAGCATATACTAGAGATGAAATTGAATATTTTCAAAGAAAAGGTGGAGAAGAAATACCAACCTTAAGAGAATTATTGGAATTCGTTGCCCATTCAGATCTCAAAGTGTTAAATTTAGAACTGAAGAATAGTGTAATTGAATATAAAGGATTAGAAGAAAAAGTCTTAATTATGATTGATGCTTATAATTTAAGAGATAGAGTTATTGTATCGAGTTTTAATCATAGAAGTCTAGTCAAAATAAGGAAACTTGACGAAGAAAATAACAAATTTAAAAGACAAGCATCTACGAAAAAAGGAATAATTTTAGGTGCTTTGACAGAATCCATTCTTGTTGATGTACCTAGATATTTAAATGATATTTCAGTAGAATGTTATCATCCATATTTCCCTAGCATTTTAAATAAAGCATATATTCTAGAAATAAAAAGTGCAGGAATAAAAGTTAATACTTATACGGTTAATGAGCTAGAAGATATGAAAAAAGTTATTGAAGTTGGAGTTGACAGTATAATTACAAATGAAATCGAGATATTAAACAGTCTGCAATTATCAATTTAATATGCATTATATAAAAATTTAAATTGGCAATAATTATGAGTATGAATTTATAATGAGTTAATGTATAATGGAACCATTATAATGTCCGGAATAATTAAAAAGGAAGTGCAGATGTTTGGACGAAGAAATATTAGACATATTAAAAACTATTAATGGAAGATTTGATGGATTAGAAGTAAGATTTGATAATCTAGAAAAGAAAGTTGACAAACTAGAAGAAGGTCAAGAAAAGATAGCAGCGAGACTAGAAGGCATAGATGTTAGATTAGATAATTTAGAAAGTGGTCAAAAGCAAATAAAAGATAAATTGGATGATATGTCAGAAGACATGACAAGAGAATTATCTAATATAGCTGCAAAAGTCAGTGGTGTTGATGAGATTACTATAAAGAATGCACATCATATAATTGATTTAGATATGGAATAAATTAAATTAAAGGCAATGCACTAGATTAGATAGATTAAATTGTATATATTTTAAAAACTCCAGGTAATGGAGTTTTTTTCTTATAATATATTTTAATAAAAACTTAATTTAGAAGATTTTTATATTTAAATCAATTGGTGTAAGTATACATCACAAGGGGAATATGGTATAATACTTTAGTTAATAATGAGGAAAATATAATATATACAATTGTATATTGGAGGACTTATACCGATGTAAATAAATTGATTTAAATAGATTGATAAAATTTGTACATTATAGAATAGGAGGATTTAACTTTGGCGGATTATATAAAAGAAATTGAAAAAAGAAGAACCTTTGCGATTATTTCTCATCCCGATGCTGGTAAAACTACACTTACAGAAAAGTTATTACTTTATGGAGGAGCTATAAGACTTGCAGGTTCTGTTAAGGCAAGAAAAGCTTCTAAGCATGCTGTTTCTGACTGGATGGAAATTGAAAAACAAAGAGGTATTTCTGTTACTTCTTCAGTTATGCAATTTAATTATGATGGATATTGCATAAATATATTAGATACTCCAGGTCATCAAGACTTCTCAGAAGATACATATAGAACACTTATGGCGGCGGACAGTGCGGTAATGGTTATTGATGCTGCAAAGGGTATAGAAGATCAAACAAGAAAGTTATTTCATGTTTGTGCACTTAGAGGAATTCCAATATTTACATTTATAAATAAAATGGATAGAGAAGCTCAAGATCCGTTTGTACTTCTTGATGATATTGAGAATGAACTTGGAATTAAGACATATCCGGTAAACTGGCCAATAGGTTCAGGCAAAGAATTTAAAGGTGTTTATGAAAGACAAAACAAGAGAGTTTTAGCTTTTAATGCTGGAAATCATGGTCAAACAGAAGTTGCAGCAACAGAAGGTGATGTTAATGATGAGATATTCAAAGATTTACTTGGAGCTCCACTTCATCATAAGCTTATGGAAGACATTGAACTTTTAGATATTGCAGGAGATGAACTGGATACTAAACAGG
>Ga0224516_1000025_pt1 | contig 40564 bp, 35 predicted proteins | sample IRFST0metaG_FD_179884 | JGI IMG/M metagenome (GOLD analysis project Ga0224516, IMG submission 179884) | Peat soil microbial communities from Stordalen Mire, Sweden - IR.F.S.T0 | ecosystem: Environmental > Terrestrial > Soil > Wetlands > Peat | place: Sweden: Norrbotten County, Stordalen Mire... | reverse complement strand
TCTTCCACTTGCTGTGCGATGACCGTGAACTGGTGCTGTACATCTTGCCATAGTTTTATTCCCCCTTTATTTTTTAAGAAAACTTTATCTGCTTTTGAGTTGCTGTCAAACCTGAGTATGCTGTACGAATTGTCTATAGCTGATAAAATATTCTTAGTATATTTTACCAGCTATAGACAACAATTTCAACAAAGTACAGCATATGTCTAATAATCCTTTGAATTCCTTTCCGTGTCTTGCTTGTGTAGAAGGTAGAGTAAGAGAGTAAGTTATAAATAAAACTGTTGCAAACCTAATAAAATCAAGAGGTGCAGTGATTTTGTTGTATAGCGTACAAACCTCCTTTCTTGTTATGATTACCTTTTTGATTACCTCTTGATTACCTATTCTTATAAACAGCCTATTTATAAGGCTTTGCAATACGGGTGAGGGGTTCGAATCCCCTTCTCTCCGCCAGTTAATTAAGAAGTAAAAAATGCCTTGAAGCTTAGTAATACTAAGGCTTGAGGCGTTTTTTTACTTTTGGCAGTTGCTCAAAATTGACCGTAAATTACCGTTAAAATCATTAATTTACCAACTATATTGTAATCATATTGTAATCAAGAATTTTAGCATTATAAAGAATTAACAGCTTCAAGTTTTTGGTCAGTATCTATATGCACATATACATTTGCAGTAAAATATGCATCGTAATGTCCAAGTGTTTCAGAAACTACTTTTATACTTACACCTTTTTTTATTAATGCTGATGCAAATGAATGCCTTAAACTATGAACACCGAGGTATGGTACATTAGCTAGCTTTGCTAAATGATTAAGACTTCTTATTAGTCTACCAGCTGTTGAGCAAGTTCCATTAGTTTTAGGAAAAACATATTCACTATTTATTCCAAAAAGTTTATTTGATTGTTTCATTTGTTCTAATGCTTCAGCGTTTATAGGCACTTTATTAGAAGAAGAAAAATATGATTTATTAATAAAGTGATTAAACTTGGATAGAGTAAATGCCAAATAGCTTGGAATAATTAGGGGATAAACCTTATCATAAATAATGTAGATTTTGCGTAGAGGGATTCGATGTACCTCGCCTCCACTAGTGAAACGCTCGACGGATGTTGATGGTTTTTCACATATAATCCTGTTAAGAGGAATCCTATTTTTAGTGTCATTAACATAAATATCAAGTATATTTAGACTTAGACACAATCAAAAAATTAAAGAGATTGACAGTGATGTTAGTTTACAATAATTGAGTTAAGCCCAGTAAATGCAATATTACTAGCTGCCTTTGCTAAGTCCTCTAAAGAGAGAGTTGAATTCATATTAAACCATTCAATGTACATAGACATAATTCCAGAAGCAGTGAATTCTGCATATAGGTTTAACACTTCTTTATCATTATTAAGTTTTTTATAAAATCTTTCTATAAGGATATCTTTTAATATTTTCTTTACTTTAATCAAAAGAAAATTATAAGAATTGGCACGGATTAGTTTTTTGTAAAAATCAAAATCTTCATTAATCACATCATTTAAACTGGTGAAAAAAGCATACTCATTAAATTGATCATGAAAAAAATCACATTTATCTAAAATAAGTAAAAATTTTTCGATAGTTTCATCTTCTATTTTATCGAAAATGGCATCAATACTTGAATAATGCATATAGAATGTCTTACGATTTATGTTTGCGCATTCAGCTAGTTCTTTTATAGTAATTTGTGAAACATCTTTTTCTTCTAGTAGATTCATTAAGGCATCCCTGATACTTTTCTGAGTTTTTCCAATACGGCGATCTTTTTTTTCTATGTGTTCGTTCATAAAATCCTCCTAAGGTAACACTTTTTTAAAATATGAGTATTAAACAACAGGTGTTTGATTTTTGACCATTGTTAATTGACTATAGAGTAATTATAATACAATCATGAGTGTTAAGCAACATGTGTTACATTTTAGCTCCGCATACTGTATTATCTATTTATTTATGGAGGAATAATATATGATTTATAAAAAAATATGTTTAATTGTTGTAGTAGGGGTAATATTTACATTACCAATTGGTTGTAGTAAATCAACAACTACAACGCAAAATAATTTATCACAAATAAAACAAGTAAAGGTTGAAAATGTTAAAAGTGAAAAGATTAATAAAGTATCAGAAATATCGGGTACGCTACAACCTTTTGAAGAATCAGCTGTTTCCTTTGAAGCTTCGGGAACAATAAATTCTTTGAATGCACAAGAAGGCAGTAATGTAAATAAAGATGATATTCTAGCAACTGTAGATAGCAAAAATTATGAGTTACAGGTAAGCCAAGCTCAAGCAAATGTTGATAAAACATCGGCAGCAGTCAGACAAACTGAAAAGGGAGCTAGAGAACAACAAATTCAGCAAGCAAAATTAAAAGTTGAACAAGCAGAAACCGCTTATAATCAAGCAGTAGTTGATTTTAACAGAAATAAAACTTTATTTGAATCTGAAGCTATAGCTCAAAGTGACTATGAAAAATTTCAAAACAGTGAAAGTGTAGCTCAAAAAGATCTAGAAGCTGCAAAGCAATCATATTCTTTAATTACTGAAGGGGCGACAGAAGAAGAAAAACAGCAAGTAAATGCATCTTATGTTCAAGCAAATTCAGCTAAAGAACAAGCAGAACTTGCACTTTCAAAAACTTCTCTTAAATCACCAATAAACGGAGTTGTAATATCTAAATCTATTTCTAAGGGACAGTTAATATCAGCAGGAATTCCAGTTTATAAAATAGGAAATATAGATAAGCTTAAAGTATTGTTGTCAGTTCCAGATTATGAAATTTCTTCATGGAAAATTGGAGATAATGTATCAGCAAAGTTATATGATGATTCAATGGATGGAACAGTAACTAATATATTTGCAGCAACTAATGCAAGCACTGGAAGCATAAATGTAGAAGTCACAATAGATAATGCAAATCATAAATGGCGTTCTGGACAGGTAGTTACATGTAGTCATGATGTTAATAGTGGTCAAGGTATTTTTTTACCTAAGGAAGCTGTTATAAGTACTGGAGGCTCATCACCTTATATTTTTCTTTTAAAAGATAATAAGGCAATAAGAACTGATGTTAAAATTGGTGAATTAAAAAATAATAAATTGGAAATTAAATCAGGTATAAATGAGAATGATAGTGTCATTATTGAAGGTATGAATAGGCTATCAGATAATGATGATGTAAAAGTATCGGAGAGTGATGAATAGTGATTGATTTTGTAGTTAGGAAAAAGAAAATAACAATATTATTTTTTGTGATAGCTGTAATAGGCGGATTGTATAGCTTTGCTACATTAACAAGACAGGAATCACCAGATATTACAAGTTATTCGGCTGTAGTGACAACTGTATTGCCAGGAGCAACTCCTGAAAATGTAGAAAAAGCTGTAACAAAAAAATTAGAAGATAAAATAAAGGAAATGCAAGGAATAAAATCAATTACTTCTGATTCTCGTGAAAATGTATCTGTTATTACAGTAGAGCTAAATAAAAATCAAAAGCCAAAGGAAAGATGGGATGAGTTAAGAAAAAAAGTAAAAGATGCAGAAGCAGCTCTTCCTGATAACGCAAAAACTCCACAAGTGAATGATGAGTTATCAAAAACGTTTATTCAAACTTTAAACATAACAGGTGATTCTTTAGATGATTTGTATAATGCAAGAGAATCAATAGATAGATGGAAAGATCAACTTAAAACAGTACAAGGAGTAACCAATATTACAGTAGTAGGAATGCCTGAAAAACAAGTAAGGGTAGATTTAAACACACAAAAAATGTATAACTATGGATTATCGTGGAAACAGGTAAGTGCAGCAATTAAGGGAGATAGAGATAAAACGCCACTTGGCAATTTAGATAATGAAAATCATAGATATCAGTTAAAATTAGATGAATCATATAATCCAGAAACTCTAAACGAAATAATTGTTTCAACTACTAAAGATGGAAATCAGATTTATTTAAAAGACATAGGAAAGGCGTACATGTCTACTGAAAAGATTGATCATTATGTATATCATAATAATAAACCAGCAGTAAGCATGACTATTAGTTCTGAAACTGGAACAGATATACCATCTACACAAAAAATAATTACACAAAAAATAGATAGTTTTAAAAATTCAGTACCATTAGGTATTCAATTTGAAAATGTATATTCTGCAAATGAAAGATTAAATGAATTATTTGGTAGTCTTTCACATGAAATGATTGTAGCAATTGCTTCAGTTTTGCTTATATGTTCGTTAGGATTAAGCCTTATAGACTCACTTATGGTTGCTTTTGCTATACCAATATCAATGTCTGTAGGTTTAATGATGGCACCAGTATTTGGAGTTACTTTTAATCAAATAACTATATATGGATTAATTGTAGTTCTTGGAATTCTTGTAGATGATGCAGTTGTTGTAAATGATAATATTGACAGGCATATGTTTGAATTAGATCAGTCTATTGATGAAGCTGTAATCAATGGTCCTAAAGAAGTATTTAATTCTATTTTAACTGCTACATTAGCAACAATTTGCACTTTTATTCCTATAGCTTTTTTGCCAGGAATGACTGGAGAATTTGCACGTCCATTACCTATTGTTGTTACTTTTGCAATGATAGCTTCCATGTTTATGTCGCTTACTATCATACCAATTTTTCGTCAATGGCATGGTAGAAAGCACAAACTTGAAAATAAAGATAAAAACAAACCTGCTGGACTTTTAGGAAAACAAGTTAAGATGATCACAAATGTATACGCAAATAAGGTTATGCCAAAAATTCTAAAGAGTCCTTCAAAATTTGTTATTATAGCAATACTAATTACAGTTGTATCTTATTCTTTGATGCTTTTTATACCAATACAACTTTTCCCAAAGGCAGATAGGTCTGAATTTCTTATTAATATTACAAATCAAACAGGGAGTAGTATAAAAGATACTAAAGAAATTGTAGAAGATGTATCTAAATGGGTCGGTTCACAGCCCAATGTTAAATTAGTATCAGCGTATGCAGGAGGACCGGCACCGGCTATGTTTGTAGCAGATGAAAGTATAGGAGATGGGGAAGAATTTGGACAAATTGTGGTTAAAGTTGATACAAAAAAAGTTTCCTCGGAAAATCTTATAAAAGAATGGAATATGAAGTTAAAAGACAATTTTCCACAAGCAGAAGTTGTACCAAAGCAATTACAACTTGGATTACCAGTAGGAAAACCTGTAGTAATAAGAATTTATGGACAAGACATGGATAAATTACGAACTAGTGCACAAGAGGTAAAGGGGAAATTCAAATCTATTAATGGAGTTACAAATGTTAAAGATAATATAGGAATTGATAATTATAGTTATAAAGTAGAAGTAAATGAGTCAGTAATGAATAAAATGCAGGTAAACTATTCAGATATTACTAGCACTATTCGTTTAATTAACGATGGAATAACAGTAGATAAATTTGATGATAAAAATGATTTGTCAGATATAGTAATATATGCAAGTAAATCAAATGAAGATCCTATGATAGATTTCGAACGATTAAGTGTTCCAAATGTAATTGGTGAGCAAGTACCTTTAAAACAGCTTGTTAAGATCACTCCATCTTTTGAAATCAATTCTATATCTCATCGTAACCTAGAAAGATATGTTGAAATATCTGCTGATGTTACACATGAGACTACAGGAGATATGGCTATGAAGCAGATTAAACAAGAGATGAAAAAAATTAATTTACCAGATGGCTACACATGGGAATGTGGAGGAGAAACAATTGAATCAGTAGATATTTTTGTGGATTTAATAAAGCTTTTGGCGGTAGCAGCTATTTTGATTATTGTGCTAATAACATTACAATTTTATTCATTCAGTATACCTGCAATAATTGCAAGCACTTTCCTTTTAGCTTTTGGAGGCAGTATGATAGGACTATTTATTACAGGAAAGCAACTTGGATTTATGGCGATGCTTGGAATTATTACATTAATAGGTATTGTTGCAAGAAATGGTATTGTACTTATTGAATTTATAGAAAATGAATGTAAAAATGGTATTGAACTTAATCAAGCAGTTATTAATGCTGGTGAAGCCAGACTTCGTCCAGTTCTGTTGACAGCACTTACTGCAATAGTAGGGCTTATACCAATGGCAATAACAGGGGAAGTACTTTTTAAGCCTATGGCAATATCTATAATTTTTGGTTTGATGTATGCCACAATACTTACCCTAGTAGTTGTTCCAGCTTTTTATGTTATAATTGCGAAGTGGAAGAATAAGCTTAAAAATTCGAAACCTAAGATCGACAATGCAAATGGAAATATTTGAAAAAAATAATGAAAGATCAATTATTATATTAATTGTAGAGTGCATAAAAAGGTATGAGACTGTGGCTACATACGTAGTTAAATTTGGAAATAAATATAGATTACCTGTGATTTACCACTAGAGATTGTAATCTACCATATTTTTTGTAATCAGGTGATGAAATAAAAGCTCACACCCGTTGAAAATACTGGAGTTGATGAGATGAAGAGATAGCTTTCGAATCCCCTACTCTCCGCCAAATGCTTAGAATACTAGAATCGGTACTCAACACACAACATTAAATAACACACGTTTAGTTAAAAGAAATAACTAGACGTGTGTTATTTTTTGAAATAAACGTGTATGAGGATATGTTAGTCCGAATAATGAAAAAGAACAATTTTTAAACATAATAAATAACAAAGCAAAAGATTCTGACTATGCAAAAGGCTTAATAAAATGTATATCTGTGGAATAATGATGGTTGAATTAATAAAAGATATATGATATATTAGCATTAATTGGTCTGACCACTATACCAATGATTATTTTACAGAGGAAGTGATTTTTTTGAAATATCTAAAGCAATTAATGATTATTTTGATAGCATATTTTTTAGGTGTGATTATACAAGTGTTTTTTAACTTACCTATACCAGGTACAGTTCTTGGATTAATTTTTCTTTTCTTAGCCTTATCTTTTGGCATTGTTAAAATTGAAATGATTGAAGACATATGCGAAATCTTAATATCTCATATGTCATTTTTATTTATTCCTGCTGGTGTTGGTCTGATGATATCATTTGATATGCTTAAAGGTAAAGTTATAGCATTTTCTACTATAATTATTATTTCTACTTTGATTGTTTGGGTTGTAACGGCATATGTTGTTAAATTTTTAAGAAAGGTGTGCTCAAAATGAATGATATAATAACCTCACCTGTTTTTGGTGTGATAATATCTTTAATTGCCTATGAAATAGGTGCTCTAATTAAGCAAAAACTCAAGCTTTCAATTTTTAATCCATTACTTATTGCAATAATAATTTTAATTGCATTTTTATTAAAGTTTAATATTAAATATGATGATTACAATAATGGAGGACAAGTGATTTCTTTCTTTTTAGCTCCTGCAACTGTCGCCCTAGCATTACCATTATATAAAAAGTTTTCTTTATTTAAAGAAAATGCGATGCCTATTCTAGTAGGTATTTTATGTGGTACTATATCAGGAATAATATCTGTAATTGCACTTGGAAAGTTATTTAATCTTTCAGGTGAACTTACAAAGTCATTAATACCTAAATCTATAACAACACCTATTGGAATGGCATTAGCTAAGCAATTAGGAGGGCTTCCTTCTATAGCTGTAGTTGCTATTATAATTACTGGAATATTAGGTTCTATTATTGGACCATTCTTGTATAAAATATTAAAGATAAATGATGAAGTAGCTATGGGAATTGCTATGGGTAGTGCATCACATGCTGTTGGAACAGCTAAAGCTATGGAAATAGGTGAAACTGAAGGCGCTATGAGCAGTTTAACTATTGCGATTTCAGGAATTATGACAGTATTGATAGCACCTATACTTTGGAATTTATTTTCAACATTTTTTAATTAAATTATTTATGGAGGTATTATTGTGATTGATAATGAAAGTAATGTAGCAAAAAGTTCGGGCCCATTTGATAAGTTATTTAATTCTATTGATAACTTATTAATTGAAGAAAAAGAACAAAGATTAAAAATAAAAATTGCTAAACAAATAAAAAGTAGTATATTTACTGATGAAATTGTAATGAAGCTCAATGAAAATGATTTTTCTGGACTAATGGATACGGAAGGTAATAATATAGTAACACTCTTTTCTAGTATATTTCCTATTTTTATAAAGAAAGGTGATACGATTTTCAGATTATATAAACATAAAATTGAAGTTGATTTATCTGATGAAATGAGTGACAGATACATTTACATGTTTTCTGATGGAAGATTAACTTCTGGATTATTTCAATGCTTCAATCTTAGTGAGGATGAGTATGTATATGGAACAAAAAGAATAATTGATGCTGTTCCAGTTTTTAAGACTGCGATTATTAACACATTAGAAAATTTTAAAAAGAATATTGATATAAATAATGATAAAATAGAGAATTTAAAAAATAAAAAATCATTAGCAGAAAAAAATTATAATGAATTGATTAGTTATCTATCAGAAAAAAGAGAAAAGTAATTTTGAGAGGAAGATATAGATGTTAAGCCCTGTGAAAAGCACAAAAGTATATGAAATGGTAATGGAACAGATAAAAGATCTTGTTAAGAAAGGTGAATTAAAGAGTGGAGATAGATTACCTTCTGAAAGAGAGTTATGTGAGAAACTCGAGGTTAGCAGGGCATCTATTAGAGAAGCTCTAAAGGCTTTGCAGATGCTTGGTCTTATTGAAACTAAGCATGGTGAAGGAAATTTTATTAATGAGAATTTTGAAAATAGTTTACTTGAGCCTTTATCTACTGTTTTTTTACTTCTTGGAAGTAAAAGTGAAAGTGTTCTTGAGCTTAGAAAAATAATTGAACCAGAAACAGCAGTAATTGCAGCAAAAAATATAACAAATGAGCAGCTTATAGAGTTAAAGGAAATAATGGAGGAACTAAATAATACCTCAGATGCTGAAGCTTGTGCTTCTCTAGATAAAAGATTTCATTATAAAATAGCACAAGCCTCTGGCAATCATTTGATTTCAACTATAATGTTTTCTGTATCTTCCTTGATTGAAAAATATATTAAAAATTCAAGAATTAATACTCTTAATAAAACATTGGTTAAAACTCAACATGAAGAAATATACAGAGCTTTGGAAACTCATAACGGAATAGCAGCTGCAACAGCCGTAAAGAAGCATTTAGAATTAAATAGTGTGTCTTAATAAAGGCTAAATACAGATTTAATATATTTTTTGAAATTTGCAAATCAAAATAGGGAGATGAATGTCATGATTATTGACAAAATATTTTATAAAACACTATTCAAAAATTTATTCTCAGATACTTTTGAACTAAAACTTTGGGATGGAACTTCAGAAATTTATGGAGAAGGAGAAGTTCAATTTAAAATAATTTTTAATGAACCTATTCCTAAAGCTGATATTATTAAAGATCCTTCATTAACTTTGGGTGAAGCTTATATGACTAAGAAGATAGATATTGAAGGAAGCATTCAAAAGGTTATAGAATCTTTATACAATAATAAAGAAAGCTTTTTATCCAATAGTGACAAATATGCAAATTTACTAAAGATGGCTACAAATAATATCAAGAACAGCAAGAAAAATATCGAATTTCATTATGATATTGGTAATGACTTCTATAAGTTATGGCTGGATGATACGATGACATATTCTTGTGGATACTTTAAGTCTAAAGATGATTCTTTAACTGCAGCACAAAAGAATAAAGTAGAGCATATTCTTAAGAAACTGGATTTGAAAGAAGGAGAGACTTTACTTGATATAGGCTGTGGCTGGGGTGAACTTATTATCTCAGCAGCAAAACAATACAAAGCAAAGGCTATGGGTATAACTTTAAGCTCTGAGCAGTTAGCTAAAGTTAGGCAAAGAATAAAAAATGAAGGACTGGAAGATTTAGTTGAAGTTCAACTTGTAGATTACAGAGAAATAAAAAATAAAAAGTTTGATAAAATAGTCAGTGTAGGCATGTTAGAGCATGTAGGACAAGATCACCTTGCAGAGTACTTTGGGGCTATAAATAATTTATTAAATGATAATGGTGTATCTTTACTTCATTGTATAACAGGTATAGTTGGTGGAAACAATACTTGGATAGATAAATATATTTTTCCAGGTGGATATGTTCCAGCAATTACAGAATTGATTAGCTGCATGTCAGAGAAAAAATTCGATGTAATTGATGTAGAAAATCTAAGATTGCATTATGGAAGAACTTTAGAATATTGGGCAGAAAACTTTGAAAATGCATTGTCTGAAATAAGTAAAACCAAGGATGAAACTTTTATAAGGATGTGGAGATTATATTTAAATGCTTGTGCAGCATCATTTAACTGTGCAAATATAAATATTCATCAATTCCTATTTAATAAAGGTGTAAATAATGATTTGCAATGGACTAGAGATTATATGTATAAATAAAGGAGGGATGTTCAAATCCCTTTCTCTCCTTGCCTGATTAAAAATATCCATGGCAATTTTGGACCTGTTATTTATTTTCATGTGCCTTAAATAGTTGGAAACATATCTATACTTATGACTGTACCATTTAATTATAATAGAGGTGAATCTGTATGAATGTAAAAGAAAAGGTTATGAAAATAAAAAGTAAGCTATCAGTATTGTATTTAGAATATAAGCATAAAGACACACCAATAGCTACAAAACTAATCTACTATTTTTAATATATTATGATTTAAATTTTGCGATTACATCCCTTAATTCTTCTGCAACTTGTTCAGATTTTTTTGCTGATTCAACAATATTTAATATTATTCCTGTTTGCATATCCACTGATGCTGACATTTCTTCTGTTCCAGCTGCTGACTCCTCAGTTATTGCTGAAATCCCTTGAATAACTTCTACTACTTTATTTTTATTTTCACTCATACTTTTAATATTACTAGTTAGTAGATTTGTTTCATCTATGTTTTTCTTTACAGCAACTGAAATTATATCAAATATTTTTTCGGTTTCTGATAATTTTATGTTTGCTTCATTAACAATGTTTTCAACCAAATCCACATTATTCTTTGTTGTGTATATTTCATCTTTAATTTTACTAATTATTAAAGAAATTTCTTCTGTTGCATTAGAGGTTTCTTCAGCTAATTTTTTTACTTCATCTGCTACAATCGCAAATCCTTTGCCTGTTTCTCCTGCCCTAGCTGCTTCAATGGCTGCATTAAGAGCAAGTAAATTAGTTTGCGCTGCAATACTTTTAATTATTTCTACTATTGTTATTATAGAACTTGATTTTTCAGCTAATGAATCCGCATTTTGTGTAACTTTTTTAGACAATTCTACATTAATATTAAATTTTTCCTGCAACACTTTTAATGATTGGTTACCTTCATTAGTTGAAGATATATCATTTACAAGTTCACTATATTTACCATTATCTATATTTTTAAAATTATCAGTAGAAGTATATTTAGGATGCACTAAAAAATTAAAATCTGAATTTGACAAAAATTCATACCCAGAATTATATAATTTAGAATCCAAAATATTTTTTTTAAATGATTCGAATTCTATATCAGTTCCAACTACTGCTATCAATTTTCCATCAACAATAACAGGCTTTGAATATGTGACTATATTCATTTTTAAATTTTGATCATTATACGGATCAGACCATACTCCATTTTTAGCTTTAATAGGCGCATAATACCAAGCCATAGTAGGATCGTCCTCTTTAAATTGTTCTATTGGAAGAGATCCCCCATCTACATATTGACCATTATCTAAAATAAACATAGATCCATATACTTTTCCTAAAATAGTAGGATCAAAAGTTATATATTCATTTAAAGATTGTTTATTACTACCAATAAATTTTTTTACCACTGGTTTTAGTGATTTGTCTAAATCCTTTAAGTAATTTGGATCATAAATTTTAGTCACATCAACTTTAGATTCAACTATATCTGCAAGACCGTTGACTGAGTCTTCAGTAGATTTTAATTTAATGTTTTCAATGTTTGTATTATTTTTTACAATATAAGCAAGTTTATCTTTTGATTCTGAGGAAATATCAGCATCAAGTGAAGAACAGCTAGCTTTTATAAACATGATTGCTATGGCCACAAGAGATTTATCAAATATGGCTCAGGAACTTAATAATGAAATAAATAAATTTAAGCTTTAAAGTTTAAATTAATAAAAGATAAAAAGGGTTTATATAATAATGAGGGTTTAACTTAAGAATGAAAAAATTGATGAGAGCGCCTAATTTTAAGATAGGAGAAAAATACAAAGTTACTTATGGTGAAGATGGAGCGATGATTTAAAAAAATAGTTGGGCTAAAAGGAGTTAAAGAGCAACGTTCTTAGCTCCTTTTGTGGTAAATGGGTTAAATATAACTTTTAATTATAGATAAAGAATAAAATGGTCAAAGTAACAAATAATAAAACCAAATAATAGATTTTCTAGAAAGAAGAAAAAACTATTACTAAATAAGAAAAAGTGCCAATATTGCTGTACTGAAATTAATGCAGATGCAACAAGATGTCCTAATTGTACATCGGAATTGGGTTGGAGTTAACTTGATGAAATGTAAAATTAATACAAAGAAATGAAAGATTCAAAAATAATAATTTCATAATGTATAAAAAAAATAGCTTGTTATTACAATGAAAATCATGTAAAAATTAATAGAAAAGATAAATAACATGTGTTAAATAGGATGAAATGTGTTATAATCTAATAAGTTAATTTTGAATAAATAAAATTATATTATGACGACATATGAGTTGTTAAAATTGCATAATCAATTTTTAATAAATTGCGTTGCAAAGAATAATTCATGTATTATAAATAAAAAAACTAAGATGTAACAAAGGAGTTGTATTTTAATTGGGGAAGAAATTTAAAAGAGTACTAGTTGCAAACAGAGGCGAAATAGCAATAAGAATTTTTAGAGCATGTCATGAACTTGGCATAAGAACAGTGGCTATATATACAGAGGAAGATAAATTATCTCTTTTTAGAACTAAAGCTAATGAAGCATATTTAATTGGAAAAAATAAAGGACCAGTTGAAGCTTATTTAAACATTGATGAAATAATAAGTCTTGCATTAAAAAAACATGTAGATGCTATACATCCAGGATATGGATTCTTATCTGAGAATTCTGAATTTGCTAGAAGATGTGAAGAAGCTGGAATAGAATTTATAGGGCCAAAAGCAGAAATGATGGAACAATTAGGTGATAAGATTCAATCGAAAATAGTTGCGCAAAATGCTGGAGTTCCAGTAATACCAGGCGTAGAAAGGGCAATATCTTCAGAACAAGAAGCTGCTGAAATTGCTAAAATGTGTGGATTTCCTGTAATGATAAAAGCTGCTGCTGGCGGTGGCGGTAGAGGAATGAGAATAGTAAGAAGTGAAAATGAACTTATAGAATCTTTCAGAAGTGCTAAAAATGAATCTAAAAAAGCTTTTGGTATAGATGATATGTTCATTGAAAAATACATAGAAGCACCCAAACATATTGAAATTCAAGTTTTGGGAGATAAGTATGGTAATCTAGTACATCTTTATGAAAGAGATTGTTCTATTCAAAGAAGACATCAAAAAGTTATTGAAATTGCACCGGCATTATCTTTGACAGAAGAAAAAAGAGTGCAAATATGTGAAGATGCATTAAAAATAGCTAAATCTGTAGGTTATAGAAGTGCAGGAACATTAGAGTTTTTAGTTGATAAGAATGGTGATCATTACTTCATAGAAATGAATCCAAGAGTTCAAGTTGAACATACTATTACAGAAATGGTTACAGGAATAGATATAGTTCAAAGTCAAATTTTAATTGCAGAAGGGTTCAGTTTAGATTCTGAAGAAGTAGGAATATATTCTCAAGAAGATGTAAAGCCAAGAGGATTTGCAATTCAATGTAGAGTAACTACAGAAGATCCTTCAAATAACTTCTCTCCAGATACAGGAAAGATTGATGTTTATAGAAGTGGATCAGGTTTTGGTATAAGGCTTGATGGAGGAAATGGATATAGTGGTGCAGTAATCAGTCCTTATTATGATAGTTTACTTGTAAAGAGTACTGCATACTCAAGAACTTTTGAAGATACAGTTAGAAAATCTATACGTGCAATTAAAGAATTAACTATTACAGGCGTTAAAACTAATGTAGATTTCTTAATAAATGTATTAAATAATGACCAATTCCAAAAGGGTGAATGTGATACGAACTTTATATCAGACAATCCACAATTATTTGATATAAAACCAAGAACTGACGAAGAATATAGAATTTTAAATTATATTGGCCAAAAAATAGTAAATGAAACTAAGGGAATTAAAAAGGAATATGATGTTCCTGATATTCCTAACATACTTACTGTAGATGGTTTGAGTGGTACAAAACAAATATTAGATGCAGAAGGACCAGAAGGTGTAGTTAAATGGATAAAGAATCAAAAGAAACTACTTCTTACAGATACAACAATGAGAGATGCTCAACAATCATTAATGGCTACTCGTGTTAGAACACAAGATATGAAAAATATTGCAAAAGCAACAGCTGTTTATGGAAATGACTTATTCTCTCTTGAAATGTGGGGGGGAGCTACCTTTGATACTGCATATAGATTTTTAAAGGAATCTCCATGGAAGAGACTTGAATCTTTAAGAAAAAGAATTCCAAATGTTATGTTCCAAATGCTTCTTAGAGGAGCAAATGGTGTAGGGTATAAAAATTATCCTGATAATGTTATAAGAGAATTCATAAAAGAGTCTGCAACAAGTGGAATAGATATATTTAGAATATTTGATTCACTTAATTGGTTAAAAGGCATAGAAGTATCATTAGATGAAGTTTTAAAATGCGGAAAAGTTGCAGAAGTTGCTTTATGCTATACTGGTGATATTTTAGATGAAAATAGAGACAAATATAGCCTTAAGTATTATGTAGATAAAGCTAAGGAAATAGAAAAAATGGGTGCTCATATACTTGCTATAAAGGATATGTCAGCGCTACTTAAGCCTTATGCAGCTAAAAAACTTATAACTGCATTAAAAAATGAAATTTCAATTCCTATTCAACTTCATACTCATGATACTACTGGTAATGGTGTTGCTACAGTATTAATGGCAGCTGATGCAGGTGTTGATATTATTGATACAACTTTTAATAGTATGTCAGGACTTACAAGTCAACCTGCATTAAATTCAATTGTAGCAGCTCTTGAAAATACAGATAGAGATACAGGCATTGATTTAACTGGAATTCAAAAAATATCTGATTACTGGGATACTGTAAGACCTGTTTATAGCCAATTTGAATCAGACTTGAAATCAGGAAGTGCTGAAATTTATAAATTTGAGATACCTGGTGGTCAATATTCAAACTTAAAACCACAAGTTGAAAGTTTTGGACTTGGACATAGATTTAATGACGTTAAACATATGTACAAAAAGGTAAATGATATGCTTGGAGATATAATAAAAGTTACTCCTTCATCAAAAATGGTTGGAGATATGGCCATATTTATGGTTCAAAATGATTTGACTCCTGATAATATAAATGAAAAAGCAAAGAATATGGCATTCCCAGATTCTATAGTTTCATATTTTAAAGGAATGATGGGTCAACCAGAAGGTGGATTCCCTAAGGAATTACAAAAGATTGTTTTAAAGGGTGAGGAAGCTATAACAGTTAGACCAGGAGAATTATTACCACCAGAAGACTTTGATAAGATTGAAGTATATTTAAAAGAAGAATATAAATTCAATCCATGTAAGAAAGATGTGTTAAGCTATGCATTGTATCCAGATGTATTTGAAGCGTTTATAAAATCTGTCTTAGAATATGGTGATGTAAGCCGTATGGGCAGTGATGTATTCTTCCATGGACTTGCAGAAGGTGAAACTAGTGAAATAGAGGTAGCAGAAGGTAAGACAATGATTATTCAATTAATCGAAATTGGGAAATTAGATTCTGATGGAAATAGAACTTTAGACTTTGAAATCAACGGAAATAGAAGAGAAATAAAAATAAAAGATAAAACAGAAAGAATTTTAGGTAATTCAAATGAAGGTAGTAGTACTAAAATGGCTGATACTGAAAACAAATTAGAAGTTGGAGCAAGTATACCAGGAACTATAATTAAGGTGCTTGTTAAAGACGGAGATAATGTTAAAGAAGGTGAAAGCTTACTTGTGATAGAGGCTATGAAGATGGAAACAAACATAGTAGCATCTAGTACTGGAATAGTTGAAACTGTACTTGTTCAAGAAGGTCAACAAGTTAAAACTGGTGAATTATTAATGAAAATAAAATAGTATAGATTTAATAGTCCTATAAATTAATTTATAGGACTATTTACTTTAACTTAGGGGGTTGAAATAAAATAACAAGTCAAAAAACAATGAGATGAATAGAACTGATTAGGACAGGGAAGTGTCATACGTAATAATATATTAGTTTCCTTGCAAACATGATAAAATTATTTACACGAAACGGCAAAACTGTTAGTATAAATATAGGGATATTTCTAGGAATAATGTCAAATATATAAAAGATTATTCAAATTTAAAAGCATAAAATATGCAGGGAGTATAGAAGATGCCAAATATGATGCAAGTTTTAAAAACCAAGGGCTTTAAACGATTTATATCATTAGGAGTATTATTTATATTTTTATATTTGATGAAAAGTATGATTAGTTTAATGCTGCTAATGTTTGTATTTACATATTTAATTGATAACGTTTCTACTTTTTTAATAAGACATCTAGATGGAAAAATTAGAGTAAACTATAAATTAATGATATTAATTGTTTCTTTAGTTGTGACAGCTATTTTATTTATAATAATAGTAGATTTTTTACCACTAGTTATTGAACAATTTCAACAAGTTGTTAAACAAATAAATGATATATATAATGCACAACGAGAAAATCAAATTATTAACTTGATAAAAGAGAAATTAGATCAAATTTATGGAACTATTCTTTCTACAGAAGGTATAACTTATATTATACAGTCGATTACCAATATAAGTAAAATGGGAATTAATATAGTGATTGCTTTGATTTTGAGCATTTTTTTCCTTTTAGAGAAGGCTACTATAATTGAATTTACACATAAATTTAAACAAAGTAAAGTTTCTGGAATTTACAATGAACTTGAATATTTTGGAGGGAAATTTCTCTCTTCATTTGGTAAAGTTATAGAAGTTCAAATTGTTATAGCTACAATTAATGGAATACTTTCTACAATTGGATTGGCTATAATTGGTTTTCCACATTTACTGGGATTTGGAATGATGGTAATGATGCTTGGACTTATTCCTGTGGCAGGAGTAATAATATCCTTAGTACCATTAAGTATAGTTGCTTTTAATTATGGCGGATTGATTCACGTTGTATATGTACTTATTTTGATTGCATTGCTTCATGCATTTGAAGCGTATATATTAAATCCAAAGTTAATGTCTTCAAAAACTAAGCTTCCTATATTTTATACATTAAGTATACTTATAATATCAGAGCATATTGCTGGGGTTTTAGGACTGATAATTGGAATTCCTGTTTTTATGTTTATATTAGATGTACTTGAGGTACCTTATAATAACATAATAAAAAAAGGTAAAGAATGAGGTTAGATGTAAGAAAGCTGTTAATATATATAATTAGAGGGAAAAATATCACTATAATATTCTAAATTTTGTTGAGTATTGCTGAAAATTAAACTATAATTAAATTAGTATTAATTATGTTTTTAATATAAAAAGGGTAGGTGTAATTTATGAAAAAGGTAAACATTGTGATAGTTGATGATTCAGCTTTTCAAATTGCGTTATTAAGAGATGTACTAACAGAAAATGGGTTTAATGTTGTTGGAGAAGCAAGTTCCTTGGAAGAGACTATTGAAGTAGTTACTAATACTAAACCAGATTTAGTAACAATGGATATGACTATTCCAGGAACTGATGGATTTGAATGTACAAGAGAAATACATAAAATTGACTCAAATATAAAAGTAATAATTGTTAGTTCTATGATGGATGATGAAATTGTAAAAAAAGCTAGAAAAACTCATGTAAGTGGATATGCACAAAAGCCGGTTGATTCGGAAGAACTAACTTTATTAATAAATAGAGTTATGTCAGCAGAAGAATTATTCGTAGAATTAGATGGTTTATATTCAGAGATATTTAAACAAGCTCTATTAGATGTATTTAATAGACTTACTAAAACACTACCAGAAATCGAGAATGAAAGCAATATTAATGTAGAAAAGTGTAGTGAAGGCATTTCAATCATTATGGGAATTATAGGAAAATATTCAGGAAGAGCAATTTTTGATATGTCATTTGAAACTGCAAGCAACCTAGCAAAAGTATTGCTCAAAAGAGAACCAAAAAATAATGAGGAAATTCTTAATGTTATGTCTGAATTATCAAACATGGCGGCAGGAAATGCATGTTCAATGATAAATAAGAAGAATAAAATATTTGGATTAAGAGTTGCGCCGCCAACTACATTTCATGGAGAATCAATTAGTATATCAAAAGCAGAATTAGAAGCCATATACTCTGCAGTTGCAAAAACTCAGTTTGGAGATGTATCAATAAGTATAGGTTTTGGAAGAGGTGAAGGAGAATGGATGTCAATTATATAAATCCTATTTTAAGTTCTTTTGCTAATGTATTGCCACAATTAGGATTGGCAGATGTACGAAAAAAAGGAATAAGTGTAAAAAGTAAATTTATAGAAAGCCCAGGGGTTGTTATTATTGTTGGTATAGTTGGAGACATTCGAGGGAATGTTATTTATGGGCTTACTGTAGAGAATGCAAAAAAAATTGCATCAACAATGATGATGGGAATGCCAGTAAATGAATTTGATGAATTAGCTCAAAGTGCAATATCAGAACTTACAAATATGTTAACTGCAAATGTAGCAACTAATTTTTCCAATGACAATATAAATATAAATATATCAACACCAACTCTTGTTCATGGAAAGTTTACTGCAAATGCAACTTCTGATAAAGTTGTTTGTGTAGAAATGGAAGCAAATGGAATGGCTATTGAAGTTAATATTTCAATGGAAAAGAATACAATTTAAATAAAAATACTTTTGACAGTTATTAAGGAAGTGAATTGAGAATAGATAAGAATGCTTATTTAAGAATCCCCAATATGGTGTTTAAACTTTTTAGAGATATATTTAATGCTATTTCTATTATCTCTATTGCTGTTTTAGGAGTTCTAAATATCACAAGTATATATAGTTATGCAATACATAAATATGAGTTGAATAAGTATACTCAACTATCCACAGAAATACTCATGGATAATTACAAAAGAATGATTTATTATGTTCAAAATCCATTTAACAAAGAATTAGTATTTAATAATTTACCCATGAGTAATTTTGGGAAAATTCATTTTTTTGAAGTAAAACGAATTTTCATAGCCTTATATATAATTAGTATCATTTTCATTAGTGTAATGATTTTTAAGATTATTACTAATAAAAATAAGGATTTTGGGAAAAGAGTTATAGAAAATTTAAATAATAGTGTAAATATAATGGCATTTATATTTATATTTGTGTCTATAATGGGAGTAATAGATTTCTCTAAGACATTTTATTTTTTTCATAAAATATTTTTTAGAAATGATTATTGGATTTTTGATCCAGTTGCAGATCCCATAATAAATGCATTACCTGAGGAATTTTTTATGATAGAATTAATATTGATAATAAGCTTGTTAATATTATTTACTTTAGTTATTAAGGCACTTTACTATAAGAAGCACCTTAATTATAAATCGAAATAGTAGTTAAAAAGGCATTCTTTATAGATGATGAAGTTTACCTTTAAACATTTATTTAGAGATTAATTACTTCTACTGTGATAAAGCATAGTAGAAGTTTTTCTTTTATATTATTTTTAGAATGGCAATAAGGCATACTAAAATAAAAGATAATAAGATAAGTATAGAATCACTACACTTATACTGTAGGTAGGGAGGAATTAATTTGCAAAAAGTTATTTATGTTGGTATTGGAGGATGTATAGGCGCAATGACTAGATATTTAATTACTATGCAGTCATCAAAATTATTTAATTCAAGTATTCCATTGGGTACATTAATAGCAAATGTAATTGGTGGATTTCTTATAGGTGTTATAATGGAAATTAGTATGTCGACAGAGTTAATATCTCCAAATCTAAAACTCTTTTTAACTACAGGCATTATGGGTGGATTAACGACATTTTCCACATTTAGCTATGAAACAATTAGTTTATTAGGAGATGGAAAGTATTTGCTTGGGATTGGGAATATTATCCTAAATTTAACATTAAGTTTAGGGGGAGTTGTTTTAGGAACTTCATTGTGTAAGATGATTATTTAATATTTTAATACATTAGAAACAAAAAAGTAACAGGCAATAATATTTAGCCTGTTACTTTTTTTCTATAAGTATATGAATATACTTATTATATCTTAAACTTAGATATCAAGCTTGAAAGGGTATCGGCACTATTTTTAATATTAGTTGTTTGAGTGGTTATATCAGTTACCATTTCAACTACACTAGTCGTTTTTTCTGCAATATGGGAAGTGCCTTCAGCACCTTCACTTGTTGATAAAGTTATTCCATTAAGAGCAGCTACAATGTTTTCCATAAGTTTACCTATTTGTTCTGTTGACATACTAAAGTTAGTAGATAAATTATAAATATTCTCAGCATCTTTGTTATATGTTTCCCCAGTTGTTACCATTGAGTTATAATCATTTTTTACATGAACATCAACGAATTCTAATATCTCTCTAGAACTTAAGGCAAGGTTTTCTACTGAAGTAAGTACTATTTGTGTTATATTTTGTATTTCATTTACAGTATTTTTGGAGTCTTCTGCAAGTTTTCGAATTTCATCTGCAACTACGGCAAACCCTTTGCCAGCATCACCTGCTCTGGCAGCTTCAATAGCTGCATTTAATGCAAGAAGGTTAGTTTCAGATGTAACTTGTAATATAGCATCTGATAGTACTTTAATCTGTTCAACTGATTTTGATTTTTCTATTGCATCTCTTAGATTTTTATTAGTTGAAGAATATACTTTATCTGTATTCTTTTGGGATGTAATTGCATTAGTTTTTATTTCATTTGCTCTATTGCTTATGTCGTTTGATGATAAAGCACTTTCTTTTGCCTTACATGCAATATTTTCAATGGCTTCTTGAATTTCTAATGATGCAGCATTCATCTGTTCAGTAGATGCTGCGGTTTCTTGCATTCCAGCTGAAAGTTGTTCTGTTGTTGCAGATACATCTTGCATTTCATAAGACAATTTTGACATATTATTCTCAGTATTAGCAATCATATTTTTAATAATAGATGATTCATTAATTACTGATACTAAAACTTCTCTTATAGACTGTTGCATTTTATCTATAGCTTTCAGCATCCCTCCAACTTCATCCTTATTTTTTAATAAATTTAATGGAATAGTTTTAGTGAAATCTCCAGTTGCAATTATTCCTAAATAATTTGTTGCAGCTGTTAATGAAGAAGTAATTGGTTTTACTATCAAAATTGTAAGTATTATACCAAGGGTTGTAGCTATGATTAAAATAATTGAAAGTATCTTTAGGGATTTTTGGTTAGCATTTTGAGTTATTGTATATGTATCATCAGCTTTTGCCATATGAGTTTTCAATAACCCATTTGCACCGCTCCTCAAACCATCTAAAAGATCTTGATTACTATACAAATATACATATATTTCTTCAGATGAAATGTTTCCAGAATAAGTCATGTCACGTATTTTTTTACACACAGTATTGTATTGTGGAAAACTTGCTTCAAGAGTTGCAATAGTATCTAGTTCATCTTGGTCTAAATTCAGAGCTTTATAGACAGTGATATCATTATTGATGCCTTTTAGCTTTGTATCCATTTCTGTGGCAAACTTATCTTGATTTTCTTTGTTGCCAATACTTAAAATTAAATTAAGTAGATCATATTGGCAAGTTCGTGATTGTATTCGAACATCATCGAGTACATTTATAGCTTTCATATCATCATTATACATTTTAGATAAGTTATTATTTGAATTTTGGGTGTAATAATATCCTGTAAACCCAATAATACATGAAAACAGTAATAGAATTATTGATAGTAATGTTATTTTGTGAAAGATTTTAAGATTTTTTAGCATTTATGAATGGCCTCCCTATAATATATAGTCTTAATTATAATTTACGAACTGTTAAAAATTATAACATAATTGATTACATAAATAAAAAAATATTCTAATATTGTTGAATTTTATTAGAAATATTATATTAATAATATCATAATTTGAGTAATAATTACATAAATGTAGTAATAAAGAAATTAAAAGATAAAATATTAACTTGATTTTATCTTGCTTCAGTTAAGTGGGTAATTAGGCACAATTAAAAAAATAGAAATATGTTATAATGTATGGATATATATTTCTGTATCATTAATAATAACTATGGAGGTATTTTAGAATGAGTATTCCTAATATCTTGATCGTAGAAGATGATCAAGAAATAAATAATTTAATATCAAGTGCATTAACAAAGGAAAACTATAACATAGTTCAAGCCTTTGATGGTAAACAAGCCCTTGAAAAATATAATGAAGACTTTCAAATGGTGATACTTGATTTGATGCTTCCTTATGTTGACGGCATAGAAATTTTGAGGCAAATAAGAGAAAAGAGTACCTTACCAGTGATTATTCTTTCGGCTAAAGATGAGGAGACAGATAGGGTGATTGGACTTAGCATGGGGGCAGATGATTATATTATAAAGCCATTTTCAGTAAGGGAATTATCAGCTAGAGTAAAGGCTCATTTAAGAAGATATGTTGATTATAACAACAGTGAAACTAAAAACAGTGTTTTAGAACATAATGAGTTAAAATTGGATGAGTTAAATTATAAAGTGCTGAAAAAAGAAAAAGAATTAAAGTTAACTCCAAAGGAATTTGAACTTTTAAAATTATTTCTTTCAAATCCTAATAGAGTTTTCACAAAGGCACAACTATTTAATAGGGTGTGGGACAATGAATATTTAAACGATGATAATACTGTAATGGTTCATATTAAAAGGCTTAGAAATAAAATTGAAGATAATCCTAACGACCCTAAATACATACAAACAGTATGGGGAATAGGATATAAACTTGGAGAGTAATATGAGTATGTTAGATTATAGTTTAATATTTATTATAGTTATTCTTATATTGTTACTTTTTTCGTCTTATAAAAAAGTAGACTATATAAGCAAAGTGTTAGATCAAGTTTTAGATGGAAATTTAAATCAAAGAGTAAGGTTTCAAAATCAAATTAAACCATTAGGTAAATTAAGCATAAGAATAAATTTAGTAATAGAAAGACTTCAAAAAGTATATGAAAAAAATAGGAAAAGTGAAGAGTCGAGAAAAAAGATGATATCAAATATATCTCATGATCTTAGAACTCCACTTACATCAATGCTTGGATATATGGAAATCATACTTGATGATAGTATAGTAAATAATGAGATTTTAGAGAATAGCACATCAAGTTACAAGCAAAAAGAGGAATACTTAAAAATAGTTTATAGTAAGGGAAATTATTTATACAATTTAATGGAGGAATTTTTTCAAGTTTCTAAGTTAGATTCAAATGATGTTAGATTAGAAATAAAAGAAGTTAATATATCTGAAATTATAAGAGAAAATATTATTTCTTTTTTTAGTGAAATAAAAAAACTTGAAATAGAACCGAAAATAGATATTCCTGAAGAAGATATTTATATTATTGGAGATGAAAAAGCATTGAACAGGATTTTAAGTAATTTAATAAACAATGCATTAAAACACGGTTCAAAGGCGACAGTTATTGGAATTAGTTTGAATTATGATGAGAAAAACATTTTTATAGATATATATGATAATGGTGTTGGGATACCAGAGAATGAAATAAATTATGTATTTGATAGATTGTATACAGTTGAAAAATCTAGAAAACTAGACTTAAGGGGTAGTGGACTTGGATTAGCTATAGTAAAGAAATTAGTACAAGCTTTAGGAGGAAAGATTTCTGTATGTAGTATTCCTTTTGAAAGGACAGTATTTACAGTTACGTTGCCTAAATGATTTAAATCAGTGTAACCGCCTGTACAGAAAATATGTTAAAATGTATATGAAATTTAAAGGTGGTGAATTATTTGAAGTGCAAAATATGTGGCATGGAGATAAATGAAAAGAATTATAATTTTAATGAATTAGCTTTTAATAATAAGAATTCTATAAATAATATTATATATTGCCCATTTTGTGGTGTTAGTGAGATATACTTAAGTCAAGAAGATGAAATTATTACAGTGGAAAGCAATTTACTTAAGGAGAATACTCTAAAAATTCTAGATCATGCTGTTAAACTTGAACTTTTTAATGGTGATTTTTACAATACAGCAGCAAAGACGGCAAAGAGTCAAGATGTTAAAAAAACATTTGAAGCATTAGCAAAAATAGAAATAGTTCATTCCAAAATACATCAGAGATTAGGTGGATTTACGAAGGCGCCTAATTTGAAGAAGGTAAGTTATGATAAATATAATAGTGATAATGATCTTTTAGAATTAGCAAAACAAAAAGAAGAACATGCTGTGTTCTTTTATGAAAAGTATAAGCATGAAGTTGATAATGCTAATTTATTTAAAATTTTTGAGGCTTTAGTAGATGTAGAGAAGGAACACATTATTCTTGTTGAAAAATAAGCATGAAGATATTTTAAAAGTTAAGGAATTTGTAAGAACACGGTAAAAGTGTTGTAAGGATTATGTTATATAGTTATATACATAGTCCTTTTGTGCGTTGCAAGCAAAGTTATTAGCGTTAGCGCATATAAGCGGGCCAAATAAATAATATTTATAATGGAATACATATGATTAATGGATAATTGCTAATATAAAAGATTATGGAGGAATAAAGATGGAGTATATTTTAAAAACTTACAATTTAACTAAGGATTTTAAAAACTTTTCAGCTGTTAAAGATTTAAATATGAATATTAAACCAGGTGATATATATGGTTTCCTTGGAGAAAATGGTGCTGGAAAGACAACTACAATAAGAATGATTATGGGACTTATGAAAGCAACTTCTGGAGAAGTAGAGTTATTTTCTGAAAAAGCATCAAATCAAAATAGAAATTTACTTCAAAGAATTGGTTCTATGATAGAGTATCCAGGTTTTTATCCTAATTTAACAGCAGGAGAAAACTTAGAGATACATAGAAGAATGATGGGAATGCAAGATAAAAATTGTATGATGGATGCTTTAAAGACAACAGGAATACAAGATGTAAAAGATAAAAAGGTTAAAGAATTCTCTCTTGGTATGAAACAAAGACTTGGAATAGCTAGAGCTATTTTACATCATCCTGAATTTTTAATACTGGACGAGCCTACTAATGGTCTTGATCCAAGTGGAATAAAAGAAATTAGGGAGTTAATATTAGATTTATGTCATACACAAGGAATTACATTTTTAATATCAAGCCATATATTAAGTGAAATTCAGCAGATGGCAACTAAAATAGGAATAATTCATAAAGGGCAATTACTTGAAGAAATAGAGTATGATGAACTGCAAAAAAGAAATAGACATTATATTAACATAAAAGTTAATGATGATAAGAAGGCTTCAACTATACTAGAGCAAAAACTTAATATAAGTGATTATGTTATATGGGAAAAGAACAATTTAAGAGTATATGAAAATTTAGAACAAGCTTCAAATATAAATAAGATTTTAGTTTCTAATTATTTATGTGTGGAAGAACTTTGTGTAAAGGCGGATAGTTTGGAAGATTATTTCTTAAGACTTACGGGAAAGTGTTAAATGAGTTAAGAGTTATGAGTTTAGGAGAAAAAGTCTATGGCTTTTCTTATAACTGGCTAAGATATTATTTTTTAATTTGGTTAAGCTATTTATTTTATGTAATAAGTTTAATTATGTTCAGGGGGAATGTTGATGATTAATATAATATATTCAGAATTTGTAAAATTAAAAAAATCTTATATTTTAATTGTAGCTTTATTTAGTGGATGTTTCATATCAGGCACAATATTTATAACAGACATGTTAAGACAGCGTAATGAATTACTTACATTAACAGAAAGAGTAAGCTTTTTTGAAGGTAGTATAGTAGATATAGATAGAATGTCAGCTTTGTTTGTATATAGTATTATTTTTAGTTTAATAGCTGCCTATATTTTTTCAAGAGAATATACTGATAAAACAGCTAATACTTTGTATGCTTATCCAGTAGGTAGAATGAAAATATTTTTTGGTAAGCTTATTACAATATATGCATTAATAGTATTGGTATATCTAATCCAAATTTTAACCACATATTTAGGCTTATATATAGAATGGGGAGTGCTACCTTCAGCAAAATTTATTAGTTCAGATATAAAAGTAAATATATGCTCTATATTACTACAATTTTTACTAATGCCTATACCAATATTAATTGCCAATATCACAAGAAATATAATAGTTCCAATTGTGTACGGATTATTAGGAGATGTGATGGTTGGATTATTACTAGGGGCAGGTGCCAATATTTATAGTCAATTCTGTCCTTTAACATTACCAATTTTACCATTTTATCATTATCATAAGGGATATCCAATAGATATTGTTATAGTAAGTGGAAGTGCAGTAATTACTTTTAGTTTATTTATGTTTTTATGTACTTATCATTATAGTAAAGTAGACATTGATTAAAGAATGGAGGGATTTAGTTGTTAAATATAATATATTGTGAGCTTTTAAAGTTAAAAAAATCTTACATAATACCTGTAGCTGTAATTGGCGGAATGTTCATGTCAATATTATTTGGATTAGCATCATTAGTATTTAAGGAGAACATGCAAACCTTTGAACAATATTCATCTAATTTAGAAATTCCCAATATTTTAGTACTATATACGATTTTATTTTCTTTGATAGCAGGATTTGTATTCTCTAGAGAGTTTACTGATAGGACTTCAAGTGTGATATATGCGTGTTCTATATCTAGAATTAAAATTTTTATAGGTAAATTAATAACAATAGATATGTTAATTTCTTTAGTTTACTTAGCTAAAGTTATTTCTATATATTTTAGTTACTATATTTTAAATCATACGCTGCCAGAAAGTACTTTTACAATTATCTATTTAAAATATAATATATATTCTTTAATTGCTCAGTTTCTCATAATACCTATTCCCATATTGGTTACAAATATGAGCAAAAATCTTGTGTTACCAGTAATATATGGAATAGTGGGAACTATAGTTACAATGATTGCTTCTGGGAAAATGTTTCGAATTAATGATTATGTTCCCTTAGTAGCACCATATAAATTTATTATGAAAACATATATCCCTAATTTGATTGACCTAAACCATAGTGTGATTAGTGGAATCTTGTGCTTTATTATATCAATGACTATTTGCATCTATCAGTATAGTAAAGATGATATTGTTTAGGAATAAGGCAGATTAAATTTTATATTAGGCACATGAAAATATTTGATTGTGCATCAAGGAGTTAAAAATGAAAAAAATTATAAGGATTAATATATGTTTCTTTTTGGTTTTTATAATATTGCTGACTACTGGATGTGAAACACAATATCTAAGCAGTGATAGAAATTCTAAATGGAAGAAAGATCTAAATTATTTACAAGAAGCTTTACCTAAAAAACATGCGAATTTATTTTTTAAGGTTAGTGAGGAACAGTTTAACAGACAGATAGATGCTTTGAGGAATTCTGTTGATAATTTAAATGATGATGAAATTATAGATGGAATGTATAAAATAGCTGCATCTGTAGGAGATGGACATACAAAAATAAAAAGAGATTTTTTGAAAAAGTATCCTTTGCAGTTTTATTATTTTAAAGATGGAGTATATGTAATTAACACCATAGGTGAATATAAGGAAGCATTATATTCTAAACTAATAAAAATAAATGGACAAGACATTAAGTCAATTGAAGATAAAATATCACCTTTAATTGCCAAAGAAAATGAGCAATCAATAAAAAAAGCTTTGCCAGGTTACTTATCTATTCCGGAAATTGTTCATGGAGTAAAAATAGTGGATAGCATAGATGGTGAAGTTACTTTTACTTTTGAAAATAGAGAAGGAAAGAAATTTGATTTAAATGTTGCTTCAATTGATTCCAAAGAAAATATAGATTATATAATCAATGGAGAATATGATGAATCATATCCACTATATATGCAAAATCCAACTTCTAATTATTGGTATAAATATTTAGAAAATGATAAAACGTTATATTTAAAGTATAATCAATGTCTTGAAATCAATAAAGATGGAAAGATAAGTGATTTTAATAATGAGATTTTAGATTTTATTAATAATAATAGTGTAGATAAATTTGTAATTGATATGAGGGACAATGGAGGAGGAGGACAAGATAGGTTAGATGCTATTATACAAGGAATTAAGAATAATGAGATAAATAATAAAAATAAGTTTTTTGTTATAGTTGGAAGGAATACTTTTTCGGCAGCTATAGGAGATGTGGTTAAATGGAGAAAAGAAACTAATGCTACTTTTATAGGCCAGGAAACAAGCGGAAAACTTAATCATTATGGTTCATGGGATACATTTGCACTTCCCAATTCAAAACTTACTGTTCAATATTCTACAATGTATGTAAACAATGGTGATGATGAAAGTGACTCATTTATACCTGATAAGACAATTGAAATATCAATAGATGATTATGTAAATAAGAAAGATCCCATTTTAGATTATATTTTAAAAAAATAGAGGGGAATTTTATTTCACCCCTCTATTTTTTTATTCAATTATTTATTAGAAGTAGTACTATTTTGTTGATTATTCACACCCATTTCGCCTTTGTGTTCCATGCCCATGAAACCACCATTCATTTTTCCGTTACCTTGATCTTTGAAGTTACAATTAGCAGCAGCTTCTGTAAGCTTAGTCTTAGCTTCTTCAGCTTGAGCAGCAGTCATCTTTCCAGCGGTAACAGCGTCATCTATACGTTTTGTGCCTTCTGTAAGCATGTATTCTTTCATTTGAGCATCAGTTATACCTTTTTCTATTGCAAAATCATATAAAGATTTACCAGAAGCTAAAGCAGCTTTGATTTCATCATCAGTAGTACCTTTATCTTTTAAAAGATTAGATAAGATATTATGTCCACCGCCCATGCCCATAGAACCTTTCATCATTCCATTACCTTGATCTTTGAAGTTACAATTAGCAGCAGCTTCTGTAAGCTTAGTTTTAGCTTCTTCAGCTTGAACATCAGTCATCTTTCCACCGGTAACAGCGTCATCTATACGTTTTGTGCCTTCTGTAATCATGTATTCTTTCATTTGAGCATCAGTAATACCTTTTTCTATTGCAAAATCATATAAAGATTTGCCAGAAGCTAAAGCAGATTTGATTTCTTCATCATTAGCACCCTTTTCCTTTAAAAGATTAGATAAGACATTATGACCACCGCCCATGCCCATAGAACCCTTCATCATTCCATTACCTTGATCTTTGAAGTTACAATTAGCAGCAGCTTCTGTAAGCTTAGTTTTAGCCGCTTCAGCTTGAGCAGCAGTCATCTTTCCAGCAGTAACAGCGTCATCTATGTGCTTTGTACCTGAAGTAATCATGTATTCTTTCATTTGAGCATCAGTTATCCCTTTTTCTATTGCAAGGTCATATAAAGATTTGCCAGAATCTAAAGCAGCTTTGATTTCTACATCGGTTGTACCTTTCTCTTTTAAAAGATCACTTAAACCATGAGGTCCTTTGAAATTTCCCATTTTGCCCATGCCCATCATACCAGAACGGTTTCCTTTATCAAAAGTCTTTCCTGTTGTTGAATTTGAAGTTGCAGCATAAGCTGTTGTTCCAATTCCTATCATTAATGCCATAGTTAAAGATAAAACAATATTTTTCTTTTTCATTTAACATTCACTCCTTAAGTAATAAATAATTTATAGTAATTAGTTGTAATCTTGTAATCTGTTAATTACTTTATATAATTATAGTAAGCTTATAATTTGATTAAAATATGAGGTAATTGTGATGGAATTGTGAAAATTGAAAATAATGTTTATAAAAATATAAGGGGATTGTTATTTTTTTGCCATCCCCATAAGGTATAATCAAAAAGTAACAAGTAAATATGCATAAGTTTAAGCGTAATGAGGAGGTATGGTATGAAGGGGAAAATTCTAATAGTGGAAGATGAAAAAAAATTAGCTGAAGTTATGATGCTTTACCTAAAAAATGATGGATATGAGGTTGTAGTTGCACACGATGGAGCTTTAGGTGCTGAAAATATAGATAATTATGAGTTTAACTTGATAATTCTTGATGTTATGATGCCTGAAAGGGATGGTTGGTCATTACTTAGGAAGATTAAAAATAAAGGAGATACACCTGTTATAATTACTACAGCTAGAGGTGAAGAAGAGGACCGGATATTCGGATTAGAACTTGGAGCAGCTGATTATATGGTTAAGCCTATAAGTATGAAAGAACTTGTTTTAAGGGTAGGACTTAGAATTAGAGGGGTTAAAAAGGAAGAAAGTGAAAGCTTTACTTTTGAAAGCATGGATATTTCAGAGTCAAAGAGAATAGTAATGGAATCTGAAATAGAAATTATGCTAACACCTAAGGAATTTGATCTTTTAATATTTCTTTGTAGAAATCCTGAACAAGTATTTAAAAGAGAACAACTTTTGAGTAAAGTATGGGGATATGATTTCATGGGAGACACTAGAACTGTGGATACTCATATAAAGAATTTAAGAGAAAAAGTAAATTATTGCAATAAACATCTGAAAACTGTTTGGGGAGTGGGCTATAAATTGCAGATAAAATTATAAATAATATTGAGCAATTAGATAAAGGGACGGTGGAATTATGGGGAAATTGACGCTGAGATTAATTAAATATTTTATAGGCATAATAAGTTTTGTGAGTATAGTTTGTTTTCTTGCTAGTAGTATATTTCTATCATTTATTTATACTAATATGCAATACTCAGAATTAAAGACAGCATCTAATAAAATTTATGAAGCTATATCAGCTGGAAATGAAGACTCAGATATAATACTAGAATATCAGATAGCAAATGCTTTCATTTTAAAGGATGGAAAGGTTAGTTCAATTGGTTCTGGAAGAAAAAATAATATGCCTATGATGAGAAATAATAATTTTAGCAATTTATCTGAAAAAGGCAAATATAGAAACCCCATGGAAGGTGAATTTTTATATTATAAAAATAGTACTGACATTGGGGATATAATTTTGTTTAGAAATAATAGATTTTCTGTAGAATATATGAAATCTACATATATAATTTTGTCTCTTATATTTTCAATTGCTGTAATAATTTCTATCCCTATTGTTTCTATGTTAGGTAAAAGGATTACTAAACCTATTCTTAAACTTCAAAAGGCATCTCTAGATATAACAAAAGGCAATTTTAATATTGATGTAGATGTGAATACAAAGGATGAAATTCAGGAATTGTCAAAGAGTCTCAAGATTATGGCTATGGCCATAGAAAAGAAAAGTGTTATGCAAAGAGATTTTATTGCAAATGTATCACATGATTTTAAAACTCCACTCAGTGTAATTAGGAATTATTCAGAAGCTATATATGATGACATACTAGAAGAGAAGGATGAAAAGGAATATTTAAAAGGAATAATGCAAGAGGTAGATAGATTGAATATATTGGTAATGGATATATTACAACTTTCAAAGCTTCAAGGTGGCACGGACATATTAAGAAAGGAATACTTCAATCTTGCAGATTTTCTTTCCGATTTGGAAAGTGCTTTTAAAATACAAATACAAATACAAAATAAAAATATACATTTGAATATAGAAATACTAAACTCAACCTTAGAGATATTAGCGGATAGAAATTACTTATATAGAGTAGTATATAATTTTATTGATAATGCAATAAAATTTAGTAATGAAGATGGAATCATAGAGTTAAGTTGTGTAGAGAGTGAAAAAGAAATTAAGATATGTGTAAAGGATGATGGAATAGGTATTGAAGATAGTTATATTGATGATATCTGGCAAAGATATTATAAAAATAAAAAGAGTGGAGGAATGGGAATTGGATTAGCTATATGTAGTGAAATATTAAGATTGCATGACTTTAAATATGGAGTTATTAGTAATGTTGGTAAGGGATCTGAGTTTTTCTTTGTAGTTCCAAAGGTACAAGGTTAAAATTATAGTAATAGATAAGCAATATTTAGATGATATTGTAAATAGGTAATATAAATAAAACATTTTATGTTTACAAGAACATAAAATGTTTTATATTTTTATAAAAGAAAATGTTTACATGTATAGAGAGCCATGATAATATATGGATATAATAAGGTTATAAAATTGTATATGATAGGTAATGATAAACAAAGTAGTTATAATCTGTAAATTGATATAGCGTAATTTGTATATTTATTTTATAAACTTATTAAAAGAAGTAAGACGAAAGTTAATCAAGGCTTTTTAACAAAATTAAAGTTTAGAAGGAGGTTTTTATGAAAAATTTAAGCACAAAAAAAACAAAGTTGACGGCATTAGTTGTATTTGTATCATTAATTTTAGGGACAGGCGCAGTAAATGCAGCGGTGGTGACACCACCGAATTATACTATGTATGATACAGCTAATATTAATAATGCGAACAAATGGAACATAATGAATGCTCATGATCCTGAAGTATATAAGGATAACGGTTATTATTATGTATTTTCCACTGATTATGAAGTTGCACATGACAAACCTAAGGCTGGTATACAAGTAAGAAGGTCTAAAGACTTAATTAATTGGGAGTGGGTTGGCCGTGCATTTAATGGGGTGCCTGCGAGTGCCCAAACTTATTTAGACAGTGTCGTAAAAGATGCTAGAAAAAAGGTAGACCGACTATGGGCACCTGAAATTGTTAAGATGGGCACTAAATTTTATTTTTATTATTGTGCATCAGAATTTGGAACTAAAAATTCATATATTGGTGTAGCAACTAGTGCTTCTATAACGGGTCCGTGGGAAGATCAAGGAGAAGTATTTAAAACAAAAGATGGTGATGGATTAGGTGTAAATGCTATTGACCCTAACATAATTTTTGATGCGTCTAAACAACCATGGTTAGTTTATGGTTCATTTTTTGGAGGTATTTATGTAAATAAGATTGATTCTAACACTGGTAAATTTGTAACTTATGGACAAGGGACAAAAATTGCTTGCAGAAATGATAGTGTTAGTGCAGCTGTAGAAGGCCCAAATATGGTGTATAATGCAGATACAAAAATGTATTACTTATTTACATCTTATGATAGCCTGAATGGAACATATAACGTAAGAGTAGGAAGATCTAGTAGTATTACAGGACCATTTGTGGACTATAATGGTAATAAGTTAACTGATACATCTTTAAGTCCTAAAGAAGTAGGTACTAAAGTACTTGGAAGCTATTCGTTTAACAATTCTGATGGATGGATTGCTCCAGGACATAATTCCATATTACAAGATGGTAGCAATTGGTACATGCTTCACCATGCAAGAGGTGGAAAAGATACAAATTGGGCGTATCTTCAAGCAAGAAAGCTTTTATGGACTAATGATGGTTGGCCAGTAGTGTCTCCTGAACGTTATGCAGGAGAGATAGAAGCAAATAATATACTTTCATCTGCAATAGTAGGAACATGGGAAAGCTTAGTATTAGATCGTGGGACAACTGATAAGGTCACTTCAAGTTCAATTAAATTATTGTCAGATGGCAGTATAGGTACTTCTGGAAGTAAAGATCACTGGGTATTTGATGCGACAACACATACATTAAAACTTTATTGGTATGCACAAGGAAAGACTGCAGGAGACTATTGGATTGATACTGTAAAAGTTATTGAATCATGGGATTGGGAAAATAATAAGAAAACCTATGTTTATACAGGATTAAATCAAAGTGGTACAGCAGTATGGGGTAAAAAAACTCAATAGTAGTATACTAATTAAACTTGATAAAAAGATTTATAAGTAGCAGGTAGAGCATTTAGTTTATCTGATTCTTGAAAATGCTTCTTTTTGATGTAGAAAATATAGTACTAGTAAAAGTTACTTGATAGCTAAATTAAAGTAAAATTAGTGTGGAATAAATGGAAAAAATTTAATATAAACACCTAATTAAATATCCTTGTATTTCAAGTTCTTATATGGTATCATTAACAAGTATCAAAAATGATAGTTAAAAGTTATATATTAATAAAATTTATTATCTATATAATTAACTAAATATAAGTTTTGATAAAAAAGCAATGATAAACATGGTTTGGCGTCCAATGGGGACGGGAGTTTTCTTAAGAAAGAAAATTTTGAGGTTCAAGCCCTCAGCATTCCACCATTGCCATGCTAGATGGGGAGTCAGCGGTGCCCTGTAACCTGCAATCCGCTATAGCAGGATTTAATTCCTTGCTTAGGGATTAGCAATCTATAGTCTGACTTTTGTAAGTGGTGTTGATGACTGGGTCCCACGCAATGGAAGCCCATGAACCTCGTCAGATCTGGAAGGAAGCAGCGATAAGTGGTTTCTTCCATGTGCCGTGGATCAATCTGGTCTGAGCTAACTGCAGAAGTAACGTATAGAGAACTAATAACGAAGCAAGGTGCATGGTTTATTTTAATATTTAATTAAACTAAGGACTTTAAATTAGGTTATTCTTCAATAGGATTAACATAGGATACAATAGGATAAGAAAGTGAGGGCGTTTCATTTATGAAACACCCTCATTTTCTGTCCTTTTTTATCTTACTTAATAGTATTTTTAAGGCACCCAATGCCTTCGATTTCGCATTCTACTACATCTCCAGCTTTTAAAAATTTTGGAGGTTCAAACCCCATACCTACACCAGCAGGTGTCCCCATTGCAATAATAGTTCCAGCCTTTAAAGTAACTCCTTGAGATAATTCGTGAATTACATCTTCTATAGAAGTAATCATAAGATTAGTGGTACTATTCTGTCTTAATTCGCCATTAACTCTCGAGCATATTTGAAGCACAGGTGGATTCACAAATTCATCCTTAGTAACAATACAAGGTCCCATTGGTGTAAAACCATCTAAGCTTTTACCAAAATACCATTGCTTATGTCTTGTCTGAAGATTTCTTGCACTAACATCATTTATTATAGTATATCCGAAGACATAATCGTAAGCATCTTCTTTAGCTACATTTTTAGCATCTTTTTTAATTATTACCGCTAATTCTGCCTCATAGTCCAAACTATCAACAAGCTCTGGATAGCTAGGGATATAGTCTCCATCAGCAGTTGCTAGGTTTACTCGTTTAGAGAAATACACTGCAAATGGTCTATCCCCACCAAAAGCTTCCTTCTTATATCGTGCAGATTCTACTGCATGAGCCATATAATTAATTCCTAAACAAATAACATCTTGCTTAGGAGTTGGAATTGGTGCCATTTTGGTAATGCTAGTGATAGAAAGAGCTTCATTGCTGTCTTTTTCAAGTGCTAATTGTAAGGAGGTCACTTCTTGATCTGTTATATTCTCTATTAACTCATTCATAGTTTCATAATTTAACCCAAGAGCTTTTATGGGGTAAACCTCTTGTTCATTCATAGTTAAAATACCCACTTGCTCTTTATTATCGTGCTTAAAAGTTATAATTTTCATATTAAAGCCCCCTTTATTCAGTTAACAGTTAAGAGTTAACAATTAACAGTTGTTTGGTATTGCTAAATTCTTACTAGGTCTATAAAAGTATAGGCAAGACCATTCTTTTCATCTATGAATTGCTCTGACGTATATTCTGTATTAAATTCATCATAATTAATTTCAGGAAAATATGTATCTCCTTCAAAAGCTTCATCTATCTTAGTTAGATATATTTTGTGTGTATAAGGAAGAAGTTGGTTATAAATCTCTGCACCACCAATTACAAAAATTTCATCTTCACAGCTTGAATACTTTTCAAGTAATGAATTTAAATCATTAACTATTGTTACTTTATCTGAATCAACTTTAAAGTTTTGATCCCTAGTTATTATGATATGTTCTCTATTTGGTAAAATTCCAGGTAATGACTCAAATGTTTTTCTACCCATAATCATTTTTTTGTTAGAAGTAATATTCTTAAATCTCTTCAAATCTTCTGAAATATGCCATAGCAATTTATTATCTTTGCCAATAACATTATTCTTTGCAACAGCAACACTTATTGATATCATTTTCTATTCCTCCTCAAATGTTTATAGATTATTATACGGATACTTCCATTTTGATTGCTTCATGATGTTCATATCCTTCTAGTTTTATATCATCTGGCGTAAAATCATAGAAATCTTTGACTTCTGGATTAATCCAAAGCTTTGGAGCATTATATGCATCATTTTTTCTTGTTAATTGAATCTTCATGCCTTCAATTTGATTTTCATATATATGAGCATTATTTATTACATGAGTAAATAAACCAGGTTTAAGTCCAGTAACTTGTGCTAATAAATGAACTAATACAGCATATTGACTTGTGTTAAATGGGACACCAAGTGGCCAATCACCACTTCTTTGTACAAGCATGCAGTTAAGTTTACCATCTGTTACATCCCACATTGTAAGGAAACAGCAAGGGTAAAGAGCACCACCATCTAAATATGGTATTTGCCATAAATTAAGCATCATTCTTCTATCCTGAGGATTGTTTTTTAATGCATCAATTAATTTATCGATTTGATTAAACTTTTTAACAACCCAACCGTAAGAAGTTCCAATGGTGCCATCATCCATCATCCATTCATCCCAAATCTTAACGTTTTGTGCTTGAAGATCTTTTACACTATTTGATTGATCTTTAAATATCCATAAAAGTTCTTTAACAGCAGTTTTAAAAGCTACAAATTTTGTCGTTAGTATAGGAAATTCTTTTTCTAAATTAAATTGCATGATTTGATGAGGCAATTTATAAGTTGAAACCCCAGTTCTATTGTTATCAAAGTATCCATTTTCTAATATGCCACTCGCAATGGATAAGTATTTATCATCATATAAACTCATTGTAGATAGTCCTCCTTGTATTTTACAAAAATTATTATTGTAAATAAAATTATTCAATATACATTTTAACCTAAACTATTTAACAAGTCATCCAGTATTTTTAATAAGGTATTTGAAAGAAGGTAGAGAATATATAACTATAGCAGAATTTACTAATAATGAATTACTTTAAAATATTACTACAGATAATTGGGGAATTATATTTAAATCACTAGGCAGATTAATCTGAGGCTTGTTATTTTTTTGATTGTACATTAGTTAATGCTGAACTTATTTATATAAATTCAAAAAAATAAAAATATAAAAATTATAAATTCATATAGTATTAAGTATAAAACAGCATATATCCTATATAGAAAATATAAAATTTATTGGAGTGTGTTAAAAATGAGAGAAAGAAAGTTTGTTAAATTAAGAGTTGATATGCATGAGGATACTAAGTTTAAGATAATAGATAAAATGAAAGAGAGAGATCTTGTCCATTATATTTGGATTAGACTTGTAACTTTAGCTGGCAAGGTAAATTTAGAGGGTGACTTATATTTATCAAGAAATATTCCATATACAATAGAAACTTTGGCTATAGAATTTAATAGAGACACTGAGCAAGTGAAATTAGCGTTAAGCACATTAATAGACTTGGAAATGATTGAATTATTGAAGGATAAAATTTATAGAGTGAAAAACTTTGCAAAGCACCAAAATATTAAAATAGAAGAAAAAGTTGAATTTCAAGATAATATGGAAGAGATAAACCATAAAGAATTAATCATAGAAAATCAACTAGGCGAAGAAAAATATGTAGATTCGGAACATCAAATATGTGAAAGTATCGAGAAAGCACCAAAAAATCAGGTTATTGCAGATAAAAGTATAAATTCTGAAATTATTAATAAAGAAAAAATAGATAGTAATTGCAAAAATATTAAGGATTATCAATTTATAAGTGATGGACAATCTAATATTCCTATATCTTTAGAAAAGAAAAAACCTAAAAAGGTAAACCAAAATACATCAAAGAATATAAGCTGCATTGATGAAGATAGTGAAGGAAATAAAGAAGATCAGATAAATGGATTTTTTGAGGGTGAGCATATTATTCCAATGGGTAAAGATGATAGAGTAATTATGGCTTTTAGCGTGTGATTTATTAATTAAAATTGACTTCATAAAAAACTCCTCAAATGAGGACATCTTTTAAAAATATGCGAAATTGGATATAATAGAAATAGTGGATAGTAAAAGAAATTTCAATATGATTGATAACAGTCAATTGAAAAAGGTGGTGTATTTTAGGGTTATGAAAAAAAGGTTTAATAGTACAGGAGTTTGTGTTTCAAGAAAACATTACATGGTTGATATAAGTGATAAACTTAAACAAATAAAAAAGCTTATAGATAATGAATTTTATAATATGCCTTAGATGTTTTAAAGTTCTTCATTTTATAGATGAATTTGCATTGAACAATCAATAGTGTATAATAAGTTTATATTTAAGGCACAACTTTGGACTACTATTTTCCACATGTGTCTAAGAAAATAGAGAGGTGGTAGCCTGTGGGTTATACAGCACTGTATAGAGAATGGAGACCTAGGATTTTTGAAGATGTTGTTGGGCAAGAGCACATAACAACGACATTAAAAAATGAAATTTTAAATGATAGAATCGCACATGCTTATCTTTTCTGTGGAACAAGAGGAACAGGGAAGACATCTACTGCAAAAGTAATGGCAAAGGCATTAAATTGTCTTGATTTACAAAATGGAGAACCATGTAATAAGTGCGATATGTGTATGAAAATAAATGATGGATTAGCAATTGATGTAACAGAGCTTGATGCAGCTTCTAATAATGGTATTGATAAAATTAGAGATATTATAGATGATACTAAATATCCACCACAACAAGCTAAATACAAAATATATATAATGGATGAAGTTCATATGCTATCTGTTGGAGCTGTTAATGCTTTTTTAAAGACGCTAGAAGAACCACCCAAGAATGTAATATTTATATTAGCAACTACAGATCCTCAAAAATTACCAATAACAATTTTATCTAGATGCCAAAGATTTGATTTTAAGAGAATAAATCAGAAGGACATTTCTGCTAGACTTAGAAAAATTGCAGATGCTCAAAATGTAAGTTATGAAGAAAAGAGTTTAGATTTAATTGCAAGAGTATGTGATGGTGCACTTAGAGATGCTGTCAGTATTTTGGATCAAGCAATTGCTATGGGTGAAATTAAAATAAATTATGATGACTTAGTGAGTATTTTGGGACTTGTAACTAACGAATATTTATTTGATATAACTTATGCAATTATAGATAGAAGTGTTGAGAAAACAATGATTATAATTGATAAGCTCGTTCATGCAGGTAAGGATATGCAATTATTTATCAAAGATTTAACAGCTCATTTTAGAAACTTACTTATGGTAAAGGTTACAAATAATCCAGAAGAAGTTTTAGATATGTCCCTTGAAAATATAGCTATGGTTAAGGAACAAGGTAAGAAAATTAGAGTAGAAGAAATAATGAGAGCTATTAGAATACTTCAAGATGCTGAAATAAATTCAAAAGCAAGTAAGCAAAGTAGATTATATTTAGAACTTGCTATTATAAAAATGTGCAAAATTGAGTATGATACCTCAAATGAAGTTATATTATCAAGAATAAACAAGCTTGAGGAATCGTTGAAAAATGGTAAGATACAAGTGGTTCAAGGAGAAGTAGCAGATGAAACTGTAAATTCTATACACAATAATATTAATGCCAATACAAATAATATAAGCCAAAATAAAAAAACTACAATTAATAATAATGGTAGTGCTAAAGGGAATTATGAATTAAATCCTAATTCAAAATTAACCCTTGATGATGTTGGTAGAGCATGGACTGAAATATTAGAAAACTTTAAAGCAAAACGTGCAATGATAGTGTATGCATCAATTGTTACAGCAAAGCCATATAGCTTTAATAGTGGAGTAGTTACGTTGGAATATGAGGCAATGTATGCATTTAATAAGGATAGACTTCAAAAATCAGAATATAGGGATATTGTAAATACAGTATTTTCTGAAACATTAAAGGAAAAGATACTAGTAGAATATATTGTGAAAAAAGATACAGAGCACAAAGATAAAGAGGAATTATTAAAACAAGCAATAGATGGAGTACCATTTGAAGTATATGATGATTGATAACAGATAAAGGGCAATTGTGAATTGTACATTGTCAATTAAATAAAGATGTTTTATAATGTAGAAATGATATTCAAAAAAGAGGAGGATTTTTTTATGGCAAAAGGTGGATTCCCAGGAGGATTTGGCGACGGAAATATGAAT
>Ga0224516_1000017_pt1 | contig 47630 bp, 45 predicted proteins | sample IRFST0metaG_FD_179884 | JGI IMG/M metagenome (GOLD analysis project Ga0224516, IMG submission 179884) | Peat soil microbial communities from Stordalen Mire, Sweden - IR.F.S.T0 | ecosystem: Environmental > Terrestrial > Soil > Wetlands > Peat | place: Sweden: Norrbotten County, Stordalen Mire... | reverse complement strand
TACGGCGAATACGGCGCATAGGTGCCCGCTTTGATCAATTCTCGGATAATGTCATCGGGCACGTCATTCGGCTTGTAAGCCCTCACAGACCTCCGTAAATAGATGTTCTCAAAAACGGTGTTCATAACATTCCTCCTCTTAGCTCCATAGATACCGCGCAATTAAGCTTTTCCACTTTGGACTCGTCAACTGCCGGCACTGCGCGGCCACCGGCCAGCTACCGGGCTCACGCAGCAGCAGCTCGTGAGTCCTTTCACCTCACCCCGCTCTACTGGGTTCTAATTATCAGCACTGGAACCTTAGCCGCGCGAACCACCTTGTCGGCTACGCTGCCGATCAACAGACGATTCAGACCTTTTCGCCCGTGCGATCCGATGACGATGAGATCGATATTGTGGCTTCCGGCGTACGTGTCCAGTTCTTCGGCCGGGTGTCCGTCGAGCACTGTACTCACGATCTGGTCTTCACATACCCCGCGCGAAGCCAGTTCTTTTTCGGCGTTCGCGACGATGTTCTTTCCCGCGTCGAGAAGCACGTCGTACATGTTTTCCCACGATCCATCGATAGGGTATGCGGTAAACCCCGCGACGTCGAGCACATACACGATGTGGACAGCTTGCTATAATGTGCTTCGCACTCCAGACCGCAAGCGCTGCCACGAACGACGACTTTACGTGCTAGGGAAGCTCACGTGACAACCTCAAGGGTTACGCCTACTAGGGGGTGACGATGGCGCGAAAGCCAGGGTTTGGCGTTGGATCTAATGCGTCACTTCCTGTCATTGAGCTTGACACCTTCAGCTTCTGCCAAAACAGCTGTTTCGCTCCGCGGAGCCGCAGCGCCATGCAAAATTTTTCCAGTCAACGCGTTTATTCTCACACGTCTTTTTGAAGACTCGTCTGCGTACAGGACTTCAAGAACCGGCGAGTATATGATATTTGCATCGGTCACCTCGCAGCCGGGATACAGTCCCCGTATCAGCCCTTTGAGTTTTGGCTTTGATAGCTTGGGCTTTATGACGTTTTCATTTTCTGCGCGACCCTCGCTAAGCTTTAAACCATCAACGCTCTCTGACACGAGGGATTTTGGGTAGCTTATGTCATACAGGGAGAAATAGAGCTCGTCCTTTATGCCGATCAGACGCCGTTCTTCGAGCTTTTTCAAGCTCGATTTGACGCCCGTATCGGGCAGAGCTTCGCGCAATTTCGCATAGGTGGTGCCGCTTCTGCCCAATATGAAATCCATAACTTTCAGTTGAGTAGGGCTCAGGTCTTCGAGAAGGCGCAGATTCTTAGACCGCCGCTGCACCCCATCGGGGCTTAGGATATCCCCGGTAATGGCATCAATCAAGACGGTGTAGTCGTTGAACCTCGTGCCTATGAGTCGCTTCTTCATCTCTCGAACGCAAACGGAGAACATAGGCTCCATTAGCAGGTTGAAGTCACTGACACGCTCATTCGTGCCGAAGAACTTGAGGTGCTTGCGCTTCTTGTTGCTAATTAAGGCCTTCAGGACCCTGGTTTCGTCGAATGATACATAAGATACCTTCTTACTTCCTGTCGTTGTATCAAGCGCCAGTCGCGCTCGCATATGCTCGGCCTTGTCCAAATCCTGTGCCGTGCGAACGCTAGAGTGTGACGTGACATCTGATGCGGACTCGGTCCCGCGTTGAATGGTGGGGGTCGCCCCCCCGTGGGGTGTTTTCCTTTGTCTCACTTTGATGAACGAAGGATCAGCGATAGCCCCTTGCACGTAAAACTGTCCCGGTTCAAGTGCAGTCAGCTGGCGCGCGTCGTCGAGCGAGGAGAAAAATATACGCACGGAATCGATATCGTTTTTTAACGTCAGCTTTCCAATGAACACATTGTTGCACTGGCTTAAAACGTTCTTGTTGACCAAAGCAGGCCTCTGCGTAGCAAGAAGAATACCAAGGCCCCGTTTCCTGCCTCTTCTGCTCATTACCTGCAAGATCTCAAGTGCGCGCCCTCTCTGCGGAATGTAAATGTCGGCCTCTTCGACGATGACTAAGAAAGGAACCTGCCGGTCGCGCCCCTCTCGGAACTTGTCGGTCGCGACCTTATAAACGATTCCCAAGAACTTATCTATGGCCTTTGGATCAGTCTCGGAAACGTCAAGGACTATCTTTTGTGACTCTTCGATGATATTTCGGACCCGCTCTTCGTCGGTTGCAATGTCTTCAATGTCATCAATTACCTCTATGTTCTTGTGACCGGAGAGCCCTGTGTATTCTCCTTCGGTATCGATCACGACGAATCCGAGATCATTTGCGGCGAGTTCTTCGCAGATCACACTCACGAGATAGCTTTTGCCGCTTCCGCTTTGGCCGATAACGGCGCTTCGTTCAGTTACAAGGTATCCCGGGTCAATGCTGAACGCCTCTCCGATGTGGAGCTCCATTGATTCAACATGGCTTATTTGTCCGATATAAGCTTAGTGTAATGCGACAAAATCACTCTAAGACCTTTTTGACGCCAAACTGGACTGCTCACTGTGCGCGAGCAGAATTGAGTTGCGGGAAGCCGGTCCTGCGATCATTTGCGGGAGGCTATCAGGGTCACAGTATCGTTATCCAAGAGTACGTGAGTTAGCCCGACGTGCTGCCCCGCGTGTCTCGCACTCGCACCCCACACTTGAGCGTATCTGAATCGTCCGGAGATACGTGCGTGCATGAGGTCGCAGACCTCTTCGATCGTGGAGTTACGGCGCAAAATGAGTGGGTTTTCCCTATCTGCCACCTTGCCCGGGGGTTTTAGGTATACCCGAATGAATCTGAGTTTTTCAAAGATCAGCTCTTTTAGAAGTTCGATGTTGGTGCCTTGCTCCGCAGAAAGGTGAACGTCCCCGAAACTTGCTGGCCCAGCAGACTGATCTATCTTGTTTACCACCGTTAGTGCGGGCACGAAAAGTTTGCTCGGTAACAGGGCATCGACGAATCGATCGACATCAACGTCTTCGTTAAGAATGACGTCGGCGTTGTGGATCTTGAAGTCATGTAAAATCGCTTTTATGGTAGCTTCGTCGATTTCAGCAGCATTGGGAGTCCCGCTAATCGTAACCCCCCCGCGAGGTTTCTTGATTATCGCTACGTTTGGGGGGCTTTGGTTTATCCTGATTCCTGCGTCATACAATTCTTTTTTGACTACTTCAACTTGATATTCGCTGAAAACGTCGACCACGATCAATATTAGGTCCGCGCTTCTCACAACTGAAATTATCTCTTTTCCTCTGCCTTTTCCGACTGCTGCGCCGCCTATCAGTCCCGGGATGTCCAAGACTTGTATATGCGCTCCTTTGTGCACCATAGAGCCAGGGATGACGTTCAGCGTCGTGAAATCGTAAGCTCCAACTGGTGATTTTGCATTAGTGAGCGCGTTTAGCAGGGTTGACTTTCCCGCTGACGGATATCCGACTAACACACAGGTTGCGTCACCGGATTTTCGTGGAGCAAATCCGGTTCCCTTGTGCGAACCCTTGGACTCTCGCTTCTCCTTCAGCCGCGCAAGTTTCGCTTTTAGACGACCGATGTGGAGTTGTGTCGCTTTGTTGTAGGGTGTATCGCGTATCTCCGTTTCTATTTCGCTGATTTGCTCTTCTATGCTAGTCACGCGATTTCCTGATCATCTCACAGTCATCAACGTCTTCAGCGAATGCAGAGGGAAGAACGCACATATTCAAAAAAAAGTTAGGCTTTGCTGCGCGAGTGAACCATCGTGTTCACCAAAACGAACTTCGTTCTCTCTCCTCGGATAGCGACCAGATAGACGTGCGGCTCATTTGATGCCATGCATTCCATCCATTTCTTATGCAGCGTCCCATCTGCGGAAATGGGGGGTGATCCGTTTCTCGCGCGAAGCTCGTTGATGCAATATACAAAATCTGACTCAGATAAGCGCGCGACCTTAGATTTCATGCCGATGTTGCGAGGCCACCATACTTGCAGCTCTTTTCTTATGTCGTTTATGAAGCTGACATTCGGCATTTTGCTATCAAGACTCTCAATGACTTCCACTTCACAATCTCCGTCAGCTAAGCTATAATAGCATTTCGCCACGTTTTTGGCCAGCTCTCGGTCGCGTTTTCCCAAAAATAAGTCCCAGATCAATATTTGTGATTAAAGTATTTCAACGTTGTGTAATAAGTCGCAGCCGACGCGAGTTTTTCGTATTTAACAACTGTGAGTCGCGTTTTTCTAGAAAAAAGTGTCTGCTAATCGAGGATTAAAATCGAACGCAGTTTGGTTCGTACCTTAGGAGGGGCCACGCTTTCACGTTGGCGATCGTCACAATAGAGGCCGGTTTGCTCCCAAGCAAAGAGTGCGTGGCTCCTAGCGAGAACACGCCAAAAATAGAGACTGCTGCCGCTTCGTGCGTCAGTCGACGAAAGACGTTAAAACCTCGTGCGTATCACATGAGCAGTTCTAGCCACTCATCGAGCAGTGAACAGTACTCTGGATTACATACTTCGTGGCATCCTATACACGGAGCTATCTTGCCTTGCGCTAAGAGTAGGTCGTGCTTGCTCTTTTTGCTTTGTGTTACGTTCACTGTATAGCACCTTCTTAGGGTCGAGCAACCTAGCTGCGATGACAGGGGAGGATAGACAATATGCCACTGGAGTATCGGTTGTTCTCGCGAAGCTGGTTCAGTTAATCCGGACTAGTCGTTTACAGGGTTTAGAAGAATGATGTTGTTGCCGCGAAGTACGACCGATCCTAGAACGCGGGACTTTTGTCCGTCAACAACTTCAGTGGTGTTTGTAAGATGCAAGTTTAAATAGTCATCTGCACTCATCAACAGTCCTTCGAGCACGCATTTTTCGCCCTTCATCTCGACTTGGATCTTCGAACCAACCAGATTTTGAACCTTCTTTGACGGGAACAATTTAAATCCTCATATGAAAGTGGCTTTTCGAATACTTTAATATTTTGTTCGTCTTAGTTCGCCGAGAATTGCTCCACAATGCTTCAGTCGCTGATAATTCAAGTCTACATTGTAGCCATACCAAGTCCTACATCTCACGTATTAGCTCGGGAAAAAGGAGTCTTGCTACCCGTAAAGCACGAAGACGACGACTGCGGCACAGGAGAACAAAATGATTGATGTATTGACTACAGGGCTGTCGTACTTGCATAGGTGCGCCGAAAAACGGTGACGGCTGAGCGGCCAGAGCAGCGGACAACCCGACACGGTCAGCGAATCGAGAAGGATATGGCTTGTAATGGCCGCTGTGACAGCGGGTACAACGATTAGATCGAGTGGCGGATATGGCGAGAACAGGACGTAGGAAAGGCCTGTGCACGCTGCCACGGTGAAGATCGAGTGCGAAAATCCACTTCTGTGACCGATGAGTCGTAGCGGCAGGCGCGCGTCGAAGTCAGGAAGTGACGCTAGCAGCAGCGAAACTGTGGCAGAAAGCAGCAAGAACAATTTGTTTGTCGCGGTTGGGGAGAGCGCGATCTCGCTAACGACGATGCAGAAAACGAAAGCGAAAATCGAGTGTGTTAAGGCTTTCACGACACCACGGTGTTAGCAGCGCTTTCGTTAAGTAAATATATGGTCGTGCGTGACTGTACGTAGTAGCGTGTGCCGCTCGGATGAGCAGTTTTGCGCTCGTATAGAAGGTCTATAGCCCGGTAGTGTAGCGGTCAATCATGTGAGACTCTGGATCTCACGACCACGGTTCGAATCCGTGCCGGGCTATCTGTTTTTAAGCGAGCGGCTCGAGTCGCAGCTTGCCGTGCGTACGCTCCCACTCCTCGAGAGGGATGCTGTACTTCTTTTCGATGGCATCTCGGTAGCAGGGGCCACTATTGTACGCGCAAAATGGGATGATCAGTCCGCCAGGGACTGCGTAGTGGATGGCGCAACGCTTGACCCGTTCCACGTCGTAGTTGTAGGCGTCCATGAAATGCATGCCGCCGATAAAAAGCGTATGCTTATGAAAGTCTCCGAGCGCAGTGTAGTCGTGATGCAGCAAGACCGTCTTAATCATTTCCTTAAACTGAATGGACTTCGGCTGATTCTCCTCGTTGACGAGCGAATTTAGTGCTAGCAGTCCTCGCATAAGCGCTGTCGGCTTGCGCAGCACACCGCCATTACTCAGGTTGTTTGCAAGCTTCTGGGTAAGCTCAAAGAATTTGTCAACGTCCACGAATCTATTTATCGGGATGAGCCTCCCGTCTTCGACGAACACGTAGGTGGCGATGCCACAGTGCGGATGGCAGCTAAACTCGATCTGCGGAGCTCCTGTGTAAGCCTCAATGAGTTTTGAGATCGAAACGACACACGGCACGGGATAAAAGTCGTCAGCCCTTACTTGTCCGCCCGTCTGCTGTTCTATGTTAAATGCGAGGTCAGGTAGAGTAAACCTCTGTGCGTTTCTTACGGCCGGTGCTAAATCGTTCGCAGCGCCGGTGAAAGCCATTGGTTGGAAGTTGACCCCTCTGATTACGTCCACGTTTTGAGCTGCAAAAAGGATTATTTCGCCGACTTCGTGTTCATTCAGCCCACGACCGATCGTAGGAACCAGCACTACGCCTTGGCCAACATCTCTGCAGTTCTCGATGGCCTTCTTTTTTAGCTCGATGAACCTGTCGGTCTGCTTGGATACGCCGTTGAATTGAAGATATACTGTGCTCAGCCCCGCGCGTCTAAGCGTACCTGCGAGGGTCACATCTTTTGCAAGCCTGATGCCATTAGTGGCAATTTGGGTCTGAATAAAACCCAGCTCAACCGCTTTACTAATGATCTCGGGGAGATCGTCCCTCAGCGTTGGTTCACCGCCCGAAAACTGCACCGCAAGTGTCGGAACAGGGCGTTCTTCGCGCAGCGTTGTAAGCATATCGGTGAGTTGCTCGAAAGTAGGCTCATAGACGTAACCCTGTGCGTGGGCGTTAGCAAAACACCATTCGCAGCGCAAGTTGCACCGGTTGGTGACATCCACGTTTGCGAGACACGTGGACGTCAGATGGGCATCACAGAGGCCACATTCGAGTGGGCAGGCGTCGTGGAGCGTCAGTTGCGGGTTCTCAACCCCTTTTCCAGCGTACGAAAAGCGCTCAGCCTTGTGGTACATCTCGGCGCTAGACCAGTACAACTCGTCGAACACGCCGTGATCAGGACATCTCTTGGCCATCCACACTTGGCCGTCCTTCTCGTAGATGGTAGCTTCTATGGGCTTCAGGCATTCGTGGCACAAGGAGGTCGTCCGCTTAGGTAATGTGACAGGCGCTTCATAAATTGACATGCAGTTCTCCAGCGTTTCCTAACAGAGCTTTTATTTTGTTACTATTATTATTTTGCGCTTTGATAGTGCCGGACACAGAGCGGCAGTTATGTCGTGCTTTGGGCGATTACGGACCAATTCGACCGGCTTTGGAGACAGATTTAATATGTATGATGCGCCTTTCGCAACGGAATGCTTGCGCTCATTATTGATGCCCTCTGGCTGATGCTCCCCGCATACGTGCCTAACTCGAGTGCCGTCCTATTTGCGGGAAAAACTCCTCTCGATCTCGGTCGGAACTTTGTCGACGGAAAAAGGGTTTTTGGATCGGGCAAGACGTTCAGAGGGTTAATCGGCGGGACGTTGTCGGGAATCGCAGTGGGCCTGCTGCTACAACTCATCAAGAACAGCACACACATTGGCGTGCCCTCATTTGAACCTCTTTCTGTGATAGCCGCGTTATCATTAGGCGCGATGCTCGGAGACCTCACTAAGAGCTTCTTTAAAAGGAGGCTGGGGATGGATCGTGGGGACCCGCTACCTATCGTCGATCAGCTCGACTTTGTCATCGGCGCGTGGGTGCTCACCTATGCTTTTTTTAGCGGTTGGTTCACCCTCAACTTTACGCTGCCTGTAATAGTCGTCGTCCTGATCTTAAGTCCGCTCTTGCATCTCGGCGTCAACATCATCGGGTTCAAGCTTGGCAAGAAAAAGGAGCCGTGGTAACTAACAGAGCAGCTTTAACAGCAAGGCCTTTTGGGCGTGCAATCGGTTTTCTGCTTGATCAAAAACAGCTGAATGTGGTCCATCCATCACTTCGTCAGTGATCTCCTGTCCCCGGTGAGCAGGAAGACAGTGGAGAACGACGGCGTCGCTCTTTGCTGCGTCGAGCACCTTGCGGTCAATGCGGTACTCAGAGAACGCGCGCGCGCGCAGTGCAGAGGCTGCTTCATCTCCCATAGAAACCCAGGCGTCCGTATATAAAATATCTGCAGCGGAGGCTGCTTCAAGCGGATCGCGAAGGATTCTCACGGCGGATAGCTGCTGACCTCTGCGCAGAATCTCGTCGTCCGGTTCATAACCCGGGGGGCACGCGACGTCAACGCTCATACCCATCAGCGCGCACGACAGTATTGCTGAATTGCAGACATTATTTCCGTCTCCAATCCACGCGAGTTTCATACCGCTGAGCGCCCCCTTCTTTTCATAAATCGTCATCAGGTCTGCTAGTAGCTGACACGGGTGCTCGATATCCGAAAGGGCGTTAATCACGGGGACTGAGGCGTTTTTGGCCATGTCAATGATCGTTGAATGGCTGTTGGCCCGCATGATGATGCAGCTCAGATACCGTGAGAGAACGCGCGCCGTATCCGCAGTCGTCTCCCCTCTTCCCAACTGAAGATCATTCCAGTTCAAGTAGATGGGGTATCCGCCCAACTCGACCACCGCAACCTCAAACGCCGTTCGCGTTCGAGTCGAGGGTTTTTCAAATATCATCCCAAGAGTTTTGTGCTCTAAACCGTTCGGGAATACCCCTTCTGATCGTTCTTCTTTGAGGCGGATAGCAAGCTGGATGATCTCGAAGATTTCACCTTTCGTTAAATCGCGAATAGAAATAAGGTTCTTCATCGTGAATCCTTTGAGGGGCACAATTCTTGCTAAGCGTTCTTGATGCGCTTCATGTGCTCAATGCGACTCTGTACTAGCTCTTTTTTCCCGATGTCGTGCCGCGCAAATACGTCACCCTTTATAAACTGAAGAGCCTGCTCTGCTTGTTGTTCCGCATTTTCTATTGTCTCTGCCACGCCGAGGACTGCCAAAGCTCGGGATGTGGTGGTGGTGATCGTGCCGTTGCGGTCATCGACGCTTGCATAAAACAGCGTGGCATCGATGTGATCCTTATCGATCGTGATCTCGGTTGGCTTGGGGTTCGTTGGATAGCCGGCCGGCACAACATATTTGCAGACCGTGGCACGAAGGTCGTAATCAGTCTGCTTCAACGTGCCATCGACAGCCGATTCTGCGAGCTCAATGAAGTCGGATCTGAGCAGAGGAAGAATGTTCATCGCTTCTGGATCCCCGAATCGACAGTTGAACTCGACAACCATGGGTCCCGTTCGTGTAAGCATGAATTGGCCGTACAAGATACCCTTAAACGTAATACCCTCTCGTTTCAGAGCGTTTACCGTATCTTGCATTATGGCTACAGCAGCGTGGTAGTCCTCTTCGTTCATGAAAGGTAGGACGTAGGACTTGTCCGTATAAGAACCCATCCCTCCAGTGTTCGGTCCAAGGTCTCCTTCAAAGGCGCGCTTGTGATCTTGAACTGCTGGTGCGGGTGCCAACACGTTCCCGTCAACGAATGCTTGTATCGTGAATTCTTCCCCAGAAAGGCACTCTTCAATGACTACAGGCCCCCGAAGCTTCTTCAGGTACTCTTTGCCCTCGGAATAGTCATTGATGACTACAACACCCTTTCCGCCAGTCAACCCTGCTGGCTTGATAACTAACTCTTCTTCATCGATGTTGTCTCTGATGAAGCGATCTGCATCACTTAAATCGTCGAACAGCGCGTATTTAGGACATCCTCTGATGCCTTTTTCAGACATGAACGAGCGGGCCCATCCCTTATCTGATTCGATTAAAGCTGCGTTTCGCGTAGGTCCAAAAGCGCGTACACCGCGTTCGTCGAGCACGTCCACGATCCCCTCTGCCAGCGGTGCCTCAGGCCCGATCACTACTAGGTCGGCGCGGCGGGCGTAATCTGCCACCTTCTCCAAGTCAGTTTCGTTGACGAGGCGGTAATCCTTGCATAATTGGGCGATACCTGGGTTTTTGTACTTCATTGCGGCGTAGAGCGTCGGCTCTTCAACGCTCTGAGCAATAGCCATCGCCATGGCGTGTTCACGACCGCCTGAACCTACTAACAGGACCTTCATGGTGTGGTGGGTAAGTCATTTTGCGATAAAAAGTTATGCAGACTGGGACGCAGACAAATATAAGATAAACAATATATAAATGCTCAGTGCTGTTCGCCAGCCACAGCTATATGAGCTGCTAATCCAGACTAAATTCGTCAAAAGCAAAAATCGGAACTTTTATAGATTATCACGGCCGCCTATGTGTTGGGCCTCGAAACAACTCTAACGAGACGGTTGAATGTGCGGCATAGTAGGATGTATCGGCAACCGAAGCGTTACGCCAATCATAGTTGAATCACTGAAACGGCTTGAGTACCGAGGTTATGACTCAGCAGGCATTGCCACGCTAAACGGCGCGGAAATTGATATAACGAAAACAGAAGGAAAGATCGCTGATCTTGAAAATATTTTAAGTTTGACCAACACTGCCTGTGTTGGAATCGGTCACACCCGTTGGGCTACACACGGGATTCCATCCTCCACCAACGCGCACCCACACGCCGACTGCAGTGGCAGTTTCGCCGTGGTTCACAACGGCATCATCGAGAACTTTCAAGCTCTGAAAGATGAGCTTACGAGCAAAGGCCACATTTTCAGCTCAGAGACGGATACTGAAGTGCTAGCACACCTGTGTGAAGATTGTTATAATGGTGATCTTGAAAGCGCCGTGCGGGAGGCGCTGCTACGCGTCGAAGGCTCATATGCGATTGCGGTCATATCAGACCATGAACCAGACGTCATTGTTGCCGCGAGAAAGGACAGCCCGCTGATCGTGGGAATGGGAGATGGAGAGAACTTCCTTGCGAGTGATATTCCAGCAATCAGGAAATACACGAATAAGGTCATGTACATTAACGATGGTGAAATCGTCCGCCTCACCAGAGACAACGTGACCGTATCAACATTACAAGGTGTGAATGTTGAGAGGCTCGTGACAATCGTCGATGGAAGCGTCCAAGACGCGGAGCGGGGGGGTTACGAGCACTTCATGCTCAAGGAGATCCACGAGCAACCTAAGGCATTACGGGACACCATGGAAGATCGCTTGTGCGAGCTGGAAGGTAGCATCGATTTTAAGGAACTTCGCCCGTTTGAGGATGAGATTAAGAATATCGAAGGCATTACAATCATCGCCTGTGGGACATCGTACCATGCCGGGATCCTCGGTAAGTACGCGCTCGAGGATTTGCTGCGAATCCCGGTCAAGGTTGAGTACAGCTCTGAGTTTCGTTATAATAACTTCCTTTCGGGCAACCGATCCCTGGCAATCTGCATCAGTCAGTCAGGTGAGACCGCAGACACGCTCGCCGCGATGAACGAGGCAAAGGCGCAAGGCTACCTAACGCTCGCGATAACAAACGTGGTCGGAAGCACGATTACGCGAAAAGCCGACGAAATTCTGCTAACGAAATCAGGAATGGAAATTGGCGTCGCGGCCACAAAAACCTTTACGGCGCAGATACTTACACTTTACATGTTGGGCATCTACGTGGCGCGACTGAAGAAGCTCATCGACGTTGAGACGTCACGTCATATCATAACTTCAATGAAGTCCGTGCCGGGCCTTATTGAGTCACTTCTCGACAACATTAGCGACATCGAGAAAGCTTCGTCTCGAATTTGCGAAGCGGATTGCTGCTATTTCATCGGGCGTGGGCTTAGCTATCCCATCGCGCTTGAAGGCGCACTTAAGATGAAAGAGATCTCTTACATCAAAGCAGAGGGATTTCCGGCAGGAGAGCTAAAACACGGCCCACTTGCTCTTATCACCGCGGGCACCCCTGTTATCGCCATAGTGCCGAAAGGTAAGACATATTACAAAACGCTCGGCAATATAAAAGAGGTAAAGGCACGAAACGCCTTCGTCATTGCGATCGCGAACGCATCTGACGACGAGATCGTCAAATATGTGGACTCTGTGATCAAGATACCGGATATTGATGAATTGTTCTCGCCGATGCTCGCCGCAGTCGTGCTCCAGTTACTCGCGTACTATGCAGCCAAGGATATAGGCGCCGAGATCGATCAACCGCGCAATCTCGCCAAGAGCGTTACGGTTGAATAGCTGCCAACGCATCGAGTTTTGTAAGCAGGTCTGACCACATCGGGCCTTCGATTGGTCGGTATTATGGCGACATTAACGTAATTTCACACGCCGAGGACGACCGTTATGCAAGAGACCGTGCCGCCTGGACGGGCCTTAAATCCCCCTGCTATTGGCATCCGACTTGTAATTCACGGGCCTGAACTCATAGACTCTGGAAAAATCGCTGATATCGTAGACGCTTTGCGCGCCATTGGACCCTTGCGTGTGCTCGCTGGAGGTACAATGGCCCGCGTCGCAGCCTTAGATAAGCACCTGACGTTCGTTGATACCTCTCAAAATATACACACAAGCGATGCACTCAACCACGTTTCAGATAGAGAGGTACTTGTTCTTGCTAATCGCGGCAAAACTTCTGAAACAGGACGCGTCTTCGGTCAGATAGTATCGTCGCGCGTGCGACGTTCTGTTATCCAAGTAGAGCGACCAGGCTTAATCGACGGCAGTGTTATCCTTTGGCGGGGCGCTGACGGGGACACGTCCCGCGACGTTCAGTACGTCGCTAGGCATTTGTCGGATCGTCTATCGCTTAAGCTCGTCAAAAAGCACAAAAGAGAGTTGTCCGTGGAGCACACCGATGAAGTTGTTACGCGACACATCTACGGCGCTAGGCTAGGGGAACCGTTGTTGGTGCAAGGAATGGTCGTCGGGACAGTGGTTGATGAGGATGTTGCGCTCATCGTGGAACGGGGCAGAATTGTCGACATTGCAGGCGTTGCTATGAAATCCCACGGGCTTGAGAAGATTGGCAATATTGACTTGAGCACCGCCTACGTTAAAACCGGACACCTCAGACCGAGTAACGAAGTGTGCGTTCAACGTTCGATGGTGCCTGCGCGCCCGTTACAACGCGGTTCAGTGACATTTGTCAACCACCGGGCGGACGAAACATTGGAGTCTGTCAATGAATCAACGATCTGTGCTATTACTGTCGGAGACGATACTACATCAATCTGCGGCGACATCTTGTCGCGGGCTGGCATTCCCATCATTGGTATCACTGATGGCGACGGAGATGGACTCTACTCGGGCACGTACCAGGTTGAGGCTTCGCTTACTCTGCGTCTTTGCAATGCGAGCGACGACGAAATAGGCTTCTTGCTTGAGCGAAGCGGGGAGCTAGACGACGAAGACTATACTTTGGCCCGGGTGATCGAAATTGTCACGAATTTTTTGCATGAAACGGGAGTTGTTTGGCAGTATGCTTCGTACGAAAAATGACCTGTAGTGATAAGGATGACTGCTCTGCGCACGCTGCGCATTTGCGTCCGAATCCTGTCTTACTTTTCAAAGATGCCTAGTCGTAAGGGCGGAATCGAAAGGCGGCGGCCAGCGCGGTCGAAGTGATGAGCACCCTGTCAAGGGTGGACGTCTGTCACAGTCGCGCCTCCAGAAACGAATGCTGCTTGCAAGCTGGCAGCCAAGTGATACGAGACATCGTAGCATCAAGTACGAAAGCGTTCGTCAAATAGTGAAAATCGTGGCAGCGATGATCGAAGCGAATCGTGCAACAAGCTGGATGGATCGAAAAATGCCTCATTAGCTAATAACGGCTTTGTTCGCGCACATACATCCGTTAGTTAGAAATATTTATATAGAGAGTAGCGGTAGTTGCCTGCCATACGCGCTGCATAAACGGCCCTAAAACGGTCTAGATTTTATACTATTAGCGTTGATAAGTTTCATCTTATCTCTCTAAATGCACCAAAAGGAGGTTTCTAGTTTGGCCAATGTAGTTGAAATGGCACCGGTTACTCGTGTCGAAGGGCACTCCAAGTTAGTTCTAGAGACAAACGATGACGGTATAGTGGAAAAAGGAAACTACTTCAGCATAACGCCGGTCAGGAACTTTGAAAAGTTCCTTATCGGAAAGCCGATGGAGTTTGCGCCACTGGCAACATCACGGATATGTGGTATTTGTCCTATTACTCACTCGTGCGCTTCGGTGGAGGCCGTCGAGGACTCAATTGGCGTTGAGCCCCCGAAAGACGGCATGTTACTGCGAGAACTCGCTGCGATTGCTAACAAAATGCACAGCCATCCGCTTCACGGCATTTTGATTTTCCCGGACTTTGGGATCGGAGTCGGTTTTGACAAAAACGTCTACGCAGAAGCCATGAAGCGCTGTCAGGGAATGAGAAAAGTCGCCCAGAACATTATCGATGTGGTCGGCGGAGAGGGTCTACACGCGCCCGACATCGTAATCGGCGGGATGCAACACAACATCAGCGATCTTGCACAAGCTAAATTGCAGAGCAGTCTACGGACCTATGAAGGACTTGCAAACGAACACGCCGACTTCATGATGGGCCTATTCAAGGACTCTGACTATGCATCAGATATGGGGATCCACGACTACGACGTGTTTGCTTCGGACTTGACGTACGGCGACAGAACGGCCTTTCCTTGGGGCACGTTTAACGAAGAACAGCCGAACAACTGGTACAGCTCTCTGGAAGTTGGGCAGGAGGCAAACAATACGATCTGCCTCGTCGGCGGCGAACCGGTTGAAGTCGGACCTCGCGCACGCGCGGCGACGTTCAAGGGTTTCACTGAGAGGGGTGCAATGGGCATCCAAAAGGCTCGAATTCGCGAACTAGGGACGCTGGTTCATCGAGCTGAGAATCTCCTGGACGAGCTCAATACAAGCGGCGTAACAAAGGAAGCGTGTGCCAGTCGCGGCGACAACGAGCTTGGAATCGGAATCAACGAAGCAGCTCGTGGCGCGAACGTTCACATGGCACGGGTTAAGGACGGCAGGATTCGGTACTACAATTGCCTCGTCCCGACGACTTGGAACTATCCAACAATCAGTAAAGCGCTAGAAGGAGACCACTACAAGTTCGCCGAAGTTATCGTAAGGGCGTACGATCCGTGCAACTCGTGTGCAACGCATATGATCGTGCTGGATCCCGAAAAAAACATCATTCAGAACAAGATGATCTAAAGTGAGCGACTCGATTTGCGATGCAGAGGCGATTATAGCCTGCTGCGGAAATCCACTCTACGGCGATAATGGCTTCGGAACTGCCTTAGTTCCTGTGCTGAAGCAAACATTGAATGGCGCACCGCGCCTTAAGATCGTCGACGTCGGCAGAGGGTACTTCTTGTTTAGTATTCTTGGATGCAAGAAGCTCGTACTCGTCGATTCGATAGATTTCGGAGGCGCTCCCGGAGAACTAAGGAAGTTTTCGACAGATGATGTCGATCAGAGTCGTTACGCCGATCATCAGTGCTGGCAGACGTCTAAACCACTCGACGAGTTAGAAGAACGATGCGAGGTAGTAATCGTTGCGTGCCAGCCAAAGAGTTATAAGCAAATCGAATTTGGACTTACAGAAGAAGTCAAAGGATCGATTCCTGATGTTACGGAGTTAATCCAAAAAGAAGTAGAGGAGTATTTATGAGCCCGTTTTGGAAGAAAGAGAAGAAATCTGACGCCGAAAACATCGCGGAGATGCAGAGGGCCAGCCCTCCGGCTGCAGAAGAGAAAACGGAAGCCGCTCAACCGGAAATAACAGTGAAGCCCGCAGAAGCGGAGGCTGAGGTGAAAGAAATGGCTGCTGCAAAACCAAAAGTGCTAACGGCAGTGATGAGTGGATGTACAGGATGTCTAATATCGCTAACCGACAACTACGACATTCTTCTTGATCTGCTCGACGCGATAGACTATCGTTATGAGACCACGCTTGCGGACGTAAGAGAGATTCCCGATGATCAAATGGATATTGCCATTGTTCACGGTTCTATCTGTCTGCAAGACAAGAGACAGGTTGACGACATACGCAAGATCCGACAGAATTCGACGTTTTTAGTCGCCATGGGCGGTTGTGCCAGCTCAGGCTGCGTGACTCGATTCAGTGTAGGCGGACAAGCGGCGACGCCATCGCAAGAATCGTTCGTTCCCGTCGCGAATCTCGTTAAAGTCGATTTCGCACTTCCTGGATGTCCTACTGGTCCAGAGGTGATCGCCAACACGATACTCGCGGCGGTAGGTGCGGACCTAGAGTACTTGAAGCCCCTTGCCGAACTCGCGGGATTTGCGTGCGGCTGTGACCTACTGACAAAAATCATCGGAAACGGACTGTGCATCGGGTGTGGCACCTGTGCCATGTCGTGCCCAACGCGGGCGATTGATATGGACTACGGGCGACCGCACGTCAACCAGGAGCTCTGCATAAAATGCGGAGCGTGCTATGCGCAATGTCCGAGGAGCTTCGAGCCGACCTTTGAAATGATAGAGAAGCGTATCATGGGGGTGGAGTGAATGGTTCTAGGTAAGTACCTCGACATTATGACGGTCAAGACGACGGACAAGATTCTTCAGAAGTATTCACAAGACGGCGGTATAGTCAGCGCCCTTTTGATCCACGCGCTTGAAACGGGCGTGATTGAAGGCGCTATCGTCGCTATGCCGACCGAAGAACCTTGGAATCCGGAGCCATACGTCGCCACTACGCCTGAGGAGATTATCGCGGCGGCCGGCACAAAATACGTGCTGTGTCCACTCAACAACGCGCTGAAGATTGCGGCACGCGAGCAAGGACTCGACAAGATCGGAATGGTCGGCATGCATTGCTTGACCTATGCGGTCCGAAAGATGCAGCTCTATCCGTTTGGGGCGCGTCATCTGCCTAATAAAATGGCATTGCTTCTCGGCATATTCTGCACTGAGAACTTCACCTATACGGGAATTAAAGCGATCGTCGAAGAGCTTCACAAGGTGAATATTGAACACGTCGAAAAGATGGATGTTTCAAAGGGCAAGATGATCGTCACGTCAACCTTGGGCGAACGGGTTGAAGTTCCAGTGAAGCTGACCCACAACTACGTGCAACCGGGTTGCTATATCTGTCCCGATCTCACCGCGCGAACTGCGGACATCTCGACCGGGTCCATCGGCTCGCCTGACGGGTGGTCGACCGTAATGCCGCGGACAAAAGTCGGAAAGGATCTGTTCCAAAGCGCGGTCGATATGGGCCTGTTTGAGACCAAGCCAATAGATCCCGGCAAGTTCGGCATGGAAATGCTGACGAGGCTCGCGCAGAGCAAGTGGGATCGCTCTGAGAAGACCAGGGCGGAAAGAGCGGAAATTGGGCTTCCAAATCCGTTCTAACTCCCTCTTTTTTTTATTTTTTGCAAACTTTTATATTTTTTAAATTATAATACTAGTTAATGGAATTGCCGCTTGATAGGTGACCACATGGAGCTTCTGGCAGACGTGGGAGGAAAGCCCGGGGTTGATTGTCGCGGGTTTTGCAGTTACTGCTATTTTAAGAACGTAAAAGATTTTAAGCCATTTGGGTGTCGCTTCTGTTCGCCCCTCAGTGAGGGCTGTGACTACTGCGAAAGAGCGATTGCAGAGAAATACGCGGGGTTTAAGCCACTTTTGCGCGTGGCGCAAGATGTCCATGCTACCCTCAAGATGAGTTCAAAAGACCCTGAAAAGGTAACGATAAGTGGCGGGGGGGACGTCAGCTGTTATCCCGATTTACTCGAGCTGGCCGAGTTGCTCGCCAGCCTCCAAGTCCCGATCCATCTTGGGTACACTAGTGGCAAAGGCTTCGACAGCCCGCAAGCTGCCGAAAAGCTAATCAATAATAACGTGCGCGAAGTGTCATTTACCGTTTTTGCGACCGATCCTGGCTTGCGCAAACGCTACATGGGAGATCCCACCCCTGAGGTTTCACTTCAATGCCTCTCGACCTTTTGCGCGTCCTCTGACGTTTATGCCGCCGCAGTAATCGTACCTGGGGTCAACGACGGCGACGTTCTCAGAAAAACGTGTGACGATCTTGAGGGCATGGGCGCACGGGGTTTGATTTTGATGCGTTTCGCGAATCACACGAAGGAAGGGTTAATTTTGGGGAATGCGCCCATCATGCGCGACATTGAATCTCAGCCGATGGAGAGCTTCAAGGAACTAGTTAGCAGTATCAACGACCGTTACAAGCTGCGAGTGACTGGTACCCCGCTGTGGGATCCTGAAATCGAGTCACCTTTCTACGTGGCAAGCAATCCCGAAGCGCACCTTCCTAGAACTGAGAAGCGCGCCACGGTGATTACCGGAGCTGTAGCCGGGCCATATCTTCGTTCTATATTTCAGCGGATAGCGCCAAACGTCAACGTTGTGAGCACCGAAAAAGAGATCGCGTGTCTCATCACGCTCGACGACATTCAGAAGCTGAATTTGGCGGATATGAATGAGACGGTCATCATCCCTGGTCGGGCAATGGTGCACGACAAGGCCGCTACTGCGGCACTGCGCGCCGATGGAGTGTACCGAATTGTGCGGCGAGGGCCCGAACAACTGACAGTCGATGGCGAGATGAGCATCGGCCTGAGGCGCGAAGAGGTCTTGGGACTTGAGGTAGCAAGCTTCAAGGAACTAATTCGGACGATCAATGCGATAGGGACGTGACAGCCTAAAAATCGCCGACGACAGTCGATTTGCTTGCGTCGGGTTTGGCAAGCGAGGGGCTACTACTAGAGAGCAAATCCCGCGACCGATTTCGTTTTGATTTTCAAGATAAGATATTCACGCATAAACGAAGGTCTGACTTCCGCCACGTCTGAGAGGGTCGGGCCTTCAATGAATTTCACATTCCGTATCCTTTCGTAGTACTCGTCGTAAGGAAGCTTAATCCGCATGCCGTCTAAATGCATCGTGATCGGCGTGGGAGAGAGGCTTTCACCAACTTGTGGAATTTGTTGAGTGATCTCGTCCATGAGGCGGAACGGGCTGACCGATAGTGGATCCTTTTCAAGCTCTTCGCGTCGCTCATCCAGAGCTTTGCCAATCATTCCGACGATGCTATCCAGGATTGCGAACTCAGATTCCCGGTGAAACCCTTTAGCGCGTCGGCCTATTCCCCCGATGTATGCATACGCGTAGGGAACTGCGTCGCATTCCGGGCCTCCAGTTACTATTATGGGAACGTCGAGATCCTCATAGAGCTGATATTTTACGTCTGTTATGCAACTTAGGAAATCCCCAAGAATAAACAACGCCAAATCGTGCTCATTTATCAGCCCGCGCTCGCTCTTCGTCAGCTGTGCCGCGCGCCGCCCCACTCCTCGAGCCAGGCCAATGATATTCGTCTTTGCTCCATTTCTTCGGAGATACTCCGCGATATCGCACGTCGGATGGGGCATGTGGTGATAGGCGAGACTCGGCGCGACCACGGCAATTTCGGTGCCTATGAGGGGTGCTCTAGTGATCGTTCCTAAGAGCTCGGCCGCTTTTTGCTCTACCTCGCTTATATCGTCAGCTGGGACGAGTATCAAGAGCACGACTTCGAGCTGCATGACGTTCTTTTGCAGAAGGTGGCCGCCGAGATCCTCAACCAGCTCCATCAACTCGTCGTGTCGGTAAACGCCACCAGTGTACATGAGGGGTTCTAACATCCTATAGTCCCGCCTCTTTGAGCAACCTGCGTCCCTGGTTTATCCATTCTTGTTTGATCGGCTCCTCAGACGCTATGAACAGGACGTAGTCCTCTGTAATATCGTGCTTTATGATCCTGTAGCCTTCGGGCGCGACGCGCCGTATTGAATCGATGACTTTGCGCTTCAGCTCCGTCGTGGGCTCGTAGATGGTTTCGTCGGGAATATCGTCGTCGGTCGCGACAAGCACGGTGTACCGATCGAGCTGCAAAATGTTGGCCCTCCCATAACGCTCAACGAGTTTATCGAGCAGATCGTTGACGTACCGTTCGTTCTTGATATCTAACTTCAGCCCGTCGTCGGTATGCGTCATCGTAGCGACGTCAGAAATCTTTATATCCGGAAGTGAGATCGCAAGCTTACCATATAAGATGAACACGGGTTCGTCGGGATCGATGAAGATTCTGATGTTGTACAGCGAGTGGGCGACGTCCAGGTCAGACAAGATGTCAGACGTCAATTCTTCAATCAAGCGGGCCCCCTGCTTGTCAGGAGACTCTGCTGCCACTTTTTCAGAATCGATCATATCGTATGCAATCCCTTTCGTGGCTCGCGCGACGCCCGGCCAAGTTTTGCTTCATACGTGGCATCATTCTATAAACCCGCTAGCGAGCAGCGCAGATCCGACTGCGCCGATGTATTGTGAATATCTAGGCACCACAACGCTCATTCTGAGCACGTCTTGCATTGCTTCTACCAGACCGCTGATGAGCGAGGTTCCACCGACCATGATGACGGGAGCTACAATTTCTAACTCTTGAAGCTGCTGTTCGAAGACCTGTTCTGCGACACTGTAACAGGCCGCACTTGCAACGTCTTCTTTGCTAGCTCCGAGCGAGAGTGCGTTGACAAGGCTTTGCGTTCCGAAAACGTAACAGTAGCTGTTCATTGTCAAACGGTTATGGTCTCCTTTGGACGCCAAGGGCCCCAATTCACTGATGTCGACTCCTAATCGACGTGCGGTCATATCGAGAAAACGACCTGAAGCTCCGGCACAAATTCCGCCCATGGTGAAGCCGCCGGGAATGCCATCTATGACCGAAATAGCCTTGTTATCCATGCCGCCAATGTCGATGACCGTCGCAGGCCCTTTCTGTTTCTCTGCGAGATAAACGGCACCCTTCGAGTTTACGGTGAGCTCTTCTTGAACGAGCGCGGCCTTCATCTCCTCTCCGATGAGCAAGCGACCGTAACCCGTAGTCCCGAGCGCCTGAATTTCAGATTCGTCCACTCGTGCCATCTTCAGCGCTGTCGCATACGCAAGTTCGGCACTCTTCAATACTTCGGTGGTTTCGACCCAGCCAACTCCAATTATCTCGTTATCTCGCATTACCACGGCCTTTGTGGTTGTCGATCCTGAATCGATGCCGGCAGTTAATCCCGTCTGTTTTTCGCGCGCGAGAAGAGTTCTTCTCAGCGCGGTGGTTACGAGAGCTTCCATCCGCGTAAGGAGTGTTCCTGCACTAGTCCGTTCGGTGAACGAGTAGCTGATAACTGGCAAATTGGCACGCTCATGGATATAACGTCGCAATTCGCTTCGCGTTATTGCACCTTCAGCGCATCGAAAGCACGTAGTTATAAATACCGCGTCGACCGGGAAGCCACCATCCACGATAGATTTGGCCCTCGCTATCATAAGCTGCAAATCAGGGCTGGCGACTTCTAGTCCCCACTCGCTTACCGCGTCTTTAATCGTGTCGGTATCTACTTCTGGATAGACTAGCTCAGCATTCACGGACGCGACAGCATTTTCAATTTCTTTTTGGATCCCACTGTATTCGGAGCCACAAGAGAGGTGCGCTATTCTGATTTTTCGCGTCACGCGAGTACCTCCGCTTTGTGCGTCAGGGACTCGCAGAAGTCGCGGATCTTTCGTACGAATACACGCGCCTCATCGTCGTTCGTCGGGTAGGCGAGTTCTAAGCGCGGGATATCCTTGTTACGAACGATGTACTTGACTAGTTCATTCGTTCGGGCGCACCCCATACATCCAAATGAGTAATCGGCCTCGTGAACGATGATAGCGGCTTCAGCCTCTTCTATCAGGGGGTCAAGAAGTGCCATCCGCCCGCGCACACCAGAAGGGACGTCGACCGCCGCATACTTGAGTCCTCTCTTCGGGTCTTCTGGTGTGACGTTAATCGGTGGGCTGTCTATTCCGACTTCCGTTATTTTCCGTCGTATGACGCGCATCAGCGTAAGCGGCTCGTGACCGAATCGCGCGACCAGGTCAGATAGAATCAAACTGTTTGACGGAAATATGAGTATTTTAGCCATTGACATCCTCTTTTGACTGCTCTTCAATGATCTCGATGAAGCGGTCGATCTTGAGCTTGTCGGGCTTTTTTTGTTGTTTAACGTCCAATGGGTCTTCGATGGTCTCTAATCCATACGATATGCTCGGAAGAATCGCAGATTCCTTCTCGAGCTGGTGGAAGCCTGGTCGTGGACCGCCCCCCCTAACAGCGCGACATCTTCTTGAATCGCCGGGGGGGAACCCGCGGTCCTTGACGAAAATCCCGGAGGGGTCCAGTTTCCTCAGCTCTTCTATGGTTTCATTGACCGCTTGCTCTGAGCCCGTAACAATGAGCCCGTAACACGTCTCCTTCACCACGGCGTCCGTTGATAATTCATAAGCCCGTAGCGCCAGCTCGCTGGGCAAAATGGGGCTTGATTCCGCAAGAACGACCATTTTTGTAATCTCATCCGATACCATTGCACCACTCGTTTCATAACGTAAATATGTCAGCGGTTAATATTATAATTATCGAGAAATAGAAATCACAGAGATTCGTGAACGTATATCATCTCATTTTCACGCACGTTTTGAAGGGGTCGTGTGTGCAGTATCCTCCCAACAATATTGGTGCTGTTGAACCGCTCACCGGTCGGTCCGTACTTTTCGTTATCTTCAAGTCGGACGCCGATTAGTCCAGCGTACTTGGAGGAGCGATTTGAAACACCGATTTCAGCGGTGCTCACTTTTGTCGTCGGCGTGTTTTCCGGCACAATGTCGAACTTCTCCGCGCCCTGCGCGCGGAACATGATCGTCTTACCATATTTTACGTAAGCTTGCAACGAGCCTACGGGATTATCTCTCAAACCCGTGACCGTTCTCACGAACGCTACCGTCTTAGGAGCACGATCTTCATAAAGCTCAATTTTTACAAGCTTATCGTGAGGGACTGCAAAGGTTTTCACACTTCTAGCTTTGAGAATGTCGACCGTGTTGAGAGGTGATTGACGCACAACGACGCCGTCTTCGCCATCATACCCTTCGCGTTCAAGAGAAATGCCTAATCGATTGACCTCCTCATCTATCGCCGCGACGGGCAAGCCCAGCAACATGATGCGGGTAGGGTCGGTATACACGCGCAATCTCTGCCCTGGCGTCGCGATTTTGACGAGCTCTAGCCCCTCGCTTACATAGCCGATGACCGAATGGCTGGAATTTGAGGGCACATCTCTTTTGTAAATGAATACGTTGCCATAGTCGTTTCCAGAAGTACGGACGGTGATTGCTCCCTCGCTCCTCGCATCGAGCATTTCAAAGGGGCACGATCGCCCGTGTAAGCGCGTGGACACGACATAGGTGTTTGTCATTGCATCCACTTGATAGTAGCCGTCCTTGGCAAGGGCCAAAAAGTGTTCTACGCCCTCAGACGCATCTCTTGAAAGCGTTGCCCGGAAGCAGGTATGGACTTCCATTCCATCTTCAAGTTCGATGTCAAAGTCAGACGTCGTGAACTTGTCGGTGATATATTCGAGTCGCTCAATCGGCTCGATTCTTTGAATTTCATCTCCATTCTCGAGCTTTTCGAGGACATTTCTGCCTGCGACTGCTTTTCCAACGATGGCGTTTGTTCCATACGAGGCCGTATGCCTCTTTTTCATAAACGAAAGGTAGGTATTTGTTTGATCAAACCCGCCAAGGCTGTATGTGATATCCCAGCGCTCGTATTCTCGTTCACCACGATCGACCTCAAGGTCGCTTGGAACTGGGCCAGCCGATACTATCTGGGGCTGGGACCAGTGGACCTTGGTCCCAACAAATATTTTATAAGTGCGCAGCCAAAGGCGCCGGCTCGGTTCATCGACCTCAATTCTGATCTCGCCTTTGTTTGTGTAAACCGCATATTCCTTGATGACGTCCAGTTTTTGCGTTTTTCTCCCCTTTATAATGCCCACAAGCAGGCCGTCGCGGTAGGGGGTATTTGTGAGTTCAAACGCATCGCGCAACGTGCGGGTCGCACGATCGAGCACAACATGTTTCCCGTCGAGAATGATGAACTTGGCGCACATACCGTTATTATGCGTTCGTCAGGTGGCCGCTTTCTCGTGCTCCGTCAAAACGTCAAGCACTTGCGCCGTCGGTCCGATGGAGATAATCTTGCCCCCGCGCATGAGCGCGGCCCGATCGCAGACCTCCAGAACGAAATCGAGATCGTGCGATACGATCATAAACGTCTCGCCGATTTCCGCGCGCGCAGTCAGAATTGAGTTTGACACGTCTTTCTTGGTGATTGGATCCATTGTCCCTGTGGGCTCGTCCAGTATAACGAGGTTGGGCTCCCGAATTAGAACCTGTGCGAGAGCTACCCGATGCCGCTCTCCTTGACTCAGCTCATCCGGCGCTTTAGCAAGGATGCGCTCGCTCGTCGACTCGCTAAAGCCGGCTGCCATCAAAGTCTGTACCGCTTTGTGCTCTGAAAGTTCAGCGGGAAGTTCCAAGCCTATGCTACTCGTCAGGTTATCCAACACGTCGCGGAATGGGTAAAGGTCATATTCCTGGTAGAGTACGCCAATGTACGGCTTCGCTCTTCCTCGGTTGTCGGGACCAGGCATAGTCATGTCCACCCAGTCATCGCCGATGCGCACCTGCACCTCGCCGTTCGTCGGCTCGAGCACACCTGCGATGATCTTAGATACGCTTGTTTTTCCGGCCCCGCTTAATCCGATGAGGCCAAAGACTTCCCCTTCTTGGATATTAAATGACACGTCGCTGACGGCTCTGATTACGCCGCGGTCGAGTGTCACGTATTTCTTTTCAAGCTCCGTCACTTTCACTATCGTCTCGCCAGAGGCGACCTCGTGTTTCTTTATTTCCCCGACGGTGCTCAAAAACTCATCGATAACTTCTTTCGGGGCGCCTTCCTTTGTTACCCTCCCATCATCAAGCAGTATCGCTCTGTCAGCTATCGATTCAATGTCTTCAGGAAGGTGCGAGGTGACCAGCACAGCCATGTCGTTCGTTTTGGCTTCGTGTTGGATTATTTTGTGGATAATTTCTGCTGTCTTCCGGTCTAGGGTACCGGTGGGTTCATCAGCGAGTAAGATGATCGGCGATCTTGCGAGTTGGCGTGCTAAAACAACCCGCTGTTTCTCTCCGCCGCTGAGATCACGCGCCATGTGCATCATTCGATGTGATAACTTTACCCGATCAATAAGTTCAGATGCTTTATAAATTGCTTCAGAATCGCCGTACCCGCGTTCTGTGAAGCTCCTCATGACGTTTTCTATCGCGCGCTCGTCTCCGTAAAGGGCGAAAGTGCGCTGTAGCATTATCGCAACGCGGCTTCTAACGTCGCGTTGCAAATCGCTCTCTTCGTCTGCCCACGCGTCGACTCGGTAGAACTGCATCTTTCCGGCACATATGGGACAAGGTCTTTCGACTCGACTGGGTACGTCGACGTGTCGACAGTTTCGACAATACGCGACGTTGTAATAGATTTTGCCACTCGTTGGCTTGTACTCTTTCAAACCTCGTATGGCGTGCAGTAAGACGGTTTTTCCGGCCCCGCTCTTGCCTATGATTCCAAGTACCTCGCCCTCGTCAAGGGTGAAATTGATGCCTTTTAATATCTCAAATTCGCCGAATGTTTTGACTAAGTTTTCGACTTCTATCAAGACGGCCATTAACGTGTTGCCTCCTTCGACCCCGTACCATTATAACTGTTATTTGTAATAATGTTTTTTAATATGCCAGGTAAGAGCGCTATATCTTTTATTACGAGATCGGCTGCTTCGTAGAGCGTTGCGGGACGTTCCTCTTTCTGTTGTATCGTTAAAACTCCAAGGTCCGCGGCTCTCAGCGCGGGGATATCGTTTATCCCATCGCCGACCATTACGACGTAACGGTATTCTTCCTTAAGTTCGTGGACCAGTTGCTCTTTTGCGCCCGGAGTTGCGATGTCTCTGACATTCTCGTACGGAATACCAATGCGGTCAGCGAGTGCATAAAGGGTGTTTTTCGCATCACCCGAGGCCACGTAGATGTCACCCCCAATACGTTTGAGCTCATCAATAACGGGACGGGCCGATTCGAAGAGTTCTCCGCAGGTGGCAAGAACGTACGGGATATTGCCTTGTTCAATATCGACGATGGCCGCAGTGCCGGTGAAGTACGACGCGCTGCAACTTTTTCTGACTTCATCGACTACATCGACTAGATCCTTGACTCGGCTCTTCGCATCACGCGCAACGGCGCGCAACACCGTTGTTTTAGCAACCGGGACGTTTGCGCAAACAACTACGAGATCTACGTTGTAGATGTCCAAGAAATCCGCGATGGACAAGTCAGTGGGCACGCCTTCTAAGTCCTTGGGAACATCCAGCTGAAACACAGCAAGCACGTAGTCCAGCCGCGTCCCGATGAAACTGAGGGATACTATCTGATGCAAGAGCATGCCTTGGTCAACATCCTTCGCTACGCGATATTTCTCGAGAAGCGTACCCGCGCAGTCGAACACAACGGCAAAACCTTTCATTGGCTACTAGACGAGCGTTTGATACGAGTCGTTCGTGAGAGAACGGTCAAATCGAGAGAAATACGTGAAATGATAGTTTAATTATAGGGGGAACCCTGCAGCGAGTGCAACGCATTGAGGGCGCTCACTTACTGCCTTCAGGGGCTAAATCATCAGAAACTATAATGATATCGCCGACGCTTATGATTTTCGACCACGGAACAATTGTTTCTCCTTTGAGCAAGCCTTTTGAGACATCTAATGAAATTTCCTTATTATCCCAGTTAATCAGAACATCTCTTACCTTCCCTACGTTGACCCCGCTAAGCGTCGAAACGTCTTTGTGCAATACTCCACGCGTCATGATGACACCCTCCACATATTGACGTCGTGTTATATATAAAAAATGTTCCTTTGAGCATCTTTAAATCAGAATACGCGCTCAACAAGGTAGACTCCAAAGAGCAGTGAGTAGAACGGCCCACGGCGTCCACAGTTTTCCCTAATATTTTCAGAAAATCTAGGGTACACGATCGGCGTCAGAGCGTTGGGCAGCTACCTGATGTTAGCAGAACTTTTCAGAAGCAGATACGCTGTACGGGCCGTTGTCAAAATTAGCGTCTTGCAGGTCGCTTTTCGGGCTTCCCCGCGTCGATCACACCTTTTACCACGTCAATCGGGAGCTCCTGCTCTCTAATATTTAGTGGCGTCGCGTTGTACCAGAAGCTGTTGAAGAGCTCCTTTTCGATAAAAATGAATTCAGAAATGTCCGTTCTGAAGGCTGACTTGTATATCACATTATCTATGTCGCCGGTGTCGTAAATATAACTCGTTCCGAGCAGCTTGTCATCATCGGATATAAAAATTGCTGCCCCAGTCTCCGATTCAAGATGCCGAATTTCAAAATACTTCGTAAGCAGACGTGCTTCTTCGATGTTGACGCTTTCAATAGGTGCCAGCAAACGATACGTAATCTTAGGCATCTCTCTATCCTTGATCAAATTATAGAGCCGTTTTACCCCCATACGAGTTTGTATCACGTTGAATTCATTTTTCGATCTGTCGAGCATCTCGTAGAAAGCTTTGTAGACGTCCTCCCTTTTCTTTATGACTTGGATCGTCTGCACCACTCGTCCTGCCGTCAGCTCTTGTTCTCTGTACCGCAGCTCGATTCCTGAGTCCCACATGTCTTCCATCATCGAGTGCTGCGTTTCAACGAAGCTCCTTGTATTCGTATAAATTGAATTATAGAGCTCTGCGCCCTTATCACTAAATGAATAAAGCAACACTTGCATTACTTGCTGATCGATGATTACCCCCGTGCTATGCACAATCTGAGGGATATGGCGCACATCGGCACGTTTCGCGATTTCTTGTGCCGCTTGCAGATTATCCTTGTTAATCTCGGCCATTACAATCACGTCAATACCTCGTTGTCGCGCATCCTTTGGGATGAGTGGTGCGAGAATCGGCAAAGCCTCGCTTCTGCCCCACAAGAATATCTCTTTTTGGGCAGTGTTTATAAGCGACGCGAAGTCTTGTACGATCTCCTGGTAGTCAGTAATGACGCGCGTGATCTCGATGGGCTTACCCGTCTCTATCTCTTGTATCCTCAAACGGGCGTCTATCCCTCTGTCCCAGAGTGATTGAAACAGGGAACTCTGGATTTCAATAAATCCGCTGTTGTTCGACCACAGCGACGGGGTTAGTTCGACTCGCTCTAACTCGTCGAGATCCTTTGTTACGCCCGTATACATCGCCTCTTTGCAGTCTGAAATAACGACCGCGAAATTGCTCATCATAGGTGAGTGTCGTATCTTGAAGCACTTAGAAAGCTGCTTTACTGCATCGATATTGTTTGGCGTAATCGGAATTAGGATCCTTAGATCTTCGATCCTGCATTTGTCCTCATCACCGACAAAATAGTCGCAAAGCACTTTGTCCCATCGAAGGAGCCAAAACTCGGTAGAGATGATCCAGAGCCTTTTTTCTGTGGCGTGGAAGGTCTCGAGACGCCGGTCGATAATGTCGTCTTTGTCGTACAGAACGATAAAACCCTCTTCGATCGGACACCATTCGATAGGTAAGCCTTGCGCTTTTGTGCGCTCAACGTCCCACAGCTCGAGCAGCGTATTTCGCGCCTCGCTGAGGTCCTGTAACTTCGCGGCCTCTTTACTAATGGCAGGATTTAGCAAGGAGGACGGATATGCAGCTACGAATGTTTCCGGATTGGTCGATATACGCTTAGCGAGTCCTTGTTTCGAAAGCGCTAGCAGGACCTTGTTAGCACCGTGACTAGTGAGATGAAGCGATTCGGCTACTTCAACTGCAGTTCGTCGTCCGGTCTGTAGCAGATGAAGGTAAACCTCCCCGGCTTCTTTTTTGAGGCCGAACTGTGAAAAAAGAGTCAATATATCTGCTGCCATTCTTTAACCTCTAGCATCTCCAGCTCCCGGCTCTGAGCAACGAGTTATTGAAGGGTCCTAACTAACGATCGTTGCACAGCTTTGAAAACTGCCGCAACTGCTGTTAGTTGGGGGTTGGCCGGTTATGCGATTCTTTTTCCTGCGTTTGGCCCTGGAGCGAGGTCGTAGACTTCTGTTACCTTTAGTATCGCACAGCCCTTTGCAGGCAGTTTTTCATTTCGGCTCTTGATCTTCTGTTTCATCATCTCGTAGTCAGGTCCTTCAGTCACATAGTTTGCTATGCCCTTGAGTTGATAGCCTTCATAACCCTCCCACAATGTAATGGCTACGGTACAATTTGGCTTCTTCAGGTTGTCAGCAGTTTTGTGCCAAAAGTTGTCGCCGACGAGAATTGTTTCGGGGTCTTTTACGATGACGAATTGATTGGGTACAACGTTCGGTATACCGGCGTCGCTCACGGTTGCGAATACTACAGTCTTCACAGCGCTAAAGTTGTTGACTACCTTTTCTGGCAGGTTCGTCATTGAGTGCACCTCTATTTAGTATTCATTGATAGAGCACTCAGCGATAATAAAAACCTTTCTCCGGCCCGGAGAGGACTGAACAGCCCTTCTGAACGTTAACCAGCAACAGATGCAGCGTTGCCAGATGTGCCGCCTGAAAGGCTAGATGCTACAGAGATCGCGGCGCGCAGGCGAGGGTATGCCGCTGCCGCCCACGAAATCAAATAAAGCCGCCTATGCTAGCTGGGGAACTCGCCTTGAGTGACTATATGCTAGAAAAAATCCATATTGAATCAATCACATATGCACGGCTGATGTCTAAAACGTACGTGCTTGACGCTCCAGTGTTTATTTATGGCGTTCACGTCGTTGGCTCTATGTACACAGTTCCTGAGGTAACCCGCGAGTTGAAGAGCTCTCAAGCGACAGTAGTACTGCAAGAGTTTCTAAAGGAGGGCCTGAAAATCGAAGAGCCGTTGAAAAAAGCAATAGACGTTGTCACGGAAAAGGCTAAGTCGACGGGTGACCATCTTAGGCTGTCTCAAGCCGATATTGACTTGCTGGCGAAGGCACTTGAAGTAAGCGGTACGCTGGTTACGGATGATTATTCCATTCAAAATGTCGCGGCGCGCCTCGGGATAGAGACGCAGCCGATCCAGCAGGCACGCATCAAACGCGTGCTGAAATGGAGACGCAGATGTGTCGGATGTGGTCGGTTTTATGAAACGGAAACGATCTGTCCGGTCTGCGGATCTGAGGTGAGAGTTAAGCCGGTGAAGAGGTAACTTTGACAGGTGGAAGGGTCAGAATATGAACGATTTGAACGATCTCATAAACAAAGCGCAGGAACTACGCGAGAAAGGGTTGCGTTCCGGAGAGATAGCCGACGAACTGAACATATCACGAGAAACGGCAACGTGGCTTCTCACCCGCTCCAAGAGTTCACAAGAGCCCGTGCCAAAGGACATATACGTAAACTGGAGCGAGATTGGGCAAAAAGCAGAGAGGCTCAGATTCGTCTCGCTCGCGTTGGTCGACATGATCTTGGAGACGGGTGATCCTGACGTAGTAATCGGCGTCGCGCTGAGTGGACTACCTCTTGCGACGCTTGTCGCCGATGAAATCGGAGCAGAGCTCGCAGTGTTTGTTCCACAAAAACAAAAGGGATCTGAAAATGGCGGCGTTAAGGGCTCATTTAGTCAAAACTTCGCTGATATTGCGGGAAAAAGCTGTGCGATAGTCGATGATGTAATAACCACTGGAAGCACGGCGATTGAAATCATAGAGAGCATCAAGGATATGAAAGCAACGCCGCTATCGGTAGCGGTTCTTATTAACAAGAAAGGGATTGATCAAGTCCAGAACGTTCCGATCAGGTCGCTTGTTCAAATAACTATTTTCTAATCGTTGCGACTCGCCGCAGGAAGTGCAAGTGGTAACTTCTGAACTTGCTGAAATTCGAGCAATTGAGAAGAAGTGGCAGGATCGTTGGTTTCGCGACAAGATATTTGAACCAACAAGCGCAGGGCCGAAGAAGTACTTCTTAACGACGCCGTATCCGTACACGAGCGGACCCCAGCATATAGGCCATACGCGGACCTATAACCTTGCTGATATCCACGCTCGGTTCATGCGAATGAACGGCCACAACGTCCTGTGGCCGATGGCGTGGCACATCACAGGGACGCCCATCCTCGCTATTAGCTCGTGCATAGAGCGTTGCGAAAGCGCGACGATAACGCTTTATAAGAACTACGTTCGCCTCTATGAGGACGACGAGTCGCACGTTGAGCAGATCGTCAACTCGTTTGTGGATCCTTGGAATATCGCGAACTACTTTGCGGCTAAGATCGCGCCGGATTTCAAGAAGATGGGCTTCTCGATCGACTGGTCCCGGCAGTTTACCACCGGCGACCTCGTCTACAACCAGTTTATTCGATGGCAGTACGGCAAGCTGATGGAGCTCGGGCTGATCGTGCGCGGACAACACCCAGTGCTCTTCTGCACGATCGATCAAAACGCCGTCGGGGAAGACGATATCGCCGGCGGCGACGTTGAGAAGATATCAATCGACGACTACGTCGGGATCAAGTTCTCTTTAGACGAAGCTTATGTCGTCACGGCCACGCTCCGCCCAGAAACAGTTTTTGCGGTAACAAATCTCTGGGTTGCGCCAAACGCGACCTACGTCAAAGCCTACGTCGACGGTGAGACGTGGATCATTTCCCACCAAAGCGCCACCAAGTTGCGCTATCAGCAGCGGGAGGTCACTATCATTGAGGAGTTCCAGGGCACGTCACTCCTCGGGGCTCATTGCGTCAGCCCTCTGGGGCGTAAAATACCTATTCTTCCGGCGTCTTTCGTCGATTCTGATCACGGTACCGGAATCGTCATGAGTGTCCCCGCTCACGCCCCCTATGATTGGGCAGCGCTGAATGACCTAAAGCAGCAAGGGGGCACAGATTTAGACGTTGATATCTCCTCGTTAAGCAGCGATATTCAAGCTATACAGCCGATATCTCTCGTCAAAATCGACGGGTACGGGGATTTTCCCGCAGCAGAGCTATGCGAACGTTACGGCGTTCGATCTCAACACGACGACAAGACGCTGAGCCATATTACCAACATACTCTACAGGGAGGAATTTTATACCGGGATTCTTAAGCAAACTGCCGAGCAATTTGATGGCAGGCTAGTGCGCGACGTCAAGCAGGATGTCGTTGAATTCCTCAATAGTCGAAATGCCGCGTCGAGCATTTATGAGACCTCAACAAAAGGGCTCTGTCGATGCGGCGGCCGGGTGGTTGTCGCCGTAGAGCCTGGCCAGTACTTCCTCAACTATGGAGACCCTCACTGGAAAGAAAAGGCATTCGAATTGCTTGACCAGCTTGAAATCGTACCAGAGACATACCGAACACAGTTCGTCCAGACGTTTGAGTGGCTCGATCAACGACCGTGCGTTCGGCGTAGAGGGCTTGGGACGGAATTTCCCTTCTCAACCGAGCACTGGATAATTGAGCCGCTTTCTGATTCCGTTATCTACATGGCGCTCTATACCGTCATCAAGCATATACGCGAGTGTGACCCTGAGCGGCTAACGCCCGCCTTCTTTGACCACGTTTTCCTGGGCGAGGGCGACGTTGCGGACGTCTGCCAGCAAACAGGTTTGCCAGAGACGGTGATCAGAGCTGCACGAAAGGATTTCATATACTGGTACCCGAACGATCATCGGCACACTGCCGTCGCCCACATATCCAATCACTTGAGCTTCTTTTTGTTCCATCACGCGATACTGTTTCCGGAGACGTGCTGGCCAAAGATCGTCACTCTCAACGAGCTTCTCGTTCGCGAAGGGGTGAAGATGTCGAAAAGCAAGGGCAACGTAATTCCCATTGCGACGGTTCCGGAGGTTTATAGCGCGGACCTCGTGCGGCTCTGTCTAGTGTCCATTGCCGATCTGAATTCAACCGTTGACTGGAGGGAAAAAGAAGTCGACACGGTCAAAAAGAGGCTTCTAAGGTTTTGGAACGCAACGAAGAGGGATGTCGAAGCGGCGAGGCCGGAATACAATGGGCAGCTTTCCTTTGCGAGTCGATGGATACTAGCAGCGACTAAGGCTATGGTATCAAAAACGTCAGAATCCGCACATCAATTTTCGTACAGAAAGTACGTCACTGAAGCGTTTTTTGAGCACTTAAACCGGGTTGAAGAGTATAAATCGATGATTTTGGACGGCAACGAGAAGCGTCGCACGCTCTGGGACATCATCGATATATGGCTCCGGGTGCTAGCGCCTGTTGTGCCTCACATTGCTGAGGAGCTGTGGGAGAGAATGCAGAAGTCTGGGTATATTTCCCTCGCAGAATTCCCGCTGTACGACGATCTTTATGCCGAAACACTTCCGCAAAAGGGCGTTTTAGATGGAGTGATCAGTGACATCTCAAACATACAAGCCGCAATAAAGCGGGAAACTGAATCAATTTTTATCTACCTTCCGGCTCAGTGGAAATACACCCTCTACGCCGTCGCGCGCGGCCTAGATGATCCGTCGATCAAGAACATCATTGCCCGAGCCAAAGATGACCCCCTCCTGCGTATCTATGTAAAAGAAATCGCTCGTATCGCACCCGATCTTGCCAAATCGCTCGCTCACGAGGCTCCATCTGCCGACGCGCTGGACTTCAAGGCCGAATCAGACGTTCTTCTCGCCGCTAAGGACTACATGACGCGAAAATTTGGAAAACACGTGTATGTCTGCGCAGAAAACGATAACGTGTACGATCCTGCGAATCGCGCGAGGCGAGCACTTCCCATGAAACCGGCAATCTACGTCGAGTAGGGTAGAGCTGGAGAGCAGATTAACCCTCTTTGGCGCGTTTTACTGCTTCTTGAGCCTTTTTTGCACGCTGTTTTGCTGTGTATCCGGTTGCTTTTTCCAGAAAACAGCGGAACCGCGCATTCGTATCGATCATTACCGCTTCGGGAACGCTGGCACTAGATTCGGTATCGACGAGCAACGTGTCGGCCACACGTATCGTAATCTTTTGCAGTGCCCCGTAGCTTAAGCGGTACTCTTCGTCGCGCACGTTGATATCGATGCCAAAGCACACTCTGAGTGCTTCGACAACCCGCTGATTGGCATCCTTCTTGAATCCTCGCTTGAACGCATATTCTTGAATTGCAGTCACGACCTGTGGGCTATGAGACCTATACGTTCTTTGCGGCGCATTGTTTATATGCGCTCCGCAACGGACGCGATTATCCAAGGCGCCGTTCTGAGATCAAGAGAAGAGTCGTGGAATGGTTAGATAAAGTATTTACTTAGTAATGGGTCATTATTTAGAAAGTGAGTAATTATGGACGCTGATACATTATGAAAGCCGGAACGACTGATAACGAATACGTTAACATGATTATTGAAGAAGAGGTGAGCTCAAAGAACCCCGTAATCCTCGAGGGGTTCCCAGGAATCGGCCTCGTTGGCAACATCGTGGCCACACAAATAGCATCCGAGCTCAAAATGAAGCAGATAGGAACTATCGAATCTCGCCTATTTCCGCCCATTACGGTGCTCTTTGATGGACTCACGTACGCCCCAGTCAGAATCTACGAGGATCCTCAAAACAACTTCCTCGTAGTGCTATCGGATATCCTCATTCACCCAATGATTGCTTATGACATAGGGAAATCAGTTACTGGCTGGGCTCAGAGCTTGAACGCAAAACTCAACATACCGATCGCCGGTATCGCCACGATGCGCGAAGAACGCACCGTTTATGCCGCCGCGACTGGCGCCGAACAACTCGCTCTCGTGAAGGACAAAACCGAGACCTTGGTGACGGGAAGCATCTCGGGTATCGCCGGAAGTATAATGAATGAGAGTCATGTTAACAAGCTCCCGGCACTTTGCCTCTTGGGAGAAACCCAAGGTCCCACTCCTGATCCACGCGCAGCAGCTCGCGTCATCGACGTGGTAAGCAACGTATTGAACTTGAACATCAGCACGCATAAGCTGGTTGAGGAAGCGGACCAGATCGAAACAGAGCTACACAAGCTTGCTGAACAGGTTCAAGGGGCAGAACAGGCCGAAACGAAGGGGCCAACTCAGGTCATGTACGGGTGAGCATATGAGACATCTAGCTTTGACCGGTATATCAAAAGAGTCAATCGACGACTTCGAGATAAAGCGCGTTAGAACGTTTGAGTTGCGCAGTGCTCATAACATCCCAATTGTTTTTGCGGCTGACGTTGGTGACGAAGTGTTTGTGACGGACACGAGTCGGCACGACCTTGCGATCGGCACGACTGGGGTTTTAGCGCGCGTGCGCAACAAAACCATTTCCATGCAAAAAGTCTCACACCGGGTAGGCGACTTCTATGAAGAACGTGAGGTTATGTCGGCCCGGGTTCAGCTCGAGCTGCGCGAACACACGTGCCGGCTGCGTGGCATTGAGGACGAGGGTCCAGGCAAGATCATCGCAGTCGAGATCGCCGAAGTGTGCTACTATGAAGGCCGATGAACTTATCTGAGCTTAAACTGGGCTCGGCTCCGTGCAAGCTGCGACCCACACGAAAACGCCTGCGATACGTGGAGGACGAAGGCATCCGTGCGGAGCGCAGATGCCGGTGCTTTTTTCATTGTCTGTTGCGCTACGACAGATGCTTCAGAGGCCGGAGTCCTGCTGCTGAAAGCGACCCGCTGCTTAGTCGCCCTATTTGACACATTTATAAGTATGAGTTGCTAGCATGGAATAAAAGGGGCCCGTGGCTTAGTCAGGATATAGCACCGGCCTTCTAAGCCGGTGGTCGAGGGTTCAAATCCCTCCGGGTCCGTTTTTTTCTTTGCATCTCACGCGGCCTTATAAAGCGTTTCCGAAGTTATTGGTTAGCAATCGCTCACATTGCAAGGCGAACTTGCGCCAGCCGAACCGAAATCGGACGCCGTCAGTCAGCGTTCGCTTCTCTTCTCGCGACTGGCGCTTTGGTGGCTCGAGTGTGACTTGAATGGCAAGCCCGGTGCACGCCGTGAAACACCGCAAAGACTAAGTTTATCGTCGGCGAAAGCCCGCTGTAGCTATGCTCGCATAGTGCTACGCTAAAGGGGAAGGTATGATCTTCAGCGCTGATGAAATACTCGAGACACTCGACATGCTCCTCTACGAGCACCTCGATATACGGACAGTCACTGTGGGCATCAACTTGATGGGCTGCGTGCGAGACGACCCTGAACGAATGGCCCAAGCTGTGCACGATCGGATCGTGTCTATTTCGTCTAATTTGCGTTCAGAAGCCGACCGAGCGGTGGCGCGGTATTCGTTGCCGATAGTAAACAAGCGCATCTCGGTAACTCCCATTGGCTCCATGATCGACGTCCATCCGCAATCTGGTCCATTGATAGCACGCGCGATGGACGAAGCCGCGTCCGAGTTGAACGTCGACTTTATCGGTGGCTACTCGGCCCTCGTCCAGAAAGGCTTTACAATCGGGAATGAGGCACTCGTGAGCTCGATTCCGGAGGCACTGAGCACGACAGAAAAGGTGTGTGCCTCCGTGAACATCGCTACGACCAAAGCGGGCATCAACATCGAGGCCGCGCTGCGCATGGGTAGAGTCATCAAGGAGCTTGCTCGCATCGATCCGCCGCTTTGCACCCGTTTGGTTACCTTTGCAAACGCGCCGCCTGATAATCCGTTTATGGCCGGTGCCTTTCATGGCCCAGGCGAACCCGAATCGGTCGTGAACGTGGGTATATCGGGCCCAGGCGTCATTAGGGCGGTAGTGGAGCGAATGGGAGATTGTGACCTTGGTGAGCTTGCCGAGGTTGTCAAACGTGCCGCATTCAAGATAACTCGTGTGGGGGAGTTGGTAGGCAAAGAGATAGCGGCACGAATGAATGTTGATTTCGGAATTGTCGACCTTTCGTTAGCGCCTACCCCGCAGAAGGGGGACTCTGTCGCACAGATCATCGAAGCAATGGGGCTTGAGCGGTGCGGAGCGCCCGGAACGACTGCTGCACTCGCTATGCTTACTGATGCCGTTAAGAAAGGAGGCGCGATGGCGTCTTCACGCGTCGGGGGCCTCAGTGGTGCGTTCATACCGGTCAGCGAAGATGCTGGCATGGCTGAAGCAATCAGGGTCGGTGCCATTGGGCTTGAGAAACTTGAGGCAATGACGTCTGTATGTTCGGTTGGGCTTGACATGGTGTGCATTCCTGCTGCGACACCAGCCGAGACAATCGCGGGAATAATTGCTGACGAGTGCGCGATCGGGGTCATCAACGACAAAACGACGGGTGTGCGGCTTATTCCCGTAGGAAATGAAGGAGACTTGATCGATTTTGGTGGATTGCTCGGGGCTGCGCCGGTGGTGCCAGTCAGCGCATTTAGCTCCAAAAAGTTCATCAAAAGAGGCGGTTCAATTCCGGCGCCGCTTAGGAGCCTCGGGAATTAATGAAAGCCCCAGCGCTTGCTCGTTGTAGAGCAGATTGACGGGCCCGCTGGGATTTGAACCCAGGTTCTTGGATGTCTCCACAAAGGCTCCGAAGTCCAAGAGGATAGTCCACTACCCTACGAGCCCATAGTTATCCCAAAGAGCTTATCGGTATTGAAACTAACTCGGAAAACTACAAATAAGGTGCCCTCCTTATTACTTTAGCGCATCTGGGGGGCCTGATGGCTTAAATCAGCGCGTAAGTGTTCTGCGACCTTTTCATGACGAACATCGAGACAGAGAGAAAGCTGATCGAAATCCTACGAATTCTCGACGAAACTGATGAGGCTATCGGAGCGAGGATGATCTCCGCAAACTTAAGTCAACGAGGATACCCGATAGGAGAACGCGCCGTACGCCACTATTTGGTGCTGCTTGATTACAAAGGCTTTACGACTAAAATCGGTAACGCAGGGAGAGTCATCACCGAAAAAGGCCTGAAAGAGTTGGATGAAGCGATAGTTGGAGATCGGGTCGGATTTGTCATAACCAAGATCGACGAGCTGGTTTACCGGACGAGTTTCGACCTGAAGCTGAGAAATGGTGACATCATAGTCAATGTCGCGACTATCGACAAGAATGACTTCGATGTTGCAATAGAAGCGGCAGCCGAGACTATAGATAGCGGATACACTGTTAGCCCGTACGTGCGTGTTCTAGAGGAGGGGGATAAGGTTGGTGCCGTCTTCATTCCTTATGGGTCTGTAGGACTCGTGACTATGTGTAGCATGACTGTCGATGGCATATTGATCAAACATGGGATCCCGTCTAGCATCAAATATGGGGGGCTTCTCGGAATCAAAAACAGCCAGCCAATCGCCTACACTGACCTCATCTCATACGGCGGAACTTCGCTCGATCCGATTCAAATATTCACCGCACGACGTATGACCTCTATTTTGGCTGCAGCACGGAGCGGAGAAGGCACCGTACTCGCTAACGTTAGAACCGTGCCGGCTGTCGCATCTGAAAAATCCATCGAACTGCTCTTGGACGCTAAAAAAGCAGGTATCGTCGGCTGGATCGAGAGCCCCATGCAAGAAAGTTCGCCCGGAATCTGCGCTGAAAATGACGTTGTCGAGATCAACAATTACGCTGGAGCAAATCCAATGGCGGCACTTTATGAGCTGGAAATAGCCGTGAAGGTGCATTCGATCTCAGCTCTCATGGATGTAAAGCTCCTTAATCAACGATTGTAAGCACCGCTCACCTGTGCTGCCTAGCGCTGCGATCAGCCTTCTCCGTAAATCGGCGGCGTGTTGGAAAGGCTTATATTTCATTACTGCCTAAAGCGGAACGTAATTTCCTACTAAGAATTACAACAGGAGATTTTCCATGGCAGAAACGAAGGACAAAGACTATGTTGTGGCCCAAGTCGAAGAACATGGTATCAGGTTCATTCGACTCTGGTTTACGGACATCCTCGGCTCTCTGAAAAGCTTTGCAATCACAACAGACGAGCTCGAAGGGGCTCTCGATGAAGGAATGGGCTTCGATGGGTCCTCAATCATCGGCTATCAGACGATTGAGGAGTCGGATATGATTGCGAAGCCGGATCCCAGCACCTTTGCGATATTGCCGTGGCGGCCAAAAGAAAAAGGCGTTGCGCGAGTCATATGCGACGTGCTTGAACCGTCGGGGAAGCCCTATGAGGGGGATCCCAGGTACGTCCTCAAAAGAAATCTCCAGCGAGCAGAGAAGAAAGGCCTCACATTCAACATCGGGCCGGAACTTGAGTATTTCTATTTTGCAAACAATCAATGCGCTGATATCATTGATACCGGCGGGTACTTCGATCTTACCCCCTTGGATCAGGCTACTGATCTTCGGAGAGACACGATATTTGCGCTACAAGACATGGGCATTCGTGTCGAGTATAGTCACCACGAGGTTGGCCCTAGCCAACACGAGATTGATCTGCGCTACGCGGACGCTTTGACAATGTCCGACAGCGTCATGACGTACCGCCTCGTTGTTAAGGAGATCGCGCTGCGGGCAGGCTACTATGCTACGTTTATGCCGAAGCCCATACCCGGTGAGAATGGAAGCGGCATGCACACGCACCAATCACTGTTTAGCGGAAAGAAGAATGCATTTTTCGACCCCAATGACGTGTATAACCTGTCAGACATGGGCAAGGGATTCATCGCTGGGCAGCTGAAACACGTTAATGAATTCTGTCTCGTCATGAGTCAATGGGTGAACTCATACAAGCGACTGGTTCCCGGCTACGAAGCGCCTGTTTACATTTCGTGGGCGCGGCGAAATAGATCGGCACTGATACGAGTGCCAATGTATAAGCCTGGGAATGAGCTCGCAACGAGGGTAGAACTGCGTTGCCCCGATCCGGCCTGTAATCCGTATCTCACCTTTGCCGTAATGCTGGCAAGCGGGCTGGACGGAATCGAAAAGGGCTACGAGCTCCCTGACCCCGTCGAGAAGGACATCTTCAAAATGACGCCGCAACAGCTCGATGCACACGGCATTGGCTCACTCCCCGAGAACCTGGGACTTGCCATAAAAGACACCGAGAACTCGGAACTCGTGCGACGCGCACTAGGCAATCACGTCTTTGACCGTTTCATCCAACTCAAAAAGAAAGAGTGGGATGAGTATCGTATCCAGGTGTCCCAGTACGAGCTCGAACGGTACCTGCCTGTTTTGTAAAGAGCGTTTTAGGGCGGAGAACGCGCGGGCTGCTCCGCTCTAATCGTTTTTTTGTTTTTTGCTTTCTATCGGACGAGATCGACCGGGATTATCTCTTCGTGAATCGCCGTCGAAAGAATAACGCCTGCAGCGCCGAGATCTTCAAGCGTATCCAAATCTTCACTGTTCTTTACTCCGCCAGCGACAACAATTGGATGTCCTGAAACGTCGATCACCCTCTCTATGAAACCAAAGTCGACCCCGTGCTTCGTTCCCACCAGATTGATATTCAGCACGAGCAGTTCGCTCATCTTGTAGAGGTTCATCCTCTCGATAACCTCAAGAGGATCCCCGGAAAGTGCTGGATCAGGGGACATTGCGCTTCCGTCCCTCATGTCGATGCTGACGGCGATCCTCATCGATTGAGCTGCTCGAATCACGTCTAGGCGGCCCGTTTCGGTGCCAATTATCGCCGTATCACCGATTCGCTCGGCCTCTCGGACGTCATCGAGCCGCCGGATCCCTATGTCGATGAAGGTTTTTGTGCGTGCGCCTATGCGTTGGATAATAAGTGAGTTGCTACCCAAACCGAGGATCCGATCGAGATCCGCGATGTACGTCCTCCTCGGCTTAATGGCGTCAACGACATTTAGCGGATCTGATGTCGTGCAGATCTTACTGTGGCGTTCAATAGGTTCATATCGTTCTCGATCGCCCCTGTAGCCTTTTACGACGACTCCGCCCCGAATGTCCATTGCAAAGATAATATCCATCACTTCACTCCTCACTAACCATATCGTCCGCACGGGAAAAACGTATTGGTCTCGCTTGGTTTCGCTTTAGGTGCTCGGGCTGCGGCGGGCACATCGAAACGTCCGCGTGCCGCGGAAAAGCACAGCTCATCCGAGCAAATAGGGTCAGAGTCGGGCCAAAAGCTCCTGTTTCTTGGCCGCGAACTCCTCCTCCGTGATGACTCCTTGCTGTTTGAGATCGGCCAAATTACCCAGCAACGCACACGGATCGGCGGCCTGCGTGTGCCCTTGTCCGCCCCGTCGTGCTTCGAATGCCTCGGTGAATCCGGCGCCGACAATGGCAATCGGAATGGCAAACGTGGCTATGCCTAAGAACATTGCAATGACTGCCAAGAATTTCCCGAGGGCTGTTATAGGGATCAGATCGCCGTAGCCAACGGTGGTCAAGGTCTGCGCCGCCCACCACGCTGAAGCAGGAATGCTTGAAAAAGCGCGCGGGTCTGCGGGATGCTCAACAATGAACATGAAACTTGAGAACGTTATCAGCAAGATCGCGTCGATTGTCAGCGCAGTCGCGAGCTCGTTTCTTTTCGCTTTCAGAATATCGGTGACGAACGTGAATGTGCTGGAGTACGTGAGCAACTTCAAGATGATGAGAATTATCGCTGCGTTTACGAGTACGTCTGCTCCCGGAAGGAACGGTTTGGCATAAAAAGGCACAATGACAAGCAGGTTTACGAGCAGGGATGTTGTAAACAGGCATTTTAGTCTGCCTTTGATCGGCCCTCTGAACCGCGGATCTACCGTGCACGACCACACACGGAGCAGCAGTTCGATGGTAAAAACCACGATTGCAAAGGCAAACACTGCGTTAAAGAGATCGTAATATCTTTGATATATACCGCTGTAGCTGGCTAGTATGATGACTAATACGAGCACCCAAATCAATGCTATCAAAAAGAAGCGTACGCGCGTAGCTGTGGACGCATCCCGACGACGCGCTGCACTGATGCGGGCCTCGCCTACAGGAGCGGGCTGGAAGATCGTATATACACGGCGCTTCAGTTCGTCATTCTGCTTGGACATGCCCGGCTTCGAGGTTCTGAATCGAAATAGTGCACCCCAATAGTGAACGTCAATTTGCGTATAAATGCATTGTGATCTTCCGCGAGCGCTATTGCGTGATTTAGAGTCGGTAGCTTCGCCAGTTTGTCAACGTAATGAGATAGGAGCTGTGCCGTATATCCCATTCAAAAAGGGAACAACGGGCAAAGCGAAGAACGCGCCGACGTGGAAGAAGATGTATCACTATTTCGAGTTCAAGAATGAAGAATTCCTAGAGCATTACCACAAGCGGAGCAATGCCGAGACGACGTTTCAATGATAAAGAGCAAGTTTGGGGATTCAGTGAGGGGCAAGACGCGAGCGGCTCAGGTCAACGAAGTGCTGCTAAAAGTGTTGTGCCACAACATATGCGTCGTGATACAGGAAATGTTCGAGTTGGGAATTGAGCCTGATTTCTTCGGGGGCTCTAGGTAGCTAGATGAGATAATATAGCGTTTATTTAAATTTAGGTACTCCAACACGGCTTAAAAATGCCGAGAATCGTTGCGAGAGTTCTTCTCTGAAAAGCTCATTTAAAGATACGTGATAGTACCTATCAAATACGTCATATAACATATCGATATGAATGCCATAATAATGTTTAAAATCCACGACGGCTGGCGACATTCCAAATGAGTCTGACTCAGGCAAAAAATGGTATCGTGGGTCGTTATTGTCTTTTATCGTACGAAATCTTTCTCTATTTATTTGTGCCATCTGCAAACCAATTTCTTCTAAATGCGTTCCTTTGCGAAATTGGTCAGCCGAATATGCAGGACAAGCCAGTATGGACTGCAGAAACTTGTCTTGGTCTTTCTGGTTTTTTCTATGATAAATAGAATCCAAATCTAAGTCGCAGTCTTGAGTTAACAACACCACATAGGGAAAGATTCTAAGTCTTAAGCTTACTTTATTTGGAATATCATCAACAAATCCTAAGCCTCGCCATTCTACAAAGTGATAGTCCGTAAGAATATCGCCCTGTCTGATTCGCTTTTTATCGTGTTCGCGATAGACAGACTTAATATTAGTGTACAATTTGTCTTCAGACATAAAAAAGAGCCTATTTCGACTCGAATTCAATGTAGATGTCTTTGATGCGTAGTTCTCGCACTTTTGTTTGTGGATATCTATCGCAGTCTACGTGAATACCGAGAGATTCTAACAGCCCTTGGGGAGGAAATATCTCAGCTTTTGAACGTTTTGAGTATTCTTCTGGAGGGGTGAAATATTTAATATCTGTAGTATATTCATTCTTCATCTTCTAAAACCTCCATTAAATCCCGCAAGCCATTTTCTATCGATGCCTCAAATAACTCCAGTATCTTATCGTTGAAGCAATCAACCAATCTCATAACTTTTCCGACGCCTTTTTCATCATCGTTGTAAAAATCGTAATCCAACACAAATTCTTTTCTGCCTATTGGAGTCGGACTTTCGCTGTTAAACAGCCCAGATTGAAACTTCACTTTGTAATTAAACGTATTAAACTCAATAAGATTCATTGCCCTAGATACGCTCTTCTTGTCTTGCGCTGAAACGAAGCTAAGGCGAGGGATAAGTGCATTGTTAATCAGACTACGCCAATTATAAGGCTCCAAGCCCTTAGGTAATTTCTTGTCTCGCAGGTCTTTAATTATAAACGTGTACTGCAAATGCGTTTCTTTTGCAGTCATATCTTTTCCGTAAGCGCTTTTAAAAGAGTCTATAATTAATTGCAAGTCTTTTCGAAACTCGTCAAATTTCTTGCAAGACTTTACTTCAAGAAATAAGGCATTGGGGAGTAGTGTAAGTATTCTCTCGCGTCCTTCGTCAAAATATCCCTACTGCTCAATAGTTGAATAACTAAACTTGCCCTCACCAATGGTACTTGTAAAACCGGGGCTTATCTCGGGTTCTTGATTGAATATAGAACGAATTCCTTCTTTGAATTGAGAATGAAGATGCTTGCTATCTTCTATATTTTTAGTAAGAAATATTCGAAATATAACTTGGTGTAAATAATTTTCTTTATATTTTTTTCTAACACGAGTCTCGGAAGTCTCTTTTTCATCTTCGCAGTCAGTCAAATATTCTTGCATAAGTGCTCTCCTTTTTTGGTTGAGAAGACTTTAATTTTTTGGCTTGTTTTTATTCAGAATTTACAAGTTATTGCCAGTATTAATGTCATAGTATCACAAAGTGATTTTTATCGTATTTGTCTGTTTAAAAAGTCCGATGTGTGTTTAAAAAGTCGGGCTTGGAAGCGACTTAATAAACAAAGCCCCAATTTGACTAACTTTTATATAGAATTGGAACTAACTATAAGTTAGTGTTACGATCCATTCTGACCGTGGCACGCCAAGAAAGAGCAATGGACGAAGCAGCACTCCTTGACATTCTCGGCAATGAAAATCGCCGCAATATCCTGAAACTCCTTTCCCTGCGGCCTTTTTACGTGACCGAGATTTCGGAAAGACTTCACGTGGCGCCCAAGGCGGTGATCAGCCATCTCAGCATGCTCGAGAGGGCTGGCATCATCAAGTTCTTTGTCGATGAGCGAAGGCGGAAGTACTTCCACATCGCCGATAACGTGCTGCTTGAGATCCAAATCTCTCCGTTCAGCTATGACGTTGAGACTGCGAACCCTGGACAGAAGGGACCGAGCGTCACTGAGTTCTCAACTCCGACGGGCGAGATACAACTCAAGACGCGCAGTCTAGCCGACGTGGCTGAGACACTCGACAGCCTTAGAAGGGCAAACCGTGAACTGATGGGCGCCCAGCGAAGGGTCCAAGAGTTGATGAATGAAGTGATGGAACGTGGCGCGAGGAAGATCGACGGAATATCGCACGACTTTATTGAATATGACATCCTTTTGCTGCTGCTAACCGGACCGAAGACTGTCCGTCAGTTGTCAGCAGGGCTCGCGATACCTGGCCAGGTGCTGTCAGAGCGCTTACTCGACCTCGAAAAACGAGGGAAAATCAGAAGAACAGATGTCAAGACGTACTGGCTGGCGAGGTAGGAATGTATAAGCTCATAAACGCATCACGCGCACGAAATAGGAGACAATCGAAAAATGACAGAAGAAGTAACGCTTAAAGTCGTCGAGGCGTATCATCGCGACGCGGGAAGGGGTATCGCCCGAATCGACATGGATACCATGCGACAACTCGGGCTCGTAAGTGGCGACATCATCGAGATTATGGGCCGCAACAGAGCAGCCGCAGTGGTGTGGCCGGCATACCCAGAAGACCGCGGCCTCGGCATCATCAGAATCGATGGTAACATTCGCGGTAACGCACACGTGGGCATCGACGACAAAGTCGTCATTAGCAAGGCAAAATCGAATCCGGCCGTAAAGATCACGCTGGCCCCCACCCAACCGGTGCGTATTGTCGGTGGGGAGGACTATCTCATGCGATTCCTCGAGGGGCGTCCAGTGCAGAAGGGCGAGACCCTCCGGGTCGAAATGCTGGGCAATCCGATAACTTTTGTGATCACCGCCACCCAGCCAGCCGGCATCGTTATCGCCGGGAAGAGCTCTCAAATAACACTTAAAGAAAAGCCGACGGTGGCGGCGGAACGTTCGATTTCTCACGTCACCTACGAGGATATCGGAGGCCTCAAACGAGAGCTCGCATTGGTTCGAGAAATGATTGAGTTGCCGCTACGGCACCCAGAGCTATTCCAAAAGCTCGGCATCGACCCGCCAAAAGGCGTCTTACTCTACGGCCCACCGGGCACGGGAAAGACACTCATTGCGAAAGCTGTCGCGAATGAGACGGACGCCTACTTCATCAACATCAGCGGCCCGGAGATAATGAGCAAGTTTTACGGGGAGAGCGAACAGCACCTCCGGGAGCTGTTCAAGGAGGCGTCGGACAATACTCCTGCGATCATTTTTATAGACGAGATCGACGCGATCGCGCCCAAGCGGAGCGAAGTGACGGGGGAGGTGGAGCGGCGCGTCGTCGCCCAGCTGCTCGCGTTAATGGACGGCCTCGAGGCGCGCGGAGAGGTTGTGGTGATCGCCGCTACCAATCGTCCGGAAGGAATCGATCCCGCGCTCCGGAGGCCCGGTCGATTTGACAGAGAGATCGAAATTGGAGTGCCCGATGCGGCTGGTCGTCTCCAAATATTGCAGGTACACACGAGGGGCATGCCCATCGCCGGCGACGTGCGCCTGGAGGACCTTGCCCGTACGACGCACGGCTTCGTCGGTGCTGACCTCGCCGCCATATCCAAAGAAGCAGCGATGCACGCACTTCGAAAGATCCTCCCCGAGATTGACCTTGAACAAGAGATCTCACAAGATGTGCTTGATAAGCTCCAGGTCACCGCGGAAGACTTCAATAACGTCCAGAAGAACATCGAGCCATCAGCTATGCGCGAGGTGTTTGTTGAGGCGCCGAACGTGAAATGGCAAGACGTCGGGGGGCTTGAAGCGCCCAAACAAGAGCTGATAGAGGCCGTGGAGTGGCCAATAAAATTCGCCGACGCATTTAGCACGATCAATACGAAGCCGCCAAAGGGGGTGTTGCTCTTCGGCCCTCCAGGCACAGGAAAGACGCTCCTAGCCAAGGCGGTCGCAACGGAAAGCGAGGCCAACTTTATTAGCATAAAGGGGCCCGAGCTGTTGAGCAAGTGGGTTGGCGAGTCAGAAAAAGGCGTGCGCGAGACGTTTCGGCGCGCTAAGCAGGTCTCACCGACCATCATCCTGTTCGATGAGCTTGACGCGGTAGCACCGACAAGAGGGGCGAGTTCAGACTCGCACGTGACGGAACGGGTAGTGAGCCAGCTGCTTACCGAGCTCGATGGCTTAGAGGAGCTTAAGGACGTGGTGGTGATCGGCGCAACGAATCGGCCCGATATGGTTGATATTGCGCTCTTACGGCCCGGACGACTTGACAGGCTCGTGTACATACCGCCACCAAACGTGTCGAGTCGCGCGCAGATATTTGCAATCCACCTACGCGGAAAGCCGCTGGCAGACGACGTCGACATCGAGCAGCTTGCCAAAGAGACCGATGGATACGTTGGTGCCGATATCGAAGCAATTTGTAGAGAAGGCGCGATGCTCGCTCTTCGAGGCTTCATCCGAGACGACATGACGCCCGAGCAGGTTAAAGACGGGGCGCCGACGATACGGATTACGAAAGCGCATCTGTACGCTGCAATCAATCGGGTCAAGCCGACGGCGTCGCGCGACATGCTTCACCAATATGAGAACATCGCAACGGAGTTTGCAAAGTTCTCGGTTACGGAAGAAGAGCCGAAGGACCAGGCCGCAAAGCCTGAATTTGCAGGTTATGCGTGAGATGAAACACACTCACCAAAAGCGTGAATGAAGAAAAGGAGGCTTAAAAAATGGCGAAAAAACGAAGGAGTTTTTTCGATGACTTTTTCGGCGAAGGATTTGAAGAGCTGATGGATCAGATGCTGCGAGACCTGCAGGAAGGGAGGCAACCAAAACCCTTCATTTACGGGTTCTCAATGACGCAGCACCCGGGCGAAGCGCCAGAAATGCGAGAATTCGGGAATATCCAGCCCTTCGGCAGGAGCGTCAAGATGGAGGACGAGAGAAAGCCCCTGATTGACGTTATGGAGACGACTGAAGAAGTTCACGTTATTGCCGAGATGCCCGGCGTGGATCGAACGGATGTGCAGCTCGACACCACGGAGAGCAGACTAGATATCAAAGCCCAAAACGAGTTTAGAAAATACTCTGAAAGCGTTGAACTCCCCGTCAAGGTTGACCCACAC
>Ga0224516_1000014_pt1 | contig 51645 bp, 81 predicted proteins | sample IRFST0metaG_FD_179884 | JGI IMG/M metagenome (GOLD analysis project Ga0224516, IMG submission 179884) | Peat soil microbial communities from Stordalen Mire, Sweden - IR.F.S.T0 | ecosystem: Environmental > Terrestrial > Soil > Wetlands > Peat | place: Sweden: Norrbotten County, Stordalen Mire... | reverse complement strand
TTAATACAGTGTATTTGCAATACAATACAATGTATTTAATTTGTATTTTATAATATTGTATATGAAAAAGAGTACCATATACTAGGTACCCTTTTATTTAGCCTCACTTTTAACTATTTCAACATATTTTTTTAATGTATTTCTGCTGATATTGTGTTTATTCATCAAATCAATTTGTTTAATACTTCTATTTCCTACAAACTCAACTATATCACTTCTCAACTCACTAGACATTTTATCTAAGTTGCCATTAATTCTACCACTTTTTTTGTTTGATGCATCAATACCTTGTTTTATGCGTTTAACAATTATCTCACGCTCTTTCTGTACTCTATCCAATTCAACTATTAATAGTAATTTTATAGTGCTTTCTAATGCAGTCTTAGCCACTAAATCTTGTTCATGTGCTACCCTTGTTAAATTCTTTATATAATCAGTTGAAACGGTCATATTATCTATAAAGATAAGATTAATTCCTTTATTCATTAATTCCATGAATTTTTTATAGCCTTCTTCTGCTTGTCTTGTGAAACGTGATATTTCTTTAAATATAATTGTATCACCTTCATGGAGTAAACTTTCTAACCTTATCCAATTAGGTCTGTTGAATGTTGAGCCTGTACAATCATCTTTAAAACTTAGTGTATATTCAATTTTGTCATTTTCTGCATATGCTTTTAAACTCTTCTCTTGTCTGTTAAAACTTTGTTTATCCGATGCCTCTTTTGTTGATATTCTCATGTAGCTAAAATAATTACTCATACTATCCACCTCATATTATTATATATCAATTAAACTATAGATTAATTGATACTTTGATTATACTGTCATTTAATCTATTGGTCAATATATTTTGACACTTGCATCTTAAACATTTTGCTAAATAGTTTATTTGACACTTTTGTTATATATGAGATATAAAACCATTGTTTTTGATACAAAAAAAATAGAACTCTATCTCTAGAGTTCTATGAAAGCTATTTTTTTATAAACTTTTCTACAAATTTAATTTTTCCTTCTAAATCTTCTAGTTTCCCTTTTTGAAATACGCTATCATCTTTTTCCCAATTTTCTTTTTCATGAATCAATTTTTCTCGAATTTCAGAAAGCACTTCATTATCATCTTTATTAATTAGAACATTATTTTGAAATCTTAAATAAGCAACTTCTTTTTCAAGTTTTGTAACTCTTTGATCTAATGTATTAGCATTTGGCATAATTTTCACCCCCTTCATATAACTATTTATACAAAGGCTGCCAAAAACCTTTAATATTCTTTAAACATTTATTTATAAATGCATTTTACAACTTCAAATAAACAAGTTATAGCTATAATTTAATTATTGTTTTAGAGTGTAGTCTATTAAAACAAAATAAAAAATGTATACATTGATTAACAAATAATCTGATGCATACATTTTTATTTTATAAATTATTTTATAAAATCATTCAAGTATTTATTTAATGCCAGCCATCGTATAAAATTGGATACATCTCGGCCTTGGATTTTAGCTAATCTTTTAATCATATCTTTTTCATCTGAAGTAACTCGAACATAAATTTTTTCATCTCTGTATGGATCATAAGACTTGTCTTTTTTAGTTTCAAAGAATAATTTTATAATTTCTTTTATATCTTCAAACATTTTTTTACCACTCCCCCACTGCTATTTAAAAATATTTATCCCCCTAAAAGAGATAAAAAGAATGCCAGTGTGCACACAATGCACGTCTCTTTTACTGTTTAATCATTTTTTTTTAGTATCCAATGTTGGCAATGGGACCAATCCCTTAAGAGCATCTTTAGCATGTGCTGCTGGATTACTATATTTATTTAGTTCCCTAAATAACTGTAAGTCTTCTATCTTCCATTTGCTGAATTCCAGTACAATACGTAACCTTTCCATTCCAATGTCTCCTTTTAAATCATTTGTTATATATGTATTCAAATGTTTTGAATTTAATTCATAAGTTTAAAATTATATTCAAAAATAAAAAATGGCACCTATTGTTATAGGTACCAAATTTGTTTTATATCTTTCTTTAATTTATCAGCTATTTCTATAGCTTTCTCTAAAGTAGGCCTACTAGTTTCTTTTTCCCAATTACAATATGTAGTAATCCCTATATCCAGGTATTCTGCAAATTCCTTTTGATTCATAGCATACTCTCTCATTCGAATCTCTTTAAGTTTATTTTTTACACCCATAACATCACCCTAATAATATTGTAATATTTTTACATGTAATAGGCAATAAAAAAGGGCAGTACAGAGAAATAAATCTCCATACTGCCCTTTAAAACTCTAATATTTAATTTTAATTATTTCCTGTATAGTCGGCATTTAAGAAAAGATTTGCTTCACTTTGCCTTCTTCTTGTTAATCCAGGTTCTACTTTTCCATTTGCTTTATTCCAAGCTAAGAAATTAGAAGTTATTGTGTCTGCATCTCTTATGCCATTTATAATATTTTTATATAATGTAGAACTTAATAGAGATCCTGCACCACAATTATAAGAAAATGAAATCAATGCATCCATTTCATTTTGATTTAAAGTAATATTTCTGCTATCTAGATCATTTTTTACGGTTTCAGCTTTTTCTTGTCCTTCTTCTATAACCCATTTCATAGCCTGTTCTTTTGTGCAAGTTGAATCAATTCCATTTGGAAATGCATCTGGTCTAGCTTCCACCGTTGTACCATATCCTATTGTTATATATTTGTCTACTCCTGGATAACAAGGATCATATTTTGCTCTTTCCCAAAAACCTTCCCACCGTCCAATATAATCTGCTCCAGCATCAGATAATATATTTTCTTGCCAAACTCCATTTATATCTAATTTATATCCATCTATAGTAGTATTAGCAGCCATTGAACCATCTGATTTTAAATAATACCATTTATCATTTATTTTTTTCCACCCAGTAACCATTCTACCAGTACCATCATCTAAGTAATACCATTGGTCATCTGTATGCTTAATCCAGCCAATAGCCATTGTCCCATTAGTTTTTAAATAATACCAATAGTCACCGATTCGAACCCATCCAGCTTGTAATGTTTCATCATCTTTTTCAAGGCACCATTTCCATTTGCTACTCATTTTTATTATCTCCTTCCTAGTTTGAACTTGGTGAAGTTGCACTAATTGGATTAACTTCGTGTCCTATAGCTTGTATATTTTCAGGATTATCTACAACAATTTTTGATGAAGCATTTAAGTTCTCTATTTGTGTAGATTGACTATTTTCGGTAACTGTATTATTTATCACAGTGGTTGAAGCTTCTATTTTAACTTCTTCTTTAGTCTCTGCTGCTTTGATAGCTTCTACAGTTGTATTAGATATAACTTGATCACTTAATCCTTTCGTAGAATTATCTACAGTTATACCAAGCAATGTTAGTATAGAAAAAATAATTCCTACTAAGTTTGCCCAATCTTTTCCTATGTACTTAGTTAAGTCTAATCCGAAATAAGCACAAATTAACACTGCTCCTGAAACAATTTGTATCCACCAATTTTTATTTTTCATTCTCGCTTCTAAATTAATAATAAACATTTTACATTCCACCTTTTTCTTATTTTTTGTATTATAAAAGAGCAGCGTTAGCTACTATTTAATTTCTTTTTTCTTTCCACCTTTTAATTGTGCTAATGCTTCTTTTAACTTTGGTGGTGCTGGGGCACCTAATCCTATTGCATTTTCTATTAAACTTAAGCCTTCATTTGCTATATAGAAATAACAAGTCATTGTTCTAAATACCCATGTTCCTGAATTTATTAATCTGTCTAGCAATACAGCAACAATTAAAACTGAAAAAATAACTGCTTTTCTGGCAATTCCTTTAAGTCCTACATCTGAACTTAATTTTTTATCTACATATCCTCTGACTACTCCTGTCAAATAGTCTAAAACTATAAATGTTACTAGAACCTCTAACGCAGTATCCCATGCCCCAAACAACCAAGTAAAAGCAGTGCCTAATAATACGATTAATGTTTTAAAGTACTTTGATATATTTTCCATGTGTCACCTTCCTTACTTCAAATTTTATAAAGATAAGCAACAAAAAAAGACTCCTGAAAGTCCTCTAATATTGATTATATATTTTGTTTACTTGCTACGCACCTTTCTCCTATTGTGAAACATTAATATCTAATTAGGTAAATAATAATATTCTATTTGAAAAGGATCTCCAAGCGGTAGCCAACAATCTAGCGTAAATATTTTTGTCCTTTCATCGTAACTAATGTAATTCTCATTCATTGGTTGATTAAAACTTGCGCGATAAGTAGACATGCCATCGCTACCTGTAGCTACATCAGCACTTGTTTGGAGAGTTGGATGTTCCATTATTATTCTATTATGATTTATTAACATTATACATCCGGCAAATATTATAACAACAGGAGTCCCTAATAGTTGAAATGCCATCTGTACTCCATGCCCTAGACCATCTGGTTTATAACTAGATGATATTATTTCGTGTTTAAACATTTCTGTTGTACCTGTAACTCCAAATATAGTTTTATTTAGCGGTATATTTGCTGGTATTAAGTTAGGATCACCTTTTATAATTTGAGGTTCTTGTATATATTGTCCTGCTGCTATTACTTGATCAACTGTACTAGGAGTAATTGTTGCAGCTGTTTTTGTTGGAATACTTTGAGTTACTTTTCCACCTTGAGTATATCCGGCTGGTATTTCATATATACCGTTTATCGGCAATTGAGCATTTAGTGGTCCATTATCAGGCATTGTGCCAACTATATCTCCAGCATCAACATTTGCTTTTTTATTAATTAATAATTGTGCTGCTATTGCATCTCCACCACCCCCTTCACCCTGTAACATAAAATTTTTTGTAGTTTCATTATATTTAAATGAATAGATACCATCTTTGTATAATTTTACATCTGAACCATTAGCTTTTTTTAATAATATAGCATTCAATGAATTTATTTTTATACTTGCAGCACCAGAACTATTAGCATTAATTTTTAAACTAAGTGGAAATCCATCCTTTAAACTTAATGCAGTTATGTTAGAAGTTGTAATTGTATAGATGTTACCACTATTAGATGTTAAGTATGTCCTAAATAGATTATCAATTGATTTATTAATCTCTTTTTGATTTCCTCCAGCTAAATAGAAAAGTGTTGTATTAGTACTTATCACACCATAGTCATAAGTTAAATTACTTAATTCTACTGTTACATTGCTGGCATTTCCTACTGCTGCTATAATTTGATAATTCCAACTATAAGGACCACTTGTTGCTGGAGCTATATAATCTCCATAATTATCTGCTGAAGTATATCCATACAAAATTTCTCCGTCATCTGGATCTTCTGCAAATAATCCCATCTCACAAACATAAGTAGATTCAATTACATTTGAATTATTTATCATTACGCTTATTGTAGCAGTCTTTAACTCAGTATTTGGACTTATTGATTGAATTCCACCATCAAATTTAGGTTCGATTAATCTTGTTAATGTTGCTGGATTTATACTCCCAATTACTCCTGAACCAATCATAATTTTTGTGAAATGTAATTCTGCTCCAGCCTGAACTTTTGTGTAAAGATTCTGACCTTTATTTGTAATAATCATATTGTTAAACTTTGCCATAAATATCCCCTTCCTAAAGAAATAAAAAAAGACTTTTTAGTCTTTTGATAGTGCCTTTATAATCTTGTTTATTTTGCATTAAAGTCATACCCTAAACTTTCTAAGTAAGATTTTACTTTTGATTTAAGTCCTGCAGGTACATCTTCTATTGTGATATTCCCTTCCATTATTTCATTTGTAAAAAGCATTACTAAATAACTTGGTTTCATAATATCGCTCCCTTTCACTAAAAAATATATAAATAATAAAAGATGATAAAGTATTCTTTTACTCATCATCTTTCACATCTTTATCAAGTTCTTCCTGTACTTTAGATTTTAATCCTATTGGTACATCCTCCATTGTTTTATTCTTTTCTCTTATTTCTTTACAATATAACTCAACTAAATACAAATTTTACACCCCACTTCTTGTTGTTGACGAATATACAATATCAGCCAATTCCATTACACAACCTTTAAGTAATTCACTTTCATTTTTTAATACTTTCATACTTTGTTCTAGTGTTTCTGTCATATTTTCATAAATTGGACTATGTGGCGTAACTGTAACATCTATCTTAGATATTGTTTTTCCTTCTGGAACTTCTATCTCTAAAAACTGTATTCCACCAGAAGGTACTGAATAAGTTCCTGACATCTGCACATATATATTCCCATTGTTATCATAAATAATTAATGTATCCATTTTAATCATCCTCCAAAATTAATAAAAAGCTGTATAGACTAATGGTGAACTCGCTGCTGAGAAGTTACCAACGATAAACCCTGTTGATGTTAGTGTTATCTTGTAGTTAGCATTGGTAGTCTCAGAATACCAGGTAGTATTATCCAAACGGTAACCACTGGCAGTTGGAAATGATGCACTATACACATAAATAAATGAGCTTATACGACATAAAATGAATTTAGGCTGAACTCCGCCAGTGTTGACTGTATAAGAACCACTTCCTGGTATCGTTCCAGAACCCCAAGTCGCCTGGTACCCGCCTAAATTTTGTATCGTAGCACTCCCCGCAACACCAAATATATTGGCACCACTTAATATATATTGTGCTAATAAATATGGCTGATAACTTCTATACCAGTCTATGCCATTTAAATAATTACCATTATGAACCTGAGTATATGCATAATTAGCACCATCACCACTAAAGATACCTGCTGAAATATTAACTGCATTTTTATGAGTTGATATATCAGGACTAACATAAGGCATAGTGCCTGTAATTTTCGTACCATTTTTATAGGCTGTTGTTCCTGTTATCATTTGGCTTGCAGCAACTGACGCATCAGTGGTGTCTACAACACTTGCTTTCCCAGATATTCCAAATATACTTTTATTAGCTTTTATATTATCTGATATTAGATTAGGTTCTCCAGGTACATATCCTGTACCTGGATGATATCCTAATGGAATGGATTTATTTGTTGTTCCTGGTGTTATTGTAACTGCACCATTATTAGGCATAGATCCAATGATTTTATTACCATTCACATATGCTGAAACATTAAGTAATAATTGAGCAGCTGTTGCTAGCGCATCAGATGTATCAACAACGCTACTTTTTCCAGTTACACCAAATATACTTTTATTAGCTTTTATATTGTCTGATATTAGATTAGGTTCTCCAGGTACATATCCTGTACCTGGATGATATCCTAATGGAATGGATTTAGTAATTATATCTGGTGTTATAATTACTGCTCCATTATCAGGCATTTCACCTACTAAACCAGTATCTTCATCTGTACTATAAATATCTCCAGCTAGCACATGAGATTTTATGGTATTACCTTCTGCACTAGCTTGCAAAAAAAAACAGTTTTTATTTAAATCGTACCAAGTTGTATAAGCTTTTCCAGCTATTAATTTTGTTGGATTTGTTGAATTTGGTTTATATAATTTTATGTCATTAATAGTTGTAGATAATCCCTCATTATTATATGCTGCAATAAAGTTTACTGGATATCCATTTTGTAATGGTGGTAATATTAATATTATTGCATTTGCTGTACCTTGAGCGGTCTGATATGTTAAATCAGAAAATTTTGCCAAAGTATTATCAGATGTTACTGTGGCATTTAATGTCTGAAGAGTACTTTTTACAGTTTCCCATTCAGCAATAGAGATCAATGATTTTCCAGTTTCTTTTTCAACTCTATTACTTAATAAAGTCATTATTGTGGTTGAAAAATTAGGATCATCATTTAATGCAGCAGCCAATTCATTTAATGAATTAAGTAATTCTGGAGAATTACCAATAAGATCACTTAATATTTTGTTTACTTCTTCTTTTGTATAAACAGTACTTAATCCTGAAATTATTTGTAAAATAGATAAGTCAATACTATCTATCTTATCTACTAAAGTTGATTCACCTTTTCTTGCTGCTTCAACTTCTCGTCTTAAAGGAGTATCCCTAATATCATTTAGATATGCATTTCTCGAATTTCCATCATGATTAACCATTACTAAAGTTCTTTCATTTGGAGTTATAATGGGAAATTCACTAGTTCTCAAATTCATTCTTTAGCATACACCTCCCTAGAAAATTAATTTATCTCCATTTTCATTTGTAATATAACTATAATTTTCATTTGTAATATAATTAAATTTTTCAGTGTATAATTTTATAGTTTCAGTTTTTATTTGTTGTACAACCATAACTGGATATTCAGTGAATTTAATATATTCGCTTTGGTCTAAATCCATTGTTATAACTTGGGTTTGGCATCCTGAGACAACCATTGCAGAATAAACATTAAAGGGTACTTTGGAGCGACCTACATAATTAATTCTCACCCCTTCAGGTTTGGGGATTATATACCCATGTTGAATTAAATCTTGTTGTATTTGATCCACATAACCAGTTATATACGCATTAAAACTCATATCCTGATTATCTTCTATCTGTAAATCTAAATCATCATCACTACCGAAAATGTTATCCCAGATTTTATATATTTCTGGAATTGTACCATCCCAGTTATTAAGAGCTATCTTTGTTTTTAAAACTAATCTATAATATTCATCACTTAAAACAGGCGTAAATCCATGTAACGGTTGAAAAGTAAGGGTTCTATTTCGTCCTATTATGGTACCTAAAACATCTAATTGAGCACCAATTGCATAATCAATGTCAAAATTAGAATCAATAGATTTTATTGTTAAATAAGTATGATCTATAATATTTAAACTTTTACTTAACCACCCAATGAAATTAGGTTTATCCCTATGTTCTGATGTTATATTATCTAAATATTTATCTATTGACATGACATACCTCCTATATTACATTTGCAGTAATATTAGCAATATTCCCTCTGCAAACATCTTTATAAGATACAGGTACCTCATCTGCCACTTGAAGTTCTCCTACTATTCCTGCTGTAATGGATGTAATACTAAACATAGGGTCGGCTAAATTAGGCATGGTTTGTAGAGCAACCCCCCACAAACTAGATACTTCTAACTTACTTCCTATTGTCATTGAATTTAAATATATCAGTATCTTTTCTTTTATATTTTCTGTTGTCGCAGTTGTATACCCATTCAAAGCTTTAATATTTAGAGTTACAGAAATATCTTTATAAGTTGGCCTAAAGAATCTAATTGGAGTTACCTGACCTTTTGTATCTGTTACGTTAATTGTTATATCTCCATTTGTATAACAGCCAAGACCTCTATGAATGAAAATTGCTTCAGCTATATCTTCGTTATTTCCACCTTCAGCAATACAAGTTATAGAATGTGGTGGCAATCCTAAAGAATTGACTTGATTAGTGTCATTTTCATAAATCCTAGACCTAGTAACATCTTTAATCTGAGCAACTGATCCACTTGTACCCTCTAATAATGTTTGACTTGGTTGAGCTGTAGAAACTGATTGTCTTTTTCTTAATTTACTATCTGTTTCTTTTTCTGAACCCAATTCTGCACTTTCAGCATTATAAACACCATTCCATCCATAAGTAGGATTATATATGCTAATTAACTCACTAGAATTTGCAACTATTGGACCAGCTATTTGACAAGTTGCAAGGACATGAATGTGACCACTATCTGGAATTGTTACTAGTGTTGGTAAATTCCATTTTATATTACCTTTGTCTAATACAACTCCATTTTTAATTATTGTCCCGGCTATACCACTAATTGTTACTGTACATTTGCTATAGCTTGCAGATTTTCTTTTGATTCCATTTATCTTTATTATTCCATCTAATGCACTTCCTATAGAGCTTGATGGCCCTCTATTGTTATAAACTAATTGTGTAGCTTGAAATGCATCGAAAATTTTTTCGGATACAGTAGCTATCCATTGATAGTCTTGGCTATCATTTTCTAAATAAATATCTTGGCCAAAAATAGATTTTGCATCGTCTATAAGTTTATTTCTAATGTCCAAATATGTTGGCATATGGAATCCACTTTGGTCAATAAAAGGCGCAAAATAAGCCATAAGAGCACATCTCCTTTCTTATAAATTATTTGATATCGAAATACTTCCATACTTTGTATTTACTGTGCATTCAAACGAGTATCTTCTTTCTTTACATGTACTTGAAAACTCTTCTATTGAAGTGACATCTTGCGTTCCAATAATTCTTTCTTTTATTTTCGAATCAACTATAGTTAAGTCTTTACTTGATGACAATTTACCTAATATTTGTTCAAATAGTGGCAATCCATCTTCTATATCTTCCCACCATTCACCATATAAAAGCTTTAACCTTGTTTTTATTGCTTGACTAACTGCAAAAATACCATAAGTTAAGTTTTGTTGACCTCTACCCAAATGAGTAATCGTCATTTTCATCTAAAATGCGATATTTCAAAATACCACCTCCTAATGTGGGCCGCTAGTTGCACCATCTGGACATGTATGACTGTGTGAATCCCAAACTATGCCATCTAGTATTATTTGATTAGCTGAAATATCAACATTACCTGCAACTATGTTAACGTCATTACCTTTTAATTCGATGTAAGCTTCACCAGTATCAGTTCTTAATTGACAGGAATCTGTTGAATAATTAGGAAGTACATTAGGTTGAGACCATATTCCAACAAAAGCAACAGCATCACTTAAATCATGTCTTCTTTTTTCTATTTGATTTTGAATACCTCCATAGCTCCACCAAGCATCCATACATGAATCAAGGAAAACAACAAGACATTCATCACCTTTTTTTACAGGCATAGTTAAGCTATACTCCCCTGCTCTAGGGAAATAAATAGGAACATCTAATAACAAAGGAAGTTGTGTCCATTCTTTTGACATATCCTCTTTTTTTAGATGTTCCCTTATTGCTGGTTGTACAGTTACTGTTTGTTCTTTCGGATTAAAACTTTGAATTATTCCAGGACATGCAACTCTTAAAACACTATTCCAAGTGTCACCAAGTCCTCTGTAAAATTCATCTTCTGATCCAATTATTTCCGGGATATTTCTAGTCAAATTATTACCTCCTAACTAATTAACTGGATACTGCAGCCATTGCACCGCCAAGTTGATCAATAGTTTCGAAATTTAAGTACCATGGGTCTCCTCTTGTATCTCCTTCATAAGTAATCTTAATAACTCTATATATTCCATCTTTATCTAAAGATCTAAATAGAGTCTGTGAATCAGTAGAACTGTTACTATTGTTTGCACTTGGTAAAGTCCCGCCATCAGCATCAATAAGACACTTAGGTCTACCAAACGAAGGATCTCCATATAAGGCATGATATGCAACTTGGTCAATTGGTGCCTTTCCATCGATACCTCTTGCAGCATAAACATATCCATCACCTGCATAAATAGCTACATGAGTGCATGCATCGCCTGTACCCCAAAAAACCAAGTCTCCTGGTAATGCATCAGATTGTAAACTAAATTTTCCACTGTTGGCCACTTGCTTATATTGAGGCCCTGTTATATCAACTATAGAAAGTCCTGCAACTTCATAACAATGCTTTGCAAAACTAGAACAATCCCAATAGGTTATTCCATCGATGGTTTGTCCTCTATTTTCTTCAGAATATTGAATATTAGGATCATCACATATGAGTTTTGCTTCAGCTATAATTTTATTTCGTGTATTAGTACCGCTACTATCATTTGAAGAAATTCCACCACTTGGAACTGCATTTGAACCATTGATATCGATTCTTTTTGCTCTTACTAGACTATTATCTATATGAATAAGACTGTTTAACTTAATTTGAGGATTTAATAAACATTGTCCATTTACTCCATAATCACTTTGTTCGGGAGTACCTAGCAATCCACTATCAGTACTTAACTCAACAATCTCATCTTTTGGTAAATCATCTAAGTGAATTAAATTTAATTTTCCATCATCAGTATAATGTTGTAACTCATATGTTTTTGCAATTTGTCTCAAGTAGTCGGAAGCTTTTCCAAACATTGCTTTTCCTCTTGTAAGTTTAGGGCCATTTAATCTATCAGAAATACTCCCTAAATCAATAGGATTTTGTGCTTTATTTACAATATGTTCAACAATATTTCTTGCTGTTTGCCCTCTTACAATAGAATAATTTGCTATTTCAAAATTAATGGCTCTATCTGAATCTAATGCTGTAATAGTTAAAGTGAATGTTGTCCCATTTTCTCTACCTCTTAATATTTGTAATATATCTCCATCAAATATTAATCCAAATTGTGTTCCTTCATAGCCAGCTTCAACAGTAACTCTTTTTCCACTTGTCATAATAGAATTTTCAGTTTGTGCATTTAAGTTATAAATAGTTATTTCGCTCATGTTTGGTTGCATTTGAATTGTTTTTACAATATTAAAAGTACATCTCAATTCAGAAACATCCATTCCATCACCATTTTCATCGCTTACTGTTATCCGATATCTTCTTCCAAAAAGAATATCTTTATACTTTTTACTATTCTTTACAACTTGATAATTAGTAGCTTCTATATTTAATGCATCTGAGTTACTATTTGCACTATCTCCACCAACATAGGTTCCATTATCATATTGAGTAAGATTATTTTCGTTTAATATTTGCATTGTAATTGAATAGTAATCTGATTCAGTTGCATATCCAGCCGCTGCTATAGCTTTAACTTGCTGACTTGAATCTTTCAATCCAATTGCGGCTGCATATCTAGAGTTATTTTTAAGAAAATAACCATGATCTTCTACTGAATCACTCCAGGATTCATAATGAGCGTAATATCCTCCATCATCTGTGGCCCAAGTTCCTTGGGTAATTTTTAAATCAGGTGAATGATTACCAGGATATTTAATTCCGAATAAATTATTATCTGTTCTAGCTAAAGAAGAACCTCCCCATCCTGATTCATTTATAGCTTGTGCTATAGTTACTGATGGTAATATTCCATATTTTTCATAACCTTTTTTTGCTCCATTAATTATTTTATTTATAAAATCCTGATTGCTCATTTAGTGTCACCCCACACAAGATAAAAATCGGATCCAATATTGTATTCATTTGGGATATCATCAAATAATGAATTATCAACTTTATAGATATAAGCAGAACCAATGTTTAAGTAACTATACTGTTCAAGCAAATTTAATCCACATACAAGATTTAAAGAAACAATTAAACTATCATTTTCAGAATTATATACATCTAAAACCCAATACTTAGCCTCTGTATTAAACCTAAGAAAGAAATTAAATTTAATTTTTTTGCCATCGATTGGAATAGTACTTGTGAATTTTTGATTTGGACTTGTTGTTAATGGTACTATAAACAATTTAATTCCCTCCTTAATTTAAAAAAGATGACAAAATACTTTCATCAGTCTTTTGAACTTTTTGATCACCTTCATTAGTTTGTTCACTTTTATGTGGTCTTGCTGAAATTTTAACAGTAGTAACACTTACTACAAATATTTCTTTAAGAGTAACTGTTGCTCTTAACCCATAAGTTGTTTTATTATCATCTGGTGCTGAAATTGTTTCTATAAGCATGTTTTCATAAGTGCCTAATCTGGTTATTATTTCTATAGGCAATCGCTCTTTTTGCAATTTTTCAAGTATTTTATATGCATTAACTGATCTACTAGCAGAGTCACCATTAAACTTAGCAATTGACTTACCTATTATATCTTCCATCACATCAGACATACCTATTTCAAAAGTTACTGTCTTGGCTTCCATATAAGCGTGGTCACTAATATTAGCACCCGATTGTATCGGATGCTCTGTTATTGTTAAATTGCTTTCATGATTTATATTGAAATATGCATCAAAAATGAAATTGCCAAGGGAAGTAGAGAAATAGGTTGCTACAATTTGTTCTGCCATTAATCAAACGCTCCTTGTAAATTTCTTGTATTAATTCCTGATAAATTACTGCCTATTGTGCTAGCAGTTGATTTGGAATCATTCCCACCATAAACATGAAATGTATTTTCATTTTTGATCTGATTGTGACTATTTGCAGTTGTCACGCTGTTAGAAGAATTGTTGCTAGTTGTATAGCCTGGTACAGTGTTTTGAGCACTTTGTTTTACAAAGAAATCAACAGTTGTTTTTAATCCTGGTATCTTATCTTTTGCTTTTCCCCATATTCCTTCTGACCATTCTTTGAACTTTTGAAACGCTCCTTTTGCTTTTTCAGTTAATGAGTCAAATCCTTTTTTAGCTTTATCAAAATAATAATCCCAACCTTTGGTTAATGAATTCATTGAATTTGAAATACTATCCTTGAAACTTTTATATTGGGACTTTAGTTTGTCTGTCCCTTTACCAAATTTATCAAAAAATGAACCTATCAATGATTTACCACCTTTAAAATAACTCATTAAATCATCGATCAATCCAATTATAAGTAGTATTGGTGAAGCTAAAGCAAGGATTGATACTGCTATTAGTTTTAAACCTTTTTTTACTGGTTCAGGCAAATTGTCAAAAATACTGCTAAGTTCTTTTATTAAATCGATAATAGCAAAAATTGGTGATATTAATTTAAATACAAACACTCCAATTTTAATAATTACTGCTAATACTCTTATTAAAATCCCAATAACTGAGCCAATTACCTTTCCTATAGATGGAATTTCTTTTATTGCTCCATCTGTGAATTCATGAATAGTTTCTCTTAGTTCATTTAATGGTTCTGCAGCATATTTGAGAATATAATTTCCTATCCATTGAAAAGTTAGTTGTGCAAGCTGTTGGAGCCGTTTAAATTCCAATCCTATGCCTTGTACAACTTTGAGATTATCTGTATATTCCTTTGGAAGTTTTAAAGCTGCTGAATCTTGTCTCAATTGGTTAAATTGCTTTAATAATGTAGGACTTAGCCATAGGTCTTGCATTGTTGCTCCCATGGTTTTCAATGCCATATCTACTTCTTTTGCATTTTCTTTAGTAGTCCATAATTGCCTAGATAATTTTTCATATTCAATATCTTGATTCGCTAGTTCATTAAGAAATTTACCTAACCCCTTTGCAGCCAAAACGAAAACTGTTATCGCTGCAACAACTGTCCCAATGGAAGCTACAGCTCCACTTGAAAATAACTTAAACGCACTTCCACCTTCAGATGCTAATTCCCCTGTTGCACTATTAGCATCTAATATACTTTCTATTAGATTTTTAGATGTATCTAATAAATCTGTGTTTTGAGGAATTACAGATAATCCTCTACTTTCTGGATTGCCTGCATTTGAATTTTGAGATCTATTTTCTTGTTGTGGTGCTGCCTCTTCTTTTGCTGGCTGTTTTTTAATATTTGAGAAATCATTATATAATTTCTTGATTAATGAGATTTCTTTTGATACCTCTTTAAAGGGTTGTAATTCGGGAAATAATTTACCTAAAGTTCCAGAAGAAGATTTTAACAATTCAAAAAAGGTTCCCATTGAATCATTAGATTCTGAAAACCCTTTTGTACTATTTTTATTGAAACTTTGGATTGTTTTATCAGCATTACTTATAGATTCTTCCGCTTTATTTAACGAATTTTCATCTACATTAAAGCCAATTCCTACAAGATATTCTTTAATTAAATCTAGAGCCACATCCTACACCTCCCTCATTGAAGCTTCTTGTGCTCTTCTTTCATTTTCATGAGTTACTGATAGTATTTCATGAGCATCTAGTAAATCATCTACTGTATATGTTCCATCCCAAACCTCATGTTGTTTCCACATTTTTGCAAGGACAGGTGCATATAAAAAAGCATTTACATTTGCGAATTCGGCAGGGATATATTCAACCCCTTGAGTAGTGAACTCAAGGGGCTTCCTTTTAAAAAACTTTCTACATTGAACCATATTGATTGTACTGTTAAATTTAATACTAATGCCATATCAAATTCAATATTTTCCACACCCCATTTATCATAATCACCCAAAATCTTTTGAGATCCAGCTGGTAATAATTCTTCCACAACTTTTAAAGATTTTTCTTGAATATTTTTGAGTTCTTTTTCTTCTAAGTCACATAATGATTTGGAAATTTGTGTGTAGTTTAAATCTTTTAAGGCTGTAGTATCTAAAGAGTCTATATTTATATTGTCAAGCATGGGAACTAATATACCTACTAGCTTTACCATCATAAATGTACCAGTCATAGCAGACAATTTGTTTAGTCTAAATTTACGACCATTTATTTCTATATCTTTATAATTTTCTTGAATATCCATATATCACATCTCCTAGCTTTGTGTTATTTCAGCAGACATTAAATTCCAAGTGACATGTTGTCCTTGCGCTTGGTAGGGCCTATCTGCTAATTTTTGTGGTGAAACTCCTGTACAAACTGTCATATCTCCTAAATTGGCTGATTTAATTGTTATATTCATTTTTGCAAATTCAGCAGCTGGAGCAGTAACAACATAGTTGTACCATTTCATTAGAAATTTATGCAATTCACTCGTTTGCTGCAATGCTACGGCAACAGTTCCATTACTTCCAGCCATTTTAGATATCATTACTCTACCATCTGCTGCCACATCATGGTTTGTTTTATCACCAGCCATAGTAGTAGTTATACTTCCAACACCTGCACCAGTAGTCGATGCTGCTCCAACACTTGGATGATTAAATGAACATGTTACGTCTTCAAAACTATAAGTACTAAACATTTTATTACCTCCTATCTATTAACATATACACCTATTGAAGCATGATGAATTGCTCCAGCTAATTTTGCTAAAACATAAATTGGTGGTGCTATTCTTTTTTCTCTATCTTCTTGTGGTTGATCATCAATTGAATCTGCCAATATTATATAACCTCTTGGAAGTGTATCTCCATTTTTTACACTTAAAACACCGGCAGTCTTCCAAACACCTGGTGCAATAAATCCTATTTTTTTAGCTTTTTCAAGTGGCTCAGTAATATAATTCAACATTTTATCCATACCTGGATCCGTTTGAGGAACTTTACTTTCAGAAGTAAGAGCATTTACAACTGCAGTTTGTATATTGTTAGTTAGCATATCCAAATTTAACAGTTCATCAAAGAATGTTCCATCTGCCATTGTACCTTCTTCAAATACATTGTATACAGAACCTCGATTTATATAAACATTTCCATTTAAGTTCTTTATTATTGTCACTTCTATTGATGTTAATGGATCCGTTTGTATTCCAATTTCTTTTTTAAATGCTAAAGTATAAGCTGAATCTGCAGTTTGCTTATTCGCTCCCATGGCATAACCCATTATTGCAACTATCGCATTTTCATTGGTTGAGTATTGACCTAAGGTTCTATGAATGCTTTTACCTTTCAATATCTCCATTACATTATCTTTAACACCTGCTTTAACATCTGAATCACTTGTATTATAAAAATATGCTGACTCAGGTTTTGCAGATTCAATATATCCAGCAACAGATATAATATCTGCTTTCTCAGCATCACAAATTGTACATAAATACCACTCTGAATTTGCTTGCCTACATGCTGTTACTGCTTTAATGGCAGTTTCATCTAATGCCCATCTACCTATAGCTACTTTTCGTGGCTTAGGATTTTGAGAAAAATAAATCTTTGCTGCAATAAACTCAGGCTCCTCTCCTTTCCAATGATCTGCAGTCATATCATCTAGCTTTTCATATACTTTTATTCGTGTGTCTATATCAATAATTTCTGACTTACCAATTATAAGGCCTAAATTAAAATTAGTTCTTACTTGTGACACAGGGCCTACAGTAACCGTAACATCTACAATGTCATTAAGTGATAAAGTTGACGTTGACATTTACACATTCCTCCTATCTATTAGTTATTAATTGTACATTTCCGCCTAAAATATAAGGCACTTGTTTTTCTCTTATAACCGCTTCATTAAATGTTGCTGAAAAATCTGTTCTTTCCCACCATTGGCTATTGTATAGTTCTGGTAATCTAGTGGGCATTGATACATCTGTTACCAAGAAAAGATTCTTCTTTTTCATTTCAAGCATATAATCATAATCAAAAATTAAATTTCTTATTAAATCTGCATTGTCATATGAATTAGGACCATATAAAGTCCAATCTATCTTATGGACTCTTGTATATCCTGTCTTCTTATCTGCAATGGTATTGTCATCTTTGTTTGGATCATAGATTATATTTAATTGCCTGGCCATCTTATCATCTACAGGAGTTATTCTTAAAAAAACAATATCTTGGTCAATTTTCCACGAAGGTGCTCCAGTAGTTGGCCATGCTATTCTTACTTTGTCTTGATTTTCTTTTTTGGTCATATCTAAATTAAGCATTTTGCAAGTTATTTCTTGAAAAAAGTCTTCTAATTCTTTAAGTTTTAATACTTGAGCTGCCATTAATCACTAGCCAACCGTATTCCTATAGCACTGAAATATCCATAATCACTATAAGGATTAACAGAATATATTTTATATCTTTCATCGTGCCATAATAATTCATCAGCAGTTCCTGAATCATTCGGTGCATTTCTAGATGTATAAAGTTCTTTTACACAATGAATTACTATTTCTCCACCTGTTCGGTCACCTTCTGGGATGAATTCTATTTGTTTAGCACTTGCAATGCTTATTGTTCCAACAATTTTAATTTCAATTTCTGTTTGTTCAAATCTTCCTTTTATCCATTCACCAATTTTTCTATATACTGAGAATGTTTGTGCAAATCTTGGGTCTGTTACAACTAATGATAAATCAATCATTAAACAGCACCATCCTTTATTACATAGGTTATAGATTTGCGAAGTTCCCCTTTGTCAATTAAGGGATTATCCGAATGTTTTTTCGCTATTGTTCTCTCTGAATTAGGTGCCCAATTATTAGATGGATTTGTAAACCATTCTCTAGCAATATTTTGCCCTTGCATTCCTACTTCATTTAAGGCTGGTGTTATATCTCCACCATTTAAAGCTACAGTTACGGCATCCTTCATTAATTCAGCTACTTGATCTTTTGAATTGTCTATTGCAGGTTCTAATATTGGTCGTGGTGGAGAATGCCACAAAGGAGACCCATGCTCATGTACATATAATTCATGTGCCTGACTATAGGGCATCTTATCAACATCATGTTGCATTTCTTTTATCATTGATTTATTTCTGATACCATTTGTATGGATATACATTAATTCCGCATTAGATATATTATCTCTTTGGGTATCTTCTTCGCTTGGAACCCCAACGCATACAGTTTTCTTTGCTAAGTCTTTGAGCGAATTTACAATATCACTTGTTAAGTCTTTAGTTATAGACACATTTGTAAAACCACTTAACATGAATACATCACCTCCTAATAGACATACATTCCACCTTTACCCAATAATCTTCCTATCCCAGCTAATTGAAGTCCATATGCGGTTGTTTTAAATCCTGCCCATCCTTCAATCCCACTAGCTATAATGCTGAAATCTGTACTTACAGACACATCACCAACGCTAACAGATGTTTCCAAACCTCTTGCTTGTCCTGCTTTTAATATTCCTGCAGCGCCACTATCTGGATCCGCAACACCTTGTACGTATAAAGTACAAAAATGAGCTATAAATAAACTCATTCCAACTTTCCAATATCCATGCCATCTAGCTTCCTTTATACAATTATTAGCTAAGTCCAAATACATTTGAGTAATTATTTGAGGTACAACATAAGTTTCATCTGTAGCAGGACCAAATTGAGGATAGATAGCGTAAAAATCATCCGATACATAAGGTGGATTAGTACCTGTTTTTATATTGCTAGCAGTTGCTACAATTCCTAACATAGAATCACCTACTTATTATATTTATTTGTCTAAATCTCCATTTTCAGCAGCAACTTTACTTTTCTTAGTGGTTGTTATTGTTAAACATCCATCATCTTTTGCCAGCTTGAACTCATCTGTTTTACCTACCCATTCTGGAGCATCTGTAATTGAATGGCATGGTAGTGTGAAAGTTTCTTGATCACCTTTGAATTTAAGTGCTTTAGTTGAATATAATAACATCTTATTCCCTCCCAAAATTAAGCAATAAAAAAAGCCTTAGATAAACTAAAACTTAAATTATTGCTTATATTAAATTATTTTATTTTCTTAGATTCCATCAGCATACTCAATACATTGTGTATAAAGCACCTTAACTTGACCTATATTTGCAACATAACCTGTTAAATAAGCCATATCACCAACACTTTGTTGAGTCATTGCTCTTTGAAGTGGTACTGGAATATCTAATAGTATTTTGCTTTCATCATTAACATATGCAACCATTCTATTAGTTCCATTGATTCCAGCACCTACACACCATCTACTTGGTGCAATATAAAGATCTACATCTTGGTTCTTTCCAATGTTATTTTCTAATAAGTAGTTTAAGATTGACATATTCCCAGCATCACTTACAACTCTAGAAACAATATAAGCATACTCTTGTGGCGAAATAAGAATATGATTTGCCATACCGCTTGTATCATATTCAGAATTTTTCCATGTCTCATTTAAGATAGCATTTACATCATCTAGAATTTCTCTAGGTGTTTTAGTTGCCCACGTTTTAGTTCCGGCTGCTCCAGTCGCTACAATTGAAGCTGTAACATTAGGATTATTAACTAATCCATATACTTTCTCTTCTGGAACACCTTTATATGTCATATAATCAATTGATTTATTGTAATTAAGTTTTATTCCAGTATCTAAGATACTGTCTAATGATCTACCTATTCCTTGCATTTTTTGTTGATCTATGAAAGGTACCTTTAACACATTTGACCATCCAAATACCTTGAATATATCTTTACTAGTATTTGCTTGTACTAACGGAATATCATTTGATTGCCCTCTGATTAATCCATTTCCATTTCCACCAGTAGTTGCATAATCAACGAATAGGTTAGAAGTTGTTTCAACCCATCCTCCACCTGTTTTAACTGGTATATCCCTAGCAAATGTTACTGATGCAAGGGGTTCATTAAGTTTTGTATCTCTTTTTTCAAGTTCTCCATTTAAATAAGCCATACCATTTCCAATTCCAGCAGCATCCATTGCGGTAGCTGCATAACCAGGAAGTGGGCATACTTGTCCATTGTTATATAAATTCATATTTCTTTCCTCCTATCCATTTGCTCTAGTAAGTATTGTAACTTCTGCAATTCTATTGCTATCCATCTTACCAGTTTTCCATCTTAAATTTGGAATTTCTAAAGTATTTGTACTATCTGCTGCTGCTTCAAATTGTCCTACTTTTCCAGCTGGTATTGCAGCATTTGCAACTGTTCTAATATAAACTTTTCCACTTGCTGTAGGAGTTCCAACATTACACTTCACTGTCATACTTCCTCTTTGAAGTACATCCATAATTGAACCTGGTAAATATGATCCTGCTGCTGCAAAATAATCAGTAGCCTGCTTAACTTCTCTTACCGAAATACCTGCAAATGTTGCAGCTGTTCCACTAGCACCAAATCTTGAATATGTGTTATCTGGATTTAATGCAACTGGTTCTCCAAATAAGATACTTGGTTCTGTTTCAACTCCATCTGTTACTATACTTTTAATTGACCTTGGAGTAATTATTGTATCTACTGATCTAGATACGGTACCTGCATAGCCTAAATTAAATTCAATTCCTACTGCTGCTCCTGACATATTAATTCATCCCCTTTTTTGCTTTATGTGGATTACGACTTGCATACTCATTATCTATTTTTGCATAATTCTTTTCCGCTGAATCTGCTGCTTTTTGAACTTTAGATGCAGAATTAGCTTTTTGAGCATTTAATATTCCTTGGTATCCATTGCCTTTAGTTGTAGTCTTCTTAGCCTTTTTGAATTGAGCCATTAATGAATCACAAGCAACCTTTCTTTCTTTTGGATCCTTTATAGCAGCAATTACTGGTTTCATAGCTTTTAATGCAGTAAGCATTGCTGCACTGTCAGCACTTTTTACTGTTTCCTCTTCAGCTTCTTCATCCATTTCCTCAACTGGAACTGTAACTGAGTCTTCTTCTTCTCCAGCTGTATTTTCATCTTTTGCAAGTTCTTCAATCATTGCATCAATTGCATCTTCTGGTTTTTCATCGTTAATTTTATTACCTTCCAATAACTTAGTTACTAGGTCTGTAAGTTTATCTACCTTAGCAGTTAATGCAGCTACTCCATCTTCATCATTTGCGTTTTCTTTTTCCTCTTCTTTTTTAGGTTCATTTTTTTCCTCGTCATTACCTTCTTCTCTTTCATCTGCTAATGCATCTAAAGCTTCTGCAATTTCTTCTGGTTCTGCATCTTGTGCAAAATGTTTAACTCCCATAGCAGCAAAAAGATTTGTTATAGGTCCACGTTGTTTCTTTGGAATTTTAATTTTATTCATTTTTTTCTTTTCTCCTTCCAATATCTCGTTCATTTTTGAATCTTTTATTGCAACACGATCTCCTGCTCTGCCATTTTCTACAACAGCTACATGATTACCGCATATTTGCACTTGGCTATATGTTCCATCGCCATTATCAACACAATTAAATTCATAACCGCATGAAACTTCTCTTTTCCCTTGATCTATCTCTTTTATTAGATCATCATTATAAATAATTAAATCAGCTAGCAATAAATCTGTTTCAGTTGGACTTCTCCGTACATTTTGAACAGCACCTTTAATATATAACTCACTATTTTGTGGAGTTAATAAATCTGGTGGATGTCCATTGGTTACAATTTTACCTTCAAATGATGAAATTGCTTGCTTGCTAAAGACTTCCTCTGGACTTCTATATACTTTAACTATTTGTTGTCCTTCTAATCCTATTTCCTGTGGTAAATACTCATACCAACCTGTTCTTGCTATAGGCACATTAAAACATACTAGAAAGCCATCTGGTGTCTTTGTCATATTTTCGCTTATTCTTGATCCGTAAAATGCTTTCATCTTATTTTTATCACCTCCTTTCAAAGAAATTTGAGCATAATAAAAAGCCTTATTTCTAAGACTCTTCTTCCCACACCACTTCTTTTAATATTCTTCTATCATTTAATGATAATCTGACTAACTTTTTATCACTTCCAAGCCCATCTATTAAACTTCTAAGGGTATCTTCATCAGTAAACCTAAATCGTTCTATATCTCGAATACTGTTTCTTACTCTACGTAGCCAATTTGTTTCTATTTCATATCTAATTAATAATTCTTCATCTTCTGCATTGTAAAAGTTTTTATTCTTTTGTTGTATCAAACGTTCGATTTCTTCTAAATACTCTTTCTGATAATAATTTAATCTTTCTTTTATAATCTCTTCCATTGCAATTATATTGAATTCCATCACTTAATCCCTTCACTCATAATGATTTCATGCTTATTCTTTTTCGAGAAATTCACCACATACCTTTTTAAGAATATTTTCTGTATATTCTTCATCTGCTATTAATATTTCCAAAACATCTTTTTGATTAAGTCCAGTTTTTTTAGAAATGTATTTTATTCTTTCTCTAGATATATCAATATTTTCAGGTATATTAATTTAATCTTCTTTTTGAGTATCTTTTGAATTATTATTTGTCATTTCATTCACCCCTATTTTATTCCACTACCTGTTGATGGTGGCTTTAGATTTTCTTCAGCATGACCACTTGATTTATAAATAATTTCCCCATTTTATTATATCGAGAAATTTTGATTTCCCGAAATAAATATTCATATTTATTTAAATTAGAAAGTATTTAGATTGACTTCCAGCATTTTTATGCACTTATTTATAGTTTTTTGCATATTTATTCTAATTATTTGTGAATATTATTCATTTTATCTACATATTATTTTTAAATCTTATTTTCTTTTACCAAATACTCAACTATCTTTTCACGAATATATCTATTTTTTGTATTAACTTCATCCATATTTCCAAAAACATTAGCTGGTATTCTTATCATAAAATTTAAAACATCTTTTTTATATCTAAAAGTTACTCCATAAGCTAACTTACAAACGTTTGGTTCAACACTTAGTATCTCCAAATCACTATTGCAAGCAAAACCAGTATAGTCTATTAAATATTTGTACTTTTCTTTTATATCCTCTACCATATCCACAGTGTTCTTTTTAGTTTCATCCTCTTTTGCTTCTTCAAATTGATAACTAATTAAGCAATTAAGATTTATTCCTACCTCTTTGCCAAAATGAATAACTCCCTCTTTTATTAAAACTTGGTATTGTAACATATCTGCATTTTTTATTGTGATACTATCATTTGTAGTCACTATATATAAATTTAAAATAATAATCTCCCCCTTTACATTTATTTAATTTAGCCTATAAATTCATATTTACCTGTAATGATGATATTGACTCAAATTGACTTTTAGTCATGGTTTGAATTTGTCCTTTATAATAAACTTTATGTGGCCAAGAAATAAAGTCTAACCTTATCACTGGCTCTGGGTAACATCTGCAGTTATATATATTACCCGCATGATATTTCCCAACCGACTTTTTACCATCTAACTTTTCTGGTGAAGGTGGGTCATCCCAAAATATTATTACATCATCCATAATGTCATGTGACCTTCTAACACGTTGATCTTTACTTGTTCTCCATATATAAATTGGTAACCTTAAACTATCACATCTAGCTTTTGTTAATGCTGTTGAAGTCTTTGAAACTTCTGTTCTAGCGATTGACTTAGCTTTTGATTCATACATCTGTGGAAACTTGTTTAATAAATCCTCCGCAATATATTTTGATCTTCTACCTTTTTCAGTTTCTTCTGCAATAAATGTTGTTATCTGTGGTCTTATAGATGTTGGCATACTTTTAATTAATTTTGCGTTTCTTTTAATTTGCTCATTTATAGATTTCCCTATAGGTCCGTTTAATTCATTCTTAAGAGCCTCATATATCCCTTTACCTTTTGAGTTTGTTCTTGCCGCTTGTCTCCATGTTCTTCCTGCATCTGAAAACAAACTTGTTACCATCTTCATGGCTTCTCTTTCAGCATACTCATTAAATTCTTTACTCTTTGTAAATTTCTTAATGGTTCTTAATATACTCTTTAAGTCTGTCAATCCATTTAACTTTTCTTCTAAACCCTTCATGATCTGTCGCAAAGCCTTTTTGTACATTACTTCGATTCTTCGCTTTGGTGCCCATAAATCCTTGGCTGTATTCTTCTTCGGTATCATATGAGTTCACCTCGCTTCCCATATATGGCATATCTCCCATAGGGTTTGTACTATCCTCAGCATTATCTATATCTTCATCAGTGATATTAGTAAACATTCCTGTAGTATCTCCTAATTGTCTTAATTCTTTTAGTCCAGTTTTTTGACTAATTAATCCAGATACAAATAGTTCATTAATTGCAGTTGTTTTTTTACCTATTATCTCTGCAACTTTATCTTCACTTGGAGTTTCTATTGGATTACATTCATAATCTAAATCATCTGGGACAGAACCAAACTCACTAACGTACATAATTGGTAATAACTTATCTAATGCTGGCTCTAGTTGAGCTGATTGCTTTTGCTCTATGGTATTATAATAATTATCTTTATCTCCATCACCTGTGGCATTCATACCTTGTGGAGCACGTCCAAATATTTTAGTTACTGGCATTTCAGCAGCACCCGCAATATCCAACATAAAAGATTCATATATATCATTTAGTCCAGCAAATGAATATTGATGTGTTTGGAAATCATCATCTTTATTCATTATGTACATGCCCGAATTAGACATTAATGTATTTTGAGCTTGTACAGTATCCCATAATTCCTTTTGAGCTTCTTCATCTCCAACTGCAAGTAATTCTCCTAAGTCAGCCATCTTTAATACTCTTAAATTAGCCAAGAATACTAACTGTGCTATATTATAACTTGTATTATCTCTTTTCTTTAATTCATCGAATATAAGTTCAATTTCACTTATTCCCCATTGTTGTTCTGCGTATCTTTCAATCTGTGGCAAATCCCTACCAGTAAACCTTAATACTCTACTATGATGAACCTCAATGCTTATGTCATCGGCAACCCAATGATAAGTTTCAGGTAATCCAAAATCAGGACTTGTAATATCATTTATCCTATTTGCTCCAGGTGTTAATCCCGTCCACCTATCACATGGTATTAATCCTTTAAATGATTGTGGCATTATCGTACTGTAATCTAATGGTTGGTCAAGCATATCTTCATGTCCTTCGATTATTATTACAGCTCCAGCACCTCCATATAACCTAGACCACTTAATACATTGTAATATATCCTTTTGAACTCTAGTTGTACGTTGTAGCCTATCAAACCTTTTAATATCATCCGGTTCCATTTGAGTTTTAATTGTTATCCAATTCTTACACATATCTTCTGCAACACAATCTATTATCTTTCTAACTATCCAATGTGATCTATATAAATTATTTATTAGCTGAAAGTTTTGAGTAAGTCTTGTCATAGAATATTCTGTACCTTCAAGGAGGTTTGGAGTTCCAGCTCCTAATCTGGCTAACATATTTGAAAAAGCGTCCATAGATATTGTTTTACCATTTGTTGCTTTATTAGCTATGTTGTTTGTATTAGGTTTTGAATCTCTACTATATTTTCTATACTTTTTAGTTTTTTTCACTTTATTTCCTCCTTTCAACATAATAAAAGAAGGATGCGCTTTAAACACATCCTTCTTTTATTATATTTAAATATTTATCTAGTGTCGGCCTTGATACATTACACATCTTAGCATAATCTGTTTTACTAATAGTTCCATTATCATATATATCATATAAATCTTTTATCTTCTGAGGTATCTTTTTGAATGTTAATCGTGGCCGTCCTACAATTTTACCTTTAGCTCTTGCATTAGCCACTCCACTTTTAACTCTTTGACTTATCATATTTCTTTCTATCTCAGAAAATACACCCATCATCTTAAGCATTCCTTCTGTCATTGGGTCTAGTTCTTTTGTACAATCAACGATGAATGTTCCAAATATAAGCCTCAAACGTTTATTCTTTGCAAATTCTATTATTTCACATAGCTGCTTTGTACTTCTTGTAATTCTGGATACTTCTGTAGATACAATAGTGTCCCCTTCAGCAACTATATCTAAGAGCCTTTGTAATTGAACTCTATTAAGCTTAGTACCGCTTTCATATTCTTTATATACATTTCTTTTCTCTGTAACACCTAATGCTTTTAAATCTCTTTCTTGTCTACTTATATCTTGCTTAGATTCATTGGTTGAACATCTACAATATCCAAATATCATATTAACTCAATCCCCTCATTCACTTCTTGAGTTAATTATATTCTTATTTTTTATAATTGTAAAGAAAAACGTTGTAAACTAAATTGTTAATGTTTATAACCTATTTTAGCCATTTTAAGACCATAGATTTGTTAAATGTAAATGTAAGTCTTAACAAATGTTTTTCTTTACACATTGAACATTATTTCCTATTTCGCTAATCTTCTAGGTTTAATAATTGTCTTAATAAGGTACCTTATGCAATCCGCTCCATGATCTGCAACTTTTACTGGTTTTTCTTCGCCTCTTTGTGCTGCTTTTTCATCCCAGATATAAGAAATTATATCTCCTATAGATCTTTTACATTTATCTTTTACCATTTTAATTTTTCTTTGTGAAATCATTGTAGCAGTCATTCTTATACCATCAGAAACTTCATTGTCTGCATCTTTAATTCTTAATCCTCTAGTTCTTAATTCAGCTTTAAAACTTGCAGCGGAAGGATCTAATATTATATATCTTGGATGTGGTCCTTCCTCAACAAACTTCACTAAATCATCTGCGTATTGCTTATCTGTTTTTTGAGCTTGAGCCACTTTACTATCATAGTAATACTCTCTAGGAATCCAAATGGTATCTCCATCATCGTAAGTATCTAAAAACACCATTGGATTAGTGGTACCATAATCAATAACTATATATCTAGTATTACTTTTTACGTTTGTTGGTAGTTGCTCTTCTGTTATTTCATTTTCTTCATTCCACATATCGAATATAGCACCTTCGGCCATTACCCATAATCCTAATATGTAACGCTTGAAGAATACTCCTATATACTGGCTTCTATAACGTTGTTTTATTCTTTCAGTTAACGATAAATTATCGTCCATTGTAAAATGAAGATACAATATGTTTTTAAGAGCTATGTCCTTAGCTCTTAATTCTTCCTGCTCAGACTTACTTAAATATCCTATAGACTTATCAATCCAATTAACTTTAAACCAATGTAATGGTCCATTTGGATTACAGTTAAACCAATATTTACTTCCATCTACAGAACAACGCCCTGTGGCTTGGTTAACAAATGATTCAGGCATTAACGCAACTTCATCAAAGAATGCCCCTGCCAATGTAATACCTTGTACAGTGTCTTGGGATGCTTCATCTCTACCACCAAAAATATAAAAATAATTACTTTTTTTATTTTTGCTTATTATAAAAACATTATCGCCCATTTCAGAGTACTTATTTATTTTATAACCTCTGCTCCAAAGCATTAACCTTAACCAAAACCATACATTACGTTTAAAGCTTCCTATTGTTTTACCACACATACCAAAATTTTGATAACTAAAGCTCTCCATGGCCCACATTACAAAGCTTATTGACATTGCAATAGTTTTACCACTTCTAATAGCTCCATCAGCTATAATTCCATCATAATCTTTTACAGGACTAGATTCTGTCCACCAATTCAATATCTTCCTTTGTCTTTTAGAAAATTGCTTGAATTTAAAAACTACTCTAGCTATTTTCTTCATCTGACCAATCCTCCTCAGCTGAACCATTTAATGCTTTTATAAATCCATCATCAGGAACTTCTGTATCCTCGTCACCAGTCATAATCTTAATTTCTTCTCTTAGTTTCTGAACTCTTAGCTTCTGCTCTTCTGTTGCTAAATTCCAATCTTTATGAAGTAGTTCTTCATACTTACTTATCATATTTTGTAACGTGGCCATTGCCTTACTTTGTGAATTTAAAAAAGTTGCTTGTCTATCCCATGCAAATTGAAATTCATATTCCTCTTCTCTATACACTTCAACTTTAACTTCATTACCATTCTTATCTTCTTGAATTTCATTTTGAACCTTAGTCTTTTTAAGCTCTTTTATCATTTCCTTTTTATTCTTAACTTCCATTATCTTTTGGCTGCTTATAACTGCAGCAAATTGTAATTGGATATTAGTCCATAAAATATCTAGTGAATTAAGTCCAGCATCAGCTGTTCCTTTTATTATATTTCTGGTTACTGTTGGAAGATATTTTTTTAAGAAAGACTTATCTAAATGTTTTGTAGGATCAAAATAATGTCCATGTTTAAGATTATTAAGATTCCCTTTCTTAGCTCCGCTTTTATTGCCTACTGCATTCTTATTCCCCTTCGGAGCTCCTACCTTACCATTTAATTTTATTCCCCATTCATCATTTCTCTTCCATGCATACACATTAACTAATTTTTCCTCTAACATTTCTGCTATTTCTTTTGGAGTAATCTTCCCATTATGTTCTTTATAAATTTCAAATGCTTTATCCCTATTAGGGCTTCTTGGTTTTCTCATAATACTAATTACCTCCAAATAAAAATATTATTTATAATAAACCAGTAGAATACTATATATTGTGAGGTGGAGGAAAATCACCTCACTTTCACAAATTAAATTAAATTGAATTTCTACTGGCTTATAGCATACTAAAAGCACCTACAAGAAATTTGTAGGTGCTTACTTTTATTGTTCATCATATATTTTTATATATTTATATAAAGTACTTCTGCCAATGCCTAACATTTTCGCAAATCCACTAGCTGAAATATTCCCATATTCGCCTTTTTTAAATTTATCATATTGTTTTATAAAATCATCTGATAACTCAGCTTTTGGTCTCCCTAATTGTGTTCCACTAGCTTTTGCTACCGCTAACCCTTGATTTATACGTGAAACTATCTTTTCTCTTTCTTGTTGGGCCATATGTGCCTTAAGTGTTATAAATATATCTGCTATCATATTGTAAATGCTAGAATCTTGAATCTTTTCCCATTCATTTAAATAAGGAGTATCAAGAGCAATTATTCTTATTCCTTCAACTTTTAGCTTTTTAAATTCCATTATAACATCATCAGCATTTCTTCCTAGCCTATCAATATCGGTGATAATTAATATATCCTCTTTTCTAAGTTTTGATTTTAACATAGAAAATTGTGGTCTATGATCTGCTTGAATTGTTCCTGAAATTCTTTCTTCAACTAATTCATTAAATGTAAATTCATTAGCTGCTGCATACTGCTCTAAAGTTATTCTTTGGCGGTCAGTTGTTTGCTTTTCCTTTTGTGTAGAAATTCTCATATATCCAAATATCATAATTATCAATCCCTTTCGATTAACTTATCTTATGATATTATTATAACTGTCTATAAAATCATATACAAATATCATAGACATTAATAATAAATAATTACTCCTATTTATCTACACTTTCTCTTTAATTTACTCTCTTATTCTTTGTTTATCAATTCATATGATTTATAGACACTAAATTTTTCTATAAATCAGGTATTGCTTTTAGCATTTTTCTGATTGTTTCAGGATGGCCCATTATCTTATTATTTATAAAATATATTTGTGGATCTGGTATAGGTTTAAATCCATACTTTTTATTCCACTTCTTTTGAATTCTTCTATTTTTATGTTTCTTTAATGGTTCCTTAGAATATCCTTTTATAAAAGTACTTTGTAAAACAATCTCCATTCCATTCACTTCTTTTATTTCACTTCTTTCATTTGATACTTTAATATCTTCTTCGCTTTTTTCTGATGAAATTATCGCTCCAGTTCCTAGTTTTGGTGGACGTGGATATATTGGGGGTATACATATTTTAATATTAACGTGTTCCTTTTGTTTTGGCTTATCTTTTTCAAATGAATTTCTAAAATTAATACTGACTATCAATATACATATTATTATTGTTGCACATATACTAAATGTTATTTGGACAGCTTCACTCATTATTTTCCCTCCCATTATTTTCTGCAATAAGTTCTAACATAGCTGCCGCTATATTTTCAAATGGGGATGATTTATGAGAAAAATCTCTATTAATTGATAATTTATTTTTAATTTCAATCTGCATTCCAATGTACTTTTCAAAACATTCTCTAATTTCTGATTTATATATCGAATCTGAATCCCTATATAATTCTATTTCCTGAATTATATTATTTTCATTAACTTGAATGTGCCCCCTTGTTGCCCCTATACATCTTATTGACCATTTATTTTTGTATTTATCATAGATATAGTTGTTTGTTAAATATCCTTCACTTTCATATGTTAAATATGTGTCCATTTCTCTAGTTAAATCATTTACTAAAAAACCTAAACTTCCTGTTACATCAGTTATTAGATATTTTATACTAGTTTGTGTATTAGGCTTTTCAGTATATATTGTGCTTGAACAATTAGGACATTGATTCCCTTCATATTTAGCTCCACATTGATAACAATACTTCATAATTTCACCCTCCAAATTTCTCATAATTTAATTATGTACACAATAAAAACACCTGATATTTAATTACCAAGTGCTTTTATTCTATACATTAATTATCATATTAATATTGTGTGTTACTGCTTAAAATCAAATTGAATATACTCTACTTATTTTTTCTATCATTGGCCAATAATAAAGTTCTTTAATATACTTTTGATTATCATATGTTAAAATAATATCTGCACCAGGTATTCCCATATGCAATGTATCTAATAATGTTGCAAGTGATATATGATCCTCAGTAGTATAATAACAATTATATAGGTCTTTACCTTTATTTCAAAATATGGTGGATCTATAAAGATAGTTGTATTTTCTAAGTAATACATTTCCTCAATAAGTTCTTCTGCATCTATATTGGAAACTTCTATCCTTGATTTCATATTGTGAATTTGATTTATTCTATTAATTAAAACTGTTGAATTCCATCTTGATAACAATTTATCAATGTTTTTATCTTTTTTACCTCCAAGCGGTCCAGCTTTACATATACCTGAAAAAGCTAACCTATTTACGACTAAACAGCTCCAAGCTGCAGTTAGTATATTACAACTATCATATTGGCCATTTACGATTTCTTGAGCATTGTAAAAATCTAAATAACCAGGAGTAATCTCTTGTATCATTCTAATAAGTTCAGATGGATTATTAACTGCAAGATAGAATAATGAGTAAATTCCATAATCTACATCATTCAATATCAGCTTGTCAATAACATTAGCTTCTAATAATGCTAAACCTAAACTCCCTCCTCCTGAACAAGCCTCAACAAATGTATTACATTTGCTTTCTTGTAGCTTTGAATATAAGTAATCTGTTAACTTACTCTTTCCCCCAGGATATCGCAAAGGAGAAATCCTTTTATTAAACTTAATAGGAGCTTTATAATGAACTATATGTCTTTTACTTTTATCTTCTAGTATAAGAGTGAATTTTCTTTTATTGTTATCTTCTTTATTGAAAAAGGTATGTCCATCACAATCCGGGCACCAAAAACCATTATTATTTATAAAATCTAATTCAAAATCATCTGTTGTTCCTTCAGCACCACAAAATTGACATTTTAATATTGCGTTTCCATATCTACATTTTTCTATTTCATTGAATAATGAGAGCTGTTGATAAAACATATTTCAACCCCCTCTTTAATTTATATCTGTTTCTAATTCTTGAACTAACTCTTTTTTATATTTATAATAGGTATTCCTTGCAAGTCCTATTAATTTCATAACCTCAATATCATTTAGAGTTCCTTGAAAATCCTTACTATACTTCAAAATATGTTCTTTAGCTTCAACGCTTTTCTTAGTTATAATCTTAATGCCTTTTTTCTGCCCTATTTGCTTACCATTTAATCTTGCTGTTTCTATACCTTCCTTTGTTCTTTGATGAAGATCTTCGACTTCTTTTTCTGATTGAATAAACGCTAATTTAATTTGTTCTTTGGCCAATGCTAATAAATATTTATTTATTCCCTCTAATATGAAATCAACATTAGTTCCAGTCATTTCTATATTATTAGTTAATGCTTTCTTATATGTCGATGTATTTATGTGCTGCTCTTTCAAGAATACTAATTCTATTCCTTTATTGAATAGATCTTCATATAGTTTATATCCTTCATCAGCATTTCTACTCATACGTGATACTGAATCAAAAACTATTATATCTCCTTCAGATATCTTACTTAATAATTTTGTAAGTTCTTTTCTAGTTTCAATTTTTGTTCCAGTAAATACTTCATCGATTATCATTGAGTTTGGATATTCTGATAATATATTTCTATGTTGTCTCTCAATTGATTGCTTGTTAGTTGATATTCTACAATAACCATATATTTTATTCATATCTTTCACCTCATATTAAAATATAGTATTTATTCTAACGACCGTTTTATTTGATACTGTAAATATATCAGATTTAAAATAGAATATCAATAACTTTTAATACTTTTTCTTTCTGCGTTAATTTTGATACTCATTTGATTTCCCCTATTTATTAGTATTGCGAATTACTATAGTTCATTCTTTACTATTTGTTTTATCATTTTTAATAAATATTGGTTGGTTTCTTCATTTGGTTTTTGCTCTTTATATAAAGTCTTAAAAGTATCCTCAATCCATTTTAATTGGTACTCAGATTCCTTTATATATTCGTATTTTGATAACTCTCCTGCTTTAACAGATAATAGATATTTCCCATACCAATCTTGTTGGTCATTCAAGTCATATTTTATTGCATATTTAAAATCATTGAAGTCACTTTGTGCAAACCTATGAAGAAAATCAAGTATTCTTAAACTATGCATTGCTTGTTTAGTATCATATCCATATTTCTCAAGTAGATATTGTGTACCCTCTGTACCTTTATCTACTTGTTTCTTTTTAATGATATGCATTCCAATACAAGCATCATAAAGATAAGGTAAGTTCATTTTTGCAATTTCATCTCTATGTCTAAATATGGTTGTTAAACAACTTTTACTGTCAGCATTTAATTTTAGATTAATGGAACTTTCTTCCGAGAATAGAACTTCAAGAAAATTAACATTTGCTTTCCACCATAAAGAACTTGTTTTTCTTATATCATGTACATCAAAATCCTCTACTTGTCCTATATATGATTTACTAAATTGATTATTAAAATATAAATCATCAAAAGTTGGTGCTACAAACACTTTGTAATCTTTATCACTTGTTTCAGTATTTAAATTATAATTATGAGAACCAACTAAGGCTCTAAATATTTCTTTTCTTCCTCCAAAATCCATTTCTAATTCCTCCTTAAAGTTACTATGTCAAATCTACACATTGCTCTTGAATAATATATATATAATTTTTTATATAATGAAATCTAAGTAAGCCCTTTAACTCCAATACGTAACGAGTAAAATAATTGAGTTGAACCGAGTCTGTTTTATATATAATTTCTTGCTTACTCATTTTTTGATTTTTCATTTATAACCATACAACTTTAAAAGCATTGATATATAAGGCTTTAAGAAGGTTTTCCCATTTCTCTTACAAAAGGTAATAAGGGGGAGAATTACTGATATCTTTTTTTAGTCTCTTATATTAGTAGATATTTTTTATTTACCCCTACTATAAGCACCAGTTTGTTTTTTACCTATACATTTATTTCCATTAACTTAAATTCCTTCTGCAGCCATCTTTGCAGCATCCCTTTTCATCTTATTTTTTGTTCCTAAATATAGTTTTGTTTCCTCTATGCTTTTATGTCCTAAAGCTATCCTAACAGTCTCAATATCATGCCCTGACTTTTCATATATCTTTGTCGCATATGTTTTTCTAGGACTATGTCCACTTATATGCCTCAGATTCATTTTCTTTCCAACTGCAGTAAGTATTGCACTATATGATTTTGGACTAATATATTCACTTCCATCTCCTTTATTTGAAGGAAATGCGAAATCTTTTCTCTTCTTTTTAGCTATATATTTTTCTAATACATCTCTTAATGGTTTTTCTATATCAGCATCTCTTTTTTTAGGGCATGGCCTATTGGGATATTTACTTAAATTAGATAGCCATTGCTTGTACTGCTTACTTTCCTGAATTAAAAAACGTCCTTCATCAAGCGCATCTTCTATTTGCCCTACAGTTAATCCGACTAGATCCCCTAATCTATATCCTGTTGCTCTTGCCAACATAAATAGAGTGAAATTTCTATCCGAATACTTTTTGCTATATTCTTTTAATTCTTCTTTGAATTTTTCATATTTATTATCCGGAATAGGTGCTGCTGTTCCCTTCTCCCAATCCCTTTTTTTCTCTTCTTCCATTACTTCACCTGCTTCATCGCACCCTTATGTCTTTTATAGGAAGAATGAGACATTAACTCTTCTATTTCACGCTCACTTAATTTCTCATCTTTCTTTTTATCTTTAATTTTCATCAATTTATTATAGCTGCCAACATCGTTTTCCCTTAAAATACGTTTTACTGTCATATTCCCAACCCCCTTTAAATTTATGCAAGAAAATGAGCCACTAATTACTTAGTAGCTCATTTTCTGACTTCTTATATTTTTTAGTTACTCTCTTTTCATACAGCTCTTTACTATCATCATTTTTTAACATTCTGGGTACATCCCAAGGTAAAGTCTCTTCTGGAACATTCACTATTATATCTCCATTAGAGATTGTTTTATATATGCTTGGATTTTTCTTTATAAAAGCACTATCACCCATACAGCTAATAGCTTCATAATTAATTGCTTTTTCAACTTCTTTTTTCTTATATCTAGTTCTTTTATGTTGCAATAAATAATTTTTTAAATTTCGCTCTATACACTTTTTTACTGTATCTATTTTTAAATCTAATCTACCTGCTATTTCAGAAGGAATGAGACCCTCTTCAATATATAAATATTTTACTAATTCTTTATCTACTATTGATTTCAAGATTATTCCTCCCATCAAAAAGTGTATAGTTCACCCAAACCATAAAAAGGGACATCCTTTAATTCTGTAAAAAATATTAATCAGTAATATGACTTAAATTCCTGTATAATTACTTATTGTAATCATCTTAACAAAAAAGTCGTGCTTTGAACACGACATAAACACGACATTTAGCACGACATTTTTATTTTTTTTTCTATTCTTTGAACATGTCTTGTACTTATACCTATTAAATTTGCTGCTTCTTCTTGGGTATAGTTCTTAATAATTCTTAAATATTTTACTTTATCTTCTGTTTTTTTTAGTTTATTTATATATTTTTTATCATTATCTGTATCAGATACAGATAAATCTAACTCTCTTAACACAGATTCCTTAACCATTATTTCCTCCTACTGTTGTTTGAAAATTTTATTCTTTAATATCAATTTCAATACCAGTTTCAATAATCCATTCCCTCTCTGAAATTAACTTATCTTTATGTTGAATATTTATTTCTTCAAGTAATTCAGGATAATCAAAATCCTTTGCTGCTCTATTACATCTCCATAAAAGGAGGATACATATCTGTACAACATCAAAAGTTTCTCTTATTACTTCTTTCAGATTTGATAATGTTTTATCTTTGCTATAATTTTCTGCTGCTTCAACAACTTCTTTAAATTCTTCTTCTAACTTTTTTGATATCTCTTCCATTGGAAGGGTTTCATTATCGATATTTAGCTTATTATTTCTCTTTAATATGTGCATTAATAATCTCATACTTTACCTAACCTTCACTTTTAAAATTCATTTGTTCTGGGTTTAAGGGTATACCCTTAGTTATAAATTTTAATGAATATTAAACAGATGTGTTGGACTTGTCCGACACGAATCCTGCTTTTCTAGAAAGTGTGTGTACACACTTTCTATGCTTGCTATTACACTTTATTGATTTTATTCTTCAACTTTTATTTCAAATTGAATTCCACATATTTTATCAGTAAAGCCTTCACCGATACCTCCATATGTAAATTCTAAATTATGTTTCAATAATATTTTACCTATATCATTTGCTATTAATATTGATTTATCTTTAGGTATTCGATCTATGTCAATACTCATTTTGCTTGTACAATCTTTTATTAAATCCTTCACTTCTTTACTTTTCACAATATTCCCTTTCTTCTCCAATTATAAGAATTGTGTAGTATCAAATTACTTTTCTGTAATAAATTCAATGACTTCATCATTTTCATTTCTTTCCAACTTCTTAGAACTGTCAGTATTTAATATTAAACAAGGTATATTTGTTCCAAAGAAGCCATAGGTTGATAATTCAATCTGCTCTAATTCCTGTATGTTTCCACAAGGATTAACTGAATTTCTTACGAATACTTCTAAATCATCATCTACATCTTTCAATATTTCATTTATATTTTTTAATATTTCCTTTACTCTTTTTGCTTTCATAAATTTCCCTCCAATTTAATACACGATATCTACATATTGATATCGTATTGTGTAGAATTAATATTTAATCCTTTGGCCACAATTAGAACAATAATTCCAATTTACATTATATTTGCACACTGGACATGCTTGACTTGACACACCTTTAATTTTTATTACTTCCATAGGTATTTCTTTATTTGCTCTTTTAATTAACTCTTTAACTTTATCTTCATTTATTCCTAATGATCCGCAGATTAATCCATCATTATCATAAATCCAATAATCATCTTTATTAGTTGTATGTTGTCCTAGCTTTATCTCACCTTTTAATTTTATACCATCCACAAATTTAATATTTTTAATTGCTTCTTCAATGCAATCAATACAGTTTCCGTTATATTTTTTGCACCTTTCTTCATCTGTAATTGTAGTTTGTTCTATATTAAAGCTAACCGGACAAAGCTGTTCACTAAAATCTTCATACCAGTTCATGAATTCACTTCTTGTCATTGTTTTAGCCATTTCATTTATATTCATCTCTCTATCCCTCCTTGCACTTTAGTATTGTGCATTAATCTTCTATTATTTTGTTTTCACGTATTTCATTACACAAAAGAATTGCATCTTTTCCATTATCAATCCAAAAACAACCATCATAAAATTTAACTTCACCAGTAAAATTAACATCTTCATCACCAAGTACTGATGATTTTTGATTTACTGTCATTCTTTCAAATATACTATCCCCATCAATGTCATTGGCTCCTGTAAATTGTCCTATGCTTGATTTATCAACTTCCATGAAATCAGGATTATTAACGCTTATTCTTGAATTTATATAATACTTATCTGCTCCTGTTATAGTATCAGCATGTAAATATCCATAATGCCAAATACCTAATCTATCTTTACCTCTAAATAATATTTCTCTCATATAAATCTTCCTTTCTATTAAAATAGTAGTATTACGAACTATTGTTCATCATTTTTAACACCAATAGTAATTGTTTTTCCCAGTGCTTTAAATATTTTATCTGCATATTCAAGGCTTATCCCTCTTTTGCCATTTTCCCAATATTCAATAGCTCTTGAAGTGCATCCAGCTGCTTCTGCTAACTTTTTTGTAGATAAATTCTGTTTAGTTCTTTCTGTAGCAATCATTAATCCTATATTCATTGTTATTTCTCACTTTCTAGTAACTCTGGATTCTCATAAATATTTGCTATAACCGTTCCTTTTTCATTTATAAAATTAATCCATGTATCTCCATAAGGGCTTGAACCTATTAATTTGGCTTTGTATTGACCTTCGCCATATTCTATTAAATAATGTTTTTTAATGACTTCATTGCTCATAGGATTTATATAGCTAGCATCAATAATATCTCCCTCATATATTTCCTTATCATTCTTATCTTTTAAGCCTGTATATTGCATAAGTTCAACTTCTTCATGCTTCCAATGAAATCTATCACAATCGCCTATATAAAACGGATTAACTTCAATGCATCTTTCCATTCTCTTATTGTTTTTAATCCATGCTCTAAACTTAATTTCTCTACTCATTTATTTACCTCCCATATTAGTATTGTGTACTAAATATCACTTAAAATTTTGTTTTCTGCCGTTTCACTCCATAAAGGTATAGCATTATCTTTATGGTTGTTTATAACCCAACAGCCTTCTAACATTTCAACTTCACCAGTAAAATCAGTATCGTCTCCAGTAACAGTTCCTTTTTGATTTACTGTCATTCTTTCAAATATACTATCCCCATCAATGTCATTGATTTCTGTAGATTGTCCTACACTTGATTCATCAACCTCTACAAAATCAGGATTATTAACACTTATTCTTGAATTTATATAATACCCATCTGCTCCTGTTATAGTATCAGCATGTAAATATCCATAATGCCAAATACCCAATTTATCTTTACCTCTGAATAATATTTCTCTCATATAAATCTTCCTTTCTATTTTTAATCTTAGTATTACGAATTACTTTAATTTCTTTGCTATCTCATAAACGACATTCACTGTACATGCCTCACCAGCACCTTTATACATTTGCGTATCACTTATTTTTGCTGCTATAAGCTTGTCTGTTACTTCGTCTGAAACACCTTGCAATCTCATACATTCTCTTGGAGTTAACCGTCTAATTCTTCCTTGTTTTAAAGTACCCTGATTACAACTAGTATCTAATGTATTGGCAATTCTCCTACCTACTCTTCCACGTCTTGTTTTACTATTGGGCATTGTTAAATTAATACTGTCACCCTCATAAGCCTTTGCATAGCCTTTCTTAGTAGCTTCTGTAATCATTACGCCATGAACGTCTTGCTTTGTAAGTGTAAACATTGGTTCTCCTGGTTCCTTAAACCTTCTGCCATTTTGTCTTTTTTTAATTCTGTTAGGAGTTAAAACAGCTCTTACCATATATAATCCTGTTTTATCGTTTGCACAGCCACCTCCGCCCATTAAAGTTCTTCCAATTCCATCACTAGAATAAACCCTTTTAGACGAATCATTATATCCTTCTAAATCTAATTCTCCAATTTGAATCAATCCATTAGCATAACCATGGGTTCCTGCACATATTGTTGGAAATATACCATCTGCATTATAAATTTTTCCTGCCTGACTTTTATCTGAGCTTACTTGACCATTAACCATTATTTGTTTTGGTTGTTTATACTCCATTGCACCCAATGCACCAACAATTCCTGATGTATCATGTACCCATGCTCTAGTTGACTTATCCATTATTATAGAACCATCTTCTCTTACTGTTGATTCAGCAGTAGTTCCTATCACCTTAATGTCAGACGATTCTGTAATTCCTCTGATAGGAAATATTTTTCGTCCACCTCTGCCTCTAAGATGTCCAAGAGTGAACACTCTTTCCCTGTTTTGTGGAACTCCATAATATTTTGTGTTGAGCAATTGCCATTCAATATCGTACCCAAGTGACTCCATTTCAATGAGTATTTCGAGGTAGTCAAGTCCTTTATTGCTAGACAACATTCCTTTAACATTTTCATAGAGCAGCCATTGGGGTCTATATTCTTCTTTAGTTTCCCTAACGAGTCTAAATACTTCTCTGACAAGGGAACTTCTATCTCCTTCAAGCCCTTCTCTATTTCCAGCAATTGAGAAGTCTTGACATGGTGCTCCGAATGTCCAGCAATCTGCGCTAGGTATGTCATCATGTCTAATTGTCCTAATATCTGCCCCTTCTGGCTCTTTCCCAAAGATAGCATCATACATCCTCCTTTTATGTTTGTCCCATTCTATTGAATAGACACATTCCCATCCAGCTTGTTCAAATCCCATTCTTATAGTGCCTATTCCGCAAAACATATCTACAAATTTTAATCCCACTTTTTCACCTCCTGGTGCTACGTACTTTCTACACATTACGAATATTTACCATACAATTTATCTTGTAATTTTTGAGTTTGTTTTGATATATTCATATATTTTTTATGCCTTGCTTGTCTTTGCTCAATCACCTTTAAACATTCTTTGGCAGACATATTACTTTTAATAGGATCATCTTTTACTGTTAATAATTCTTCTTGCTTTTTATACAACAAATCTATTTCTTTAGTTATGACTTCATCTAAAATTTCTTTACCTCTTAGTATAAATATTCCTGAATTAACTACAGCTTCTATTATTGCTTCTTTGGAATATTTATTAAGTTCCTCTTTAAGCTTCACACTATCACCCTGCTTTAAACGCATTACGCATTAAATTATTTTCGAATTTTTTAAATATGCTTTATCTATTTCTCTATTAAATTCTTTTATAATTCTAGTTCTTTCTTGTAATTCTTCAGTTGTAACAATTTTATTATTAAGCATCTTTTCATCTATTTCACATAATTTCTTAAAATCTTCATTTGAAATCATCTAGATCTACTCCAATCTACACTACCTATTAATAATTTTAGATACTTTTTCACCTATAGCATTTACTACCACTAAACCTCTTTCCAATGATTCTTTTTCTAAATCATTATCACATTCATTTATTTCCCTTTGGATATTTACGCTTTCATTTACTGCCATACTCATTATTTTTGTTAATTCTTTATTATCAAACATCTTATATTCCTCACTTTCATCTATTAAATTCTTGATACATTCCCAAATGGTTTTCCATAAATTTTCCTATATGCCTTTGCTCCCATTAATGCTCTTTCTTTTCCTATTATTAATGGCGTATTTGCTGCTTTATCAACATCCCATTTGTAAGTATGAATTCTTTCATAAAAAGTCTTTATACTTATCCCATTAGATTTTGCTAGTTCAATTAGTTCCATGGGATATTTTCTTGATTTTTTCCCTAATTTTTTCATTAATTCCGTTGTATCTACTGGTGGAATTGTTGCTACATCTTCTAAATTCCATCCATGATTAATCCTATATCTAAGAGTTTCTCTCCCAATTCCATTCTCTTCTGCTTTCTTCACTAGTTCTTTATCTAACATCTTTCTAACATTAGGCTCTTGAGTTAATGCTATCTCCTTATTCCAACCTAATGATCTAACTCTATTGTTTACCATCTGTCTGCTTATTCCATTTTTCTCTGCAATTTCATATTCTTCTGGTGTTATATAAAAATCATATATCTCCATAAAATCACCTTCCACTAATTCTAAATATTATGGCCTAGAACTTAAATATTTCTGCCATTCCATAGTTTTCATTTCTTTATTCTCTTCATCAAAAGTTAAATTTAAAAAGGTTTTACATTCAGGACAACTTCCACATCCTGCATCAGAAACGCCCATATCTTGAGCTATAGATTTACATGCATGAAATACATGTCCACATTCACAACAAATTGCTTTATATCCTGGTCTATTCTCTTCATTTGACATTAATATCACCTCACATTTTTATTATTAATACTTAACCTATTTGGGTTACATACCAGCTATCTAAGATTTCATCTGGTGAAAGAAAGCTACATATTTGCCATGTTCCAATAACAGAATTATAAAATTTCAGTTTTATTTTTTCTTTTAATTTATAAACTATATAACTATCTCCAGTTTTTTTACTTGTTATAATGATGTTGCTTTTATCTAAAAGTTCTTGCAATGCTTCGCTGAATTTATATTCCTTTGTTTTATTTACTTTATTACCCTTAAGTATCTCTTCGAGATTTAACATTTCGAACACCTCTTATCCATACAATCTACTGTCATCAAATTTAAATGTCTCTCTAGCTCTGCCCTTGTAATCTTCAATTTTATTTTCAAGTATTTCTATATTATTCCCATTCATATATTCACCTTTATATTTCAAATATGTGGTTTTTGTAACCCCTAATTTTTCTATATATTTTTTAATAACATTGTTTGTTACTGCTTCTGGATTTTCTTCTAAAAAATCGAATATTTTAGCTTTTACATCTGTATTTTTATAATAAAGAGAATAATATGTCATTGCCGTTGATTTTTTATAATTAAACTTTATCCTCATATCCTTTATAATTTGTGTCCTTAATTTATCTTTATTTTTCTCTAAAAATTCAATTACTTTTTTCGGTATAGCCATGCTAATCCCACCTTAAAATATAATTTTTTGAGGGAGTGAAGTCCCCCTCTTTTTATTAAATTGCAGTTTCAACCTTAACGTTTGTAATCCCATTTTTGTTAATCCTGCATATTTAGCTTTAAGATACTTTTTTTACTGACTTGTAGTAAAATGCTGTCCTTTTGCCTTCCCAAGCTACATTTATTGTTTCACCATTGTTGTAAACTCTTACTACTTTGCCTGTGCTTTTGATTCCCTGATATTCAATTTCTACAGAATCATTAATTGCAAATTCTGTGATATTTGTATCCACTTTTGTACTCTTAGTAGCCAAATCTGTGATTTCTTTAGCCATTTCGATCATAAAAAGCTCATTTGGGTGATATTTAGGCTTTTGTTCATATTCAATAACCCAACCTTTAGGATTTATAACTATAGTTTTATCCTCCAGTGGAACTATGATATTTGCATCACCTTTTCTCTTAATGTATTTTTCTGTATTAATATCTTTTAACTTTTTAAGTTGCAGATCATTAAGCTCTTTATCTTTGTTAACTATTAAAATTTCATCTGCAGGTAGAAGGTCCATATCTTTTTTTAATTCAAGTTCATTTACACCTTGCTTATTGAAATATAACGTTCTATCTTCAAGTTCAATTATTAAGGCTCCGCAAACTTGTTTAACAATTCTATTGCAACTTTTCTCATAAAGACTTATAATTTCATTAAAATTATTTCCCTCTGGTACACACTTCGTAACTGGTTCCTTAGGTTTAATAATTTCTTGAATTGGAAGGTCGAATAAATTAATTTGGCCTTCTAAAATATTCTCTTTTAATTTCTTGGCAGACATATCAAACACTCCTATTATTCAAAATTCACAATATCCATATCTTTTATCTTCTGCTGCCTCTTATTTTTAATATTTGTTTACTTTTCTATATAATTCAAAACATTTTTAATTGTTATATTTATAGTTCCATCACCATTTCTTTGAATTTCGAACTTACTAGAATCATGATAAATATCATCGTTAATATATAAATCTATCTGCCTATCAATATTCAGCCTTGTTCTTCTGAGTTTTTTATCTACCCAAATTTTATCAATTGCTACAACTTCATTTAATCCATGTTGTTTTATATAATTTGAGAAGTCTTCTTTTACTTGTGGAGCTTCACTAAAAAGTTCTTCTGACAAAGATTCTATGTCTATAGTATCTTCTTCCTTCAACTTAGTTTTAATTGTAGTTCTAATAGTTTCTGCTTTAGCTGCATCTTCTGTTACATTTTTTCTAGTCCAATTTTCAGATGCTCTTAAAAAAGTCTTTGTCATATCTCTTTCGTTTGTGATTAAACTTGCATCTAAAAATGTATTTATAAAGTAGTTAGCTCCATATTCATCCTCTTTACTAGACTTTTGCTTATCTAAGATGAATAAATTGTATGTTTCATCTTGCCTTATAGGTTTAATGAAAGCCGCCTTCTGAATCTTTTGACCTTTACCAGGAAGCCCTGCAACCTGTGGTATTATTCCTACACCTATCTTTTCATTTACAAATTTAATATCATGGGTGAAATTCTTAACATAATCCATTTTGAGTATTGCAACCATAGGCCCTTGATCTGTTGTTATTGATACTATTATTAAATCTCCTGGAGGTATATTTACATTCCCCTTCATTATTGTGAACAATTGCCTAGCAAACTCCTTAGATAACTTAATCAAATCACTGTCTATTCCATTTAAATAGTCTTCTACAACTTCTTTGACTATATTTATTTCTTGATTAAACTTTGCATACTTAAGATCATCATCTTTTAAACATTTTTCTATGTGCCTATATATATATCTATACGTATCTTCATCCAATTCCAAGCTATATTCATTAAGTATTGGCTCTTCACCATTACTATCTAGCACATGAATAACCGCTTCATTGATGCTAATGTCATTTACATATTCCACTTCACTATCCCCTTTCTATGCGAGCTTTAATTCTACTTTCTACTTTCAAGTTTCAGTATTTCCATTTCTTCAAATTTCTTTAATTCTTCAGTAAGTATTTCACCAAAAGTTTTGCCGTCCTTATTCGCTTTCGAATGCCTATATTGTGTTACTTGGGTTAATTTCTCTACAATTTCTGGAACTTCAGACATTTTTACTAAATTTGAAAGTACTGCCATATCAGCACCTAAATTTATTGAGTCCCATTGATACTCTTTGCTCTGCTACCATAATAACGTCTAATTGCTGACTTAGTTCAACTGTTCTTTCATCATAACCGCCATACATTAACAGGCTTTCAACTACTTTCTTTTGTAATATCTCTTTTTCACTCATAAACTTCCACCTCTCATTTCATCAAATTCAATTCGTTCTGCCTCACTTGCTTGACCTAATAAACATTGTTCCTCCAAGTAAGCATATCTTTCATTTTTTTCTCTTCCTTCAAAATTATTAAACTTTAAATTAGTATTGCTTGTCTCTTTTGTCGGTTTCCAATCTTCTTTTAGAGCTGTAAGTAATGCACCAACTTTATTCCTTATTGTTTTCATAGTTTTTAATATTTCTAACTTTTCAACAACAACAACAGAAGAAACATTATTTTCAATACAATATTTTTTAATCGATTCTCTTTCTTTAATTTTAAAGTCTGAAAGAACATTATCTATTTTGATTAGTTGTTGTTGTATATTGTTATTGTTTAAGTTGTTATTGTTTAAGTTGTTATTGTTACTGACGTCAATTTGTACGCTTTCAATTTGTACGCCTTCAATTTGTACACGTTCAATTTGACTGGGTACTATTTTATCCATATGCAATATATAGAGATTACTTATTCTTTTATTATCACAATACCTAGGTTTTACAGTTATATAACCATTTTGAATCAGTTCTTTTCTATATTTATAATATCTTTTTTCCGATATTTTTAAATAATTAAGAATTATTTCTACTGATGGAAATACACCTTGTCCTACTCCTGAGAATGAAGTTAGAAATGAATAAATTCCCTTTGCTTCTAGAGATAAATTTTTATCTAAAGCAACCATTTTAGGCATTATTCCATAACCTTTTGATAGAACACCGATTATTTGTATTTCATTTTTTTCACTCATAATTTCACCTCTTTCTATACATTTTTATAACTCCATAAACTTGATTCCTATTAAGCCCTACAATTTGTCCTATTTCTTTGTTAGATTTACCCTCTTGCTTGAGTTTTAAAAGAAGATTTACATCTTCTTTTAAATATTTACTTTTTCTAGGGTGTTGTTGCTTCCCGCGTACAACTGATTCTTGCAACCCCATTTGCATTAATGACTTATCAATTGATGTTTTTTTAACACTAATAATGCAGATGAACAATGCAAACCAATTTTCTTTAAACTCTATCACCTATTTTGTTTTTAAATCTTCATAGAAGCAACTAATTTTTGTAATGCTAATGGATTTTTACAAGCCTGTTCAACAGCCTGTACCGCGAGAAAAGAATCAATTACACTTGACACTAAATTAATGTTTTTATCGTCAAGTTTCTGTAGTTTAGGAATTGAACTTAATATTTTTTCACTGTTCACTAACAAACCCCCCTCATTTGTGTTCTTATACACATTTTATTTCTTTTCAATGTATTAGTCAACACTTTTTTGTTCGCTTTTGTTTTGTGTTGACTGACACAACATTGTGTGCTAATATATATATATATTGGAGGTGAGAACAATAGAAACTTATGAAAGAATAAAAGAAGTTAGAAAAAATAATAAGTTAACTCAGAGTGAGTTCGCAGAAAAACTAGGAGTTACTCGATCGGTTATTGCAAATATAGAATTAAATAGACTCGCTAAACCAGAGCAAAAAACATCTTTAATTAAATTAATTAGTAGAGAATTTAATGTAAGTGAGAATTGGTTGCTCGAAGGAAATGGAGCTATATACACATCATTTAAGGATGATGAAAAAATCGCAAAATTGCTTGCTGAAATATCTTTGTCAAAAAATGAAAAATTAAAAGAACTTATTCAAAAAATGATGAAACTAGATGATAAATATATTAATTCTATTTTAACATTGATTGATGGTATAATAGAGTCAAAGAAATAGCAGGTACTATTTAGTATCTGCTATTTCTTTTAATGCTTTTACATATGCGTGTATAAGACTTAGTATTTTCGGATTATTAATATCTTTAATTAATTCAAATATCTGCTCTTTCATGATAATTCCCCCCTGAAATATTATATATAATTTTAGCATAACTTTGGCTCTAATGCAAACTGGTGTTCGCATAGGAGCCGCAATAATTCCTGAATTTATATCTTAATTCATTATATTTATTCATTATTTTTTCTTAATGCTTACTATAAGCTAATTATATAGATTTCCCCTTGATTTTACAATATCGGAAAAGTTGAGAGTAACGACAAAATTGCGCTCAACTTTTAGTCGTTTTAAAAATAAAAAAACCACTAATAAATAGTGGTTTTTTTGATTTTACCAGCCTGTTGGATTTTCGCTTTGAAGATGGTAGATGGTTGAGTTTGTTGTAGGTGCTATTGTTGAGCTTTTTGAAGTATCTACTGTTTTAGCTTGTACTGTTATTGTGCTTGCTAAAAGCATAACTCCCATAACTAACGATAATGCAACTTTTTTCATTAAAATACCTCCTTGAAAAGTTAAGTCTGTCGACTAATTTACACTTAATATTGTACCATAATCATAGAATTTACGATAAAAATATTTTTTTTTTAAAAATCTTTAATTTCGTTATGTTTATTCATAGATTTTTCACTTAAATATACACTTTTTTCTATATTGCTATATCTATAGTATTCTGCAAGATGTTGTAATATTAAGCTATAGTCTATATTCAGTTCGTATGATTTTTGAACGAAAAAATCAATTCCTTCTTCATCGTCTCTTTCTTCATAAATTTTTATAAGTTCAAATATTATTTTTTCGATTAACCTTAAATTTTCTTTATCTTTTTTTTCGCATATATCTAGTGCTTGTAATAGATATATTGTAGCATCTTTATTAACACTTTTCATCACTTTTGATGCAAATATTAAATCAGAATTAAGATGTCTATTTTCATCATTGTTCCTTAAAGATTCTTTTATAGATATTTCTGCGTCTTTATATTTTTTTTGTAATAGATATAATTCAGACAAATTCCTGTATGCCAATGATAGTATTTCTTTATCATCAAGTTGCATCGCTGGTTCTAATATACTTATATATTCTTTTTCGGCCTTGTCAAAACTTTTTTGATCCATCAAACAATTAGCATATAACATTTTTATATCTAATAGCTTCCTTTTGTTTAGATTGTGTTTATCCTTTAAGATGTCTAATTGTTTAAATGCATTAGTATATTCTTTCATATTATTATACACTATTGCTTTGTTAAAATAGATTCTATCAAAGAGTTCTTCATTATCCTCTTGCCTATTTATTCTTTCTGCATATTCTAATTGCTCTAGAGCATATTTAAACCTACCTTTATTAAAATTATTTCTAGCTTTAGTAACATAAAAATGTGCTTCTTCTAAGTAATTTTGATTGCTAAAGCATATCTTTAATCCAATAGTACACATTTCATCAGATTTAGAGTAAATAAATTTATCAAAGTAAAAAAAAGATGCTAATTTGTACAACTGTATTTTTTTATTACCTAAAATAGTATGTTTTTCTATTAAGCTTTCTGCATCAGCTAGTCTTTCCTCGAATATAATTAGTTTATTTATTCCATTTAATTCGTTAAGAATCTGTTCAAACATTTCATTTGCTTTGTTTGATTCATCTTTCATCAGCCATTCGGCGGTTATTTCTTCTATATCCATTTTTTTTTCGGCTGCAATTCTATTAAAGTTTTTTGCAAGTCCAGCTGCTAAAGAAAATGTTAATTTTTGTTTTCCGCTTTCAATTTTGGATATATTTGTTTTGGTGCACACATTATATGCAATTTCTTCCTGAGTTGCTCTAAGAAATTGTTTCCTTATTTTTTTTATTTTACTGTTTGGTGATATTATTTCATTATCGAACATTTAATATTTCCTCCCTGTTTAGGTAAAGAGATACCAACATTAAATGCATACATGTTATATATTTCAATATATGTATAATAACTCTTAATATTATGTAGACAATTTCAAGTTACTATACTATAATACAAATGCAGCATTAATATTATGTTGGTATGGCGCCTTGTAATGTGTTGATTTGAGAGTCTAAACATTACAGGGTGTTTTCTTTATCTTTTAAAATTTTTTACTATATTCTATTTTACTAAAAAAATCGCTTAACAGTATGTCTTTTCATACTGTTTTTTAGACGTTTTATGCCACAATTCCATAAAATTTTCTAATTGATATATGTTATGTATTATAGCTAATTCCATTTGTAAGGTTATGTTGTATAGCATTTGTTGTTCTTATGCTCCACACGTATTACAATTTTATGTAGAATACGGGAAGGAGTAAAAATTTTGTTTGGAACACGTTTAAAAACACTCAGGGAAAGTATTGGACTTACTCAAAATGATTTAGCAATTCGTCTAAACGTAGTAAGAACAACAATAACTGCTTATGAGAATAGTACAAATCAACCTGACTTCGATATGCTCTTAAATATCGCTACTGTTTTCAATGTTAGTTTAGATTATTTATTAGGTAGAACAAATCAAAAATACAATGCTACTTTACTTGATGAAAATACAAATACGTTGTTGGAAAAAATTGATTTATTTGATGAAAATACTAAAAAAGTATTACTGAAATTTATCTCTGTAAAAGAGACTAAGGGAGATCTATTACTGAAAATCTTTGAAGTGCTAGATTCCTATACAATACTAAACGAATAGTAAATTATTTTTACAAAACTTGGTTGTTACTGAATTGCTAGTATTCACCTCTCAATTCAGCAAATTCCCTTTTCTCTTCATCACTTGCTTGCTGCAATAAGCATTGCTCTTCTAAATAAGCATATCTATCACTCTTTTCTCTAGGATCAAAATTATCAAAATTTGTTTTTTTAACATCTTTATTTTTTGGGGTTGTTCTTTTAGGTACTTTATCTTTTTTAGGTTTAACTTCTTTCTCTAAACTATTTTTAAGATATCTAATTGGTACTTTTATTTCTGAGCCATCATTTTTTAATTCAACCATTCTACCTACAATATCTAATACTACAGCAGAACTGTATGTGGTTGCCAATTCTTTTAAGGTTGCTTCTGTAGTTGTAGTTTTTTTAAAGTTACCAGTATACAGAATGATGATTTTATGTGTATTGGTATCATCATCATCTTCTATTAAATCAGTATTAGTAAGATCAGTATTATTATACCCCCCAAGTTTTCCACTAGGTATATTATCCACCCCCCCGGTTTTCCCTATGTGGATGGGTTGGCTTTCCTTCTTGGTTTCACACGTTTTTGCATTTTGACTACCATGTATTTTGGTTGCAAGTTCTATATCTGCAATATCCAATAGCTCATACTCGTATTCATATGTCCCTTTATTTCCTTTTGATTTATATTGTATTAAATAACCCTTTGTTTTTAATTCTTTCCATGTACTTTCAAAAGCTTCTTCGCCTTCTTTGCATTGTTTTTTTAAGGTTGTTTTGTACAATGTAAAATCTTCTATGGTTATATAACTTCGGATTAGTGAATATAATCCCTTTGCCTTTAAGCTTAAATTAATATCTCTTAAGGCTGTATTACTAACTTGACTAAAATATACTTTTGGCTTTCTGAATGCCCCAGTTTTGTTTTCCATAAAAAAATCCTCCTATTTTTTGCATAAAATGTTATACAAAATAGGAGGATTTATCTTTACTTTTTTGAAAAAGTAATATATAATTACTTGTAAGTAAATAAAACCTTCTATGGTTTGTACAAATAAGAGTTATCGCTTTGGTCGGTTGAGAACTCTTATTTTTTTTATGCAAATTTTTAAATTTCTGATTAATATAAGTCCATTTTACATAATTTTAGTGCAATTGTAAATATAATAATTTTTAGTTATCCACAAAAATGTAGATTTATCCATAAAAATTTAAAGTTATCCACAAGTTTTTAGTATATGTATTACTTGTATATATTGTATTAATGCTAGATATAAGCAATAACCATAGATGGCTACTATAAGCGTTTGTAAGGCTATTGTATGGCTTATACCGTACAAATTTATCCTTGCAACATCTATAGAGTAATTGTACGTCTATATAATGTGATATTATGTGGTTATGTTAAGGCATATACCTTATTGTCTTTATATATACAATAATTACAAGCAATACATTCTATACCTAAAATTGTATTATTTGTATTGCTATAGGTCTATATTCTCAGCATCTTTTACTGGTTCAAATTCTTGATCTGCTGCAACTTCTTGTTCCAGCAATAGTTCACTTTTATTAGATTGAATAGCTTCTCCTGTTGCTAGTGCATACATTGTTTCTTTTATAAACCCAACTTCTGAATACTTCTTTTCCAAGAACTCTATCAATATTTTGTCCTTTGGTTCTGATTTATCCAAATAGATGTTTAATCTCACATCGTACTTTTTAGCCATAATTCCACCCTTTCACATAAATTATGCGATAATATGTGATATTACCATATAAT
>Ga0224516_1000011_pt1 | contig 53501 bp, 59 predicted proteins | sample IRFST0metaG_FD_179884 | JGI IMG/M metagenome (GOLD analysis project Ga0224516, IMG submission 179884) | Peat soil microbial communities from Stordalen Mire, Sweden - IR.F.S.T0 | ecosystem: Environmental > Terrestrial > Soil > Wetlands > Peat | place: Sweden: Norrbotten County, Stordalen Mire... | reverse complement strand
CTTTACTACGCCGTTACAGTAATCGCGGTGGTTGCAATTGACGGGAGCATTGCTGCGAACACTAGCCTCTCATTCTTGTATGCCTTAGCCTATGTGTTTGGGATACTGGCGATCGCTTACCTCTTCAGCGCCATTTTCAGAAGCTCAGTGTATTCGATCGTGCTCACGTTTTTTACGTTTTTTTTGATACTGCCCATAATTGACAGTTTGGGAGCCAGCATTGCACACTTTAAGCCGTGGTTTACACTTACCTTTGCATCGGGCATCGTTCTCGACATCTTGCAGCAGCCCTACCCTGTGGATGTAGTGCGCACCGTAGAGCGGACGTTTCGTAACACGACGAGAACCCTCACTGTCGCGCAGTACTACCCATCGGTGCCGCAGGCTCTTGCGGTGATTTTCGTGTACTTCATAGTTGGTCTCATATTGGCGCTGTACATAACGAAGCGACGGCAGATGTGAACACGACAACACCTGAGACGCAGCTTAATTGTTCGCCACGGTGCCCACAAACTTGTCAATCTGCAATTTCACGCCTCTCATCAAGATCACATAAAAGGAACCGGACTACGTACCACACGAGGTGAAACACCTGGACGACGAGAAGTGTGCTCAGTGCGGGAATCCTACGTCAATTAGGGCAAGGTTCTGCCAGAGTAGTAGTGCGCCGCTTGTGCGCGAGGACACACCAACTCCATGAGCTGTAGGCCTTCTGCAGCCCGCCTACGGCGCCACCCCATATCCGCCCCCGCCAGATTATCGAGCTACCGTGCACCGAGTGCCGCGGCGCCCTATGAAGGCGTGGCGATTCGGTTTGTCGCCATACTCCTCGACACCATTATCATCGGCATCATCTCTAGCATTTTGACCGCCTCGTTCTTTGCGTTCTCCCTCGCGCGTGTAGCAACGCGGGCGATCCTGTTCGGCCCCATCGTAGGGCTGCGCATTTTGATTATATTGGTCATCTGCTTCCTTTACTTCACACTGCTCGCGGGTCGCTACGGACAGACCGTCGGCAAGATGGCGGTCAAGATCAAGGTCGTAAAAGAGGCGGATGGTTCACCGATCGACTACGGAGAGGCTGCAGTGCGGACGATCCTTCGCGTCATAGACGGCTTGTTTATAAACCTCGTTGGGGTAATCTTAATCCGGTCACCTGACGAGAAACAACGTCTCGGCGATCGGGTCGCACATACGGTTGTCGTGAAAGCCTGAAAGGGCTCGGTCCTCTTTTTTCAGTGTGCGCCAGTGCTAGGCGCAAACAAGTAGCTGGGTGCCATCTTTTTAGTGCAGTACCAGTTGCCTAATGCCGGAGCAAACCGTCATCGGAACTTGCCGATGTGCGTTCGTTTACAGCGTTAGACACGGCGCCGTCCGATCAAGCAGCTCACTCAGCAGGGCGAAATTGGCGGCATCCGCGAGGATAGCGTCAGCGTCGGGGCGTTACCAGTCGCAACAAATATCCCAGAAAGACCCGCTGCGTCTGCGCAACTCGTGCAAGCATCGCTTCGGTGGAATAAAATGTCGCTTTAACGACCGCCAACTCGCGACGTGGGGAATAGAACGTGTAAATAGGGATCCCTATTGCGATCGTTATGAGTCCAAGAATGACTGTCGTTATGCCGCTTTCGAAGATCAAAAGCGCCGACAAGAGTATGCCGGCGACAGGGAGAATCGGTCCGGTCAGCTTTTCAATGACTGTGCGGCCCGCTGTAGTCCGTTCGCGCTCCCGTAGTGCAAGAACCACGGCACTGGTGACGAGATACACGAACGCAAGGTTAAAGGTCGAAAAGAGGATGAGCTGACTCAAGCCCCCGAACAGCGAGAGGCCCAACGCAAGAACGCCTTGGGCGATGAGATTCTTATGCGGTGTGCCGTATCGCGCGTGAAGGTCGCTAAAAAAACGTGGAAAGAGACCGTCGAGTGAGATGGCATAGGACAGTCGGGACGTCGACAACGTGCCCGACTCATCGGACCCAGAAACGGATATCAGCGCGCCAACGCCGAGTATGATGCCGCCGACCATCGCCAGCGTGGGCGTTAGCGAAAACGCCACGCTTCCAGCGGTGGCAAGGGGCGCGGGAGCGAATTGGAGCGACGTCCAGTTAACGACGCCGATGATGATGAAGTTCGTCGACAGGTAGAACAGCGTGACTATCGCCATTCCGACGATGATGGCCTTGGGTATCGTCCGGGTCGGATTTTCAATCTCGTTCGACGGAATAACGGCGAGTTCAAACCCGGCGTACGCCCAGAAGATCAAAACGAGCGCCTGTCCAAAGTGGCCGAAGCCGAGCGGGGCAAAGGGCACGAAGTTTGCACAGGTTGCCGCCGGATTAAATGCCATGTAGATCGCCCCCGCGACGATCAACAGCAGAAGAGGGCTTAGCTTCGCAATCGTGAGAACGTCATTAGCTCGTCCTGCCATCTTCGTCCCGCGTACGTTGACGTAGGTGATCGACGCGATGAAAAGCACCTTAATGACCACGCCCTCCACGGTGGTGAGGGCGGGGAAGAAAAACGTGAAGTACCGGACGAAGGCGACGGGAAAAACGGCGAGCGCCGCCACTTCGGCGACCCAGAGCGGCCAGCCGACGATAAACCCCGCGAAATCTCCCCACACCTCCCGTGCGTACGCGTAGGGTCCGCCGACCCGTGGCACGAGCGTTGCGCATTCGGCAAAGTTGAGCGCGATGATAATGGCGATCAGTCCGGCCGCCACCCACGCGACGAGGCTTGCTGGTCCGAGATACTGGCTACCTAAGGAGGCAACGACGTAGATGTCGGCGCCGACGATCGCCCCGACGAGCAAATTGGTGACGTCAAAGAAACTAAGCTTTTTCAATGTTGCGCTGGGCTGCATGCGATTAGTCTTGCAAACGAGCGCTACCAGTAGTCCGAACCATTAAGCACCAACACCGTGCAATCAGCGCAAGCAGATACATCAGCCATCGTCTAGTGATTGCTATCGGGTCCGTATGTGTAATCGCATATAAGCCTTTTCTCCTTGTTCAGGTTAAGCTGCAGCCGATGGCTGCGTTGGTAACAGTGTGACTGCGCGTACGCGTTCCCCAACGCGTCGTGGCAATCCAGTGTGCCCCATCACACGTGCATCCCGCTGCAAAAAGCCCCAATTGGTAGGCGACGATCAGCCGCGCGTGGTTCAAGTCACCGTGCGCGTCACAGAAGCGTGAGTAGGTCGCTAAGCGACTCTATGGCACGCTCGTAGGTCGGCGGATTGCGATCGTTTCGGAGACGACATACCGTGTGCATCCCCAGTTGCGCCGCGGTCTCCAGGTTTCGCGGCTGGTCATCAACAAAAACGCACTGGCGCGGTGCAACACTGAGTGAACGCAGGAGGACGTGATACAGGCGACGGTCAGGCTTCCTGAAGCCGTGATCACCACTGATAACGACTGACGAGAAGAGCCGGTCGAGGGCGAAGCGCCTTCTCAGATAGGCGGACCACTCGCTCACGTCATTTGACAGCATGGCAAGCACGTAGCGCTTCTTCAGCCGTTCAGCGACGGCAACAAAGTCGGGATCGAGCGTCAGTTGCGTGTCGAGGTACTCGCGCTCGCTGGCGGGATACGTGCACCCAATCCGTGCCCAGAATTCCCGAGACGATATATGGCCTAGACTCGCCGGCAGGTACAGCTGTCGAATCGCGTCCCCGTTCGTGCAGCCACACTCGCGCGCGACAAAAGGAATAAGCAGATTGCCGACGTCGTCATCCTCCACGAAGGTGACGCCCATCGCATCGAAAACCACGACATCGATGTTCTTGAAGCGCATTGCGTGCTCCTGTGACATACAGGGAGCGCATCCTACTTGTCTCTCACTACGTTAGCGTCCGGGTAGCAGCTGACGCTTGGTTCCTCATTGGAGAGCGCGCAGGGCTAACACGCACATTTGCTAATTGTTCCTTTGTGTAACGTGGGTCTGCCGGTCACTTGAAGCGCCCTTGCTTCGTCCGATTTTTGTACTGCGGGACGGTCCTAAGGCAAGGATTTGCGCAGATGAAATGACACAGCACAGAGCTGCTGTGACAAAAAGCACCGTGTTGAACGGCGCGGGACTGAGGATTCCTGCAATGAGGAGTGCTACTCGCTCAGGCCTCCCAAACGTAGTGAACACATGATCCCTCCCGTGCGTCCGACCGTAGACCCGTGCGAATAAGAGCGCGAACGCACCTCCAATCACTAAAAAAGCAGAGGGAGGCACACCTGCTCCAAACACGGCACCGGCGACGAAGAAGAGCTCTGAGAACCGATCAGATATGCCGTCAAAGTACAATCCGAATTTCGTTCCACGGTTTGTGCCTCGCGCAACGGAGCCATCGAGCGCATCGCAGAAGACAGCGACGGCGAAAAGGATGATGCCAATGTAGAGGTGGCCACGGAGCGCCGCGAGTCCGGAGGAGAACGCAAGGCACAGTCCGATCGCCGTGATTTGATTGGGGGTAACGCCAGCGCGGTCTAGTCGCGTGGCGACGCGCAAAAGAACTGCATCTTTGTGTGGCTTATAGCGGTAAAAAAGGCTCATGTTGTCGCGATTGTCCGTTCGCTTGTTGATTCACTAGGCCCTCCTCGTAACGACGTATCACTGAGTTGATTCTTACATCTTTACTAAGCACATATAGATATCACGTATAAATATCTCAACTGCACGTGGACTCTTTTGAGATACCCCCTCAAATCCTGAGACGTTCTGAGCGCTAATTGGTTGTGTGCGATGGCACGCTACGACATGTCGTCCGCTTCCCCAGAATATACTTAGATCGCGCGCGCCAAATAAACGCAACCGTGGCAACGGGGATTTGTTTCAAAAACGGGACGGCGTCCGTAAGCTAACTCGGCGTGATCGTCGTGCGCTTAATGACGAACAAACGCGAAGCTATATGTGAGAGCGCGACATCGTACCGTCAGTGGGATTCTAAGATGCGAAAACACTTTTTCGTGATAATCGTGGCCCTCCTGCTAACGGCCACGGTCTGCGCTGCGGGGTGCACTAGCAATAACACCTCACCTAGCGCTTCACCGACGCGAAGCCCGACGTTCGCCCCTAAAAACATCTCAGGATACCGCACCTACACGAACAGCTCTGCCGGCATTGCGATCCAGTATCCCCCTTCATGGCAACACTCAGAACCCGGGGGTGGAATCTACGCACCAATTGCCTTTTTTAACGTGAGTGGTGTCGACATGTCATTTACCATCGTATCTGAGAATTTAGGACAGGGTACGACGCTCGATCAATATTCGCAGGATCTCATATTGGCACTACAGCAAAACTCGACTAGCTTCACGTACAATTCAAGCAATACTACGCTCGCCGGTTATCCTGCGCAGAAACTCGCCTTTACTCTCGTTAGCGGAGGCACTACTAGACAAGGGATCATCGAGTTAACGCTAGTCAACAACACCGGTTACGCTTTGACTTACGTGGCGACACAAGATGTGTACCACAATTACGTCGGGATTGCACAGAACATGATGCAGTCGTTCAATATTACCACGTGAAAGACAACGACGCCAGTCTGCCTATTCGCAACGCCCCGTACTAGTATGTTACCGAGACCCTCTGCCTTGGCCGCTGAGAGGGCGATCAAGGAGTTGACTAAGTCGAGGCTAAGCTGCCCGAGACAGTTGGTTGGATTGCACCCCCTCTCACGCTTACAGGGTTAGCGTGGCGTCAGAATACCGTGTCGTGATGTGAATAACCGGCGTGACTCAGCAGTCCTGCCTCCAAGCGCGATGTCACGCAGTGGTTTCCTCAAGCCGTGTACTTGAGCTGAACTAGTACTGAAGCGCGTACCAACACGCAAGCGCTGCTGCTAGCACAACGTCATCGTATTCGCCGTCGCGCCACGCCTCTTCCCATGGGCTGCCGGAACTGATGCTGACCCTCGTGCCGAAATCCCGCAGTTCATCTTTCAACAGGTCCCATAGCGGCAGGTCGTTTGCGGCGCGGAGCCAACTTTTGTTGAGCAGCAGCTTCACTGAGCGTGCGAGCTCACGCTTCGGGACGCGGTAAAAGCCGTCTTCGTACGAAACGTCGTCTCCGCCGATCACTACGGGCATCGGCTGGAGGTGTGCCGCGCGGAACGCGTCGATGGCGGACAGGCCCACGCCCGTGGCGTCCACGACGAGGTAGTGTGGCACTAACCGCCGTGCCCCGGACGACCGTTTCGGTGTGAGCGCGCGAACCCGACCAATGATCGCGAGTAGGGGCGTGCCCGAGGGTAACCGCTCTATGTGGCGAACCTGCAGATTGACTGGTTGATCGGGCGGCTCACCGCGACCCTGGCGCAAGCCACCAAGCGTTGCCCACGGGGCATCGGGCGCTCCGCCGGTGAGTAGGCTGAGCCCAATCTTTTCGATCGCGACGATAGCGGAAAAGCCATCGGTGCGGCCGAGATCACAGCCAATGAAAACTCCGGCCACACTGGGCTGTGGGCGCTCACCCGGTTTGTAGCGGGCATAACGTCGGGAGAAGTCTTGGGCGTCTGAGTCGCTTATCACGATGATCGGTCGCTTATATACCCCTCTTTGCCCTTAGTCCCTTCCCTGTTTTTTCCCGTTCCGCTCCGTTACTCGTGTATCACTGTTGATTCAGGCTGCGTGTGTAGATAAAACCGCTCGAGAGGCGCGTTACTTACCAGCGGCGCATTTGCGTGTGTTTCGTGCAGTTTTCGCCGCTATCGCGCTTGACAGCTGTACGGTGCTATTGCTGGGACGCGTCAGAGGGAAGCGAGCATTCAAACTTCAGAAAACGCGATCAAATCACAAAGTTTAAGCCGATTGGCAAACCAGCGGTTTCGTGGTGTAGGTAATGCGAGTAAGCACGTTGAATCAAGCGTATGCCGAAACGATTGACTTTGGTGCCGCCGCTCAACAGGAGCGCCTCCGTGAGCTGTTACAGCGGGCGGTCGATGAAGTCGCACGAAGATACGAACACCGATACCTGGAGCCAAGTCTCGTTTCGTTTGTGCTCGCGCGCATGGTGCACGACGCCGATCCCACGTTCTCTGAAGCGCTCGTGCGAGCCGAGTTTCTCAAGTCCGCCCTTGAATTCACCGAGCAGCTAGATCGGGCGACTCGCGGCAGGTTTTCGCTAAGCCACGTGTGGAAGACGTAATTGCCGGCGCGGATGCAGCCGTCACGGCGTCCGATGAGCGCGCACATGACCGTTGTTCGAGACAGTTACACGTGTGAAGCAATTGCTTCGTACGACGCCCTACGTTAAAAAAACGGAATAGGGTTTCGTCTCGTCCAGTGCTGGGCGCAAGCTCAAAAAGCACAAAAAGAGGACATCGCAAGCGGTAGCACGTAGGGCAGTTGACCATCATCAGGCCTGCCTACGCAGAGTCTATCGTGGATCCTGCGTGAGTGACCGACGCGTCCGATAGGTAGCACACGGATGTTTTTACGCGAGCGAAGTTCCATAAGAAATGAGCGCGGCGCGGCACACGATCGCACGGCATCGGCATACATATAAATTCTGTAATGACTTTTAAATGGCAGAGCGGCGTGAAACTGGTGAGTGGGAGCGGATCCAGAAAACGCGCTCGCGTCATCAGCCGGTAGCTGAGGCGTCTAGGTCTAGGCACGATCTGATTCGCGGAGAATCTGTGACTGCGGATGGCACGTGCAGACCTGTTGAGGCTCAAAAGAGCTGACGCGCGATTCTTTGCTTTGGCGGGCGTTACCATCATTATCGTCGTGATGCGACGCGCTGGCACGTGAGCGATGACACGGCACCGGCGGCTTGAACTGAGCGTACGGAGTTGATCATCGCTGCGTACGTCCCTCACAAGTGAGATGGATGCCGACGGGAGAGATTTCGTGCGGCATTCCTGTGGAAAAGACGACCTCGAAAGTTGCGGTCCGTTGCGCATTTTCTGAGGCGTAGATTGGAAATACGGATCCCATTATTCTCGCGTAAAAAAAGATTATCAGGAAACTCCGCTTATCGGGCACGAGGTGCCGCCGCTAGGAAAGGGAGAGCGCAAATAAACAGAGATCAGCGGTGCTCGGTCGCTTAAACGCCAGGCAGGACGCCCGACAGTGTGATGAGCAGCGGCACCAACGCCAAACACCCGATAAGGATGCAGAAATAGCCGAAGTTTATCCGTTCAGCCATCCTCAAGAGCGTGCTAATGGTTAATAACGAAAAGAAGAACGCGATGACGATGGCGATAAGAGCGTAAACGGTGAAGTACGAGCCGCTTTTTATTACGGTCAGCCCTATTTCAGCTCCGATCACGGCAGGGATGTACATCAGAAAGCTCAAATTGAGAGCGTCCTGTGCTGAATAACGACGCAAGAGGAGCGCCGACACGGTCAGTCCTGAGCGACTGAATCCTGGGAGTATTGCCACGCCTTGCAACATCCCTACGATGATAGCATCTATTGACGAGAGCGACCTGTTTCGTTTGCCGACTCTCTGCCGTGCGTGCAGTTGCAGCAGCCCGGTGCCGATGAGGAGCGCGCCGATAAACGCGATGGCGTAACTCCCCGTCAGCTGCAGCTTTGTCAGGCCAAAGACGAGCAACGGAGCGCCAACGAGCGCGGTAGCAAACGTCGCGATGATGAGAAACGTCGTCAGTCGGTTGTACCCGCTCGGATGGCGAACGTCTCGCACGTAGGTGGGCACGTTACGCAACAGTTTGAGGATATCGCCTCGGTAAAACAGCGCGACGGCGAACAACGACCCGATATGCAACCAAATAGCGTAGTAGACCGCTTCGGTGAGATTCATATTGTAGAAGCTCACCAGTATCACGGACATCATCGCCTTGCTGCTGACCGGAAGCCACTCGGTTATGCCCTGTATGATACCGAGCACGATTGACTGTATGAGTTGCGAGATGTCCATGCGGGGTAAGCGTAAGTGCGACAAACTCTATAAAAATCTTTGGTCGGGCTCATTCTAACGAGGCTGCTTCTCCCAGTTACCACTGTGCAAAGGTGTTTAGAGGCTCCCACCGATCCTCTTTGGCCTTCGGCATCGGGTGTTCCGAGGTGCACCGATATACTCACGTCAGCTGGCCTCGCCCCTCACGGGAGTATCGCCAAGGCTATGTGTTGTGATACGACCCTTAACTCGCGCTTGCCATCGCTGTTTCGCACGCCGTTTTGTCGTCTTCGCCGTTATGCTGCACCGGTCGTTGTCCAGGTCAAATTAAATCCGTACTGAAGAAGAGCACGCGCTTTCGCTTCGGTCGCCGTAATTATCGCCCCGGCCATCGCTCCCCTCGCTGAGCTTCGCAGAAGATAACAAGATTATGTTGATTGTTCCAGATGACAACGGGTTTGTAAGACCAGCAGCAATTAACGCCGCAGCACACACATCGCAAAATGGAAAACGAGAATAAGAGCACGAATAAGCTGTAGATCGTCTCAAGACGCGGGTATTAGAGAAACCCTATGAATATGAGTGCGATGCTCAATCCGATCATAATGGCGACCGTTGCCCCCGCGATGTAATTGAACATCCTCGTATTGACGTACTCGCCCATGATCTTCTTGTCGTTCGCGATGACGAGCATATAGATAAGGATGACAGGGAGCAGAATTCCGTTGCCGACTTGTGACAAATAGAGGATTGAAAGGAGGGGCACGTTTGGGAGCGAGATGAAGAACGCTGCTAGCACTATTGTCCCTGTGTAGAGTCCGTAAAATACTGGGGCTTCTCGGAAGGTCTTGGAGACGCCTGACTCAAAGCCGATTCCTTCACAGACGGAATGTGCCGTCGAGAGGGGCAAAATGCTCGCTGCAAACAGTGAGGCGTTCAAGAAGCCAAAGGCAAACAGTGCAGATGCGTAGTTTCCTGCCAGCGGGGCAAGCGCGGCGGATACGTCAGCGACCGTGTTCACGGGAATCCCGTGCACGAAGATGGTTGCCGCACAGGCTATGACAATAAAAAATGCCACGACGTTCGTCACGATCGAACCGGCAATGGCGTCAAGCCGTGAGTAGATGAGGTGCTTGAGCGGAATCCCTTTTTCGACAACAGACGCCTGGATGTAGAACTGCATCCATGGCGAGATCGTCGTCCCCACCAACGCGACGAGCATGGTGATGTAGGCAGCAGTAGGCGTAATGTGTGGTATAAACGTATTTGCAGCAGCGAGTTTCCAATCAGGATGTGCCAAAAATCCCGAAATAATATACGAGGCGTAGAGCGCCGATCCGACCAAAAATATTTTTTCGACGCTTCTATAGCTCCCGCGAACGACTAACAACCACACGAAAAGGGCGGCAAGCGGCAGTGACTCGTACGGAGGAATGCCAAAAATTGAGCCACTCACAGCTATGCCGGAGAACTCGGCGAGTGTGTTGCCAAAATTCACGGCCAGCAGCAAGACCATGATAAAGAAGACCAATCTAACGCCTGTCTTCTCACGTATTAAAGAGGCGAGTCCCTTACCCGAAACGACGCCCATGCGTACGCCCATCTCTTGCACCACAGCGAGTGCCACCGTCATGGGGATGAGCGTCCAGAGCAATAGGTAGCCGAATTGCGCGCCGGCAAGGGAGTAGGTGGTGATGCCGCCCGCATCGTTGTCGACGCTGGCGGTGATAATCCCCGGCCCCATGATGGCCAGGAACAGAGCGAGTCTGATGAACCACGGGCTCCTGAAGTACCGAGTGACGATCCGGTAATCCAAGACGCGACACTCCCTTCAGCCAAACGCCTTAGGAACCCGTTTCTTCCACGCGGTCGGTAAAACGATGTCAATCGCGTCGTCAACGGTGACGATGCCCTTCAGTTTTTTCTCTTCGTCCACGACGGGAAGCGCGAGCAGGTTGTATTTGGCGATTTTCTTTGCCACGTCGCGCTGGTCGTCCATCAGCTGAACTGTGATAATATCGGTGTGCATGAACGCAGAGAGCTTTTCCTCAGGGCGTGCGAGCAAGAGATTACGCAGTGAGATCACCCCCACAAGCGTCTCGTCCTTCGCGATGACGTAGATGTAATAAATGGTCTCAACATCTGCTGCAGCGTTGCGGATCTCCTCTATCGCCTGTTGTGCGGTGAAGTCTGCATGAACCGCAACGAATTCATTTGTCATGATGCCGCCTGCCGAGTCCTCTGGGTATTCGAGGAGCTCTCGTATATCCTCCGACTCGTCCGGTTCCATAAGGTCGAGGATAGCTTCTGCGCGATCCACGGGGAGATCCGCGAGCAAGTCCGCGGCGTCATCTGGTGACATCTCTTCTAGAATCTCGACCGCGCGCTCGGTCTCCATCCCTTCGATGAGCGAGACCTGCCGCTCAGGGCTCGTTTCTTCCAACGTATCCGCAGCGGCCTCTTCATCAAGCGAGTTAATAAGGTTCAATCCGTCGTTCACACTGAGCTGGTCGAGGATGTCCGCGATGTCGGCGGGGTGAAACTTAGTTATCTTGTGCTTGGGGACTTTCAGCTGCACCGCTGATGGCCCGCTGTGTAGCGTATCAACAGCGTCCCAACTGATGTAATTGCCCTCTAAGTGAAGCCGGGAGCTATCAGCGACTTTTTCTAATCCGAGCCGCCGCAGCAGCCCACGGATGCCGATGTCGACGCCGATGAGTCGATAAGAGCCATTGGTGCCGGAGAGCTGCAGGTCATTGACGCGTCGCAACTTCTTTCCCTGCACGTCGATGACTTGCTTGTCAAGAATATCTTCGACCAAGTGCACCTCGTGCTCTTGCACGTCGTACGGCTGTATCTCGTCACGGCCGACTTTAAGAGGGATCTGTCTTCCTAAGCCTTCTACCTGTGTCCACGGAACGTTAAGCGTGTGTTTATCAGACGTTCTCACCGTCAGGGCCTTTACTTTTGGATACGGCGTATCTGCCGACACGATCACGTCTGCAAGCTTTCCTACTTTTTCCCCGCGAATGTCAATCACAGGCTTCTTCACGATTTCGCTCAGGCTTAGCAAGGCCATTTCCTTCCCTCCACTACACTAGGAGAGGCACAGTCCCCTCCTTTACACGCTCCATGACGATCATCTCGGTCAAATCGTCGACACCATCAATCGAGCGTATCTTGCTGTTTATGATCTGATTGAGCTCCTCCATATTGTGAGCCCAGAGTTTTGTCAGAAGATCATACTCTCCTGACACGCTGTACACCTCTGAAACCTCGTCAAGTTTCGAGAGCGCGATTTTTACCGCGCCGTGCTTTTCGGTCTCTGTCTGGATGATGATGATCGCCGTTATTTCTAAGCCCACCTTCTCAGGGTCGAGAATCACTGTGTATCCCTTGATCACCTCTCGCTCAAGCCGCTTTAGCCGGTGAGAGATGGTTGCATCAGGCACGTCGATGTCTTCTGACATCTTTGATAACGTGATACGGGCGTTCTTCACGAGAGCGTGAAGTATCGCTAAATCAGTCTCATCCATCTCAGAGTCAACGTCTGCAGTCATAGGTGACTTTGAGTGTATTACTTATTGTTTATATTATTTTTGGAAAAAAAGCATTAATCATAATAAAAATAGAGCAATTCACTAAATATCTCCGTCAAGTTGGGAAATAGTACAGCTGCCCGTGCGAGCCGCCTTGTTCGCCTTGCGAGTGAAGACCTGCGCGCCCGGCTAGGCCTCAGGCCCCATGATCACACGTCATGTAATCCAAAACAATGTGCGCGCGATACCCAGCTGCAAGAGTGCTCGCGTCGGTCGGAGCCGCGTGGTAAATGGGCGCTCACGCTCGCCGTAGTGCGCGTCACGTCACGACTGAGCTTGTTGTGACGCCTGCCCCTACTTTTATTCAATGCTCATCCGCGATTTCAGCGTTCCCCAGTCTTGGGCGTTGGGAATGCGCTCGGCAAGATTAACCGCATTGTGGAACGCGGCGGCGGGCATGCTTTCCACATATAAGTAAAGAGGGACGGAAGCTCTTCGATGTTGACGGCGGCGACATTCATCGCAAGCTTTGCCTTCGCTGTTCAGGCGTTGCGTTGACAGCAGTCTTAGCCACGCTTACGAGCTCTTTGCCGCGCCTTCCGCGTGACCTCTCCGCCACTCGTTGTCGCGACCAAGCCTCAGCGGGGGTACTCATCGCGCTCGCCGACCAGTTGTCAATTCATGCTGAGGGTAAGCCGGCCAATAGGCAACGAACGCTGGCACGTAGCTCTGTACGCGGAACTTTGCTGCGGCAATCAATTCTATGAGCGAGAAGAAGCGTTAGCGTTTGCGACAAACAAATCGAACTCGTGCGGCATCGAGTATGCGTGCGCGTGGAGATACGACGCCACGACATTGCCCTCCACGATGCCATCTCGTCCGTCGATTCCGTCGCCCTGTGTCACGCGATAGGCGAATCGCGCGTCAGCATCAACGGATGCAGTCGAGTAGTGATATTCGTGCCCGCGAAGAATATCGCCGCTGCGCGCAATTGCACAATCCCTGACTGCCTCTACTGAGACGTGTCCCAATGCTTGTCTTTTCTTTGTCATTTGGACGTCCAACGGGAGCACGTTTCCAAGTGAGACTCTTTTACCCTCAACCGTGGAGAGTGAGCGTGAGAGGAACATAAGCCCCCCGCACTCGCCGTACATAGGCATGCCGTCTTCTGCGTTCGATTTGACGTCGTTCAGAAGGTGCGTATTGGTGCTCAATTGTGCGGCATATAGTTCGGGATAGCCGCCGCCGAAGTACAACCCATCTACCTCGGGCAGCGCGTCGTGAATCGGAGAAAAATAGACCACTTGCGCGCCCTTTTGAATCGCTTCAATGTTTGAGCGATAATAGAAGCAAAATGCGGCGTCGTATGCGACCCCGATCAGTGTATCGGTTGTGTGACGCAGCTCCTCCGGCTTATCGACCGTGATTTGCGTCGCTACCCGTTGGATGGACTCGATATCGAGTGAGTCGTAGATTGACTTTAGGGTAGCGCCGGGCAACGACCTTTCGGACCCCATGTACAATCCGAGGTGCCGAGACGGAATTCCCTGAACGTCCGCGGCAACGACCCCCATCAGCGGGACATTTATTGCAGCTAACGCCCGGCGAATGCTTTCAGCGTGCTTTTGACTGCGGACGCGGTTTGCTATGATCCCGGCGATCGTCAACTGGTAAGGGGTATAACGCGAATACCTGATGAACCCCAATGCCTGTGCTGCAACGCTTTCAGAAGAAGCGCTCGCGTCAATCACAAGAAGAACAGGGACCCTTAGAATATCTGCAATCTTAGCGTCGCTCGATATCCCGTCGTACATGCCCATCGCCCCTTCTATGACTGCATAGTCCGCGTTACATTTTGCAAGCTCTCTCTTGACGCCTTCCTCACCCATCATGAACGAATCAAGATTGTAGCAAGGTGCGTTGGTCACCTTTTCGAGGTGACTTGGATCGATAAAATCTGGGCCGACTTTGTATGACTGCACGCTGTATCCTGAGTCCTTAAGCGCTTTCAGGATGGCGAGCGTAATTGTGGTCTTTCCGATCCCGCTTTGAGTTCCAGCAACGAGGAGGCCTTGCATCATCTGTTCATGCAGGATTCCGGTTAATAAATTTGCCCCATAACTGCTCCGGCCGTCACAAACGTTAGCGCGCGCAACGGGACAAGAGCTCAAAAATACGCATTCTACGGTGGGTATTACAAAGCATTAGCTTTCGATACGTTTCCCGTGCCGCAACCTATACCGGCAAATGTGTCACCATCGTCAATTTGCCGTTTGTCGAAGGCGAAATTTAAGCTTTTGACGGTGCAACTCTGAGCATTAATCTTAGAGTGGTCCTCAAACACCACAGATAGCGTGCACGTAATTCGGCAACCTTTTCCAGCGGCACGCTTTTTAGGTGCGCGATAACAAACAGGGTATAGTACGTGCTTCGCTCGTGTCCGTGCAGATATTCCAAGACATGTTTCATTGAATTGGGCAGCAATAGGAGGAAACGCTTTGTGCGAACTCGCCAAAATACACCACGGAAGCTCCTTTAACAGGCGATAAACACCACATACCCCCATTATCACCTGCTGCCGATTCGTAACGCGCTAAGGATGACTGCGAGGCTTAGCCCAATGTCACCGACTCCAATGGCAAGCCAGAGGGTGATGATTCCCGGAAAAGCGAGCACCGCGCAACGTATAAATGAAAAGACTGTTCTTACAAGGTAGCGAATTAAGATAAATTGACTTATGTCAAAAAAAATTGATTTAATCGAAAAAATTTGACTTAAACCAAGAAAAGGTGATTTAGTTGCACATTGCTGATGGTATCTTGTCGCCGGCGTGGGTAATCTTTTGGTGGCTAGTCGCTCTAGTGTTTATTGGCATCGGAGTTATTCAAATTCGACGGAAGTCAATAAACAACGCTCAGTATCTGCCTATGCTAGCACTAATGTCTGCAGCCGTGCTGGTGATCTCGGTATGGCACGTTCCTGTACCAGTCACTGGGTCAAGCTCCCATCCTTGTGGGACGCCTATGGCCGCTATCATCGTAGGACCATTTCCCGTGGCTGCCGTTACTTCCATAGTTCTCTTCTTCCAAACGTTCGTCGGACACGGAGGGCTAACAACGATCGGTGCGAACGACTGGTCGATGGGAATTGTGGGAGCGTTTAGTGGATACGGGGTGTGGCTAGGTTTGCGGGGGCGTACAAGCATTTTTTGGGCTGCTGGACTGGCGGGATTTGTAGGTGACATCCTCACTTATCTCACAGCGGCATTTGAGCTCGCCATATCGATTCATCCGGAAGCGGTGCTTCGTTATATTGGTATCTTCTTGCTGGGATATGCGCCGACACAGCTCCCCCTCGCGATAATGGAGCTCGTGTTTACCGGGCTTGTCGTGCGCTACATCGCCGAGGTGCGGCCTGAAATGATGAAGTATGCCGGCTGGACACCGCCACCGGTCAAGACGACTGAGACGACTGGAGGTGCGGTCTGAAATGATGAAGTATGCCGGCTATACGCCGGCGCCGACCAGGTCGACTGTAGGGGGTAAGTAGGATGGACAAATTTACTAAGAACGCGTTGATAGCATGTGCGCTACTGTGTGCGTTCATCATCAGCAGCTTCTACGTTGGAACCGCCCTTGGCTTCAATATGAGTGGGGGCGCTGATGACAAGGTTAACAGTTTAGCTACCGCAGATGGGGGTGGACAGGCCCACGATTCGTGGTACTACGTTACTCAAAACATGGAATACATTGGATTTGGTTCGATAGGTATGGCTGGCGGCTTCATGTGCGGCTACCTTTGGGTAATGACGTTCGAAGAAACAAGCAACATACAAGGACAAGGCAAAACTGAAGTTACGAGGCACAACTGATGGTTGAAATAATAAATGGGGATCCATTATCGGGGCTGCTCACCACTCTAGGGTTTTTTGCGATGCTTTTCCTGGGCCGGTATGTGAGACACAGACAGGTGGATAAAAGGCGGGAAACCACCCGCTAGCTCACCGCCAGATGCGCTAAGGGTACGCATCACGTCCATTGAAAAATGAAGCTCCCTAAAGTTCTGGAAGGAACCCCACAGAAATCACAGGCGAATATAGACAGGGGGAACGATGGATCTAAAGAAATACGCTCCTGAATGGAACCCTGCAAAACTACTGGGCGAAAGCGGTTTAGGCTCGGATCGCCCCGGCACCAGCGTTTTCAGGCACGTTGATGCCCGGGTCCTGCTACCCGCCGCTTTTATTGTCATACTCGCACTTTCCGCAGCAACGCGGTGGTACGTGCCCGGTACCGTTTTCGTTGCGGTGCTTTCCATCACGATTTACTCGGTCCGTGCACGTGCTGCCTACCTGAAACTGTTGTTGTACCCCATTGGTATCGCTGTGTTCCTTTTCGTCGTCCAGGCTTGGACGTACGGATCCACCGTGGTTTTTACGGTGATATGGCCAGTATATGCCCAGGGAATCGCCTCAGGGTGGCTGCTAGCCAATCGAGTCCTTGCTTCAGTGTCGATTCTGTTCCTCCTCGTGGAGTCCAAGTCGCAGTTAGAATTGATCGAAGCGCTCAGGTGGTACAAGATGCCGGTTGAGCTGAGGAACCTAATGTTGCTTATGTTTCGCTATGTCTCGGTGATTGCAGAGGAGTTCACGACGATGTTTCACGCTCAACAGGCGAGACTGGGATTCTCCTCGAAGTTAAGCTGGTTTAAAAAAATAAACAACCTTTCTGTCATCGCAGGGATGCTGTTCATTCGATCCTTCGATAGGTCATATAGAGTCATTATGAGCATGCAGGCGCGCGGGTATAGGCAAAACGCCGATATCGGAGGTAAGTTTGAGCGTTTCGCCAAGAAAGACTATCTGTTCGCAGCATTCGCGCTCGCTATCGTCGCAGGCATAGTGTTGGTGGGGGTGATGTGATGGCGTCAGCCATAGAGTTTAAGAACGTCGTGTTCAAGTACCCCAGCGGCACCGCTGCCTTGGACGGGATCAATCTCAAAATTAAAGAGCACACAAAGGTAGTCCTCTTAGGAGAGAACGGAAGTGGCAAGACGACCTTGCTCTTGCACCTAAATGGCCTCCACATGCCTACGAGCGGCGAGGTGACAATTCTCGGCAAACCTGTCAACGCTGCCAATATCGACTGGGTGAGGACCAAGGTCGGAATGATTTTCCAGAACTCCGACGATCAGTTGTTTGCGCCGACGGTGTACCAGGACGTCGCCTTTGGGCCAAGAAATCTTGGCATGGATGAGACGCGCATAAAGGAACGAGTGGAGGAGGTTCTTGAGGTGCTCAACATCACTCGCCTCCGAGACAGACAACCGGGCGCGCTCAGCGGCGGGGAGAAGCGGCGGGTTGCCTTGGCAGGCACCTTGGTTATGGATGCTGAAATTATCTCCCTTGATGAGCCACATTCTGGACTGGACCCGCTGGGATGCCTTGAGTTTAACGACCTCCTCGATGAGTTCCACTCCAAGGGACGGACAATCGTCGTTGCCACACACAACGTTGAGTTTGCTGCCTCGTGGGCGGATGAATGCGTCATTATGAAGAATGGAAAGATAGTGGGGCGTGGAACTCCAGAAGACGTATTTTCGGATGCGGAGATCGGCCGACTATCAAGCCTCGAACTACCGTCATTTGTATCCATATATAACGAACTGCAGGCGAGGAACTTCGTCTGCAAACGGGGAGAAGCGCCATTTGACATAATGGACCTCGTCACAAAAGTCGAAGCGCCATCGATAAAATTTTTTGAGAATTCAGAGGGGTTGCGTAAAGGAGCGCGTGTTGCGCTTGCTCATTCACGTGATTCGTGGGTCGTTGCACCAGAGGGTGCTAGCGATGGAGAAATCCTCACACAAAAAGACGGCATGGCAGTCGTCGGGTTGGACGATGACAGCGCCCCAAAGAAAGGGGAAATTGTAATCTTCAAAGTGCACGACAACGAACGGTACGATGAGCGTGTCGCAGGGCGTGCAAAAAAGTTGATCGAGAGCAACAGGGGAACAAAAATCGGCGCGATGGGGACAAATGCCAAGCTGCTAGCGAAGCATCACGCAATTTCACTTGATTTTGGAGTAGATGTGATTAACAAGGCGATTTCCTATGCATCGAGAGGCGTTGACGTAATCCTTCTCGCATCCGGGAACATGGCTGAATACGCTGGAAAGAAGGTATACAAGATATGTCCGGACATATTCTTCCATTACGTCAATACGAAGGACGAAGAGATGTTGTGAGATCAAGACGCTCTACGGAGGCGTTGAAGTCCGGTAGGTTTGCGACCAACAATAAGGGGGGATACTACCGCCAGTAGGCTGCAGTGTCAACGGTGACTCTTAAGCGCCCGCATCCGAGCGCCGATATGCATTCCCATCGAAGTGAGCATTCACACTGCCACACGCACGGTGTGATTGACCCGTCCATCCCCGCCTCGAAACGAGGGATCTGGGCACTCAAGTGGTCATTGGTAGGACTGATGGCGGCCGCGATCCTACAAGCCGTTATCGTTTACTACTCGGGAAGCGTTGCGCTGCTGGCCGACACCATCCACAACGTGGACGACGCATTGACGGCTATCCCGCTCTGGCTCGCCTTTCGCATGAGCACGTGGAAGCCGACGAAGCGCTTCACCTAAGGGTACGGACGGGTGGAGGATCTGGCGGGCATCGCCATTGTGCTCACCATTCTTTTTAGCGCTATTCTAGCAGGCTACGAATCAATTAACGGCGTCTTTCATCCGCAGGTGGTGCAGTTTCTGTGGGCGGTGGTGGCCGCGTCATTGATCGGGTTTGCAGGCAACGAGATCGTTGCGGTCTTTCGCATCAACGTTGGCAAGGAGATCGCGAGCGCTGGCTCATCGCCGATGGCCATCACGCCCGCATCGATGGGCTGACAAGCTTGGCCGTGTTTTTCGGAGCCGTGGGCGTATACCTCGGCTTTCCGCTTGCCGATCTAATCGTCGGACTTGTCATAACCGTGGCCATCTTGCGTATTGTGTGGGGCTCAGGCAAGGAGGTATTTACCCGGGCAATCGACGGCATCGATCCCGCAATTTCCGACGAGATTCGGGATGCCGCCGTGCACACCGAAGGCATGAAGGACGTTACGGAGGTGCGCGTCCGGTGGAGTGGTCACCGCCTCCTCCCTGAGGTAAATATTGCCGCAGATCCCGAGTTATCAGTTGAAGCAGGGCACGTCATTGCGAAAGAGGTCCGCCATCAGCTCCTGTATCACCTTACCTATCTCTCGGACGCCGTGATACACGTCGATCCGCTCAATGCATCAGGGGAAGAACATCACTATGTGAGTGGACACGACTATGGCGACTTAACCCCGCACCGGCACGATAAGTGATGCTGAAAGTGATGTGGAACAAGTTTCATGCCGTGACTAGCATCGAACTGGATGCCCGAGATAGCCACGTTGCTTTTGCAGACCTGCTACGCCGCTTACGCGCCTTTGTCTCGCACTTGGCCCTCTCTCGCTTGTAGCAGCGTCCTCAACGTATTTATGCAAGTGTAGCGGGATAGATTATGGCGCGAAAGGAGCCCTAAGGAATGGTGAGCGGCGGCCCGACTAAAGCAGAAATCATTGCGATAGCATTAGAAAAGCTCCAGATAAGCAGCGGTGAGACATTTGCCGATATTGGCTGCGGAACGGGCAGCGTGTCAATCGCAGCCTCGAAAAAGACTAACAAGATCATTGCCGTGGATCAGAGATCTGAGTCTATTGAAACGGCCAAACAAAACTTCAGCGAAGCAGGGGTCTCGGCGCTCATTACCCTCCTCCGGGGCGAGGCCCCTTCCGTCTTGGAAGCGTACGCAAATGCGATCGACAAAGCATTCATTGGCGGAACTAAGAACTTCAGACGGACAGTCGACCTCCTCGTGCCACATTGCAGGCGCTTTGTTCTCAACGCTGCAAGACTTGAAGTCACTGCCGACGCAATCGGGTACATGAAAGAGATCGGGGTATTCAAGGAAGTGCTACTTGTCAACATCGCCAAGGGCCACGAACTTGAAAACCTCACCGCATTCACCCCCTATAATCCAGTCTTCATGGTGGTGGGCGCGTGCTAATTGGAGTAGGACTTGGACCTGGAGATCCGCAATTGCTGACACTAAAGGCAGTGAACGTGCTGACGTCAGCGATTAAAGTGTTTGTTCCGGGGCGTATCTCTTATGAACTCACCAAACCGTATGCCGATCCGGAGATCCTCCAGTTTCCGATGACGTACGATGAAGCGGAACTTGAAGCGGCGTGGTATGGCAATGTAGAGACAATCGCCGCCTATGCCGTTAGGGGGCGGACCGCTTTTGGAGTATTGGGGGATCCAAATGTTTTCAGCACGTTTTCACACATATCGAAGATGCTCAGAAGGCGCATGCCGCACATCGACGTCGAAACCGTGCCTGGCGTGAGTTCAGTTACCGCTTCCTTCTCCAGGTTCGACGAGTCGATAGAGGGATCTTTTGTCGTGTCGGACGGATCAGCCGTGCAATCGACTCTTGTTCTCAAAGCGACAAGACCTCGCGAGATAGCTGCGTCGCTGGAAAAGAGGGGATTTTTTGACCTCAAGTTGCTTGAGAACGGATTCACCGGACGCGAACGGGTCTACAAAAAGGATTTTCCTCTAAAGGGCGAATATTTTAGCATAATGTACGGCAAACGACCATGAAAGTCTATTTTGTTGGAGCAGGGCCGGGAGATCCAAAATTAATAACCTTGAGGGGCAAGGAGCTGATTGAAGACGCCGATTTGATTGTTTATGCGGGGTCTTTGGTAAATCCTAAAGTCCTATCAAACGCGAAAGGAAAAAAAGTTGATAGTTTTGGAATGACGCTCGAGCAAACGACGCGCTTGATCGTTGATGCGTGGAAACAAGGCCTTCGCGTCGTGAGGCTCCATAGCGGCGATCCTACGATTTACAGTGCGGTGCGAGAACAGATTCTGGCGATACTGCCGTATGGTATCGACTATGAAATAGTTCCTGGGGTTTCATCGGTGTTTGCCTGCGCCGCTGCATTGGGCCAGCAGCTGACAAGTGAGACTCTCGTTATTACTCGGCCATCCGGCAAGACTTTAGCAGAGGATCAACTCGTCGAGCTGTCGAACCTAAAGCCAACCATGGCAATCTTTCTGGGCGTTGACAAGATTGATACGATTATGCAGCGCGTGCGATACGCGCCAGAGACTCCAACGAGCGTCGTGTATCACGCGTCGTGGGACGATCAGGTTATAATCACCGGTACCGTTTCAGACATAGCCACCAAGGCACGCGAAGCCGGAATTACGAAGTCGGCCATCATCTTGATTGGCGATGAGCTCACCTTCGAAGGCGAAAGGAGGTCGTACCTATACTCGCCGAAGACCTAAGTATTGCTATCCTCTGTTTTGAACGAAACATAGCTAGCGCACAGCGCATTCAATCGGCAATCGGAGGGCAGATTGTCACCTATCAAAAAAACGCGTTCAAAGAGGCACTCTCCTCCTGCACAGCGGTGATTGCCATAATGGCCACCGGCATTGTCGTTAGGGAAATTGCTCCATTTTTAAAGGGAAAATGGGTCGATCCGGCCGTAATAGCCGTAGATGATCGATTAAACTACGCTATTCCTATAGTTGGCGGTCATCGGGGGGCCAACCGAATCGCGCGCGAGCTCCACAAAAAAGACGTCGTACGACTCGCGGTGATCTCTACCGCGACGGAAGCAAATGACGTTCAAAGCGTAGAAGCTATCGCAGCTCGCTTGAATCGCACAATCGTCAATCGCACCAGCACAAAAGCACTCAATACGACTTTCCTTTTCAAACCGGTCGAAATTGCGCACTTGACCGGGCCGAAGATCGTGATCGTCGACGATGATGTGGCCGTGCTCTCGAGAAAAAATGTTAGTGCCCTCGCAGTCGGCGTCGGAGCTCGCAAGGGCATTGACAAATCTATGGTGCTCGAAGCAATCAATTCGAGTCTTGTCGAACTCAATGCGTCGATAGAAGATGTAGACACTATTGCGACCGCATATCTGAAATTGAGTGAGCAGGGCATAAGCGAAGCTGCGTTCGAGCTAGGAAAACCGATCGCCTTTGTGCCAAAACAGATCATCGACGCTACAAGGGGTCAAACGAGCTCAAGAGCGGAAATGCTCGGTCTTTCTGGCGTAGCAGAACCGTGCGCGCTCGCGCTTTCAAACCTTTGTGAGCTACTCCTCACAAAGCGAGCGTATGGAGGTGTTACAGTTGCAATCGCCCGGTAGAATTCAGGTCGTTGGAATTGGTCCTGGCTCACTTGAAGACATTACCTTGCGAGCGACTAGCGCCATTGCCCAATCCGACTACGTTATCGGGGTCTCAACGTACATCGACCAGATCTCATCTCTGCTTCGCAATCAAAAGGTCATCAAAGGCGCTATGGGGGAAGAAGTGCAGCGGGTAAAAAAGGCGATAGAGCTAGCCTCAGAAGGAAACAACGTTTCGATCGTTAGTGGCGGGGATCCCAACGTATTTGGTATGGGGAGTCTCGTCTTAGAACTGCTGGCAGCACAAGACGGCACGATCGATGTTGAAATTGTGCCCGGCGTGACCGCGGTAAATGCTGTGGCTGCCATACTGGGGGCGCCGCTTTCCAGTGACTACGCGATCATCAGCCTTAGCGACCTGTTGATACCGTGGGCAGACATCGAGAAGCGACTCACATCAGCAGCTGAATCCGGGTTTGTCATCGCGTTGTACAACCCGCAGAGCAGAAGACGGAAGCGCAATCTAGCGAGGTCCATCGAACTGCTTAAAAAACACCGACCTCACGTTCCCGTGGGCATCGTCCAAAACGGCACGAGGCCGGGAGAAATGACCGCCGTGACCACGTTGGAGACGCTTATGGAACATGAAGCGATAATCGACATGCACACAACTATTATAGTGGGAAATCGTGAATCATTCGTCTGGAAAGACAAGATCATAACGCCAAGGGGGTACCGAAGAAAGTATGGATACTAAACGCGAACCAAGGTCAACCAGCAGCTTGATGGGCGCAGCCACCGCAGAAGCGCTGCGTATAGCGCATCGATCACAGCAGATAGTGAGCGAAATTATTGCGGATGAGAGCCCTGAAGGCAAGATTAAGCAGCGCGTGGTAATGGCGACAGGCAATCCTCAATTCGCTGAACTGCTTCGGTTCTGTCACAATCCGATAAAAGCAGGGATTGCGGCAATAAGGGCAGGTGCGAACCTTTACACGGACATCAACATGGTTCGCGTTGGCATAACGAAGGACATAGCCCGTTTTGGGGGGGACGTCATCTGCGCGCTTCCAGAAAGCGACGACGTTTCGGATGGAGAACTTACACGCGCTTCCGCGGGTCTATCGCTGCTAGGAAGCCACCTAACAGATTCGATCGTCGTGATCGGAAACGCCCCTTCTGCAGCACTTACAGTGGCAAAAATGGTGCACGACGGTATAGAACCCGCGCTGCTCGTTGCGACGCCCGTAGGATTTGTCAATGCTGCTGAGTCAAAAGAGCAGATCAGACAACTCAAAATTCCGTCAATAACGAGCGTCAGTACCCAAGGAGGGACGCCTGTGGCAGTGGCGGTCGCTAATGAGCTGATATCGATGTCATTCCGATAAATCGGCTGAAAAATGTGCAGCTTAATCGACCCGGTGGCAGGCTTTGCGATCCCGCAAAAATGGCTAACGCGGTCTGGGCTTTCCCTACCTGAACTTAAGCGACGCATCGACAGTGGACTTTACACGCTGACTGCTTCCGGGACGTTGCTGAAACGTGGGCTTACCACCGGGACGATTTCCGCGGCTGCCGCAAAGGCATCGGTGCTGTCAATCGCAGAGCCAACGACGCAAGTCGACATCCTAACGCCGATTGGAATTCGAGTAAAAGTTCACACCACCTCTGCCGACGGCTGGGCACGCGCACAAAAACCGAGGAGCGATCACTCGAAAGATGTAACTGAGGGGCTCATTTTTGAGGCGGAAGCTTTCAAGGCAGTCGGAATCCAGCTATCTCTTGGAGAAGGAATTGGAATCGTCAAGAAACGCGGATTGCGAGCACCCTACGGAACTCCAGCCATAAGCCCGGAGGCGCGGTGGTCGATCGAAAACGCGATCGGTGAGGCCACGCGCAGTATAGGGCTCAAGGGAGCGCTCGTAAAGCTTTCGGCCATCAACGGAGCTGCGATAAGCAAAAAGACGCTTAACGAAAAAGTGGGCGTTTTTGGCGGAGTCTCAGTCCTTGGTACAACCGGATTCGTTGAACCTTGGAATGAATGCTTGGTTGGCTCAGCCGAGAATCTCGCAGAAACTGCCGATAGGGTCGCTTTGACAACAGGCCGAACGGGATTCAAATATGCAAAAATGTACTTTCCAGATCACATCACGCTCATTGCGGGCAGCAATCTCGAAAGAGTTTTTCAAAAAGCTGAAGGCAAAGAAACGATCATAATAGGTCTGCCGGCGCTGATTCTAAAATGGGCTAAGCCCGACATATTGAACGAAATGAAGGCTGACACCGTTCAAGAACTGTTTGATAGGGACCCCTACGCAGAAGGGATCACGGTAGCATTGACGGCTCTGAAGACGCGCACAAAAGCAAGAATCATCATCATAGATAGGGCTGGGAAGATAATCAGAGACATTGGATGAGAAGAAACACTGCTGCGCAGCAAGCGGCAAGAGGGCGAGCGTGAAAATTGTAGGCGTTGGTGCAGGACCCGGGATGCTGACCCAGAAGGCGATTGACGCCATCAAGAACGCAAGGCACGTTTACGGCTCAGCTAGAGCACTGGGACTGGCAAAAGAGCACATTCGGGGAGACGCGACCGTTTTAGAAAGCTACGACTTGCGAGTAGAAGACGATGCTTGTATTCTCTCTACGGGAGATCCTATGCTTTCCGGGCTAGGCAGGAAAGCTCCGCACGATGCCGAGATTATTCCAGGAATATCGTCGTCGCAGTTAGCCTGTGCACGGCTAAAAGTCGATGCAACAGACATCGTTGCCGTCACAACTCACGGCAAAGAACCGAGCCAATCTAAGAAAATGCTTCAAGAAGTCGCGCTTCTTAATAGAGATCTCTTCGTGCTTGCCGACCCAAGTTTCGACTTGGTCGATATTTGCGCATATTGGGACAGCCTTGGATATGACGGCGAGGTCGTTGTGCTCGAAGATCTGGGGTACGAAACTGAAAAAGTGTCTCACGGACGAATCACAAGCCCACCAAAGCGGGAATCACCGCTTTTTTGTGCCGTCGTTCGGAATCTTGCGCAAAAAAAGCAGAAAAAGAAGCGCCCCACCGGGTACCCGTTCAGGTTGGCCGACGGATAAACCTTTCCAGTCGTTAACAGCATCCCTTAAACGGCGGGATGATGTCCGTTCCGCAAATCTTTATGGCTTCTTCGACGTCAGGGTCTGTTGGGCTGCCAACCGCAACCTGCGTCACTCCAGTGTCGAGCAACTCGGCGATCTTTTTGTTGCAGGTATCCGCGTCGCCTGCTCTAACGAAGGCGTCGATCATGTTATCATCCACTAACGGCGCGACATCACCCCATTTACCTGCTCCGATAGCTTCACCGATGGCTTTAGCTTGTCCCGATCGATACCACGTCGCCGAAACTAAAAACACCTTGTTTTTCTTTGAAAGTCCTTGCCAAGCGTCTTTCTTTTGTCATCGTCCCAATTCGGTGCCGTAGCAGCGTTTCAAAGATTGGCTACGCAGTGCCCTGAAAGAAGAAGAGCCCGCCAAGAAACGGGGGGCTACTAGTAAAGCAGCGGTAACGAAGGCGGTGGAAAAAAGTAAACGAGCATTAAAGCGGGCAAACGGTTTCGAGCGCATGCGACAACAAGCCCGCAATCGGAACTATGCGATAAGAACCTAAAATGGATTGATAACAACTTAACAGATTCACGTGTCATTGCCTATATCAAAAGCAGTCTCTTCTTAACGAATGCGATGAGCGACTTATTGCTCGTGATGGTGCTCTCCGTCGGGCGAATGCAGATGCTCGTGCATTAGCTTGCCGTGCCGGTGCATATGCTTGTGAATCAGGTTTGCGGACATCAATAATTCAAGATTGTTCATCACCGTATCACAGTTGGAGTCCGCTTTGATAGTATGATCCTCACCAAAGACGATGGCCCTTGTGCTTATCTGTTCTACGATATCTAGATCGTGGGTGGCCGTGATAATCGTTTTCCCCGCTTTGGCCAAATCCTGCAGCAGCTCAATAAGCCACAGTTGGCTGCGTGGGTCTAAACCACCGGTAGGCTCATCTAACAACAGCACGTCGGGGTTAATCGATAGTATCGAGGCGATGCACACCTTCTTTTTCTCGCCGCCGCTCAGCGTATGCGGTGCCCGGTCCCGTAAACTGGAGATCTCCATCATCGAAATGACCTCCTCAGTCCGCTTCTTGACTTCATCGTTGGGCAGGCCGAGCTGCAGTGGACCAAAAGCGATCTCGTCGAAGACTGTGGAGGAGAATAGCTGGACATCCGGGTTCTGGAACACGAAGCCGACCTTTGTCCGGAAATACTGAGCGAATTCGTTGTTTTCGAGCGCGTTGAAACGCTCTTCCGTCACCGGTTTACCGAACGCATAAACTTCGCCAGACGTCGCGTATATCAGCGCATCCAATATTAAGAGAAGCGTTGATTTTCCACTGCCGTTGGCACCGAGAACCGTAATCTGCTCTCCCGCGGTCATCGTTATGTTTATGTCTTTCAACGCCTCGAACTTATCCAAGTACGAGTGAGACACGTTTTGCAAATCGAAGATTGTCTGCATGAAAAGGCCTTTTTTGTGAACTTCAGATGCTGATGAGACTCTGGGAGATGAGTCCCAGGATCACGCAGCATGCAAGGACGGTTACGATCGCCGCGTAATCCCGATGGCGCATGACATTAACGTGCATGAGCTTTACGTCGCCATCAAAGCCTCTTGAGATCATCGCTTGGTGTACCTTGTCACTCATGTCCAGCGATTTCACGAGCATGTAACCAACACGTCCACCTACCCACTTTTGCTCTTCCCGCAGTGGCAAGCCTACGATCTGCCGGCTCCTTCTGGCCGTAAAAAGGTCCGCTATTGTGTCCAAGAGCAGGAAGATATACCTGTAGCACATGTTGATCGTCAGGACGTACACCTTGGGCACCTGAAGCGTTCGCAGCGATTTGAAAAGCAAATCCCGCTGAGTTGTGAGAAACAGTAGTATTGCAAGGGATACGCACGCAGCAACGCGCAGGATGAACGTAACAACGTAAGTCGTGCCTTGCTGGGTGATGTATATAGAGCTAGGCAGCGCGATTGGTCCCAAGTGGCTGCCGTTGCCCAAAGTGGCAATCGGGACCAATACGTTGCCTGCTAGAAAAACATTGAAGAGCATCGGTATCACAATAATGCCTGCAAAAATAGGGATGAAGACCCACACGCGTTTGACAAACCAAAGCACCTCTATCTTGCTGAAATAGGCGAGCACCAAAGTCAAGAGATAGATGATGAGTAGCACCCAGGGACTTCTCATCAGGGTCACGCCGACAATGAGCACGAGCATCGAGATTAATTTTACGCGGGGATCCAAGCTTTGCAATAGCCCTTTACGTTTTGCAAAGGTTTCGGAGATGAGACTCTCTTGGAAGAAAGCGAGGACGCCATCAACTGTTTTCTTCGCAAAGCCCTTTTTCTTGGCTAAACTGGCGGCGCCCTGATATGGCCCTGCTTCAGTCGCGTTCATCCAGTCGGGTATCATGGGAGTTGTCGATAGTTGGTGCCTGGCGATATGGCGTTAAGTTTGACATATTTGACGCCCTTTAATGCCATCACAGTTTCAGCGACTTGCCTGATAGCCTCTCCATCACCGTGCAAAACGATGATCTCCAAGCAATTTTCGTGGTCCAGATGTACGTGCACGGAAGACGTGATCAGCCCTATATGGCGGTGCTGTATCTCAGTCAGGTCATCAGCCAGCCCTCGCTGGTCGTGCTCGTAAACAAGCGAGATGACGCCTACCCGTTCGCCCTGGACCTCATTCATCCACTCATAATTTACAATATAGTTCCTAATGGCATCTCGTAAGGCCTCTGAGCGAGACGAGTAGCCGCGCTTCTCGATAATCTCGTCGAATCGATCCAAGAGATCGCTAGGTAAGGACACGCACGTACGCTCCAATTGCTTACTCATCAATTTCACCGCTTAATGTGTAATACTTCTGTTACAAAAGTATTACTTCTGGCCATAAAAATCACAAAAAAAGATGAAGGGTAATGAATAGGCTCTCTACTATTCATTATTGGTTCTCTGTTCCACCGTGTCTTCCTTGTCTTCCTTGTCTTTTGTTAACTCTCTTCCGATCAGGAAAAATAATACGGCGAGGAGACTTACCCCTATGATTGCCGCTAGGTAGTATCCCAAGCTCTGGCCAATGAAGGAACTGGCCCAGTCGGTGCCGTAATCCGGTATCGGAGCATGGTACAAACCGTTCAGACTGGCGAAACCCCCCGGGACGTAACCTATTAACGACTGTAGCTCATCGACGCTCCACTCACCGTATGCAGTGCCGCTTGCAATTATGCCGAGGGGGACCAGGATGACGAGTATCAGCAACCAAATGAGCAAATTTCTTAAAACCTTTTCCATGACCTTCACTTCGCGTCAAGCTGGTGCCGCGGTAACCCTTGGTTTTGATGCTGATTCTATTGCTTTGTAGTTCCATATGATGCTTGGATCGTTCCGTGCAATGTAGGCAAACGCCGCTGCCGTAACGACCGCTTCGATAATGCTGAAGAAGAACGCGTGCCCGAACACCATTGCCGGCACCGTTACGTTGAGCCCATACGGCATGTACAGTGGCACGCCGGTGGCCGAGCTATTGAGTATGGGCTGGATGCCCATCTCAAAGCCAGCGCAGGCCGCAGCGACTGTCAAGCCCAGCCACCCACCGACTCCCGCGCCAATGATTCTTCGACGTTCGGTGATCTTCGTCTTTCCGGCGATAAATGCATAGGCATAGTACCCGACGAAGGGTATGACCACGGCCATGTTGAAGCAGTTCGCGCCAAAAGTTGTGATCCCTCCGTCACCAAAAAGCAAGCATTGTATGAGAAGGGCCACGGATGTCGTTACGACTGCCGCCCACGGCCCCAATATGATTGCGACTAACGCGCTGCCGACTGCGTGTCCTGTACTCCCCCCGGGTATAGGCACGTTGAACATCATGATGACAAACGAAAAAGCGGCTGCAAGTGCCAGATATGGCACCTGTTTTGTTCTGAGATTCGTCTTTAGCCATCTTCCCGCGTAATACCAAATCGGGATCATGATAAGCCACAATGGTATGTACGTATTCGGTCCCAAATAGCCGTCTGGCATGTGCAACTAAATCACCACGCGAAGATGTGCCGATAGTTATAAAAAACTATCGAATAGTATTACGAAACACACACTTTTAGTATAACAGTAATAACGCTTAACATACAAAGACGGTTAACACGCCGCCTCGCTGGCCAGACCTCAACGGTGCTACGCGCGTGCTGGGATTTGACCTCGGTTCCCAGCACGTCCCATTTTGCAGAAAGATTTGTCCTCTGCAACATCGCCCGTATGGGGCCGAAGCTTGCACTGGAAGAATGGTCACAAAAGAAGTTGCCAACGCATACAAGAGGAAGACAACTGCAAGAGACGCCAAGCAGAGGAATATGTGCCTAATTTTGAGCAATCAGCGCCACGCACAAACTCTCAACAACGATGATTTATCAACTAAAACTGATAATTATCAAGATAAGTTGATATAGGATAAGGTACACTTAACCGATGGGATCTAGAGGCGGCTTCGACAACAGTATGGCGGGCGGTTGTATCCCCCGTCGTGGGGTTGAGGCGGTTGACGTTAAAATCAAGCTACGAGCGGGCCCATCAACTCCTCCCGATGCACGCTCGCACGAATTGGCGACCGATTTCACGAAGGGCGCGGTACTCCCGTCTGCCTATCACCGGCTCGTGCCCCCATCCCGTGACACACCGCAGCCTGTATTCGAATTCGCCTCAGGATTCGTTCTTGTCGTTTTTTGGCTTATGGGGGGGCTATGGGCGAGCACCTGGCAGTACGTGGAAATAACGTTCCCCGTGATCCTCGTCGCGACGGTCATCCTCTACGCATACGCGCGCGACTTAAATCTGATGCTGTCTGGGGAAGAATCAGCGCAGCACCTAGGCGTAAGCGTGGAGAACCTCAAAAAGATCCTCTTAGTAACGTTTCGATCATAGTAGAGTAGCTGTCGGTTTCTGCGGCATTATCGGGTTTGTCGGACTCATGGTGCCCCACGTGGTGCGGATGTTTACGGGTCCGGGTCATAAGGCGCTCATTCCCGCTTCCGCGCTCTTCGGCACTCCTTTGCCATCAACTTGGTGCGGCATAACACCGACATTCGCTGGGTTCAGATGTTGCTCGGGCACACGCGCTTAAGCGTCACGTCGGTGTATCTGCAGTTCAAGGAGAGTGACTTACAGCAGATCTATGACGCCGTACCCTTTTGACTTTTTTTTCATATGATAAGTTGCTCCCAAAGGTTTTTTCGTTTGCGTTTTGGCAAATTCAAGCTCATTCTGTAGCTCTCGATATTCTAGTCCGTCTGACTACTAATTAGCCTGGCCTAAACTATTTATATTAGGGCAGCCTAAACATTATACAGAGAATCATGTCGCAGGAACATAAGCTAAGCGCCTCAGAAGAGGAATATCTTGAAGCCATTTACACGAGGCAGGAAGGGGGTGCCCAAGCCGCTACAACGGGAGATTTGGCGGCCTGCCTCGGCGTGAAGGACGCTAGTGTAACGGAGATGCTCAAGAAACTGAGCGAAAAGGAACTCGTGAACTACACGCCCTACCACGGCGCAACGCTCACCGAGGCGGGACTCAAGATCGCCACCAAAGTGAAACGGAAGCATCGGCTGCTTGAGCGCTTCCTGGTGGATATCTGTGGGATCGGTAAACGCGAGTCCCACGAGCAGGCGTGCGAGATCGAGCACGTCATTTCAGATAAGGCGATCGATAACCTCTCCACACAGCTGGGAAACCCTGCAACATGTCCCGGCGGAAGCGCGATACCTGATGGCGAGAAAGGAGACGAAACGGAAATCTCAAAGCTGTCTGAGATGGGAACGGGGACGTACATGATACGCTTCTTGACGTCTCCAGAGCCCGAAACGATAAGCCGGCTGTGCTCACTCGGCCTCATCCCGGGACTTCCCGTGAAAGTGCTGCGGAAGATCTCGAACGGTCCCATTGTCATCGAGATGAAGGACACACAAATCGCGCTTGGCAGGGACGTCGCCGAGTCTCTTCTCGTGAGCCCGGAAGAAGAGAAAGAAAAAGGAATACGAGAGAGAGCGAAAAGGGCGCCCGCTCACGTTATCCCAGGCTAACGCGCATCGCCACGTAATGCGCGACGCGCAGACTTGTTAACAATGGAGCGGAGCCGCTAGCTCATCACACATATGCCAGAGCTACCCTCGTTTTTGAAAAAGTGGAAGACCGCGCCGAAGAAGGCGCTGGCAGAACCAACTATGGGTGCGTTATGCCCCCCCGTGCAGGAGACGCCTTCGCTTTCAAAAACGCCAGACACCACATCGAAGCAGTTCGCGCTGATGGGTAACCCCTCTGCAGGGAAAAGCGCGATGTTTAGCCAGATGACCGGAGTGAACGTCATCGTTTCCAACATCCCGCAGACAACGGTGATGGTGCAAAAGGGGCTGTCGCAAGTTAACGGGCATAACCTCTTTATTTATGATCTTCCTGGGGTCTATTCCATCACGGCCGTTACCGAAGATGAGGCGGCGACAAAGGAATTTCTGCTCGGCACTTCCCTGGATGCCGTCATTGATATCGTCGACGCCACACGGCTTGAGCGGAACCTCTATCTTACGCTGCAAATGCTTGAGCTCGGCCTGCCCGTGGTCGTGTCACTCAACCAGGTCGATCTGTTAAAGACGCTCGACCTCGACATCGACGTCGCCGGCCTGGAAAAAGAGCTTGGAGCGCAAGTGGTGCCGACCATCGCCACCCAGGGTGAAGGCGTGCATGCGACGCTCGAAACCGCCTATCACTACGCCGAACGGCCGTCGAAACGGGCGCCCCGTCAGGTGAGCTATGACGACCACGTCGAACGCGCCTTAGCGGCGATCATCCCACTGCTTCCCGAAACGGGCATCCCAAAACGGGGGTTTGCGGCGCGCCTCCTTGAGGGCGATAAGGACTTCGAGTCGCGCGTGGATGAGCACACGCTCGCGCGCGTCAAAGAGTTCAGAGATGAGGTAGAGCGGGCTCACGGCGAAGACGTCGCCATAACCATCGCACGGGGGCGCTACTCGACTGCCGACCTCATCGCGAGTGCGGTGCTGGTGAGGAAGGTACACAAACCGACGCTCGCAGAGAAGTTCGGCGACATGGCGACGCGCCCGCGGACGGGGTACCCCCTGCTCGTCGGACTCATCGGCGGCATGCTGGCGCTCATCTTTTTCGTAGGGGGCTACTTAAGCGATCTCATCTCCGCGTTCTTTGAGGGAATCGTTTTCCCCCCTGTCTTTGGGATCGTTGATGCACACGTTGCCAACGTGTTCATCACGTCCGCCGTCCACTCCACTCTGCTCGCCTTAGCGGCAGCGCTCTCCATTGCCGTTCCGTACATAATGGTCTTCTTCATTTTCCTAGCGATCCTCGAAGACGTGGGCTACCTCCCACGGGTAGCGGTATTGCTGGACAGGCAGGCGCACGTCCTTGGCCTGCGCGGCAGATCGATCGTTCCCCTCCTCTTTGGCTACGGCTGCAGCGTGCCCGCGATTATGGCGACACGGGCGCTTCCCACGAGAAAAGAGCGGATCATCACCACCGCCCTCATCACGATGATTCCGTGCTCGGCGCGCACTGCGATAATCCTCGGCGTCGCGGCGACCTACGCGGGAATCCAGTACGCGCTTGCCATCTACCTCATCTCCTTCGTGCTCGTCATCGCCTCTGGGAGGCTGCTGCGATCAACTGTGCCGGGAAGGACGGCGGGGCTCGTGCTCGAAATTCCGCTCATCAGGAGGCCGGCGCTCGTCCCGATCCTGAAGAAGACGTGGCTGCGGATGAAGGAGTTTCTTTACATCGCCGTGCCCCTGCTTATTATAGGGAGTATCGTGTTCGGATGGCTGGATGTAACCGGTCTGAGTCAATTCATCGAGGGGCCGATGACGCCGATCACCGTCGGTATTTTGGGACTCCCCTCCTTCACGGCCATCTGTCTCATCTACGGGGTGCTGAGAAAGGAGATGGCCGTGGAAATGCTTGCCATCGCGTCGGGAACGTTCATATTTAGCACAGTGATGACACCGGTTCAAATATTCGTATTCTGCCTCGTCGTCACTCTCTATGTTCCATGCATTGCGACGTTTGGTGTTATAGCACGGGAGCTCAGCGCGCGGTGGGCTGCGGGCATCGGGATCTTTACCATCGTTGTGGCGCTCATCGCTGGCGGAATTGCGTTCCGGGTGCTCACGTACGCGCATTGGTGATAAAAATGAGAAGCAGGACGTTTGCGAATATGGGCGGACCCCCGCTCACCCATTAGGTCGGTCTTTATTCTTTCTTCGTCGAACCACGAATATGGAGGCAAGTGACACGACGACAATCGCTCCAACAACCGCGAAGACCGCCGGCTCAACAAGCCCACCGTTCAGGCCACCAATGATTCCTGCGTAGGCAGATGCGACGTCGCTGCTGGGTGAAGCGTTGCTGCTTGATGAAGCAGCGGCGCCATTACCTGTCGTCGTCACCGAACGATCGAGCGTTGTGAACTGCACGCGTCCTGTGCCCCCCAAATACTTGATGTAATCGGCGAGCATGTTCACCTTTGAGGCATTGACTGTATAATTGGGTCCCTCGAAATCGGCAGGGTGATACAGCACAACGAAGGTGTTGATGCTATACGGATCGTTAAGCCACTGGTTGGTTGCGTTCTCGAGCGACTGAAGGGTATTGTTAGTAACCTCAATCGAGATCGTATCTAATCTCATGCCATCCAGGTTTCCCCCATTCTGGTTGAAATCTTGAAAGGCGGTGCTGTATTCCGTGAACCCCAGCGCTTTGCACGCCTTTACCGTGTTGTTGTCGCTCTTGTCAAACGGAGGGAGGAACGAAGTGGGCGTGACCCCGAACGCCTGGATGATGTCGTCGCGCCCCTGCTTGATCGCGTCGTATTGCGCCGCATACGGCCTCCCATAAAATTCACTGGGGCCGACCGGTGACGGCCCGGTATCCAGGTGCGTATAGCCGTGCTGCGCGAATTGAAAAAGATGGTTTGACGTGAGTGATCGCATGTACTCGAGAAACGTGTTATTTACTTTAATCAACTGATTGCCAGAAGGCGTAGGGTACGGATGCGGAATGATGCCCAGCGTCACCGGCACGTTCATGTTGATGTTTAGCTGGTTGACAGCCTGAAGCTCGGCGAAATCGGCGTTAGGCGCGACGTCATCCTCTCTAAATATCACATACTTGTTCGTTTGCGCAGAACCTCCACTGCTTGCGCTCGTCGTCGCTCCACTGCTTGCGCCCGTACAGAGCATCGACACTAGAAGTATTAAAACGAGCGAGCAGACGAGGACGATTTTCGGTCTGACTAGCGCATTGCGTCTGATTTCGTTTGACTCATCTTGCGGCACTGGACACACTCAGAGACGTTGTTAGTAATCAAGAGACTTAGCGCACTCTTGCCTAGTAAAAGTTTGCGTTGAAGCGACGGTGACGGCTATGATCGCGCTTCATAGGCAAGTGCATGAGTTATTGAGACTAGTGATTTAAATAGTGCTCGGCGGTGTTGTCAAGGTGGTACCAATCCGAAACGCGCGTAGAGCAACGGCGCCGTTGGAACATCACTGCGTGAAGCAAAAATGAAACAGATGGTCTAGACCGTGAGATTCGCGAAAAGAGCTTGGGCGCTCACAGTATTGCGCCGATTAAGGCGCCGACAAGTCCTCCAATCAATATCCCTGCTAGCGGCGCGAGAAGAGCTCCGAAGACTAGGCCAACCGCGAGTCCAAGAACCGCTCCGATAACGGCTCCCGCCAGCGCTCCAACCCCTCCAAGGATTTGCTGGCCGATGAACGCGCCTAGTGCTCCACCGACGATGACGCCAAGCAGCAAGCCGATAGCCGCAGTCAATATACCCCCCAGCGGAATGCCTATGACGACACCGAGCAGAACCCCGACGAATGAACCAACCAGCCCGCCAATCAAGCCCTCTACTACTGCACCACGGTGCCTGCCAGCCCAGGCGCCGACTAATGCGCCGACGATAACGCCGATCGTGATCCCAGACCATATGTTGGCAAGGACACTTACGACTACGCCGAGTGCTCCACCTGCAAAGCCACCGACAACGCCGGGGTTTACGAGGCCGGCCCCATCATTGCGCGCAGCTGCCAAGAGTGTAACGAAGCTTCTGTACGGGGCCACACTAATTAAGTAGCGGGCCTCTGTTTAAAGTTTATGGCGCAAGCAATGTCGCAAAAAAAGGGTTGATAAATAGCGGTGCGCCAAGCGAATGTCGTAGCGGCGACCTGCGCTTGGGCTCGCAGATGGAAGCGTCTGTTCGCGCTATTTCGTATTGAGGACGCGGTTTTTTTGTGCAATTGTTGGTTTTGTACCAGGCTTTGACTAAAAGCTCCGTGAGTACGCCATAAACAAAGAAATTCTGCCGACGAGCACGCCTTTTATAGGATTGCGCTCGTGTGAGCAATATCACTCCTCATGGCGCAATGTTCATAAAGAAAGGTGCCTTGTTGTACAGGGCTTATGCGGGCGACTTGAGAGGTGCGCTCACGTAGACGGAATGAAGTCGCACACTCTAGCAGGTCCTACATTCTTGTTAGGCTGATAGGAAGGATATTCGGGAATATCACCGGTGTGCGGGTCATGGCGCGAGGCGCCGTTTGCGGCGCGAGCATAGAAGAAATTGCCTCTAGCCTCCTCTCGCATATCGATGACGTCAGCGGGCAGAAGGAAAGGTATATTTTGCGGTTTTTCAATCACACGGGCACGATCCCCGCGCAAAAAATAAGGTGAGACCTATGCGGTACATTCGAATCACCGGCGCAAAGTCTTTCATGGAGCTCACGCACGCCAACGTGGCAGATTGGCAACTGTTCGGCACGACGTTTCTTGAGTGGAAAGAGGAGACAGGAAAGGACTACGATAGCTGGGTAAGCGAGCGAGTCATCCCGACGTTAGACTTGTTTGACTATCTCGCCTGGTACGAGGATGGATCACTACAAGGGTATGAAGGCGGATATAGCGTCATACTCGACCCGAGCTTCGGGCTATGGACGAACGCGATACTCGTCCGAGCTAAGCGACTGGGGTTACGCGTGGAGGACACGCAAGAGACCGACTCTGGGTGTTGGATTGGGTAGTTTAGTCTGCAACTGAGTAAGCAGGCACTGATAAACTGGCTACCCTGCCGTGCGCGAGGTTTTTGAGCGAACGTGTGAGATCGCCCATTTTCCGTGAAGATGTCCGCAGAAAGCGGGTTAAGCAAAACGTGTCAACGGGCCTCTAAGCCTCTTCTTCAAAGCTCGGAAACTGAAACTGCAGCGCCTTAAATCCCTTTTCGTCAACAAATCGCGCGTCAAGCATGTGTCGCGCAGACCTGCCCATCGAATCCGTTGCGACGCCGAAAAGAGATCCGTCGCTTCGGATCACGAACGCGGAATATTTCGCAAGAAGCTCTTTTATAGTCGTGGCACGCCCCTCGTCGCGTGCTTGCCACTCTGAAAAGGTCGATCGTTGCAGTAACTTGAACTGGCGAGACGTTAGCGTCATAACGCGTGTCTTAATTAGTGAACCCCCCTGCTGGCTCGTGGTCGTACCTACGTGCATGAACCCCAAACGTTTTAACAATATTTAAAGCGCGTCGCTGGGCTGATGTGCTAAAGCAACTAGATCAGCTCCATTGTGACGTGGTCGGGGCCCCTGCGTTACAAGCAGCGCGAAAACGGCTACGGCGCGTGCAGGGCGCGAAGCACACCGCGTATCACATCGTGAAAAACTGATACAACGCCTTTTGCTTGCAAGCCAGATGCCTTACTGAAGCGGCTTTGAGCGCTGTCGAAGGCATATTTACCATTGGCCGGGGTACTCAGTGAACCGCTTGCTTTACCAATGCAAGCAGCTCTTCTCGCGTTCGCACGCGCTCGCGTGTCTTGGTTTTGCCGCTTTTAATGACGTTTGCAAAAATCTGAGGTAGGTCGTCTTCCTTGGCCCCTGTGAGTCCCTCAATAATTCCGCTGAAGACGTCACGCGTTCGTCTCTCTTCTAAGGTGATGTGTCCGAAATTGCGAAACCACATCTCTATGCGCGTATCTTCCGATACGATCGTTATCTTACGTATCTGCTTTTCCCACCAGAGGTGGATCATGATGTCGTACTTCTTCTGAGCCATGAATTGTCTCCTGCGGCGTGCGCGCGGCTTGACGCCTACCAGTATAAACCCCTTGTTTTTATCCTTTCGGAAATCTTCAGGCGCTCTATGACGGTGAAAAAAGAAAAGACAAGCGTGCGGCTGCGGACTCGCAAAAAAAAGAAAGAAGTGGTGTTTGTGCGCACCTACTTCACTTCCGCTTCGGCCTCTTCGCCCGCCGCTCTCGAGGCGGCACGAGCGATCCATACCGTTGCAATCACTGCTACAATGGTTATGATAATTGCGTATGAGAGGTTTGCTGGAATGCTGTTGGGAGTTCCCAAATAATAGATGAAAATAGATTGTATCGCTTGGTTCCACGCAAGGCCTGCTACGAACGCGAAAGCGGTCGTGACGAGGGCAGCGGTCACCTTTAGGTACTCTGCTCGACTCACCATGTGTTTCACCTCCGGTAAGCTAGTTACAGGGTGAACTAGGAGTTGCTTACAATAAAACTTTCCATTTGCTGCGTTTTCGGCTATTAAATGCTAGCGTTTACTCCATTGCAGAAAAGCGCGAGCCGTGGCTTATTTTTGACTAGACGCGGTACGCAACCAGGAGAACGATGAGCTGCAATGGCAAGAGGATATCGCTGATATACAGAATCGGCCCTGCATTGCCAGGTGCGTAGTTGTGACTGAGCCGTATGTCGCGTATGTGGCCGTACGCCGCCCCGATGCCAAACACCGCAAATGCGATTACCGTCGCGCTCCAGAAGTCACCGCGCACCCAAAAGCAGAGCACCCCTAAGACCCCTACGGCGGGGTTGTGCAGGGTTACCTCAAATTGAAACGGGCTTCCAGTGGGTCATCCAATACTTCGTGCAACGTCGTCAGCAACAAACGCGTGTCTCATGAAAGCCCACAGCGAACCGATTCTCACTATAATGACAAGGAACCAAAGGAGAAACTACTCAACGATTCCGCCACCGAATAACGCGATGTTGAGAACGGCGGCAACGATCGCCGTGGCGAATAGCACGTAGGGCCAGTATTCTGCTGCACGGTTAGGCGTGGGCGCTCTCGCCACATCGTTTCGGTGCCATCTCTCTCGCCGTGTGCGCGTTTAAAGCTGTCCTTTGTTGCGTTACCAGTTTGGAACCGTCACGCGAATTTAACGTACCGTCTCATTTGCGGCGTGATGGCAGCGCTGAGGGCTGGTCGCAACACCAACGCAGAAGCTACCTGATGCGGGGGGGAAGAGTTTTTATTTGCAGCAGCCCTTCCGTGGAGCAGCGATAACACTCTCGTCAACTCAAGGCGTTAACCGTAGTGGAGGGCCGCCGACGAAGACATGACAATTACTCTTACGACGCTTTGTGAGAATACCGCCGCGCGCGTTGGCATACGCGCCGAATGGGGTTTAAGCATTCTTGTCGAAACTGACGCAGACGCGATATTGCTCGACACGGGTCATAGCACCGTGGCGACCTTCAACGCAGCGGTCTTGGGTGTGGACATATCTGCGCTTCACACCATCGTGCTCAGCCACGGGCACCGCGATCACACGGGCGGTTTGTGGTCGGTGCTCAGCGCGATACAAAAAGACCCTGCACTTCGCGAAGAGGCGCGTGCAGTCAACGTTGTGGCGCACCCAGACATTTGGGTGCCAAAGTACTCAGGACCCGTTCATAAGAATATCTACGCGGGGATGCCGCACGTACGAGAGGCGTTAGAGAGCCTTGGCGCCGCGTTTGTAAGCACGAGCGAGCCGGCGCGAATAACCAATCGGATACTTACAACAGGCGAAATCCCGCTGGACACGGCCTATGAAAGAGTCGATCCAGAGTTGTACGTTCGTGATGAAGGCGGCGTCAGGCCTGACCCGATGGCAGACGACCTTGCGCTCGTCATCACGACCGATCTCGGTCTTGTGGTCGTATTGGGCTGTGCACATCGCGGTATTGTCAACACGTTGCTCCAGGCACAGAGTGTGGCGAATGAGGATCGCATTCACATGGTTATTGGCGGGACGCACTTAATGAAGGCGTCGGAAGAACAGCTTAAAGCGACGATCAAAGGACTAAAAGCTCTCGATGTCGCGCGAATCGGCGTCTCTCACTGTACCGGTTTGCCTGCCGCCGTGAAACTCTCCGAAGCGTTTGGAGACCAATTCTTCTTCAATAATGCAGGCACGCGCATCACGATCGAGGACTAGCGCGCGAAAAAAGTGCATCTCACGCGCGGCATTCGCTGACAAACTAATGAGGTACGCCCACACAGGATCAACTAGCTGCGAATAACGGAAGCTTCGTGAAATAGCGAATTATGATGCGTTTTCCGCGAAAAAAAGGTTTAAAAGAGAGGGGCCATAGTCGGCATGGTGATTCGTATGGTCGACAAGAAGAAAGTTATTGATGAACTTAACGCAGCGTTGAGCATGGAAATCGCTGCGATAGTGCAATACTCGCACAACTCGTACTCGATTATGGGTCCCTGGCGCGACGCCCTCACCGGAGAGCTGGAGAGCTTCGCAAAGGATGAGATGAGCCACATGGAATACGTCTCGAAAAAGATCGTTGCGCTTGGAGGGGTGCCCTCGACGAAGCCTGCCGCCATCAACACGCCCGCAACGTGGCGCGCTATGCTTGAGGCCGATCTCGCAGCTGAAAACGCAGCGATCAACCGCTACAAAGCCATTATCGCACTGGCAGACGAATTAGGGGACGTAGACCTGAAGAAGTCAATCGAGGATATCACAAGCCAGGAATATAGACACAAAGAGGCTCTCGAGAAGTTCCTAAAGGAGCCGATGTAAGGGGGTAGTTTCCCCCCACAACTTTTTTTGCTCCGTTTTTTTACATCTTATATAGAAACGCTTCTCCAACAGGCGAGCGCAGCGGCTATTAGGGTTGAAACAAGGAGCTTGGTTTCCTTTTTTCTGAGCGTTGGCTCAGACCGCCTTAGGGTGACAAAGCCTTCTATGTTCTGTGGATCAATAGGGATCGAGATCAAGTAAGCGGGAAAGATCCGATTTGTGAGACCGCGGTGCTGTGCTGCGTTAACGGCGTTTGCAGTGGTGGTGCGTGACTTCGCTACAACGCTACAATAATATATGCATGAGACCAAACACAAGGAATTAAAGGGTGGTCTCATGCTAGACAAGACGATTTCTGAGCACTTTGTCAACAAAACGATAGAGGTGTACTTCGGTGGCAGACCGAACGAAACCCTCACCGGTAAGGTCGTCGGAAGCGCGGATGGCGTTGTTGTGCTCGAGCACGATGGGCGCCGAGATTTCATCAACGTCGGAAAAGTTGCAGCCTTTTGGGAAGTATAAACCTGGCGCCTCGCCGGCGGCGCCAGTTTAGCGGTCTCTATTGTCCTGCTTCACAATCTAAGGGGCTAATGGACGCTTGCCCTCGTACCGCATTAGGTCGGCGTGGCTAATCGGTCGCCTCGCCGGATCTTGTAACGGCTTAGATAAGCGTGGTCGCTATCGCAGCCCCTCAGACGCGCACTATCGCGACCGTTTGACCTCAGGTTTTTGTTTTGCGCGGCTTGCAGAGGATTTCGCTGATTTCAAGCTCATAGAACTCGTCGCTTGTCGCCGCCTTAGTCACGAGCGCCGTGTCCAGTCCTTTCGAACTCCCACCAAGCGCCACGACCTCATTACCTGGTTCGACGATCTCTACCTGCGCCGCGATCAGCGTGAGTTCGACAGCCACTTTGGTGCCTTGTCCGAACCTGCGAAAGGCATTTTTCACTTCATCGGAGTACTGGTAGTCAACTTCTTTGTAAAACACGAGTTTAAAGCCCGCATTCTCAATGTGCTTTTTGGTTTCGGGCGAAAAACGCGATGGATCGGTGCCGACGAAAAAGAGCGTGAAGCTGTCACTCGCGAAGAAATCGAGCGCTTTTTCTGCAGAAGCTCCCCGAACCGAAGGAATCAAGATTCGGCGTATGCCTAGTTCCTTAGCACGCTCTCTCGCGATGGTGAGTACAGCAGCGGTGTTTTCCTCTCCAGGAGCATCAAAGTAGGTTATCTTTCTTTCTAGTGCCATTGTGGTAGTGCCTCCTTATAGCCGAACTTATGGCTGTCAGAACGCGTAAAGCTTTCTATGAGGTCTGGCGGGCGCCAAAAGGGCTTTCGTTTTTTTGACTCGTTTATGAACCTCGATAAACGTTTTGCACGTGCCGCAATACGTGGTCGGTAGCGCACAGCAAAGTAGTAATTGTGCAGTTTTCTGAACACCGCTACGCGCTTTGGACCATTACGACGCAGGCCAGTGCTACGGCTTTCGCAACGCCCGAGAGAGTGCATCGAGCGTACTCTTGTAGTCAGTAATCTCGCCTTCGCTTGGCAATGGCACGACGCACGAAAGCTCTGCACTGATCCGTTCGTGCGTTTCTGTGTCGAGTTCGAGCGCCTGCAGTGCAGCTTCGGTAATAACCCAAAATGCGTGCCGGTGTGATACTTCGTTGATGCACTCGAGGCTCACCACGCCGAGCTGGATTGCGTCGCTTCGTGCCTGACCTTCCAGACCGGCGTATAATAGCATAAGTTGCGCCTGCAGCATGTACGGTCCGAACCGGTCAGCTTTGCATCCATTGTTGGTGCGATACTTCCATTCAACCGAGTACGTCGGCCTAGCCATTCACGCTCACGCTCGCGTCTGTGTCTGCTCGCGCATATAGGAAAGCAGGTAGTATGGTCCGCCGGCGCCTTTCCCAGTTAGTCCACTCGCCTTCCATCCGCCAAACGGCTGAACGCCGGGCCAGGCACCCGTCGTGGCACCGCCACGCCGATTCGCGTAACACACGCCAAACTGCATCGACGCGAAGAACCGTTGAATCTCATCCTCGTCCTCAGAAAAAATGCCTGCGGTGAGACCATACTCGGTTGCGTTCGCTTCTCTCAATCCCTCTTCGAGCGATGTGACGGTGTCGATGAGTATAAATGGCACGAAGAGCTCATCCCGGAAAAGACGGTGGCTTCGGGGAAGCCCGGTCATGATGGTGGGACGTACGTAGCACCCCTTGCCGTACGCACCGTCCCGGAGCACGGTTCCGCCTGCTATCAGAGTCCCTCCGTCCTGCTGACCGTCTTCAACGGCGTCTTTGAACTTTGCGAGCGCGGTGCGGTCGATCAATGGGCCGACAAAAACGGTGCTCTTGCGCGGGTCGCCCACTACCACCTCTTCGGTCTTGACGCGCAGCCTTTCGATGAAGTCAGGTGCCACTGCTGAATCAACATACGCGCGCGACGTGGCGCTGCATTTCTGCCCGGCGTAGCCGAAAGCCCCTTTAAGCACCCCGTCAACCGCCTTGTCAAGGTTGGCGTGAGCGGTGACGATAACGGGATTTTTGCTTCCCATTTCAGCGACAAAAGGCTTTGGATAAGCTTGGCGTGCGGCAAAGTTGCGCCCCAACCACATCCCCGCATCACGCGATCCCGTAAATGCAATGCCGGCGACGTCCGGATGCGCTACAGCGACAGCCCCAAAGGGCTCTCCCGGACCGGTGATCGCATTTAGCACGCCGTCGGGAATCCCTACTCCCGCGCACGCCGCATACAGCTTTAGACCGGTCAGTGGCGCTTTGCTTGTCGGCTTGAACACCACGGTGTTTCCGGTGAGAAGTGCGGCTGAGACCATTCCTGCAGCGAGCACGAGCGGGAAGTTAAACGGTGAGATAATAGCCCACGTCCCATATGGCTTCATCGCGCTGACGCTTCGCTCTCCGGTGACCTCGGACATGGGAACGGCGAAGCCCTCTTTCTCTTCATAAATAGCGCAGTTATACCGAAGCATTTCGATCGCTTCACACACCTCAGCGAGAGCTTCAAATCTGTTTTTTCCCGCCTCATAGGTCATGAGAGCGGCAAGGAGGAAGCTCTGCTCCTCGATGACGTCCGCGACGGCGCGAATGATTCGCACGCGTTCTTTCCAGTCAGTTTTACTCCACGCGGGAAACGACTCCGTTGCCTCGGCGACCGCGGACCGGGTCTCGGCCTCCCCGCCTTTTTGAAACGTGCCGATCACGAGATCCGTATCGATGGGGGAGCGGGTCTCAAAATCTTCGATAGCTGCGACGCGCCGACCGCCGATATACATGGGATGATGCTGCCCAAGCTCTCTTCGGACCGTTTCCAGCGCCAGTTCGTATCCGCTATCAATCTCTTTGTTATCGAGAAGCGAAGTGTAGGTCAGCTTTTTCTTTTTTGCCATGGTCGAGTGCTCCTCAGCGCCTTATTGGAGAGACTAACACTGCTGCACCCTCGATTCGTGCGCCTGTATAATACGCTATCGGTTAGGGTAGGTACGTACTTTCATTGGATCTGCGTTGAGCCAAATAGCGCAGACGGTTTTTTTTGCAATAAGGATGACCTCCTCGCAAAACGTTGCTCGGCGTCAGGCCGACTCGGCGCGAAGTGCAAACTTTGACTCCGTTGAACCGAAAGATACTTGGCATTGGCGGCGTTCAAAGGAGTAGGACGAACGTGGAGGGGAATGACTGCAGACCCTATAACTGGCGAACCATACAAACGCATCAAGCGCACAATGGAATCTATTTCCGGACGAGTGCGACAAGAGGCAGGCTCGCTCGATCGTTCAGAGGTGAACGCGTTTGTCGCTGAGATCATTGCGACGCACGCAGATCGCCATCGCATATTCCTTCTTGGCGAGGGGCGGTCGGGGCTGGTCGCCCGCTCCTTTGCTATGCGCTTAATGCATCTGGGTTTCGACGTCTACGTCTTTGGCGAGGTTGTCACCCCTGCTGTCAAACCACACGATCTGGTGATCGCCGTTTCCGGGACGGGCGAAACAGGTCCGGTTAATGAGACAGCTAAAATCGCCAAGCATCACGGAGCTCGAATTGCCGTTGTCACCTCGAATACGGACTCATCTCTTGGCACCATTGCGACCAACACTGTGACCATCCGCGGCCGAACGGAAGCCGACGAAACGAGCTTCCTAGAGCGTCAGGTCACTGGCGTATCAATCTCACTCACGCCACTTGGAACGCTGTTTGAGATCAATGTGATGGTGTTCTTAGACAGCGTCATTGCCGGCCTGATCGCAGCTTTGGAAAAGAAGGAGGAAGAATTAGCCGAGCGGCATTCAGATCTAAGAGTGCAACGAGTGACGACAAATCCGCGCGATGCCCATCGCGACTCTTAACGCATTATCGTCCAGTTCAAATACGAACCCGCTTTTTTTTAGACGCTGCTCATTGCCGCACCTATCGGACCCAACACGGTTAAACCCTCGAGACGAATCAAGAGCATAGAGCGAAAACGGGAGGTGACTATGGCTTGGACAGCATAATTCTGTACGTGCTCATTGGAACGTCGGCCGGAGTTTTAAGCGGCTTGTTAGGAATTGGCGGCGGTCTCATCCTGGTCCCGGCGCTCGTGCTGCTCGTCGGGCTCACCCAGCAACAGGCGCAAGGCACCACGCTGGTTTTGCTGGCCGCGCCTTTTGGGTTGCTAGCTGCCTTGACGTACTACCAAAGCGGCTTCGCGGATTTGAAGATTGCGGCGATTCTCGGCATTGGCTTCTTTTTCGGAGCTTTTCTTGGGGCGAAAGTCGCAGTAAATGTCCCTAATGTCGTTTTGCAAAAGGTTTTTGGTGTAGCGCTGTTGGTAGTCGCGGTATACCTGCTGCTAAGCAAATAGAGGGAAAGCGTCGAGTTTCGCGTCCCCATCAGTCATCGTGCCGGCTGCAACAAGACGGCGCACGACCCAAACGTGCTTTGTTAGGCAGGGAAAGGATTATAAAGACACGAAAGAAGACCAAAGTAGTTGGCAAATCAAACGCTCTAACGAGCTGAAGTCCGCTGTGGGGCCTATGGCGGCCTCTAGGAACATGCACGGTTCAGTGTTTGCGTGTCCGTGGTTGGCGGTGCGCACAAACCAAAGAGTTTGAGGTGTCGAACTATAATTGAATCAAAGCGAGGCAAAAGAATGGGTCTTTTTAAACTGATGTGTCTGCCTATGAAAATGATGATGATGCCCATAACGGGGCCGGTTCGCATGATGATGATGCCTTTCAAGATGGCGTTGCGTTTCGTGACGGTAATGCTGCTGTTCGCGCAATTGATGGTAATGCTGTTCTTGGCTGCCGCGTTCGTCCTGTTCACCGTCGTGCCGGCCGTTATGTTCGCGCTGTTTTTCGTGAAGAAAAAAATGCACATGGGAAAGATGGGACGGCACGGAAGAATGCACATGCACGGGCCCACGCCACGGCGCTTTAAGCCCTAGGCGTATGGAAAAGGCAGCTTCTCACAAAAAGCAACGAACGACTCGAAATTCCGGTTGACACACGAGTGCCATCTTTTTTGTAGTCACAGCTGAGCTCAGCCGAGCGTGCTAGGCGCTGAGAATCAGATTCTGCGGTTACGCGATCGGTATGTGCAAAGGAAGTATTGCACGTGAGAACTCGGCAGACCGACCGCCTTTCGCCGCGTCTCCACCAAGGCGACGACCGCCATTATTGCAGTCGTGCTTCTTTGCTTACCTTAACGTCAGACATTTCAATCCTTCTGTCTGATGCGCATTGGCCACGTTGGCTGTTGCGCTTCGGGCGTGTCGCAGCTTTTCAAATGCGCGGGGAACAACGACGTGGACTATTTAGGTATGAACGTGCGCGTAGGACACTGACTTGTCTCTCGGTCGCCTGGCACCTCGTGGCCAAAGCAACTGCCTCTGCCGTCGTCGATTGGTTCATAGAACTTACATTCTTTGCACGTAGGCACGAGCTCACCCTCCTTTGGCTGTTAGAAAAGACTTAGTGCCGTGTTATATGTACTCTCTGTTACTGCTAGGTAGTAGCCCGAACTGTGTGAACGTTGCCGAAACCTTTGGAATTGATATGCGCTTTAACTCCCCGAAATGAGGACGCTATGCGGCTTCTTCTTGAGCATCAATAAACTACTGGTGCGGACGTCGTGCCAGAACCGCGTTCAATCTGCCCAGCCATTATTGACAGGGGCCTGGCCCGTTGTTTCCAACGTCTTCATCAAACGCGCTGCAATTTCCTTGCTTTTCTGCTCACTGAAAATCGTTTGCAGCACGCTGGTGAGTCGGTTGCGGGCCGTTGCGACGTTTGCCATGTCGACCATGCGGTCAGCGTCTTGGAGGATGCCGAGTGTGTGCGACACGAGTGAATGAATCATGCACGCCTTGAGATCGCACTCAAATTGCGACTCCGTCTCGCGGCGCCGGTCGTCGTACTGCGGCGCGCAGAACCTGCATCCGCTTCCCGGAACCATCACTCCCATTTTCGGAGCATCAAGAGTATTGCGCTGCAGGGCAGCGATCAGCTCGTCAGCCGTCAGCCTATCCATTTCTGCGGCGATGATGTCAAAAACAGCGTGTTCCAAGTCGATCATTGTCTTTGCAGGTATGGTCGTTGATGACTATTTATCTATCTGCCTCTTTGCCGTGACCACATTTGACTCGTTGAAGGATGGCTTGCCGCGCATAGCTCAGCCATGGGCTACAGAGGGTTAAGCAGAGTCTTGCAATATTGAATGTGACGTCTCGCACGCGGAAGTACGCCAAAAATAAGCCAAAAATGTACCACAATTTCGCGCGCGGGAACTAAAGTCGTTAGTCCGAATCGACACATCTGTTGGCCAACGGCGTGTGCAATGCCTAGCACTCCAAAAATGTTATTATATTAATTTTATTATAATTTAGAAAATATAATATTTTGAAAAACTTACTTGTCGGGCGGGACGCCTGAACTTCGTTTAACCCCAACTGCCCCGCACTACTCTTAGACGGTTGTGGTGCGATTAGGGTGGAAGAGAACGACGCACGATGAGAGTTGCGACACGCGAATAAGGTAGGGACCTCACAACCGGACTTGCATTGATCTCTGCGAGGGACAACTACTCATCCAACATAATGGACGTCAGCCGTCTCAGCCGGGCGACAGCTAAAATGGAGCCCCAACATTCATTTACTATAACGTCTGAGTGGGATTAAGGCTTAGAAGTGAAAGCAGGCCGCGCAGTTGACGCGAATCAAAAAACGGCCCGCTCTCACGCAAAGCAAGACGCAATTCAAAGTGACTGGACTATCGTATATAGTTTTGGATGTTTGTCTGCGTCTTTCTTTGTGTGATCCTTCGCTTCGAGCATAGCTGCCGTCGTACGACGGAAGGTAAACCCATGAAAGGAGCACATACAAGACAGAAATTCCTGGAGCTACGAGCTCAGGGGAAGTCGTTTCGAGCTATTGAAATCGAAATCGGTACAAGTAGAGGCACGTTGGCAAAATGGGAGCAAGAATTTAGAGAAGAGCTCACGAACCTAAAGGCCATCGAACGTGACGCCATGCGCGAAAAGTACTTGCTGACCAACCAGGCGCAGCTGGAACTCCTCGGGACGCAGTTCACGCGCCTGAAGGAAGAACTCGAAAAGCGCGATCTCTCAGACATTCCTACGCCCAAACTCTTTGAGTTGGTCTTAAAGTACAGCACAAGGCTTACAGAGGATTTTCCCGCGCAGACTATTGACACCGAAGAGGAGCTTGCTAAAGAGAAGGCTAGTCGAGAAGCGATGCATAGTTGGACGCCCATGCCGATAAGAAGCTGGCAATAGCTGCGACGCTCTGCTGGGAAGCATCGATACGTCAAAGCAGTAGAGAAGAACGCTGGTATTGACGAGGAGTTCTGCCGGGAACCGGGTTGCTCGTCGAATTCACGCGAGAAGCACGGAGCACTCGGTGTCGATGGGCAAAAATTAAGCTTTCATAGCCAGGGCACCGCTGTGCCCGAGCCCCGTGACTACATGGTGCTCTCCAAGCGAGTGCCGAGTCGTTCGGGCGATCTTACCGGATGGGTTATCTAAATGCAATTCGTGCGCTAGAATCCTCCGCTGCCTAAGTGCGTTTACACGTGGCCCCGGGGTGTTGTGGGTGGGCGGGTTCGTTTAACGGGTGGTATCGGCGTAATTGAAGCGAATATGCTCGGTGCAGAACAAGGGTTGAGTTTGGAGTAGGCGTAGAAGCTGCCGTTGCCACTCTCGATGCTGCTGTTGACGTACGTGGCACCCGCTGCACCGGTCGTCGGCTGAGGAGAAGCGGTTTGATTGGTGGCGCGTCCCCCCCTGTAATCAGCAGCACGAACGCGGCAACCACTAAGATGCACACTGCTTGTTTCATATCCTTTCGTATCTAACACGCGGTACGTGACGCGAATCTTTTTGGATCAAGCCATACGGTGACGAAACCGCGGAGCGTAAAGCGTTGACGCTAGTCATGCGCTCGAAAAGCCCGCCTTGGTGCGCGAGAAAAGTCTCCTGCAGACGCAAAGATTGATCGGCTCCGGTCTAACGGACGAAGCAAAAGGTACCGATGATGCAACGAGGAACGAACCGATGAAGAATAAGAAGGTGTATCAGACGACGCTGCGGCTCCATGATATCAACCACCTCTTTGATGACCCGAACATTTCACCATTTTCTGACTACTACCAACCGTACAGTTTCAAGACAGGTATGGACTACATCGTCGATGAGTTGTACAGCCACCCATCAGCAGAGGAGATTAAACTTACAGTGCTGCTTCCCGCAGAGCAGATAACGCCGGATCTGGAGGCGAAGACGCTGAAAGCCGTCCGTAAATACTCTGAAGCCTGGGCACAGAATGCGCGACAGGGACAGGACATCGCACGATATAAAGGCCTGCGCACGTTGCGAGTGGGCATCCTCGCTTTTCTTGTGTTGAATGGGCTCGCGCTGTGGTTCGGATCGTATGCGAATTTTGGGATCAGGCTGCTGAGCGGGGGTCTGCTTATTGGCGGATGGGTACTCTTGTGGTGGCCGCTTGACGCTTTGGCCTTCGGCGTATGGGAGAACCGGCTGGAAGAGAGCGCATATAAAGCGTTAAAAAACGTGCAGCTCACGATCAGTTCAGAGTGACACCGAATCCTGATTGGTTTCTTAATTGGTTCGACCGGATTCGAACCGGCGACCTCCGCCATGTCAAGGCGGGCGATTTTGCGCTTGTTTTGGCATTTTCTGATGCTAAGTTAGAGCGCGCAATAACTACGAGAAAGGCCAAAGCTCCTTCGTGGACTGTCTGATAGATTTTGGTTGGCAATCCTGCAAGTTGCGAGAATGTGTGCGGCAATCGCACTGTTGGATAGCTATAGCCATTTTTTGCGTGGTGGAGCGAGATCTTGCTACGGTGAATCTCGAACAGCTCGTGTTTTGGAAGTCCAAGTGCAGGAAAAAACCCTGAGCAATATTCAGCGGCTGACATAATGATGCTGAGGTTCGGGCTGGACACTTAATTGTTGTGATTAGCCGCGCGCGACTAAGAAGCGTTGGAATGTATAAACGAACCCAAAATGAATGTTATCTCAAAAAAATGTCTTGCTTCTGTGATTCACGAATAAAAGGTTAGACTGCCCGTAGTATGCACTCGAGCTTAATCGTTGTGATTTTTCCCTCAAATGAGAGATAAAAAGATCAATTTGACAGGGCGAGTGGTCAAAAAAGACGATATTGAACACGTGCTGGCAATTATCAAGCAGCAGATGTTATACGGTTCGATCGACGAAGCAAGTGCTCGGCAGTTTGTTGGGATTGTAATGTTTGGGGCATTTACGGGTCAACGCCCTTACAGTACGATAAAACACTCAGGGTTGAACAGTTTAGGGCAGCACTCAAGCTTGACAAGCCTGTCGCTTACGTTGAATCTCACAGGACAAGATCGGGATGGAGCATTACGTGCCGCTGCATCCACAGCTTGCACTCTTGAAGGATCTTCTCTGTCACGGCAGGGGTGGAAGCGAACTGGTGTTTATGCTCGAGAGCTTCGCAAATGGTTGCAGAATTTAAGGATCCCTTTAGCAAGATGCAGCAGCCACTTCGTCACCTCCGACCTGCGGAAGTTTGCGGAGCAACATGGCGATGTCGTAGGACGGAATGAATCTAATCGTGCTTATATCCTGACTCATGGAGTCCGCGGCATCGAGTGGACAGTTATCGGCATCCGCTGCCTAAGCACTTCTACAGTGTTTAAATGAAATATCGGAAGGACTTGAACTCTCACAGCGAGATCATCATCAGGCAATACAGCGGCAGTTTAACCGCAACTTATTGTGCAGTCCGGAGAATCTCCGCGTGATAACTTGGGTTGTTGGGCGGTCGCAGGGGTTCCAACAAAGTCTATTGTGTTGGAAGACCCCATAAAGGCGGGGTCACCCCTGCACCGATCCTTAAGATTCCTTATGCGGCCCTTGACAGGCTGTAGAGCTTCCATCCGAAGACGACAGGGAAGACTAAGAAGGCGAGAAGGGCGACAGGGGCGTACGCGGCAGAATTGGTCGAAAGGAAAGATATCCCCACGATCTGAACTGCCCCGATCGCCAAGCTCAACCCGCCGAAGACCTTGCCAAAAGATGATACCCTGAACATGGCCACTCCGAGAACGATTAAACCCGTCGACAGGAGGAGTGTCGCTGCAACGTCAAACTGATTGAACATGCCCTGGGTCGCCTGCCACAAGAGGGTGAGTGTAGCCTGGTCCGCAGCGGTCGCCCCGGCAGCATGATAGAGGTTGGAGATCGGATCGAAAGCGACCTGTGTTGCGTCTTCAACAAAGGTCACTCCTAGACCTAGAACGTATAGGAGACTCCCGAAAGAGGCGAGTACCGGGCTCTCCCTGCGGAGACCCTGATACAGGCCAAGGAGGAGACCAACTAACGAGACGCTGACCAAAAAGTAGAAGGCATTCCCCACCGCAAGGCCCGTTCTGTGATCGGGGAACCCCCTGACCAACTCCGTTGCGTTGGCAGTCGTCGGATTCCCGAAACTAATTAGTGTGACGATGGTGAAAATGAAGAAGATGCCGGCCAGAATACCGGCAATGCCGCCGAATCGCAGAAAGCTCTTCTCCTCGCTCATAAGATTTTCTCCTTCAGTTGGCATAATAAACCACGACCGTTTGGTTTATTCTCCTTAAAGATAAGTGTTACTCAGGCCTGGCAGCGCGGAGAGTCCTAAAAGCGGGCTCGCGGCAAGTCTGAGCGTTTCAAAACTGCACGTTTGCACGCCTCACCGGGTATGAATCCACGATAAAAGGGCAAAAACTTAACGCTGCACAAAGCAGCTACTAAAGAAAGGGAGGAATTATGGACGAAAGAATCAGGAAGTTTATTCCACTTTTTGTCCTGATAGGGCTGGCTATAGTAGCCGTCGCAATTTACGTAATAGTGTACCATGTCGGGATGCCGACCCGAGATTTGTCAGGGGCGCCAGCGAACTTTTGGCTTGGCCTGTGGCAAGGTCTTATTGTTTTCTTATCATTCATAGCCAGTTGGTTTGACAACAATATCGTGCTTTACCAGGTCAACAATAATGGATTTTGGTATAACCTCGGATACGTTATTGGCCTTATCGTCCTTGGGGCTGGCGGCGGAGGCAGCGCAAGAGCTTCTAGGACAACACAAAGACCCAAGATGCAAGGTCAGGAAGCCCCGCCACCCTCGCTGTTGCTGTTTGCCGGCATCGCTGTCGCATTTGCGTGGCTGCTGTTCGTGGGGCTCTGGTTGTTTTTCTATGCCAGTAATTTTAGCATACTGCAAAACATAGGGACGTCCGTCATCTCTCTTGCAGTTGTGGCAATATTAGAGGCCGCAATCTGGATCCCGTGGGGGCTGAAACACCCCAGCAAGTAAAGAGCTCGCGCTGAGGGCTGTACTTAGCATCTAAGTGCCTACGTAAAATAGGTTGTGTGGTCATAACGCGGGCGCCGGTAGAGGTGTAAAACAAGAATATGATCAAGAAATAGAGCAGTATAGAGCATCATTACGTCGTTTCAAGTTCTTTTCTAAATAGTGTCATAGCACTCATTTAGTTCGTTTCAAAACTGGATAGAACGACAGAAAATCCCGCTTGCGCGCGTTCGCGATCCAAGCAAGGCGTCTGTGGCTAAGCGACTTCCGCAAGTTTGCTGAACAGTTTGGAGATGTTATCGGCTGGGATACGACAAACCGCAAGTATGTCTTAGCGCACGGCATGACTGCAAGCTCCTCTACCCGAAGACGTTTATGATACCTACATGCGATATTGGCGAGGCATCGAATTCACAAATTAAAGTTCTGCACGCTCAGCATAGCTTAGGAATCCTAGCTTAGGATATGGTGAAGCCGTCGCGTTCTACTTGGGGTGGAATTATTAAGAAGCGCTGGCTCACGTCATACGTCTTTATTTTTATAGCGCTATCCTACTCGATTAGCCTTTTTTATGGCGGCTATTATGTGGAGAGTATCACGTTCACGATTAGTGCGTGTCTGGCGATCTCCTCCTTTCTCTTAGCGACACGTCTCGCATTCGAGCTGAGCAGGGTTGAAGAAGTCGATATGCCAGAACTAAGAAAGTGTATCAAAAAAGGCGTTCTGAAACTACCGAAAAGGATTCGCCGCGGCAATACGCACAATATCTACGTTGACCTTGAGCCAGTACTTGACGACGATGCACCTCCTAAGTATCTGACAGTCGAACTCCAAGCAGTCTGACGATTTTAGCAATGCCAATTGGGACTATCTCGGCGGGGCGATATATTACGTTTCAAATATTAAGGACAACATGGGCAAACAGCGCACGCTGAACGTCCGAAACCGCGACCGAAGTGGCGATCC